>Ga0315336_1000653_pt1 | contig 86997 bp, 87 predicted proteins | sample ASW5metaG_FD_204512 | JGI IMG/M metagenome (GOLD analysis project Ga0315336, IMG submission 204512) | Ammonia-oxidizing marine archaeal communities from Monterey Bay, California, United States - ASW #5 | ecosystem: Environmental > Aquatic > Marine > Intertidal zone | place: USA: California...
ACCGCCGGCCCATAGTTTGCCGCACAAACAATGACGGAACGCGCCTCGGGCCACAGGATATGGGGATCGCGGCGGCGCTCCGCCTTGGCTTCCATCCAGGCCATGTCGCCATGCTGCTCATCGCCGAGCCATTCGCCCAGATAGTCTGAACTCCGCTTGTCGAGGGTTGCCGACGCGAACCCTACCGCGTCGAACCCGAACCCAAGCGCCTGTTCCCTGATCGCATCCTTGATATCGGACGGTGCGACGCACGATACCGAATCTGCCGGCACGGAAGCTGACCTATCCTCGCCCGCGATAGGGCGCAACGTCTTGATCGGGGATCCAAACATTCTTTGGCGGATCGCCGGTTTGATAAAAAACGTCGATTGGAATGCCCCCGCGAGGATACCAGTAACCGCCGATCCGAAGCCATTTCGGTTTCACGGCGCCGACCAACCGCTGTGCGACCTCAACGGTGCAATCCTCGTGAAATGCGCCGTGGTTCCTGTAAGAACCAAGAAACATCTTCAAGGACTTGCTTTCCACAATCAGCCGATCGGGCACATAGTCGACCATCAGATGGGCAAAATCCGGCTGGCCGGTGACCGGACAGATCGAAGTGAACTCCGGTGCCGTAAAGCGAACCAGATAGTCGGTCCCCTCATGCGGGTTCGCCACGGTGTCGAGCACCGCCTCGGCAGGGGACGCCGGTGGATCGGCAGGCTGGCCAAGGACAGTCAGTCGTTCTTCATCAATGTCAGTCATGCGCCTGAAACTAAAGCCCAATCAGCCGTCCGCCAAGCGTCCATCCCGCTGACTTTCCCGCAACATGAAACCAGACTAGGTCTGCTCTATCCCGGAGTACCGGACCAATTGGCTTTGCATCAGCCTCCGTCGTAACCCTCCACCACCACCGCATCCATAGTTGCATTGCCTTTGCGTAGTTTTGCGACCTCTCGATACTCGGGCGAATTCCACCATCCCTTGGCGGCCTCAACGCTTGGGAATTCCAAAACGACGACGCGCCGATCATCGTGCACTCCCTCTACGGTTTCGACTTCACCTCCTCGAACCAAGTAGTGGCCACCGAATGCTTTGATATTCGGCGAAACGGCCGCCTGATAGGCCTTGAATCCTGCAGGGTCGCTTACTGAGATGTGTACGATCACATAGCCAGCCATTGCATGTATCCTTTTTGGCAGGTGGATTTACGTCCTAGCTCCGACGACCTCATACCCCCTCAACGATGATCGCCTCGACATTGGCCTTGCCCTCGCGCATGGCGGCGATCTCCCGGTATTCGGGTGAACTCCACCAGGCCTCTGCCATGTTGCGGGAGGGAAATTCCAACATCACGATTTTTCGGCCATCGCTTTCGCCTTCGACCGTCTCGGGTACGCCGTTGCGTATCAGCATTCGGCCACCCGCCGCCTCGATGCTCTCTTTCGCGCGATCTTGGTAATCCATGAATCCGCCATGCTCCGTGATCTCGACTTTCGCGATCATGTAAATCGCCATTCTCGGCTCCCCTCGCAGGATTCGGGTCGAACTTTCAGGTCCATTCGGGCGGGCGCCGCCCCAGGAAGGCACGCACACCTTCATCAAAATTCTTCGTGCCTGCCAACTCGACAACGCTATCGAGCTCGATGGCGAGACCTTCACTGAATGCTCGCTCACCGCCTTCAATGACGCAGCGTCGAATCGCGGCCAGCGCCTCCGGCGGCTTCGTCGCCAGCATCGCTGCATAGGCCGCAACCTCCTCATGCAAATGCGCAGGCGGATAGACGAAATCCACCAACCCCGCTGCCTTAGCCTCGGCGGCGCTCAGAAGCTCACCTCGATACAAGTAGTCCAGGGCTTTCGACCTGCCCATCAGTCGCGCCAAACCTTGCGTGCCAGCAATCGGCGGAACGAAGTTCAAATTGATCTCAGGCGAGCCGATGCGGGCGTTCTCCGCGGCAAAACGAAGGTCGCAATGAAAGGTCATTTCAAGCCCGCCGCCGACCGCCGCTCCGTGAATTGCGGCCAAAAACGGCTTAGGCGAGGCGCGCAGAACGCCGACAATACCGTGGCAGAATTCCGCCCAGTCACGCATACCGTCTGCGCCAATGCCGTCGAAAATCTGCAGCTCTGCGCCGGCACTGAAATGCTTCTCCAGTGCGCTGCCGATCACCACGACACGGCATGTCGTATCGGCGATCAGGGCATCGAGCGCTGCCCGCATTTCGTGCAGCATCTGGTGGTTGAAGGCGTTGATCGGCGGTCGGTTGTATTCGATCCAGCCGACCTTTTCTTCCACCGAAATATTCAGAAACTCGTAATCCATTGCTCGCCCCTGTCTCGACCAAGCACAACCCTAGTGCCATTCGCAAGTTGTTGGAATGGCCGACGTCGGCCACCCAGACAAGGTTCCGTGTACTGGGTTCAACACAGACTGGATAGCGCAGGAATTCGCTTTGCGTGCGTGGCACGGTCTAGCGCCAAGCTGTATGGGACAGCTCGGGCAACTGCATGTGTTGCGCCGACAATTTGCCAGGTAACACGCGGCAGTCCCGAACAATGAAGCGGTATCGCCTGCCATCGGGCGCGGCAACCGCTGGGGTCGGCGAATTAGTACGCGGTCTGCCTAACGATGGGCCTGCTTGGCCTTATCGTGTCGCGGCACAGAGTTCGCAAATTCATCGAATTGCCCCGCTTCGATAGCGCTGCGAATATCGCGCATTAGATCCTGATAGTAGGTCAAGTTGTGCGCCGTCAGCAGGATCGGTCCCAGCATCTCGCCTGCCTTGAAAAGGTGATGCAGATAGGCGCGCGAATGATTGCGACAGCCGTAGCATTCACAGTCCTGATCGACCGGGTCGCGATCCTCAGCGTGGCGGGCATTTCGCATATTGAGTGTACCTTGCCGAGTGAAGGCTTGCCCGGTTCGCCCGGAACGCGTCGGCAATACGCAATCAAAGAGATCAATTCCCCGCGCGACGGCGCCTACTATGTCGTCAGGCTTGCCAACGCCCATCAAATATCGCGGCCGATCATTGGGGAGGTGCGGCGTTGAAACATCGAGCATCTCAAACATCGTTTCTTGACCCTCTCCGACCGCAAGGCCACCCACCGCATAGCCATGAAAATCCATACCTGTCAGTGCCTTGGCGGATTCTTCTCTAAGTTCGCGGTAGGCGCTGCCCTGGACAATACCGAAGATGCCGTAGCCCTGCCTCGCAACAAATGCATCGCGCGATCGCCCAGCCCAGCGCATCGAGAGCCGCATTGACTCAGCGGCTTTTGTCTCGGTCACCGGCCATTCCGTGCATTCATCGAAAGCCATTGTGACTGTGGCATTGAGCAGATTTTGAATTTCCACGGACCGTTCAGGCGTCAGCGTCACTTTAGCGCCGTCGATATGCGATCGGAATGTCACGCCCTCTTCATTGATCGACCTGAGCTCGGCCAGCGACATCACCTGAAAGCCGCCCGAATCGGTCAATATCGGCCCGGGCCAATGCATCAAGTCGTGCAACCCGCCCAGTTTTGCGATCCGCTCCGCGCCTGGCCGCAACATCAGATGATAGGTGTTCGCCAGCACCATCTGCGCCCCTGTCGACGTCACCATTTCCGATGTCATGCCCTTGACCGTCGCAGCCGTGCCGACAGGCATGAAAGCGGGGGTCTCCACTTTTCCATGAGCCGTGGACAGCCGCCCGCGCCGCGCCGCACCATCCGAGGCGAGCAGGACGAATCCGAAATCCGTCATCGAACCTCCGGGTGCAGCAGACAGCCGTCGCCGTATGAATAAAATTGGTAGTTCGACGCTACCGCATGCACATACGCCGACTTCATTTGGCTCAATCCTGAGAATGCCGCGACCAGCATGAACAGAGTGGAGCGCGGAAGGTGGAAATTCGTAATCAGCAAGTCGACCGCGCGGAATGTGAAACCGGGTGTGATGAATATGTCGGTGTCGCCTTTAAAAGGTTCCACCACACCGCTCGCGCCAACAGCGCTTTCGAGCAGCCTTAGACTGGTCGTGCCCACCGCAACGACCCGGCCGGCCGCGGCCCTTGTTTCCGCGATAGACCGGGCAGCCTGCTTGCCAACTTCGCCCCACTCCGAATGCATGACATGGTCGGCGACATGCTCCGATTTTACAGGCAGAAATGTCCCGGCGCCGACTGTCAGCGTGACAAACGTGTGACCCACCCCGCAAGCGGCCAGTCGATCTAAGAGTTCCCGGGTGAAATGTAAGCCCGCCGTTGGCGCCGCAACGGCGCCTTCCCGCGCAGCAAAGATGGTTTGATAATCGCTCTGGTCACGCGCATCCGGCCCTTCCGCCCGCCGGATGTAATGCGGCAATGGCATAACGCCATGCCGTTCCAGCGCGCCGGATAGCATCGCATCGTCACAACTGAAATCGAGTGTCACCTCACCTGCCTCGCCCTTTGCCGCAACCTCCGCCGAGAAGTTATCCGCGAAGTCGATCCGGTCCCCGACCCGCAGCCGTTTGGCGGGCCGCGCAAGGGCGCGCCAGCGCCCAACCGCAGCGCGCTTGTGGAGTGTCACTTCAACCTTGGCATTGCCTCGAAGGCCAGCCAGACGCGCCGGAATGACCTTGGTATCATTGAAAACCAAGAGGTCCCCGGCGCGCAGCATCTCCGGTAGATCGCAAAACACATAGTCTCTTAGTGTCTCGGCCCGCACTTCAAGCAGCCTTGCCGCATCGCGCGGTTCCGCCGGACGCGCGGCAATCAGTTCCTTTGGCAATTCAAAATCAAACTCCCCGACACGCATTGCCGCCCTCGTATTTTCGCCCATGCGCCCCTAGATAGTGCACGGACCCGCATGGCGCCAGCCGTACTGTTTACGCAATGCTGGGCCATGGTAAAGCGCGGGCTCTTGATCGTAGAAGGCCGATACTGGGTATGCCAAAAGCTTCGGTGATCAACGAACAAGCGCAAGCCTCCGGGGCGGTCGCGACCGGCGGCGATTTTGTAGAGACGCCGTCCGGCAAAGGTTCTGGCGATGAGAACTTCCCTGTCGGCTCACTTCTCTTGGCTCGGAGACTGCGCCCGCATGTGGCTCGCTTTTACGTATTTGCCCGTGCCATCGACGACATTGCTGACAATCCAGACCTTCAGCCAGACGATAAAGTCGAGCGCTTGGAGCGGATGGACAAGGCGCTTCTGGGAGAAGACGATGATCCGGCCCTTGCTGCGGCCCACGCCTGCCGCATTAGCCTCGATCAGTGCGGCATCACGGTGCAGCACGGCCGGGATCTTATCACCGCCTTTAAGGGCGACGCGATCAAACTTCGATATAAGGATTGGGACGACCTGATTGCGGGCTATTGCCGCTATTCCGCTTCACCTGTCGGCCGTTACCTTCTCGACCTGCATGGCGAGGACAAATCGGGATATGCGAACTCCGACGCGCTTTGTGATGCCCTCCAAGTGCTCAATCACTTACAAGACTGCAAGGATGACAAATCCGAGCTGAACCGTATCTACCTGCCGGGCGACTGGGTGAATGCAGCAAATGTGACAGTTACAGACATAGAGGCCGCCGCTGCCTCACCTGGATTGCGCATGGTGTTCGACCAGTGTCTTGATGGTGTCGAAGCCCTGCTTGTCACGGCACGTGCGCTACCCGCTCGCCTTCGCTCGCGCCGGCTCGCCATGGAATCGGCGGCCATCATCCGCATCGCCGAGCGGCTCACTATTTTGTTGCGTCACAACGACCCCATTGCCGAGCGCGTTGAACTCTCAAAACCACAATATATTTGGTGTCTCTTTCGCGGGATTCTGGATGTTTGGTTCGGGCGCGCGCGGCGGAATGCCGCATGAACCCGAATTCTTGATGCGCAGGCAAAGGTAAGTCGCCATTTTCGCTGACCAAGCGACGAGGCTGCTTCGACCAAGGACACCCAATGACCAACACCGCCGCCCAGATGAACCGGACTGTCGAGGCTCCGCTCGATGACGCGCAGATTGAAACGTTCCGCCATGATGGCTTCCTGATCGTCCGGGGTCTTTACTCCGATCAGGACATGGCAGAGATCGTATCGTGGACCGATGAAGTCGGAGCTTGGCCTGAAACACCGGGCGAGCACATGATGTACTTCGAAAAGAGCCTCAAGGACGGCTCACAGGTACTGAATCGACTTGAGAACTTCGTGCCCTATCATGCTGGTTTTAATGCGCTCTTGCGCGACGGGCGCATGGCAGGCGCAGTATCGCAACTCGGCGGCGAGCCGGCCCTTCTATTCAAGGACAAGATCAATTTCAAACTGCCCGGCGGCGACGGTTTCAAGATGCATCAGGATCAGCAGGCCGGATGGGGTACTTACGCCGATTTCTTTATCACAGCCATGATCAGCATTGACCGAGCGACCTTGGCGAACGGCTGCCTGGAAATGGTCGCCGGCCATCATGACAAGGGGCTCGTCCATAAGGAATGGGAGCCATTGGACGAGAATGATATGGCCGATATGACCGTGATAAATTGCGAGACCGAGCCCGGCGATGCCGTTTTTTTTGACAGTTTCGCTCCGCACGGTTCCGGACCCAACATGACTGACGAAAAGCGACGGATTCTCTACATCACGTACAATCGGGCCTCGGCAGGCAATCATTTGGATCAGTACTATGCAGACAAGCGCAAAAGTTATCCACCGGATATCGAGCGCGATCCCGGCAAGGAGTACATATTCAAGGTCTGAGCCGAGCCTGGGCTAACCTGTTCGTTATTTGATCGCCGTCTGTTTCAGATTGCTTTTGAAGCGTTGGCTATGCGCGGCTGCGATTGTTAACGCAATTGCGCGTTTTCCTTCGCTATGATCACCTTATGACAATGGCTTCCATCGTCTTGGCCGTGCTCGGCGTGGTCGCCCTGCTCGCTTGGATACACCTGCTGTTTTTTCGCAGCGGCTTTTGGCTCGCAAACCAGCGACTTCGCCGCAAGGTGCGGGACCTTGAGACCTGGCCTGCGGTCGCCGTTATCGTACCCGCGCGTGACGAGGCGACGGTGGTTGGCCGTGCTCTTCGCAGCCTGCTTGACCAGGACTACCCCGGGGCGATCGCGGTTATCCTAGTCGATGACTACAGCACCGACGGCACTGCCGCAGCGGCGCGACGCGCGGCGCGCGACACTGCCCGTCCTGATGCCCTTACGGTTGTGCCCGCGCGTCCGCTCCCGCCCGGTTGGACCGGAAAACTTTCTGCCATGGCGACTGGCGTACAAGCTCTTGAGGCGACCAATCCGGCAGGCGCAGATTTGCCCCGCTACATACTATTCACTGACGCCGATATTGCCCACGATCCCCTGAACCTCAAACGACTTGTGGCCAAAGCTGAGGCAAAAAAACTCGACCTTGTATCGCTCATGGTCCGGCTACATTGTGAGCGGCCAATCGAACGGCTCCTCATCCCAGCCTTTGTGTTCTTTTTTCAAAAACTCTATCCATTTCCCGCCGCCAATAACCCTAGAAGCCACGTCGCGGCTGCCGCAGGCGGCTGCATGCTAGTGCGCCGCAAAGCGTTACTGCGTGCGGGCGGCCTCAATAAGATTTCGAGCAATTTGATCGACGATTGCGCATTGGCCGCGCTCTTAAAACCAAAGGGCCGAATCTGGCTCGGCCTTGCCACCGACACGACACGGAGCATTAGGCCTTATGCCGGGCTTGGAAACATATGGTCAATGGTGGCGCGCACCGCATACACACAGCTTGACCACTCGCCCTTGATGTTGCTCGCAACCGTGATCGGCATGGTCGTCCTTTACGTCGTCCCCTTGGCGGCGCTTCTCTGGGGTCTCGCGACCGTCGCCCCAGCACTCGCGGTGATTGGTCTCGCGGCGCTTACACTGATGTGGATTGCCTATTTTCCAACTTGGCGGCTCTATCGGCGTGTGGGTTGGGCTTTTTTCGCATTACCGGCCGCGGCGGTTCTATATACCTTGATGACCGCTGACAGCGCGTGGCGGCACATGCGTGGCCGTGGTGGCGGATGGAAGAGCCGTACCTACGCGCATCGACCGAGCCGCACCCGGCATACAAGCTAAATGACATACAGACGATCTTGCCGAAACGCTTCGCTGTGGCATTTCGACCGATGCACCGCTAAAAGCGGGGCATGTCAGCGAAACCTGCGGTCTCAAAAGCGACCACCCCGAATGGCGGTGCGCAGACCAATCACCAACCAAGCCCTGCGCTGTCGGGACCATCCGCAGGCGCTTTGGTGTCGACTGCGCAAGCTCGCGCCCACGTTCTTGAGATCGTTTCAGCCTCGCGCACGTCGTTCCAGACAGGCATGCGGATCTTGCCGCAACCCCGCCGCGAAGCGATGTATGCGATTTACGCATTCTGCCGCGAAGTTGACGACATCGCCGATGAACCCGCGCCCAATGAGCAAAAACGCCGCCAACTTGCCGAATGGCGTACGGCCATCGAAGCACTCTATATCGGCCAGCCGAATACTCCGATCACCATCGCCCTGGTCGAACCGGTCGCCAAGTATGGTCTGAAGCGCAACGATTTCCTCGCCGTCATCGAGGGCATGGAGATGGATGCTTTCGAAGCAATTTGCGGACCGACCCTGGCGGAACTCGACTGTTACTGCGACCGCGTCGCATCGGCGGTCGGGCGGCTTTCTGTGAAAGCCTTCGGCGCGACCGAGCCCGCAGCCGATGATGTCGCTCACGCCCTTGGCCGTGCACTGCAACTCACCAACATCCTAAGGGACCTCAATGAAGATGCCGAGCGGGGCCGGCTTTATCTGCCGGCCGAGCTGCTCGACGCGCATGGGGTAGACACCCGTGATCCAGCGGCGGTGTTGGCGCATCCCAACCTTTCTAGTGTTTGTGAGGCCCTCGCCCAGGTGGCGCGCGGCCACTACCGAGACGCTGCCAATGCGCTGGCACGCTGCGAACGCCGGCCGATGCGCCCGGCAATTGTCATGATGGAGGCTTACCGCCGTGTCCTCGACGCACTGCAACGCCGCGGCTGGGAACGCCACACCGAACAAGTCAGCATAGGTAAATTGACCAAGCTCTGGATCATTTTCCGCTACGGTCTGATTTGAGAGCGAGCGGAACGAGTGCTCGATAGCAAAGTTCACCCACCAGCCCACCACAAGACTCGTCACGTTCTTCCGGCACTGGGAAAAGACGAAGGGGCGAGCGTGGAGCAGGCTTTCGCCGATCGTGTCCGGTTCACCAGCAAGCCCGCACGGCTTTTTCACCATGGCTGAAATTCATATCATCGGTGCTGGCCTCGCGGGACTTGCTTGCGCGGTTGAACTCGCGCGGCGTGGCCACCGCAGTGTCGTATACGAATCGGCCCTTCAGGCAGGCGGACGGGCGCGCTCTTACCACGACGAAACGCTCAACTGCACAATCGACAACGGGAACCACCTCATGCTCAGCGGAAACTGGGCCGCGATGGGGTATCTCGATACGATCGGCGCTCGCGATACGCTGATATCCCCGCCCCGTGCGGCTATCCCATTCCTTGACCTGAAGACGGGTGAACGTTGGACACTGCGCCCAAACAGGGGACCGATCGGTTGGTGGGTCACGGTACCCTCGCGGCGCGTACCGGACAGTAAGGCAACAGACTATCTCCAAGCTCTACGCCTCGGCAGGGCCGGGCCGCAGGATACCGTCGCGGATTGCTTCGACACCACTCGCCCACTTTGGCGCCGGCTGTGGGAGCCATTCGCCGTCGCAGTCCTAAATACCGCGGCGGATGAAGGGTCTGCGCGCCTCCTTTGGCCCGTGGTGCGCGAAACCCTACTGAGGGGCGAGGCTTATATGCGGCCTTGCATCGCGCGCGAAGGGCTGTCTACCAGCTTGGTGGCGCCTGCGCTGGCCTACTTGGAAGCGAGAGGCAGCGAGGTAATGCTGGGCCAACGGGTCCGTGAGATTGGTTATGACGGCCAAAACGCCTCTGCATTGGAAATCGGAAGGCGGAGCCTCGCGCTCGCCCGCGACGATGCCGTGGTGGCGGCAGTACCGCCAGCCGCTGCGCAAACTTTGATGCCTGGATTAAGGGCCCCAACAAAAACGCGAGCGATCGTCAATGCCCATTTTCGCCTCGACGAGCCAATCGAGGCAGGTGACACACCTTTGATTGGATTGATCGGCGGCGTTGCCCAATGGCTCTTCCTGCGCGGTGAAATCGCCTCGGTGACCATCAGTGCGGCAGAAGACTATGTCGACCAGCCGACAGAAACGTTGGCACCGTTGATTTGGGCTGACGTAGCCGCGGCGCTGCAATGTCCCGAGACACCGATACCGCCCGTCCGCATCGTCAAGGAAAAACGCGCCACATTCGCCCAGACCCCGGAAGCGCTGGACATGCGGCCTGGAACCACTACATCTTATCGCAATCTCTTTCTCGCCGGTGATTGGACGGATACAGAATTGCCTGCGACAATCGAAGGCGCCGTCCGCTCTGGAATACGCGCCGCTGAGGCGGTTTTGGCCGCCTGAACAGAGCGTTGATGAAAGCCTAGACAACAATGGGGCCGGCGGAGTTTGGTCGGCCCGATGAGTGTTACAGGACGGGAATGTCTGACCTACATACAGAATCTAGGCCCGATGAGGCTGTAGCTGCCGGCCCTTTTTCGCTGGACGATGCGCTCGGCGATGGCGCTGCACTCGACTCACTGATCGAGGACGCAAGGACGGCTCTTGAGACGGTCCAGAAAGACGACGGGCACTGGGTCTTCGAACTTGAGGCCGACGTCACCATCCCTGCCGAATACATCATGCTCGAGCATTTCCTCGACGAAATCGACGATGCGGTCGAGGCCAAGCTCGCGGCGTATATTCGTCGCACCCAGGGCCAACATGGTGGCTGGCCGCTGTTCCATGGTGGCGATATCGACGTCAGCGCCACGGTCAAAGCCTACTTCGCCCTCAAACTCACCGGCGATGACCCGGACGCACTGCATATGAAGCGCGCTCGCGATGCGATCCTCGCAAACGGGGGCGCGGCGCGATCCAACGTATTCACACGCATCGCTTTGGCGCTTTTTGGCCAAGTGCCTTGGCGTGCCTGCCCGGTGATGCCAGTGGAAATCATGCTGCTACCGCGCTGGTTCCCTTTCCACCTGAGCAAGGTCTCATATTGGTCGCGTACCGTGATCGTGCCGCTTCTCATCTTGATGTCCAAGAAACCGAAAGCGATCAATCCGCGCGGCATTAACATCCGTGAACTCTTCGTCAACGCGCCGGAGACCGAGCCGAACTACTTGGTGAACTCTACTGGCACCTCTAGTGGCGCGTTTTTTCTACGACTTGATCGTGTACTGCGCCGAATTGAACCGCGCTTCTCAGCCAAACGCAGGCAGCGCGCAATAGGCAAAGCCGTTGAATTCATAACCAAGCGCCTGAACGGTGAAGACGGGCTTGGCGCGATCTTCCCGGCAATGGCCAATGCGGTGATGGCGTTTGAGGCGCTCGGCTACTCCAAGGACCATCCCGACCTGGTCGTTGCAAAAAATTCTATCCGTAAGCTCCTGGTACTGAAAGAAAATGAAGGATACTGCCAGCCATGTGTTTCTCCGATATGGGATACTTCGCTGGCCGTGCACGCCATGATGGAGGCGGGTTCGGAGCGCGGCGGTGACAGCGTGCGTCAAGCCAACGACTGGATGGTCGCCCGGCAGATCACCAAGGTGGACGGCGATTGGGCGGTGCGCCGTCCGGGCCTCGCGCCAGGGGGCTGGGCCTTTCAATACGGCAATGACTACTACCCCGATGTCGATGACACGGCAGTTGTTGGTATGGCGCTCGACCGCGGCGGAGACCCCCGGCACCGGCCAGCAATCGAACGGGCCGCCACCTGGATTGAGGGCATGCAATCCAAGAACGGAGGATGGGGCGCATTCGACATCGATAACGAGAGCTACTATCTGAACGCCATCCCGTTCGCCGATCACGGAGCCTTGCTGGATCCGCCGACCGAGGATGTCAGTGCACGCTGCGTCTGTTTCTTGCTGCAGATTGGCCGAAATGGCAGCGACCCTGCGGTTGCCCGCGGCCTCAACTATCTCCGTCGCGTTCAGCAACCTGACGGCTCCTGGTTTGGCCGCTGGGGAACGAACTATATCTACGGCACATGGTCGGTGCTCTGCGCCTTCAATGCGGCGGGCATTGGCGGAGATGACCCCCATGTTGCTAAGGCTGTAGCGTATTTGAAAACAGGCCAGCGTGCCGACGGCGGCTGGGGTGAAGATGGCGCGACCTATTGGGAAGACCGCCGTGGAGAGGTCAAGGAAAGTACGCCGTCGCAAACCGCCTGGGCTTTGCTCGGCCTGATGGCAGCGGGCGAGGTGGAGAGCGAGGTCGTTCAGCGCGGCATAGATTTCCTTACAACCGCCGAGCGTGAGGGCGCACGCTGGAAGGAAGACTGCTATACTGCAGTTGGTTTTCCGCGGGTTTTCTACCTCCGCTACCACGGCTATGCAGCGTTCTTTCCTTTGTGGGCGCTCGCGCGATACCGCAATTTGAGGCGTGGGAACGATCGCACGACCGCCTACGGTATGTAGGCAACGTATTGTGATCGCTTGGTTTACAAGGGTCCAATGACGACGCTCACGGACAAGATCCAACTCGGAATCATTACCGGCCTGCAGAAGGAGGCCGCTTGTCTGCGAGCGAGCGCGCGCCGGGCGCGGCCGCATCGGCCGATGATATTCGCGGCAGCGGGTCAATCCGAGCGCGCGGCCGAAGCCGCCGAGCGTATGCTGGACGACGGCGCGTCAGGCCTCGTCAGTTTTGGTATTGCTGGCGGCCTCGACCCATCGCTCGGACCGGGCGTTGTGGTAATTGCGACGCAGATAATTGGTCCAGGAGCCAACCCCATCGACTGTCATGACGGTTGGATAACACGCTTGCTAGAGGCCGGCGTTGGGTTCGATTCCGGGCCCGTGCTGGGCAGCGACGATCCGATAATGACAACCAAGCGAAAAGCGTCTCTCTACCGCGAGCACGGCTGCCTGGCTGTCGATATGGAAAGCCATGCCGTGGCCGCAGTGGCGCAAAGGGCCGGAGTGCCTTTTATCGCCGTGCGCGCAGTCGGCGATCCGGCGGACCGCTCGATCCCACGCGCGGCACTGGCCGGGCTTGCGCCGAATGGCCGTACCCGGGCCTTGCCCGTTTTGGCGGCCTTGCTTCGCCGGCCGAAGGATCTTCCGACCTTGCTTCGCCTTGCCCGGGATACGAATGCCGCGTTGGCCGCTCTGCGCAAGGTTGCCGGGCTGGGGCTAGTGGATCTGCTAGCCGACAGTTGAGCCGGTTCCAACTGATTCGAGTTCCGTACCTGTAGACACCGTCATCCCGGTCGTCCCGTCCCGCACATCTCGGCTATCTTTTCTGAGCGTATTTTCTGTCCCATCCGTCCAGACCGCCTTGGCCACCAGCCACATGCAGGCCGGCACCGCCGTGGACGATTGGGTTAGGGCTACTCCGCGGCGCTGCTTGTGGAACTCTCGGTAGCCCGCTGATGCGCGTCGGGGACGGGCACGCCCTTCTCCGCGAACCAGCGCAAATCGCGCTTGGTGAGCGCTACGTCGCCCATGAAGTCAAGAACATGCCTCTCATGGACGTTCTCCGCCGCGCGTGCCTGAGTGAGGTCGATCTCCGGAGCCATCGCGCCCTCAGTCTTCGGTCCGCGCAACGCCACAATCAATGACTTCAATGGATGCGATACCGTGTCCTCAACCGCCGTTCCCTCATAGCCGCAATGCACCATGCAATCGGCGCATTTCTCGTAGTTGCCGGTGCCGTAATCCTCCCACTTCGTCTCGTCCATCAGAGAGCGGAAACTCTTGGCATACCCTTCCCCCACCAGATAACACGGCTTCTGCCAGCCAAAGACGCTGTAGGTTGGGTTCGACCACGGAGTGCAGTGGTAGGATTGGTTGCCGGCGAGAAAATCAAGAAACAACGGCGATTGGCTGAATTGCCATTTCCGTCCCTTGCCGCGCCGGAAGATGTCGCGAAAGAGTTCCTTCGTCTTCTGCCGGTTGAGGAAATGCTCCTGGTTGGGCGCGCGCTCGTATGCGTAGCCGGGCGATACGGTGATGCCTTCAACGCCGAGGTCATGGGTCGCAAACTCGAAGAATTCGGCCGCTTCTTCCGCTGTCATCTGATCAAATAGCGTGCAATTGACGTTGAGCCGGAAGCCCATCTCCTTGGCCTTGCGAATCGCGGAGACCGCTATATCGAAAGTGCCCTTCTGATCGACTGCAAGATCGTGGTGGGAACGCAGGCCGTCGAGATGCACGGAGAATGTGAGGTACTTGGACGGGGTGAACCGTTGAAGATTCTTTTCCAGCAGCAATGCATTCGTGCAGAGATAGACGAACTTCTTCCTCTTCACCAAAGCCGCAACGATTTGATCGATCTCTTTGTGAAGAAACGGTTCTCCACCCGGGATCGATACCATCGGCGCATCGCATTCCTCGGCGGCAGCTATGCATTGTTCCACACTCATGCGCTGATTGAGGATGTGATCGGGATAGTCGATCTTGCCGCAGCCGACACAAGCGAGATTGCAGCGGTATAGCGGCTCGAGCATGAGCACCAGCGGATAACGTTTATTGCGCTTGAACTTTTGTTTGAGCAGATATCCGCCAACGCGAAACTGCTGGATCAAAGGAACGGCCAAATATTCACCCTTCTCTAATTCGGCAAGCCTAGAAGTAGGCTTGCGTTGTTTGTCGTGTCCCGACCTCTGGCATTCGACAATTCAGTCAACGTATCAACTGGCATCGCACTTTCGTGATTGCCTAACTGCGAGTGATCGTCAGAGATCATTTGTCGGTCTGTCGCCAGCGCATCTGCTATCCATTTTGTCGCGCCTACTCGGCGGCAGCGGGACGAAGCTGCTCGGGCAACTTGAATTGGATGTGCTCTTCAATGCCATCGAGGACTTCAAGGTCAATCTCACCGAAGCCGCGAAGACGATCGATCAGCTCCCGCACCAATGCCTCCGGCGTTGAGGCGCCGGCGGAAACGCCAACTGCATTTACACCTTTCAGCCAGGACTGCTCGAGCAGATCCGCCTCCTCGATCAAATAGCTCGGCACCCCGCATTCGGCGCCGATTTCGCGCAGCCGATTGGAGTTTGACGAATTGCGCGCGCCAACAACCAGGATCAGATCAACCTGCTTGGCGAGCTCACGGATCGCGGCCTGCCGATTCTGGGTCGCATAGCAGATATCCTTGACGTCGGGGCCGACGATCTTCGGAAACCGCTCTTTCAAAGCTTCAATAACTTCACGTGTATCGTCAACCGAGAGCGTCGTTTGGGTCACGTACGCGAGCCGGTCTGGGGCCCTGACCTGGAGATTAGCCACGTCCTCCCGAGTTTCCACAAGGTAGACCGTACCCGGAATGCGGCCCATCGTGCCCTCGACCTCCGGATGCCCTTCATGACCGATCAACACGACTTCATGGCCATTGTTGGAATAACGCTCACCCTCCTTGTGAACTTTGGCGACCAGTGGGCACGTCGCATCGATTACGGGCAATTCGCGCTCATTGGCATGATCTTCGACCCGCTGCGAGACGCCGTGAGCGCTGAAAATAGTAATTGCGCCAGCAGGCACTTCGTCGACCTCTTCCACGAAAACCGCACCCTTGGCTTTCAAGTCCTCGACCACACGCTTGTTGTGGACAATCTCGTGGCGGACGTAGACGGGTGGTCCGTAGACCTCAAGCGCGCGTTCGACAATGTCAATCGCGCGCTCAACCCCGGCGCAAAACCCGCGCGGCTGGGCCAATATCACCCGCATGGTAGACCACTCCCCGTGTCTTCTCAGATCAGCAATGCCGGCCAGTCGTCAGGCCATACACACATGCGCAGCACTTAAGGTGTGGGATACAGTGCGTCAAGCACAGGATGAGCTTAGGCCCCGCAAACTGCGTCCTTTGTAGGTTGCATCCCCGGCCCGTGATGCACCAAGGCCCGCAATGCGACCTGCGGCTGTTTCTGGCCACAATTCGGACACGATCCATGCTCCATACTTGGGACTGTGTGAGAGCGGTAAAGGGGACCAGCATGAGAAAGACGGCAATCGTAATCGCTTCCGTCATGCTTGCGGCGTCAGGGAGCAGCGGAGCACAGGCTCAAGATTCGCGCATGAGCTTTTTTATTACCAGCGCAGGGCCCGGCAAAGGTGCCGCGCTGGGTGGCCTAGCGGGAGCTGACCGGCACTGCCAGTCCCTGGCCACGGCAGTGGGAGCAAGGGGCAAGACCTGGCGGGCTTATCTCAGCAGCGATGGAACCAGCGGCGGGCCCGCGGTCAATGCTCGCGACCGTATCGGTCCAGGGCCATGGTACAATGCAAAAGGAGCGATGATCGCGCGCAACCTGGCTGAGCTGCACGGGTCCGGCAATAGGATCAATCTTGCAAATGGTCTCACCGAGAAAGGGCAACCGGTCAATGGCCGCGGGCAAAGCCCAAACATGCACGACATCTTGACCGGGTCAAAAGCCGACGGCACGGCAATGGCAGGCAAGACCTGCATGAACTGGACTTCCGGTGGCGCCGGCAGCGCCATCGTCGGTCACCACGACCGCAAGGGCCTGCGCGACGATGCACCGTCGAAGTCCTGGAATTCGTCGCATGGTTCGCGCGGATGCAGCCTGGACAATTTGCGCGGTACAGGGGGTAATGGACTCTTCTATTGCTTCGCGCTGCGCTAGCGGGCGGCTTTTTCGGTCGACGGGGCCGGCGCGAGCCGGGCTACGGCTTGTGCTCGCACAACATTGCGGCGGTACTCGATCACCGTCCAGACGAGATATCCGAGTGTGCCCAGCCCATATGCGACGAAAAAATAGATTAGGCCGCCGAGCCAAGTTGCCGGTCCGATCAGATACATGAAGTCCTCGATCTCGAAGCCACCGGCTGCGGGATGTTCGACGGCGTCCGCCCCGAATCTGCGATCCATCGACATCCGCAACGTGACGATGATCGGATTGGCAAGTCCAGCGGCGATGCCGAGGGCGTAGTACCAGGGTGCCGGTACGCCAATCCCAAGGCCGCCGCCGATCTCGGTCGCTAGTCCCTGCCCCAGTCCGATACCCATGCCGCTGAATAGCAGCGTGTAGTTGGCGGAGCCGACAATGTAGTCGAGCTTGTGGCCAAACTCGGACGTGCGGCCGGTAAGGCGCGCCAGTTCGCCGTCGATGTGATCGCTGAAGATCGCGAGCACGCTCATCGCTGCCGCCCAGTGGATTAGCGTGCGGTCGCCAAGTGCAAACAGCAGGCCCGCCGCAATTCCAAAACCGAGGCTGACGAAGGTCATCTGGTTCGGGGTTGCAGCAGTATGGGCGAGCGGACGAGCGATCAGGCGCGCCAAGCGCTGGTCGTATGGTCCACCACTTCGCTCGTGGACGATCCGCCCTGCCGTCGTCATGTCAAAAAAGCCGACATCGTTCCTTGCCTGCATCATTCCCGATACCGATTTCGAGCCGGCCGGGCGTGTCTGTTGCGCAGTTACGGAAATGAAATATTCAGATGTGTTGAGACCTGTAAAGGTCATACGCGGCATCCCGATTAGGCGAAACGCCGCATACCGGCCTCACCGTGGTGCCCGTAGCCCGGCTCCCGGGGTCGCCAATCGCCGCAAATGCCGCCAATGCGACGCCAGCATGCCGACAAATCCGAGGACGTGATGCGGAAGACCGTTCGCGGCCGCCTGACGCGCCACAATCCTACTGAGATCACCGTTGTGGCAGTGGGCGACCGCAGGAAATAGATGGTGCGCCGCATGAGCATTTGCCCCACCGGTCAGCGCTATGGCGAGCCGATTGGTCGGAGACCAATCGATGGCGGTGGTAACCTGATGGCTTGCCCAATCGTTTTCCAGTCGTCCGTCCGTGTCAGGTTTTGGGAACGCGGCAACATCGGTGATATGGCTGCCCACATTGATCGTCACGAACAGCAACGAGGCCATGCTCGTTGCAATCACATAACCGAGCAGCAGCGCCCAAATGGGCGGTTGAAGCACGAGCCAGGGCAGCAATAACGCGACACCGAGATGAAGGGACTTGGCGCCAAAGAATGAAACCGCCATACGCGCCCCACGGAAACCCTTTGGTGCCTCGGACGCGGCCTTGCGCCAGTGCTGAAAGTCTTCCACCCAAGCCACATGCACTAGCACCAAAGCATACAGGAACGGCGCGTAAAGCGGCTGCCAACGATGGAGTGGCCGCCAGGGCTTATGTGGCGAAAGCCTGATCAGAGTACTGCCGTCGGCGTCGACATCGGTTCCCGCTACATTGGGGAATGGGTGATGCTTCTTGATATGCCGATAACGCCAAAGCGGCCCGTGAATACCCATGAGGGCGAAACCGAACCAAACGGCGAGTTCGTTGATCCAGCCATTGCGATGAAGCGAGCCGTGGCTGGCATCGTGACAAAACGCCGCTATGACAACATAGCCGAGCGCTCCGCAGATCGCAGCCAATGCGAAACTCGCCGCTCCTGCACTCACGGCCAGCAGCATGGCGTAGGCCGATCCAAGCAGGCCAAGAAAGATCAGCGACCAGAACCATTGTCTGCGACTGGCATATCGGCCGCCGGGTTGATCTGCCAACCAAAGCGCGGCGTCGGCGCGGATTTCTTTGGCGAAATTCCCAGGAGATTGGAAGATTGTCATGGTTTCCCTGCCCATCTGGCCGTGCCAGATCCATATATGAGTGAACGCTCATTTATTCAAGACGGACAGGGTTCAACGTTTCCTGGAGCTAGTGGGCCGACCAGCGAATCTTAAGTCGATTTCGATACCAAACGCGGATCGCCGGCCGAAGCCAATCGGTCGGCCCATGACGATGGGCCAATGATCAAAAAACTTTCCAAAGAGCGAAAAGCGCGTTTAGGGCTTCAAAAGTATCTTTGCTCGCGGAACCAGGCCACGGCGTCGGCAAGCGCCTCAACGGCTGGGCGCGGTTCGTATCCGAGGGCGGCTGTGGCCTTGGCAGAGGAAAAATACATCTTCTTGCGCGCCATCCGGATGCCGTCGACGGTGGCCAACGGTTCGCCGCCGAATAGCCTAGCGAATAACTCGGATACCACAGCGACCGGCATGACCGCGCCATGCGGCAGCTTCACACGGGGCGGCTTGCGGCCGGCAATCCTCGCTACTTCCGCCAAAATATCCCGCAGGCTCATATCGTGCCCGCCAAGTATGTAGCGCTCGCCTTTTGATCCCTTGTCGTAGGCCGCCAAATGACCCACGGCAACATCGTCGACATGGACGACATTGAGGCCGGTATCGACATAAGCCGGCATCTTGCCGCGGGCGGCGTCGAGCACCATGCGGCCAGTGGGCGTAGGCTTCACGTCGCGTGGGCCGATCGGCGTAGACGGATTAACGATGACGACGTCGAGTTCGTGTTTTGTGATCAACGCCCGGACGGCTTCCTCAGCAAGAAATTTGGAACGTTTGTAGTGACCGATCATGTCGCTAAGCGATACCGGGGTATACTCGTTGGAGGGGCTGCCGTCCTTGTTGATGCCGAGAACGGCGACGCTTGAGGTGTAAACCATGCGACCGACACCAGCTTCAGCCGCAGCTTCGACGATGGCCTTGGACCCTTCCACATTGCTGGCATAGAGCTCGCCGGGATCACGGGTCCAAAGGCGGTAATCGGCAGCAACATGGTAAAGCGAGCCAACGCCCTTTAGCGCCCGGGCGAGCGAAGCCCGATCACGCAAATCGCCTTCCACCGGGTCGACCTTCAGCCCTTCCAAATTGCGACGATCACTTTCGGGGCGGACCAAAACGCGTACCGGCTCCCCCCGTTCGAGGAGCTTTCGCGCGACGGCCGCGCCAACGAAACCTGTCGCGCCCGTGACGAGCGTGGTCACTCCGCTTCCCGTTTCGGCGAGGCCCTCTGCCCGCTCCCAGCCGCCTTTTTGAGCGACGCTTTGGCGACCTGCCGGCGCGACTGCACAATCACATAGAACAGAAAAAGAGGCGTGCCGATCCCGGCGGCTACGAGAAAGTACGGCATCCATCCCATCCATGTGATGGGGCCGACGATGTAGAGCGTGTCCTCAGGTTCGAAGCCAAGGAAGCGGGGCTGTTGGACGTATTCCTTGCCAGCCTTCACCTCGACGCCAATTCGCGTTGAAAAAATCGCCGCAACCGAAAGCCCGGCCAGAATTGACAGTGGAACTGCATAAGGACCCAGAAAGCCTTTTGAGTGGCCTATGCCCACGCCGACGAACATGACCGCGTAGGTCGTCGCCATGGCGAGGTGGTCGAAGTAGTGGCCAAAAGTGCTGGTCTTTCCTGTGGCGCGGGCGAGATTTCCATCGATATGGTCGCCCAACATGGCGAGCATGAAGACACCGGCGCCCAGATTCATCATCCAGCGCTCTCCACCGGCGAACAACGCACCGCTCGCCAGGCCCAGCAACAAAACAACGGTGGTCACCACGTTGGGCGAAAGACCGGTTGGCGCCAGACGGCGAACGATGACGCGCGCGATGCTTTCGTCGAAGGCATGCTTCATGCCGGCAGCGCCTCCAAATGCGGGAGTACTGAGGCTTCAGCGCGCTGGAGATCTTCGGCGAAGTCGATCTCCAGCCACGGCAGACCGGTCACATCCTCCCATCCGAACGCGTTCGGTTCCCCAAGTACAAGATCCCGGATGGCGGCCTCATACCAGCTGTCGCGGACGCCGGCCGCGACCAGTGTCTCCGCGCGGGCTGCGAGCTTGGCAGACATGCCGCCTTCGAATCGAAAAAATCCGACCGATTCACCGTGGTAATCGTGGGCATTCTCCGGCCGCTTCTCAAAATCGACGATGCACCCGTCCTTGATGCAAAGCTTGACCGGCTCATCACCGGGCTCGATATCACGGTCCATCAAAAAGACGTTGGAATGCGAGCTGCCAGTGAGGTGGGCCAGCAAGCGCTGGTCATAGAGCACATCGGCGTCCATCAGCAGGATATCGTCTCCGGTCGCAAGCGCTTCGCGCGCGGTCCATAGGCTTACCAGGCTGCCTTCGCGGTAGTCCGGATTAAAAACTGTCGTTACGAATTCTCCGGCCCCGCAAGCCGCGATTTCCGCCTCGATCGCCTCGGCACGGTAGCCGGTGCATAGCACCAATTCGTCTATACCTGCGTGGCGTAGCAACCTGATATGGCGAGCCAGCAGGCTAATACCGTCAAAGCGCAGTAGAACCTTGGGTGGCTTTTCGACAATCTCACCCAATCGCGCGCCCACCCCGGCCGCGAGCATCACCGCACGCATAGCATCTTGCCGACTATCACCAAGACGACGCGGAAGGCTTGAGCGCTCATGAAGAGAATATTCCGGTGTGCGGCATGGAGTTCTGAATCGCGGCTCTATTTAGGTGGGAGATGGCACCGCGTCTACCAATGGGGTGGCTAGATGCGGTCATGCGCCGCGGCGCTGGTCGCGCCAAGCAACCATCGCCGGCAGCAACACCAACATACAAAGCAGCGTCATCGCGATAGCGATAGTCAGAAACAGCCCCATGCTCGCGGTTCCACGGTGGCCTGACGTCGCCAGTGCGCCAAATGACCCTACCGTCGTGAGTGCGCTGAACAGAACCGCACGGGATGTGCTCGTGTGGAGCAGAGCATCGCCCGCGGGGTTGTCCTCCTCACTGCGGGCCCGCATTACCAGATGGATGCCACTGTCGACGCCGAGCCCGAGCAGCAAGGGCAGGACGATGATATTGGCAAGATTGAACTCGAGCCCAGCAAGCCAGGCGACCGCGACCGCCAGCAGCCCCGCCAAGGTTAGTGGTGCCAACACGAGCGCTACATCCCATTTGCGACGTAGCAACAGGAATAGCACCAATATGATTGCAAGCAGCGCCGTACCCGTCGCCTGGTAGAAAGCAGCCACCACGACACGGCCGCCATCCAAAATGGAAACGGGCGCATCGGTGACATTTGGCGCAACGGCGCGAATCTGACCGACAAAGGCGCGAAGATCGCTGCCGTTCGTCAAATCGGTCTTTGGAAAAATCTCAACGCGGGCACGACCGTCGGCTGCGATTCGCTGATCGCGCAGGACTTTGGGCAAATCGCCGAGCTTTACGCGTCGGGCGCGCATTGAGTCACGGAGCTCAGCTAGTCTCGCGGGAAAACTCGCCGTGAGGGCCCGATCGAGATCTAGAAGCGCCGCATCGGTAAGCCGGGTTGCCGCCTTGTACGCAGCAAGTGCACGGACCAGCTTACGAATTCCCGGCTCAAGTACACCTGCTTTGCCAGATTTGATGAGCGCTGAGAGCTCGGCCTGAAACGTCAGGTACACCGCCCGCCGACCCGCGGCAGTTGGGGCAGGTTTGGGCGTGGTGTTCTGCAGTGTAGCCGTCAAGAACAGCGCTGCCTGCTCAACAATCGCGAGCTTTTCTGGCTGTTTTTTTGGCACAAAGTTGCTGAACGTGATTGCCTTGTCGACGCTGGGCAGAGCTTTCAGGCGCTTGGCAAGTTCATCAGCCGTCTTCAAATTGGGCGCGAGGACCGATGCCGTGAAGGGCGAAGCATTGGTCTCGCTGGTAAGTTCCAATACGGTCTGTACCGATTCCGTGCCGAGATCTTTGAGGTTGAGCGGGTTGTGGTCGAAGCGCATGAAGGCCGCGAGCGGCGCCGCGGCAAGCGCCAGCACTATAGCGGCGAGGCAGATGGTCCGAGCATGGCGACGGATCAAGCGCTCCGGAGCAAGTGCCACGGCCGAAGGCCCGGCGGCGCTCGATTTGGCTTTGATGCCAAGAATTTTGATCAAGGCCGGCAGCACGGTGAGATTGAGGGTCAGAGCGACCACCATGCCCGCCGAAGCGATGATGCCGAGCTCGGATATCCCCCTGTAGTCGGTCGGTACAAAGGCGAGGAAGGCGATCGCTGTGGTAACCGCAGCCAGGGCGATCGGCGGCCCGACCCCACGTGCAGCAACGCGCAATGGCCCGGCTGTGCCGCGCGCTGAGGCCTCGCGAAAGCGCAGCGCAAAGTGAATGCCAAAATCGACCCCGAGGCCGATGAACAGTACCGCGAAGGCAACCGAGATCAGATTGAGTTCGCCGATCGCGAAAGTCGCGAACGCCGCCGTCCAAACCAGACCCAAAACCAGCGTGACCAGTACAGCAGCAACAAGGCGCAAGCTACGCAGCCCGGCGACCAGAAACAGCGCAACGAGACCTAGCGATATGAACCCAGCCGTGCCGGCGCCGGCTTCGACGCTTTTCAACTCCTCGGTGTTGAGCGCGACAGTGCCGGTCAGCCGCACCCGTACACCACGCTCAGGCGTCAAACCGAGAGAGCGCGCCGCGGCCCGGACGCGCCGCATGGCGCGCTTGCCGGGCTGAAGGGTCTTAAAATCCTGGCTCGGCTGCACGACGACGATGCGGCGTTTGTCAGACAAAGTGCGCGGTCGCGCGCGCATCAGATCGAGCCATGAAAGTGACGCCGCCTTGCCGGCCGCACGGGCTGCGATCACGGCACTTATCTTGTCGAGCGCAAGCGCGAGGCTGGCAGTGTTGGCGTCCTCCTTGCCTTCGCGCAATGTTTTGGCAGCCAAGCCCAGGACCTCAAACAGCCCGCGCAGGGACGGATCTTCCGCCAATGTGCCCAACAAGGGCTGCGCCTCGGCCAGGCGCTCGACTAGCGGCTGCAATTCATCGACGGTCAGGAACAGCAATCCATTGCGCCGGTAGAATGGATCGATCTGAGGATAGAACACCGTGCTGAAGGTCTTGGTCTCGCCCTTGAGCAAAGTGGCGAGGCGGGCTGCCCCATCGGCAACCATGTCTTCGTTCGCGCCATCGAGGACGATGGCCAAACGCCCGCTGTCATGGGGAAATGCCGACTTGAAGTCACGCTGGAGTTTTCGAAACGGAAGATTGGACGACAGCAGCCCGGCCGTGTCGGAGTTCATGCCAAGATTGTTGACTGTATACCAACCGAGCAGGCCGCTCAGCGCCAGCGCCATAATCACGACCAACCAGGCAAACCGGCCCGAAAAAGCTGCCACACCGCCCAGGATGCGGGCGATCAACGGGTCACCACAACATCGAGAATTTGGGCGGCACTAGCGGCCGGCGCGTCGTGACTCGCTTGCGCTGCGTGGCAGCCCATCACACATAAGAGGCCGGACATCATGACTGCGATGCCGAATGGTGCCGTAGGACAGGACACGGCTCTGCGAAACCACTCAAACAGGGAGCAATCATGACGAAGTCCCTTTACGGTCATACGCGCCGCTGGTTGCTGGCGGCGGCGGGCACCATCGCGGCGGCGGCGGTGGTCGGCGTTATACCGTCCGCGGCTAGCGCACGCAAAGGCCCTCCCGTCGAGGTGGTAAAAGCATACTATTCCGCGCTAGTCGGCACGCTGAAGGAGGCCAAGACGCTTGGTTTCAAAGGGCGCTACAAACGCCTGGAACCGGCGATCCGCGATACATTCGACAACAGATTCATCACCGCGATTGCGGTCGGCTTCTACTGGCCAAAATTCGACGCAGCGCAACGAAAGGCGCTCACCGGCCTTATGGTGCGGCTCTCCACCGCGACCTACGCTTCACGTTTTAAATCCTATTCCGGCGAAGAATTCAAAGTGCTGGCTTCAAAATCGACGGACCGCGGCGACATGATCGTGGAAACGGAAATTATCAAACGTGACGGCGAAAAGGTGGTGATCAACTACCTCTTGCGGAAACGCAAAGAAGAATGGCGGATCATCGACGTGCACCTGAATGGAACCATCTCCGAACTCGCCAAATGGCGCTCAGAGTTTTCCTCTGTTTTGCGTCGCAAAGGCTATGACGGACTCGTCGCCGCGATCGAGGCCAAGATCAAGCGACTTGCGGGTTCGTCATGAGGGCCTGACGGGAGTGGCGGCGGCTGTGAACCATACCTGATTCGGACTTCCATCCCGCTTGGCCGCCTTGTGACCGATCGGCCTATTCGGACCAGGCCTGCCCTGCCGCTGTTGCATTTCAAACTCTGAATTGCAACATTCCAGCAGTATTTCAATGGACAAACTCTTCGGAATTGGAGCGGGTTAGCAATCTCGCGCCGTGTGGTGCAAGGCTGAGGAGTGGAGGATCAAGGTGATGGGTCGCGACCCGAAGACTGCGCGCCGCGAGGACGACGCGAAGCCTGGCGCGGTCTCCAAGACGGCTCAGTTCCGATCGCTGCTGAACGCGCCGGAGCTAGAGTTCATCATGGAGGCCCATAATGGGCTTTCGGCAAAAATTGTCGAGGAAGCCGAATTCAAGGGGATATGGGCTTCGGGCCTCTCGATATCATCGGCGCTTGGCGTGCGCGACAGCAACGAGGCGTCGTGGACGCAAGTCCTCGAAGTTCTGGAGTTCATGTCGGACGCGACGAACATCCCGATCCTGGTCGACGGAGATACCGGCTACGGCAATTTCAACAACATGCGCCGCTTGGTTCAGAAACTGGAACAGCGCGACATCGCCGCCGTATGCATCGAAGACAAGCTCTTTCCCAAGACCAATTCCTTCATTGGCCAGGCCCAGCCACTTGCCGATATCGCCGAGTTTTGCGGCAAGATCAAAGCCGGCAAGGACAGCCAACTCGACGACGACTTCACGATCATTGCCCGGGTTGAAGCGTTAATTTCCGGTTGGGGCATGGACGAAGCGCTGAAGCGAGCCGAGGCCTACCACCAGGCAGGCGCCGACGGCATCCTGATCCATTCCAAAATGGCGACGGCCGACGAAATCCTCACCTTCGCGCGCGAGTGGGCCAATCGCGCGCCGCTGGTGATCGTGCCGACGATGTACTACCGCACGCCGACCGACGAATACCGTGCGCATAAGATCTCGGTTGCGATCTGGGCTAACCACAACTTGCGCGCAGCGCTGTCGGCAATGCGCGCAGTGACCCGGCGGATTAAGGGCGATGAAAGCCTGCTCGGCGTCGAAGACGAGATCGCAAGCGTGCGGGAAGTCTTTGACCTGGCCGGAAATAGGGAATTAGCGGAGGCCGAGCGTCGATACCTGGAAACGACCGGGCGCAAGATCTGCGCCATCGTGCTCGCCGCATCGCGCGGATCCAAGCTCGGCGAACTGACCGAAGACAAACCCAAATGTATGATCGACGTCCGTGGGGAGCCGCTCCTGAGGCGCCTGGTCGGCACTTTGCGCGAGGCCGGCATCGACGACGTCACCGTGGTGCGCGGCTGGCGAAAAGAGGCGATCAACCTTCCTTCAATCACGACTGCCGATAATGACGAGTATGCGAGCACAGGCGAAGTCGCATCGCTCGCTTGCGCCGCCAAGGTGCTTGAGGGCGAAGTAGTGGTCGGGTATGGCGACATTCTGTTTAAGCGGTTTGTGCTTGACGCGCTGATGGACACGGAGGGCGACATAGTGCTCGCTGCCGATGCGTTGTCGCGCGGCCGTGACGCAAGCAAGGCCGGGCGCCTGGTCGACCTTATCGGCTGTTCGCGACCTTTCACCGGTGACTTCCTCGATGACGACCCGGTGAAACTTGAGCGCATCGGCAACGAATTGGAGCCCGATCAGGTTGATGCCGAATGGGTTGGATTGGCGCGACTGACACCAGCAGGATCAGCGAGGGTCGCAGCCGAACTTCAGGCAATGACCACCGATGGATCGGCACAGAAAGCTAGTCTTCTTGACCTTTTCCAGCGCTTGCTCGATGCCGGCGAGACGATCAACATCGTCTATGTGACCGGCCACTGGTTCGATGTCGATGATGCTTTCGACCTCGCAAAGGCGCGCAACCTGATGTGAGTTCGCTGTTCTCGAACGCCACGGCCTGAGATGGCCGACAAGAAACGACGATTTCCGGTGTTCACCTATTCGATCCTGGGCCTTCAACAAATTCTTCGCCAATCGTGGTGCCTATCAGCCAGTAACTGAGGAGATAGTATGCGTAATAATCGCGTGAGCGGCCGCCATCCAAGCGTAACCCGGTACTTGATGATAGCGACGGTCCTGACCGTTGGCGGTTCGGCCGGCGGCGCGTGGGCTCAGGGCGCAGCCGGTTATTCGCCGCCGCCAAAGGGCGCCAAGATCGTAATCAAGCGGGAGTTCAAAAAGAACGGCAAAGCGGCCACGGAAAAATTCACTCACACGATCCTCGAAGCCGCTGGTGAGGACGTTCTCTACCGTGTAACCGGCGGTGGAGTCGGTGATGGCGACCAGGTGCGCCTGTTTCGCGGGATTTTTTCATACGCATTCTTTCGGCCCGGGCAGGGCTGGGTCGAGTACAAATTCGACCGTGCCCCGTTGCGTGCACTTTGGCCGCTCGCGCCGGGCAAGAAGGCGTCGCTCAAAATGAAGTTCGGTTTCGGGGCGGGCAAGACGCTGGCAGAGGCGAAAGCGGCCTGGAAGGTTACAGAAACCGGTCAGATCGACTACCAGGTTCTGCGGGAGGAGAAAGTAACGACGCCTCTTGGCTCGTTCCACGCTTTCGTCATTCAGCGCGATCGACGTTTCGCAACCAACGACGGCAAGCGGAAATTCGTCCAGCGACGTACCGCCTGGCTGGTGCCCGAGTTCGGCTACATTGTACGACAAACCATACGCCGCGGACCCGACGGCCCGAAGGCCCCGCGTAGTCGAATCGAAGTGATCGAAATCAAATAGTGCGAATGTCGTAAAAATTGGATACGGCGCTCGGATACGTAACCTTCGGCGCGGTTTGAACCATCGCGTTACTTGCTGGCTTCATCGACCTCTAGAAACACCTCCTCGGCGACGCGGGTGCCGGAAATGCCGGTGGGCCAGCCCGAGTAATGCGCCAGGTGGACCATCATCTCCAGGATCTCTTCGCGGCTGATGCCGACATTGAGCGCACCCTTGAGATGCACACGGAGCTGCGGTTCACGGCCAAGCGCGGTCAACACCGCGCAAGTGATGAGCGAGCGATCGCGCAATGCAAGACCCGGGCGTGTCCAAATATCGCCGAAGAGATGTTCCACCGAAACATCCATGATGGGCTTGAAGGTCTCAGACGGCTCCGACGCGCCACCAAAGAGCCGCTTGCGGACCTCGTTGCCGCGCCGGGCGCGTTCGTTGTCAGCCATGATGGCTTCCTTTCCTTCAGTTTCGATTGCGAGATATCAGCCGGAGCGACGCTCAGGAGGCGCCGAAGCGGTCGCCCAGGCCGGTCTCATACGCGACGCCCCGCGCCGTCAGCGTAACGGCAGAGGATCCTTCCGAACGGGCCAGGCCTTTGCGCTCAAGCGCGACCCATACCGCCGGGTTGCGCAGGCCACTAGCCTCACGGCCGGAGACAACGATTGCACCAATATGGACGTGATCGCCATGTGGCTCCGGCATGCGTAATAGCGTTACCTCGCCGGTGGTCTCGTCTCGCTCAGTGATGCCCGGCTCGCTTGCCAAGACCTGTGCCAGTGCGAGCGTGCGGAGTTGCAGATTGTTGAGTTTGAGCGGATTGCGTTTGGGCGCCATATGCGTCTGGCCGGGCTGCGTTGATTGGGCAACCACCAGTGTGCCGCCCTCAGGCCAGCGATCATAGGAAAAATGCGAAACCAACCGGCCGAGCTACCGGCAGGGAGTGGAACGCTTTTTGAACGCTACTGGAATATCTTGATCGGCCAGAGGACCGAGCGCTCAAGCACATCCTGGGAGATGGCGTCCTGGGCCTTGCTGCCGCCGCCATCCACCATTATGGCGTAGATCGCGACGCCGAAGGCGACCGATACGTAAAACATGGAGAAGATGGCCAGCACGCGTAACATTCGCAAAGGCCTCGCAGGTCTCGCAATCGACCCCGTCAGCATACGATCGTATGAGTTAAGTGGTAGTTAACTGTATCGTCGATACGACGCGGCGAAGTCTCGCATTACAGGGTCTGCCGCGCTAAACAGAAATTCATGATCGCTGCACATTCCTTCCTCGACGCCGCCAACTTGCGCGGGTTCGGTTTTTATGCCGGCGTGCCTTGCTCGTTCCTGACGCCCGTGATCAATGCGGTCATATCCGATCGGTCGATCGCGTATGTCGGAGCCGCGAATGAGGGCGAAGCCGTAGCGATTGCTGCCGGTGCCTGGCTTGCCGGCCGCAAGACGGTGGTGATGTGCCAGAATTCTGGTCTCGGCAACACCGTCAATCCACTTACCTCCCTCAATTTTCCATTCCGAATTCCGACGCTGATGGTGGTGACCTGGCGCGGCCAACCGGGGCTGAAGGACGAGCCGCAGCACGAATTGATGGGCGAAGTCACTGGCGAGTTGCTGGACGCCATGCGCATCCCGTACGCCCCCTTCCCCAACGACGAGGCGGCTATCGCCGGGGCGCTAGACGTGGCAGAGGCGAGGATTGCGGAGAGCGGTCTGCCCTTCGCCTTCATCATGGCCAAACGAGCCGTGCGCGACGACGGGCTCAATCAGACACCGGTGACACCTCCTCCGGCTGGTCCGCATCACGACCTTCGCAGCGGCGGTCCACGACCAGCACGCGCCGCAGCGCTAGAGAGATTTCTTGCGACGGTACCTCCAGAAGCCAGCGTGATCGCAACCACCGGCAAATGTGGACGCGAACTCTTCACACTCGATGATCGCGACGCCCATCTTTACCAGGTTGGTTCAATGGGCTGCGCCAGCGCGATGGGATTGGGCGTGGCACTGAACAGCGCGCGGCCGGTTGCGGTGCTCGACGGCGACGGAGCAGCGCTGATGCATATGGGAAATCTCGCGACCATCGGCGCCCAGGAACCGAACAACCTCGTTCACATATTGCTCGACAATGGTGTCCACGATTCAACTGGCGGCCAGGCCACAGTCTCACCTGTTGTTGGTTTTGCCGAGGCAGCACTTGCTTGCGGCTATCGCGCGGCATGGTCGTGTGACGATTTGGCCGGCTTTGAGCAAGCATTGGCTACGGCATTTTCTGGCGACGGCCCTGCGCTAATCCATCTGAAAATCTCCCCCGGCTCGATGAAAGATCTCGGACGGCCGACCGTCAAGCCTCCGGAAGTGGCCGCACGATTTAAAGCTTTTCTAGCCAGGAGTTGAGTGATGCAGTCGACCAGAATATTGCGCGCCCTCAGGATTATGTTCGCGGCGATGTTCTCTATTGCACTGGTCCCGATGACACCCGCGGCGGCCCAGACCGCGCCCGGTGCGACCGAACAGAAGGCCTATCGAGGTCTGCATGCAGCCGCGGCCCGAGGCGACATCGCGGCAATCGCTCGTCTCGCGGCAGCCGGTGCCAAACTTGATGCTCGCGATACGTCCGGGCGCACGCCGTTGATGGTCGCGGCTTATGGCCGCCATCTCGGCGCCGCGAGCGCGCTGCTCAAGGCCGGCGCAAATGTCAACGCCTTTGAAAAATCGCGCTACGACGTGCTGACTATCGCTGCGGTGGCGAATGACATACCCATGCTGAAACTGGCGCTCACCTCGGGCGCCAACCCACGGGCGGTGACTAGCCCGTACGACGGCACAGCATTGATCGCCGCAGCGCATCTCGGGCATGTCGAGGTAGTACGCGCACTGATCGCCGCGAAAGCGCCGCTCGACCACGTCAACAATCTCGGTTGGACAGCGCTGATCGAGGCGATCGTACTTGGCGACGGCGGCGCCCGGCACACCACGATCGTCAAGGATTTGATCGCGGCGGGCGCCAACCTCAATCTGGCCGACCGCAACGGAACCCGTCCGCTGGCGCTCGCCAGGGGCCGCGGATACACCAGGATTGCCCGCATCCTGGCAGCTGCCGGCGCGCGACCTTAATGCCACACCGTCCGGCTTCCTTACCGTTTCGCACTCGCGCCGCGTGCGACATCGCTGTTATTATGGTTAACGAAGCTGGCCCAGGGGCGCGTACAGAAACCTACTGAGTGGGAGAGAAGGCGATGAAATATCCAGAGTGGTGGCAGCGGTTTCTCGCCGCCCTGATCGACGGGGTCATCTTCGTCATCATTGCCCTGATCATTAATGCGGTGTTTGTGGCGATTGGCGGCCTGACGCTGTTGCTGGTTGCGGCGATCGTCAATACCGCCCTGTTCGTCGCCTACAAAGTGATCTTCGAAGGCAGCGCCATGCAGGCAACGCCCGGAAAAATGTGCTTTGGCCTCAAGCTCGTGAACGAGAGCGGCCAGCGGGTCAACCAACAGCAGGCCTTCATGCGCACTTGGCCATGGTGGCTCAATCTGCTCACGCTGCTGAGTGCGATTGCGCCAGCACTTGGCACGATCCTGTCGCTGCTGGTGCTGATCGCCAGCATCGTCATCTTTGCCACGTTTTTTATGGACCCCTTGGGACGCTGCATCCACGACCAGACCGCGCGCTGCAACGTCATCAAGGCCGGCAAGGGCATGTTCGCCTGACCCAGCCCGCTTGAGATCAGTTCGGAATTTCTCGTAATAGCCCCGGCGCGTCGCCAGAATGATGCTTGGCGACCAATTGGACGTGGACAAATACCTACAAGACCTAGTAGGATTCAGTGAGTCTACGTCAATATCGAGGGATTCAACCATCATGCTTCGTCGGATCATCGCGGTGGCGCTGATCCTCGGTTTTGCCGGCGCGGTCAGCGCCTGCAATACGATCGAGGGCATTGGCAAGGACATCACCGCGACCGGGCGCGCGCTCAACAAAGCATCCGGTCAGTAAGGTCTAACGCACTGCACCCTGCGAGGGGGCTCGGGTTGCGGCATTGCCGCCACGAGCCGTCTCCGGGGTGTTCTGATTCCAATGTTGATCGCACCGCACGGCAGCCCGTGCAGGTGTGTGAAATGTTGGCCAATTTGCAGCGATTTGTTACACAAAATTAGGGAATGGAGGCAGAGGTTGGTCTCACTTCGAACGACTGATTCGGTTATCGGTCACAATCTAGGAGTGAGCCATGAGCATTCCCAAAACGATCCGCACCGCGCTTGCCTTCGCCGTAGTCGTTGGCCTCGGGCTTGGCGTCTCGGCTTGCAATACTTTTGATGGACTGGGCGAGGACTTCAAGTCGGCCGGCAAGTCCCTGGGTCTGGTCGAGGACGGCGAGAAAAAGGAATAAGGCTCCACCGAAATATCCCCCACTCGCAACCCTAACCCGTCCGTCGGCATAAGACCTGCCAAAGGGCTGGAATGGCGACGACCGGAATGCGGTCGTATTACCTGCGACCGTGCGAGTTGCGGGTGGGGGATGGTCTGCGGCACACGCCCGTACTGATCAGTGAAACACTCGCGAAGGAGGGAAGCATGACCAAGACCCGCAAAGCCCGCACCGCATTCGTCATCGCGTTTGCGATCGGACTGGGACTAGCCGCTTCGGCCTGCAATACGGTTGAAGGGATCGGCAAAGACATCTCTTCGGTCGGCCGCGCCATGGGCAGCGACAGCAACAAATAGAACCAACGGAATCTTTGTTCCGCGGTCAGCGCCGGACGCTGTCGCTTAGTGCCTCGCCCGTCACATCAACATGGTCCGCAGCAAGCGAGCAGGCTGGTCAGGCGGACCTAGCTGGCGACCCGCGGGCATTTGCTATGTGGAATACGGCAGGAAGCTCGAGCCCTCAGCGGACGATCTTCCAGAGCGAGCCCAATCTGCATGCAACGCCGCTCCCTGCGGCACCGCCCGCTGGGCCCTTGACGCTCTGGCGCAAAGACCAGCATGGGCGCCCCGAAGAGTCCGCGAACCTTCGAACGAAGGTAATGGTCCAGGCGTGGCGATTGGCCGCGTTTTGCCATGATACGGTCTGACCGAGTTTTGGTGTGGCGGCGATATTTGCATCGAATACCGCGCGCAGCTTTTTGCAATCCGTACCCGACAAGCGACCACGCAGCGCAAAGACGACGATTGGGCAACCAGCCGCGAAACCTGCTCGACGACCCGGCGCAGGTGGACGGGCGGCGCGGCTACGGCCCGCTTTCTCCGCGCGGCGGCGAGCGGCCTCTCTAGCCGAACGGCGGCGCGCTTCTTCTGCGCGGCGCCGCGCCTCTTCGTCCCGGCGGGGCGATTGCGCGCCACTGGCAGGCGGCTTGGCGCTCGGCCGCTCTCGGACGACGGCGGCTTCTCCTCCGGTCTCTTGATATTGTCGAAAGCCGTAATAGCCAGTAGATGCGACAATCACCAACCCGGCCAGAGAGGCAAGCGTCGTGCCCCAGCGGCGCCACGAACCGGTGCCGGAACGAGGCGACGCGGCGCCGCTCGGCAATGGTCGCGCACCGGGCCGTTTGCGAGGACGCGCCGGCGGCAACTTTGTTTCGCCGGGCCGCGAAATTCGCCGGGTCGCCTCCGTCGCCTCCTCTAACTCACCCTCCAGCATACGCCGCCAGTCGCCTACCGACTGCGGCCGACTGGCCTCATCAAGCCGAAGCGCAGCGTCGACCGCACCCAACAACGGCGGCGCGTTGTCGCCTTTCGCGATTGCGCCTACCGGTACATAGTCGTCTTGCATGACGCGCTCGACCGCAGGCGGCGGGCGCTCGCCGGTGACGCATCGATACAACGTCGCCCCCAACGCATAGATGTCCGACCACGGTCCCTGGTTACCCCTGCGATGATATTGCTCAGGCGGTGTGTAGCCGGAGGTAAATATGCTGGTCAGGCTCTGGCTCTTCTCACCAAGCGCCTCGCGAGCGGCGCCGAAATCGATCAGCACCGGCGTACCATCGCGACCGACGACGATATTGCCGGGCTTGATATCGCGATGCAGAACCTTGGCGTCGTGTATGGTTGCCAGGGCGTCCAGTACCGGGTTGGCAAGTTCCGTGAGCGCGTCGGCTTCGAGCGTCTTGTCCGGTTTCAGCAAGCTGTGCAGGCTCTCGCCATCGACGAAGTTCATGATCAAGTAGGCCGTACCGTTGGCCTCGAAAAAGTCGCGGGTGCGAACCAGGTTGGGGTGCTCAAAGCGGGCGATCATCTCCGATTCAGTGCGGAAGCGACTAAGGCCGAAACTATAGTCGTCGGTGTCATCATCGCTGACCGGCATCACTGAAACGCCGTCATGGTCCCGGGTTGCGAGGCCGTTGGGGAGATATTCCTTGATTGCCACACGATCCTCGCCGGCGAGCGCGCGGGCACGGTAAGTTATGCCAAATCCACCAGCACCCAACACCGATTCGATGTGGAAACCGCTGAACTCGTAGCCACTCGGGAGCGCGTGACGATGAATTTTAGCCATAGTCGGATACGTCGTGCGGTTTCGGGCGCCGTCGAATTGACGATGCTGTATCGATCGTAGCCCTAGCAAAGGATTCCGCCAAAAAGCAGGCGCCCAGGTGACGGCCTAGTCGAAGATTATGGCCAGCACGCCGATGCCAATGCCGAAGGCAATTCCAATACTCCCTGGGGAAAACAGTGCGCCCCAGCCTTTCCCGCGACGACGCGGCAGTATTGGCAAGGCCCGCGCATTGCCTAAATCGCCTTTGCAATGCGGGCAGTCTGGCAAGCCCGCAAACGCTTGTTTGCCACAACCGGAGCAGGTGACAAACTCGGCCATCGGTCTCCCTTTCCATCGATCCGACTAAACGCGCTTGCGCCCCCGAACTTCCACGCCGAGCCCATCAAGGGCATCGCCAATGGCTGCGACTGCGCCGCGCATCTCGGTCTCACCAAGCCGGCCGATGCATCCAATGCGGAACGTGTCTGCTCCGGTCAGTTTGCCTGGGTAGATGAGATATCCGCGTGCGGCAATTGCATCATAGAAAGCTTTGAAATCAAAGCCGGGATCAGTGGGCGCATGAACGGTGACGATGATCGGCGCCTGCAGCGCCTCCGGCAAATAGAGATCAAGCCCAATCGCTCCGAGTCCCTCGATTAGCAATTTGCAATTGTCCGCGTAACGACGTCCCCTGCCAGCTACACCGCCCTCCTGTTCATGCTCGTCGAGCGCAGTGTCGAGCGCGGCCAAAACGTGGGTCGGTGGTGTGAAGCGCCATTGTCCGTTGGATTCCAGACCGCGCCATTGATCGTGCAAGTCGAGGCTGAGCGACGGCGCGTTGCCACGGGCCGCCTCCAATGCGGCCTCACGAACGATGGCGAAGCCGACCCCCGGCACACCCTCCAGGCATTTGTTCGCCGAGGCAAGGACTGCCTCTACTGGGATGGCGGAGAGATCGAGCGGCAGCGCGCCGAATGCGCTCATTGAATCGAGGATCAGCGCTCGCCCTGCGGCGGCGACTACCTCGGCGATTGGCACAACCGGATTTAGAATGCCGCTCGTCGTTTCGCAATGGACAAGCGCGACGTGGGAGATCGACGGATCGGCCGCAAGGCGCCGCTCCACCTCGCGGGGATCTGGCGGCTTATCTTCCGGCGTTTCATAGACCTCGTGAGCACGGCCCATGATCTTGAGAATGCGGGCCATGCGGGCGCCATAGGCACCGTTTACGAGGACCAGAGTTTTGCCGTCATTCGGTACCAGCGTGCCAAGCGCGGCCTCAACAGCGAAGGTGCCACTGCCCTGAATCGGAACACAGCTATGAGTGCCCTGCCCGCCGGCCAGCGCGACAAGGCGATCGCGGATGCGCGCGGTCATGGCGATGAAAGCCGGATCGCGCGAACCCCAGTCACGCAGCATCGCCTCCTTAACACCGGCGGATGTGGTCAGTGGGCCAGGCGTGAGGAGATGAGGCACATTTCCACCATTGATCATCGTTTTTGATTCGTTCCTAGAAATGTCCCAACCATGATTGCCAATCCTTGTATCGGCGACCAAATACTAGTGAGGCATCGTGCATCACCATCAACCCGAACACTAGGGCCGAACAAAGGAGGCCACAGGATGATTACATTGGAAAGATGGCTCGCCGGCGTCCTTGCGAAATTGTGTGCCCTGTTTGAGGTTTCGCCCAACGGGCTTCGCCAGGGAAGGCGCGGCAATCAGCCGCCACCGGAGGGCGGGATTTCGTCCTACTAGCAGCCGAAATTAGCCGCTCGGATTTCGCGGTCTGAAGACGCACATAGTCGGCGATGCTGAACTGGGGACCGATTTGGCGTTATTTGCCGGCGAAATAGCCGGAAAGCCTCTCGGGCATGGGGCGTGCAAATGGACGGTCAATAGCCGCCAGCGCATCGTCATTGACGTCAGAGTTAGCGATAGGAGCCTCCGGCGGCTCGCTGTCGAAACTCGCCGGCAGCGCTGAGCGCGGGCGACGTGGCTCTATGCTCACTGAAACGGTTACCGTCGCTGAGAAGCGGGCCCCGGAATCGTCGCACAGCGTGTAGTCGAATTGGTCGGTGCCCGAAAAACCGGGCTCCGGGCGATACGTCAAGGTATGGTCCGCATTGCGCGAAACCGTGCCGTGACCCGGCTGAACCACGCCAACGAGCCGCAATTCGCCGTGATGCGGCCCGCCGGCGACCGGGCGGATCGTGGCCGCGCCGCCATGTTCGATCGGCGCCACACCGCCGAACAGTTCCATCTGATCGTGATGTTCTTGACGTCCGAGGAGAACTTTTGCTGCGTTCTCCGGTCGCATTGTCGCGCTGTTGCTCTTCGACCCAACGCCAACGCCATTTCGCAATTCTTCCGGCCCTAACGTGCCAGCATCATCTATCTCGTGGTCGAAGGATTCACGGTCCATTTCGTTTCGCTTTTTTCTTCGGCTTCCGGCGCCAGTCTGGATAATGCAGTGATTCCGCACTAAAAGGATCTGCTTGGGTAAAGAAGTTGATCGCAAATCCAAGTAATAAAATCAAGTGCCTCATTGCGGCAATATTGCGGCGGCGGCGCTTTTTCAGCAAAAAAATTTCATTTGAGCCTGGTCTCCGCGCCAATGTGGCTTTGCTTGACAAAAGATCAGCGCGCGCGCGATGCTCCTTTCTGTAGCGTGAAGCTGGGGTGTCTCCGGAACGGAGACTGAGAACAAACCCATAGAACCTGACCTGGATCATTCCAGCGTAGGGAGCGTCACGCGGGATCCGCCAGACATCCATTCGGCGATCGCGCGGACGGTCTCCCCTGAAGGGAGCAAGCTATTACCATGACCGCCATGATCAAATTACCGAGCCATGGGCGCGCGCGCGTAAGCGCCCTGGTGCTCGTTTGCGCGGCATTAGCCCCTGCACCACCGGCTAACGCCGAGACCGTGCGCCTGCCGATCCTGGCGCCGACCTCGGGCATTCTGGCACTCGAGGGTGCAAGCCAGCGCGATGGGGCCCTGCTGGCACTGCACCAGGCACCCGCGGGACTTCGTATCCAGCGGCTGGTGCTCGACACCGGGTCCTCGCCACAGCGCGCCGTACAAGCTTTCGAGAAAGCTATGCGCGGGGGGCTACCCGTTGCCGTCTCGGCGCCGATCTTCGGACCGGAAATGCTGGCGATCATGCCGCTCGCGAAAGAACGCAAGGTGCCGCTGGTAACGATCTCTGGCACCGCGAAGCTCACTGAGCTGGGCAATCCTTATGTCTTTCGCTTCTTCCCGGGCGATGAGGTGGTCAAGGCCGCACAGGCCGACTACACGGTCAAGGTGTTGAAACGACGGAAGATCGCGCTCGTCTACCAGACCACGGCTTACGGCCAAAGCGGCCGCAGACACCTGCGGGCAAACTTCGCCAAGCTGGGCGCAGAGGTGGTGTTCGAGGAGCGGCTCTCACCCCGCGTGAAGGACATGACGCCGGTGCTGGTGAAGCTGCGCCGAACCGGCGCCGACGTTCTGGTGCTGCAACTCCATTCCGGCCCGACGGCATTGATCGTCAAGCAGGCCGCAGCGCTCCGGCTCGGACTGCCGATCGTGGCAGGCTCGGCAATGCACCAGCCCTCTACCGCGGCCTTGCTCGATCCAGCAGCGCTCAAGGGTGTCTGCGCGGAGAGCGGCTCGTCTCCGGTTTCCGGTGGATCGCCCCGCATGCAATCGTTCGCTCGATCATTCCGCAAACGGTTCGGAAGGGCACCCGACGCCTTTGCCGCCGCCCAATTCGATGCTGTGACCATGGTATTGCGCGCAGTAGCGGCCGGCGCGCGAACCCCGAAAGCTGTGCGCGAAGCGCTGGCAGGTGGGCGCCACGACGGTATCGCCATGACCTACAAATCCGACGGCAAGGGCAACATGGCGCATGATGCGGTTATCGTCTGCTATGACGGGCGGACGCGACGCCCACGCATCGTCAAGCGCTACCACAATGTCGACGGCGCGCTGTAAGCGCTTGCCACCCACACGGCTTCAAGGGTGGTGGGCCAGCTTGAGACGAGCAGCGGACAACTGACGCGATGGAGATCGCTCAGCTAGCCCTGAACGCGCTCGTTTTGGGAGCCTCCTACGCTCTGGTGGCGCTGGGCTTTGTGCTGGTTCTGAACGCGACCGCTGCGGTTAATTTCGCACATGGCGATCTGGTTATGGCTGGCGGCATGCTGGCGGCGGCGCTCGCGGCGGTGTTGCCGCTTGGCGAGAGCTTGCCAGGGCTGTTTCTGTTGCCGATGGTGATGCTTGGCATGGCCGCTCTCGGTCTGCTGGTCTCACTCCTTGCGTATTTCCCATTGCGCCGCGGCCCTCCGGTTTCAGTGTTCATATCCACCATCGCTGTGGCGATCATTCTGCAGCACGGGATCAAGGCAGCGATGGGTCCGGCCGAGCGCGTGGCGCCGCCAATCCTGAGCGGTGAACCGGTAAACCTGTTTGGACTGTCGGCCGGCCGCCAAGGCTTGGCTACCCTGGGTGTTGCCGCCCTGTTGATTGCAGGAACCGCGTTCCTGCTGCGGCATACCCAGTTTGGCAAACGTCTGCGCGCCAGTGCCCAGGACCCTGACATGGCGCGCGCGATCGGCGTGCGGGTCGGCGTGATGATCGCTTCAAGCTTCGCGCTTGGAACCGCCCTCGCCGGCGCCGCCGGATTGCTCTTCGCCAATAGCTATTTCGTCTCGCCGGGCTCGGGCGGCAACTTGATGATCAAAGCCTATATCGCCGTCACCATCGGCGGTTGGGGCAGCGTGCCGGGTGCGCTCGCCGGCGCGCTCATCATCGCTGCGTTCGAAGTTGGTGTGGCGGCGTGGATTTCCAGTCCGGTCGCCGAGGGAGCGCTGTATGTGGCGTTGCTGTTGACACTGGTTATGCGCCCGCAGGGCCTGTTTGGCGAAGCCACCGGGCGCCGGGCCTGAGCGCCAGCATGGCCGATCGCACCTCCTTGCGCGTTACCGACGCGTGGTCGCTAGGCCCAGCGGTTTGGCTCGTTGCGGCATTGGCGCTGACCTTCTACGCCATGGTCTACGCCGATGCCTACGCCATGCGCGTACTGACACTCGCTGGCGCTTACGCCATCCTGGCGCTCGGCTACCAGTTCGTGTTCGGGCATCTGGGGGCGTTGTCGCTGGCTCAAGGCACGTTCTTCGGCGTCGGCGCTTATACCGTCGCACTTCTCGGCCTGCATGCGGGCACAGACTACCTCTTCAACGTCGCCGCGGCGGTTGCAATCGCCGTAGCGCTGGCGGCGCTGATTGCGGTGCCGGTACGGCGGCTGAAATCGCATTATTTTGCGCTCGCGACGCTGGGCATTGCCGAAGTGGTGCTAATCGGCGCCCGTGATTGGGAGGCGCTCACCGGCGGCGCCAATGGCTTTAGCGGCGTACCAGGAATGTCGCTCTTTGGCCTGGTGGTGCCGCGCGGCTGGGGCGAGTTCGCGGTGGTCTGGGTTGTGGCCGCGCTGCTGGCGCTGCTTGCCTGGCAGCTCCGTCGTGGTCTACCCGAGCGCCTCGCGGCGATAGCGCGTGAAGACCCCATCGCAGCGCAAGCCGCAGGCGTCGATACGGATCGGCTACGCTTTGTCGCCTTGCTGTTGAGCGCCGGCTACGGAGCCGTCGCGGGTGCACTCGCCGTACCGGTGGTGCGCGTGATCTCGCCGGAGGTTGTCGACTTCAGGGTCATGATCGCCTGTCTCGCGATCACCGTAGTTGGCGGTCGTATGCGTATTGCCGGGGCCTTTATCGGGGCGCTGTTGCTCTATCCACTACCGGAATGGTTCCGTTTCCTGGAGGGTCACGACCTAATCGCATACGGTGTCGTGTTGCTCCTCGCTGTGCTTCTGGCACCGGACGGGATCGCGGGCCTCATCGCGTCCCTAATGCCGAAGAAATCGAGTGGCGCAGCTCCGACTAGTACCGGCGAACTTGTGCGCCCAACGGCTGTTCCATCGCGTCGTTCATCGGACGGCGCTACGCTGGAAGCTGACGGTATCAGCAAGCGTTTTGGAGGGCTCGTGGCGCTCGACAGCGTCTCGCTGCGCATCCATCCGGGCGAGATCGTCGGATTGATCGGACCGAACGGCGCCGGTAAGACGACGCTTGCCAACATTTTCACCGGGCAGTACCGCGCAGACGTTGGAACCGTGCGGATGGGACAACACGAGCTGAGCCGCTGGCCGGCTTTTCGTATCGCCCGAAATGGCGTCGCACGGACTTTTCAAACGCCCGCCATGGCCGGTGCGCTGTCCGCGCTCGACAATGTCGCGATCCCACGCGCCTTCATGGAACACCGCTTCGGTCGGGGTGGACCCGAGCAGCGACTCGTTCGCGCACGCAAAGCCGCCACCGCCTGCCTCGCGCAAGCCGGTGTAGCCGATCTCGGTCCCGCGCCCTCCGCCACTTTGCCGCACGGATTGCGGCGGCGGGTCGAACTCGCCCGCGCGCTGGCGCTAGACCCGAACTTCATTGTCCTCGACGAACCGGCGGCGGGGCTCGGTGAAACGGAGGCAGCGGCATTGGCTGAGACGCTGCGAGCGCTTGCCGAATCCGGCATCGGATTCTTGGTGATCGATCATGACATGGGCTTCCTGCTACCACTTGCCGATCGACTCGCCTGTCTCTACGAAGGCCGGCTGATCGCCGCCGGCCCCGCCGCTCAGGTGCGCGCAGACCCGAGGGTGATCGAGGCGTATTTTGGCAATGCGCTCCCCTACCGAACCAAGCCTACGCCGGAAACTGGACCATGACTCTGCTGGCTATCACGGATCTTGAGGTCCGTTACGGTTCGATCGCAGCAGTGCGCGGCGTCTCGCTCGCAGTCGGCGAGGGAGAACGCGTCGCGCTGCTCGGCGCAAACGGCGCCGGCAAATCGACCTTGTTGAAAGCGCTGATGGGGCTGTTGCCTGTGGCTGCAGGAATGGTCTCATTCCAAGGCCGTTCGGTCAGCTCGCTCGCCGTAGAGCGCCGCGCAGCGCTCGGTCTCGGTTATGCGCCCGAAGGTCGGCGCGTCTTTCCCGGGATGAGCGTGCTCGAGAACCTTGAGGTTGCCTGCCCCGTCGGTCCATCGGAACGGCGACGACGCATCGAAGAAGCGTTCGACCTGTTTCCACGGTTGGCCGAGCGCGCCGACGCGAACGCCTGGCGGCTTTCTGGCGGCGAGCAGCAGATGCTGGCAATCGCTCGGGCGCTGATGAGCAAGCCTGCTTTATTGCTGCTCGACGAACCGACCCTAGGTCTGGCGGCCGGGTTGCGAGCGGAACTCGGCGCAAAGCTGGAAAAAATTGCCGCCGCCGGGACCGCCGTGTTGTTGGCAGAGCAGTCTGTCGACTTTGCCCTTGGTTTCGCCCAGCGCGCCCACATCATGCGTACCGGTGTCATCGTCAAGAGCGGCGAAACTACCGCCCTGCGCCAGGACACATCATTCACAGAAGCATTTCTGGGGCGATGAGGAGTCCCGCTTGCGCCGTGTAGCGCGGCGGGCACGCGATCTCTACCGAGCCGCGACCCCGCCCGACAGATCACATGCAAACGGCGCTGCGGCCGGACCGGAGCACTTGACCGAATATTTGTTAGGTGGTTACTCGGTGTCGGAAATTGAGGCGGCATCATTAGGGGACGGAGCGTGCGGGCGGTCTACGTTGAAAGCCATGGAAAGGCGGACTCCGCTGTCCTGGGCGAACTCCCCGACGCACCGGCGCCAGGACCTGGCGAGGCGCGGATTCGGATCGCCTATGCCGGGCTCAACCATGTCGATCTTTACATGCGCGACGACGGGCGTGGATTTCCGCACGAGTTGCCGCTGATCCTCGGCGTCGATGGGGCGGGCATCGTCGAAACTGTCGGCGACGGTGTGGATACCCTTGCTGCGGGCGACCGGGTGGCGCTCTATCCCGCTCGTTATTGCGAGGAATGCGAATTTTGCCTGCGCGGCGATCAGATGCTGTGCCTCGATTTCAAATGCATCGGAGAGAACATCGACGGCGCCATGGCCGAGGCGATCACAGTCAAGGCGTTCCAGGCGCACAAGCTGCCAGACCACGTCCCGCTCAAGCAAGCCAGCGTGATGGGCACGGCCTATATCACAGCATGGGCAATGGTGATGACGGCGGGCGGCGTGAGCTCCGAGGACACAGTGCTGATCCACGGCATCGGCGGCGGCGCGTCACTTGCGTCTCTCCAGTTCGCGCGCATCCACGGCGCCCGCGTGATCGTGACCTCCTCCGACGACGCCAAGCTGGAAAAAGCGATTGCGATGGGGGCAGAGGCCGGGATCAACTACCGGAACGAGGACGTCTACAAACGCGTTATGGCACTGACCGATCGGCGCGGGGTCGATGTGGTAATCGACAATGTCGGTGAAGCGACATGGGCAACCTCCATGCGCTGCGTGGTCAGAGGCGGTCGGATAGTCTGTTGCGGCGCGACCACCGGTCCGATGCCGGGGGCGCATCTGCAGCATCTGTTTTTCCGCCAGATCCACGTAATCGGCGTCTCGATCGGAAATCAGCAAGAATTTGCCGCCATGTTGAGCGCGTTGGACCGCGGCCTCTTCACACCTATCGTCGAAGAGACTTATGCGATGGAGGATGCGCTCGACGCGCTTGCACGGCTCGACCGGGGCGAACAGTTCGGCAAGATGGTGCTAGAGATCGTGGGCGAATGATGGAACTTGAAGGCAAGCAATCAATCGCCTGAGGCCAAAGAAATCTGAATTGTTGAGAGAGGGATCCATGCGGGGACTGAAGGGGAAGACGGCTCTGGTGACAGGCGGCGGCGGCGGCATTGGCTCCGCAATATGCAAACGGTTGGCCGAGGAAGGCTGTACGGTCGGCGTTTGCGACATCGATGACGAGGCGGCCGGCAAGACGGTCTCGGCGATCACTGATGCCGGCGGAACGGCACACACGGTCGCCTGCGATATCACAGACTACGACGCAGTAAAGGCCGCGGTGGCGGGCTTCGAGACCGGTGCGGGACCGGTCGACGTGCTGGTCAACAATGCCGGTTGGGACCGCTTCATCAATTTCCTGGAAACCGAGCCCGGCTTCTGGGATCAGGTCATTGCAATCAACCTGAAAGGCCCGATCCATATGCACCACGCGATATTGCCAGGCATGGCTGAACGGCGCGGGGGGGCGGTCGTCAACGTGGCTTCCGATGCGGGCCGGGTCGGATCTTCAGGCGAGGCGGTCTATTCGGCGTGCAAGGGCGGGCTGATCGCGTTCACGAAAACGGTGGCCCGCGAGCTCGCGCGTTCCGGTGTACGCGCCAATGCGGTTTGTCCGGGCCCAACAGAGACGGCGCTCTTCCACTCCTTCCTCGGCGAGGGGCCCGGCGGGCAGAAAATCCACGAGGCACTCAAACGCTCGATCCCGCTGAAACGGCTCGGCCAGCCCGAGGACATGCCCGGTGCCATCGCGTTCCTGGCCTCAGACGACGCCGGCTATATCACCGGACAGACGATCAGTATCTCCGGCGGTCTGACGATGGCCGGCTGACGGCGCCGACCACCGTGTACGGATAAAGCGCGTTTACCGAAGTACCACGATCATCCGGGCGACAGACAGGTCAGGATGCCGTTCACATCCCTGGAATAGCGACCGGTGAACGGGACGCCCTGTGGGTCTTTGCCTCGGCACACGTCGCCGACCTTGGGGCCACCGCCGCCACCGCCGCCTGTGGGCCGGCAAGCCGGGTTCCAACTGCGGCCCTGGATGTGCGGATAGCGCTGTGACGTCGCCGCCCGATGGCAAGTGCGGGCCGGTCGGCAACGACCGATGCGGATGTTGGTCGCTCTGCGCCGGCGCGCCTGGCAGATATTTCTGAAAGTGTAGCGACGCCCCCTCCAAGTCCCGCAAACTGGTCGATTGTCGCTGCAGCCCGCTGCCTGACAACGACCAAAGCGGATGTTCGTCGCGTTGGACCGGCGCGCATAGCAAAGGTTCCGGTAGTTGATCCGCCGCCCGCGCCAGGTTCCGCAGACGGGGCGGGCGGGTTGACTGGCGCAGTTCGCCGATGCCCGACACCTGCCTAAACGTATGCTCCTCGCCCCGGCCCGGCGGGCATAACAGCGGTTCCTGTAGTTTCGCCATCGACCATTCCGGAATCCGCAAGCGCGACGGCCCACCGGGAAGCAGGTTTGCGCCAGCTCGGTCGCGGGCGCTGTACGGCCCCACGAACCACGCCAATTGGATTGAGACGTTTCTGCCGCGACGGGTAATGCCAGCAATGCAAAAACGCCCAGGCACAACACCATCAACGATAAGCGCAAGTCGACTATGCGGCGGAAAATCATCCCGCGACCTCCTGTTTTTCCTATACGCGGTTCCGCGACCGAAGAGGGGTCTGGATCCACACTTTTCTTGTTACGTGTTACGTCGATTGTTCGCCCAGCGTGGCCGGAGATCGTCTGAAAAGTCTAACGAATTCCGTGCCCCGGAGTGTTGCGATCAGCCGGCGATCTTTCTGAATACCCCCAATAGCGCGTCAGGCTGGGCGAAAAATGGCGAGTGGCTGCCAGACATCTTATGCACGGCGGTGACGCCGCCCACCCCGGAGGTGTCGACCAGCTGAACCATGCGATCTTGCGCCGCGGCTGGAATCGCCTGATCGTCCGCCAAACGGACATAATGCCGATCAATCTTGCCGAATTTCGCGGCCGTTATTGCCATTGGTACCCCGGCCGTACTCGCCACTTCATCGCAATGCAGTAGATTGGAAATCGCTCCGAAATGCCGGTCCGACACGTCGGCATAGAATGCCGCTTTGGCTTTGGCGACATATTTGGGATCTTGGGAGCGTGGATCGATCCGCAATGCACCGATCTTATTCGGGTCGGCCATGAAAAGCGGGCCGACTTGCCCTGCTGAAAAAGTCTTGTCGCCGAGCATGGCACCGGCTGTCATCCCATTCGGCAGCAAAAAGGCGGTGAGGTATACGACGGACTTCACCTTCTCCGGGATCGCCTCTGCGACGTGGGAGATGGTTATACCGCCCCACGAGTGGCCTACCAGGACCACCTTGCCGTTTCCAAGCGTTGAGGCATGATTGACAGCTTCGATCGCGGCGGCCGTCCGATCCGTTTGAGTGACCGTTGCGACCCCCGATTTTTCCTGCGCGAAGGCGGCGCGGTCGAGCGGGCGTTTCTGAAACGACCTCGGCAAATGCGTCCGTGTGCCCGCACCTGGCAAATCGATCGCAATGGACGCATAGCCCGCTTTCGCCAGACGCGGCGTCATGTCATTCCATGTCCAGGCCCCATGCCAGGAACCGTGAATTAGAACAAAAGCCGGCTTGTCGCTGCCGGCAGCAATCGAGCGACTTGCGGTGGCGGTAAGTGCCGCTGTGCCGGCGGCGCCCATCATTGCGGATTTCAATAGTGCTCGTCGGTTCATGGTGGGTCCCTCCCCTCGTTGATCGTCGGTGCTCAAGTCAGATATTCTTCTGCCGCAGATATCATCCAAATCGAGTTGCAAGATACTTTCGTGTGGCAAGCGCAGATCTCACCGCACTAATCGCGCATCACCTGCCTATCGATCGAAGCGGGTGATGCGTCGATGGCCTCAGCCAGAGCGCCAAGCAGTGTCGCGCAATCGCCTTCATAAGCGCTACCGTGCATGCAAGCGAGTACACTCGGTTTGAGCGCCGCCAGGCGTTGAATGTTTTCAGCGCTGTTGGTCGCATGAGCAAAATAGTCGAGCGCCCCTCGCATTGCTTCGGACGGACCAAGGATATCGTCGCCGGTCAGTGCCGGCGTCTTGTGGCCAGCTTGGGTGAACAGGTCTCCGCAAAGCAGCGTATTGGTCGCCTCTTCCATCAGGTAGCCGCATTCCCAGTTGTGCGGCGTGTGCGGGGCGTCGATCCAGCGGACCGTATGCGCGCCCAAGCGGACCCTGTCGTCCTCGCCGAGCGCACGGGGTTCGCGGTCGGCGTAGTCGGAAATCGAAATGCGCGCTGCCACGCGGCCACAGAGCGGTGTCGAATTGGCTGCGGCGGCGAGGAACTGATTGAGCGCCCCGCACTCGTCAGCCTCCAAATGCGAGAACGAAAGCCAGCGCAGTGACGCGACCGGTAAGACCCGCTCGATCGCGGCCGATGTAACCTCGAAGAGCCGACGATGCCCGGTGTGAAACAGCAGCGGCTCGTCGTCGGTAATGAGGTACTGATTGTAGCTGAAGCCGCCCGGGAACTGACTTGGCGGGACGGGCGTACTGATCCGGTAGATGCCGTCGGCGATCTCGTCGACGGTGGTATCGCTGGCGGTCATGCGGGCCTCGAGAATTTGTCAAACGAGCGGTTCCGTAAGATGCCGTCCGTTAGGGGCGCAACGAAGGATGGGGCCAGGGTTCCACGCTTGGCAACCCCAATCGCTCAACTCACCCCGACCGCCGCGCCCAACGCCTCGCCGATCTCAAGGTGGAGTACGAGATCTGCGAGATCGTCGAGCGGTGTCCGCTCACGATTCAGGATTACCAAGGCGGCGCCACTCTGTTTGGCCAGGACCGGGAAGCCGGCGGCGGGATGCACCACAAGCGACGAGCCAATGGAGAGAAACAGATCACACGCCTCCGTCTCCACCTGGGCTCGCAGCATCTTGTCCTCGGGCATGGCCTGACCGAAGGAGATCGTCGCGGTTTTGACCAACCCGTCACAGGCTGCGCAGACTGGCAGCGTCTCGTTTTTTACAAAGGCCTCGCGGATCGATCCCAGTTCATAGCGCTCGTGGCAGTCGAGGCACTTGGCATAAGTCGAATTGCCATGCAGTTCGACCACGCTTTTCTCCGGAATTCCAGAGGCCTGGTGAAGACCGTCGACATTCTGGGTGACTACCGAACTGGCTTGGCCGCTGGTGATCATGGCGGCTACGGCGCGGTGCCCACGATTGGGCTTGGCGGCGGCCATGGTGGGTTCGGTTGCGAACTTGCGGCGCCAGGATTCGCGGCGCGCTTCTTCAGAAGCAACAAAGTCGCGGAAGTCCACGGGCTGGTACTTGGTCCAAATTCCGCCGGGACTGCGGAAATCGGGGATGCCGGATTCCGTAGAGATGCCAGCACCAGTGAAAATCACAGCTCGTGTGCTTGATCCAATGAGGCCTTTGAGGGCCTCGATCTCAGTTCCGGACGCGCTCATGCCGATTGGAATGATCCAGTCTTTGCCGGCCGACGGCAAGAGTAGCCTGCAATCCGCTTGCAACCACCGGCGAACGGCCCGACCATGGCGCGCTGAATTTCCCCAGAAACTGCCGGTCGCCTGCAGCCATGCTCCGTTTCTCCGCGAATATCTCGATGCTGTTCACTGAGCGCGCATTCCTCGAGCGTTTTCAGGCCGCCGCCGATGCCGGCTTCCAGGCAGTCGAGTTGCAGTTCCCTTACAACTTCGCCCCCAACAAGATCGGCGAGGCGCGCGCCAAGGCCGGGATTGAGGTGGCGATGTTCAATCTGCCGGCCGGCAATCTCGAAGCCGGCGAGCGCGGCATCGCCTGCCTGCCGGAGCGCGAGGCCGAATTCCGAAAGGGCGTGGCCTGGGCGGGCGAGTACGCCGAGGCCTTGCAATGCAGCCAGGTCAATGCTCTGGCCGGACGGCTCCCCGATGGCGCGGACAAGAAAGACGCGATGTACTCGCTCGCCAACAGCCTCGCCTATGCCGCAAAGTCGATGGATGAGCGCGGCATTCGCGTGACACTGGAGGCCATCAACGATCAGGCGGTGCCGGACTACATCGTCCATCGGACAAACCAGGCGATGGAGGCGATTGAGCTCGCCGGCCATCCGAACTTGAAGCTGCAGGCCGACGTCTTCCACATGGCCACAATGCACGAGGAGGTCGTTCTGGTGCTGGAGAAGCTTGGGGACCGGATCGGGCATATTCAATTCGCCGATTTCCCCGGCCGCCACGAGCCCGGCACCGGTGAACTCGACTTCAAAGCGATATTTGCTGCGATCAAAGCAAGTGGTTATGACGGTTTCGTCGGGGCGGAATACGCGCCAGCGGGACGAACCGAAGAGGGCTTGGGGTGGCTGAAAGAGTTCGGGTAAGCGTTCGCCAACAGCAGCCGAGCGCCACCACGCACACAACTGCGGGCAGAGATGGCTAAAGCGGCGAGGCGGAACGAAGGATCCCGCCGTCGCGGGAATGACGCGATTAGCAGAGCCGTTTTAACCTTCGGCCGCTGGTTTCTTTTTCGCGGCTCGCTTTCGAGCGGCCTTGTCTCTCGGCGCCTGGGCTTCGATAAACACGCGCGAGACGCGCGGATATTTTTCCAGGATCGCCGCCTCCATCTCGGTGACCGACTTTTCGACCGCGCGGCTGTCGAGGCTGTCGGCGAAATCGACAGAGACGGCTACCAGGATATCGTCGGGTCCGAAATGAACTGTGCGCAGTTCATGGATCTTCAGCACACCTTCGGTGCCCCCGATCAACTTGCGCAAGCCCCGGATGACGGTGGGTGAGGCCGCCTCGCCGATCAGCAGCCCCTTGGTCTCGTAAGCCAGGAATGTCGCGATCGATGCGAGGATCACGCCAATGACAATGGTCGCGGCCCCGTCGAGCCATGTGATGCCGGTCAGGTCGGCCGCCAAAATGCCGATGAAGGCGACGACGATGCCCAGCATGGCGGCGCTGTCTTCAAGCAAGATGGTGAAAATCGTTGGATCCTTGGAAACGCGGATTGCCTCAAAATAGCCGCGCCGGCCCTTGGTGTCCTTGAAGGCGCGCCAGGCATAGAACCAGGCGCCTGCCTCAAATGCGAATGCGACCGCGAGCACGACGTAGTTGATCCAGGCGTCTACGATCGGGTGCGGCGCAATGACCTTGGAAATGCCTTCGTAGAGCGAGACGCCGGCACCTACCGCAAAGATCAACACCGCCACCACGAAGGCCCAGAAATAGACCTCCGCGCCGTAGCCGAATGGGTGCCTCGCATCGGCTGGTTTTTTTGAGCGGGCAAGACCGACCAGCATCAGCGCCTGATTGCCCGTATCCACCAAGGAGTGAATACCTTCGGCCATCATCGCTGAGCTGCCGGTGAAGGCAGCGGCCACAAACTTGGTGACGGCGATCGCCGCGTTACCGATGAACGCCGCGTAAATGACCGTCTTGGAGGACGTTGCCGCCATGGATCTGCCTTCTCTGACCGGGGCTCTCGCGCGAACCGGAACCGTTCTGCCGAATTGCCGCGACCGAGGCAAGCTCAAGTGCGGTGGGCGCTACTCTGCCGCGCCGGTCGTGGCTGCTCGGGTGCGCAAACGGGCAGCGCCGAGGGCAGCGAGCAGCGCACACATCATCATCGCCGCTGCGCCCAGAAACACCGCCGCCGGAGCGCCTTGGTCGATCATCCAGCCGAAGATCGGAGGCGCGGCCGCGCCGCCGACATCGAGACCGATGGAGACGAAACCGAAGACCTTGCCGCTGGCTCCAGGGGGGGTGACCGCACGAACCATCAGGTCGCGCGAGGGCGAGACCATGCCCACCATGAACCCCGCGAAGCCGAATACGGCAACGAGGCCTGCCAAGGGCAAGGCAACGAACGCGACAACGCTCATCGCCGCTGCCCCGGCGGTAAAGCCAATGGCGGAGATCAGATCGAGGCGACGCAAACGGTCGGCGACAACGCCGCCAAACAGCACGCCTACCGCTCCGCCCACGAGTACTGCCGTCAAGGCGGCGTTGGCCGCGACCAAGGGCGTCTGGAAAAGCGCCGTCAGCGCTGCCGGCGTGAAGCTCGCCATGCCCACTGTGGTCGCTGACGTGGCCAGATAGAACAAAAACATCATCACGATCGGCGGTGCACTCAGCATCGCTATAGTGCCGCCCGCAGCAACCGCTGGCGCCGCAGTGGTCGTGGCGCCAGGCTTATAATCGCTTTTCAGCCAACCTCGTTGAACGAAAAGCACGACCGCCATTACCAAACCGGCCGCGCCCACCAAAGCCAGCGCCACGCGCCAGTTCCATAGTGCGGTAAGAAATATCACCACCGGCGGCGCCAATGACCAGCCGACATGGCCGGAGAATGTGTGGATCGAATAGGCGCGACCGAGCCGATGCTCGCTGACCGACGCGCCAAGGATCGAATAGTCCGCCGGATGAAAGACGCCGTTGCCCAGTCCCGCCAGAAAGGCAAGCGCGACAAGCGGCCAATAACCATCAGCGAGGCTCATCAAGCCCACCGACCCGGCGAGCAGCACCAGCCCGCCCATCAGAATATGACGCGCCCCGAAACGGTCGACCGCCATGCCCATCGGATACTGCGCCATCCCCGACGCGACACTGAAAGCCGTGATGATGCCGCCCAGAGCTGCGTAGCTGAGGCCGAGTTCGGCCTTCAGTACCGGGAACAGCGGCGGCAACACAAAAATGTAGAAGTGGCTGAAAAAATGCGCGCTGCCGACCAGTCCGATCACACGGCCGTCATGCGTTTTTCCAGGCTCACCCAATTTCATCGCTCTCAAGCTCCCGCCACGGCTTCACACCGGCATATTCCTACTAGCGTTTTACAGAACATCGCTCGCCCGGCCGCGTCGGGCAAATCTCGCGAGGGGGCGGTCCTGGCGACGCCTTCCACCGACCTGGCCCAGCCACGAACCGTCACCCTAACATCCGCGACGGCAATCTCCATGCTTTCGCCCGCGAATGACCCGCCGAAGCGGAGTTCTGGTTCTCGTCAATATTCCCATTTCGTCGTCGAACCGGCATTGGTGTGCCGCGGGAAGCGACCGCATTGAGTTTCTGTCGACGCAGTACCGGACAGCTTTATTTCAGCCCCGCGGCCCTCAGGTGTTTTGGATTGCTTTCCCGCAGCTTCTGCAATGTGGTCTCCCACAAGTGACGATAGAGCGGATCACGGCCGGCCCCCGTCAACTCGAACGCACCCGCGCGAATTTCTTGGCATAGCCGCTGGTTGAGACTGCGCAGCCGTTCCTCGTGCTCCGATGCGGTTTCGTCCGCGACTGGCGCATCTCCCAATAATGCCTCAAGCCGGGCCAACTCTTCGCGGCCAGGCCGCTCTGCGTATTCCAGACCCCGGCTCACCATGGCTACCGCGTTGACGATCATCAGTCCGTCGAGGCGGCGCTCCTCCGGCAGCACCGGCAGGACTGCATCGCGCAATGTGTCGTGCACGGCCTCCAAGATTTCCACTGTTGTCGGTCGGTCCTGCATCATCGCCTCCTATTTCTGATCGACTTCATTTGGCTCTCGGCGGGCCAGCTTCGATCAGCCTCAACGCTTCGAGTTCCATTTCCGCCGTCATTCGCCCGGTGAGCGCAAGCTGCAGCGAGGGATCGCGGCCTGACAGATGCCGCTCGGCCTGCCGCATCGACACCACTGCCCAGCGCAGATTCGCCAACACCTCCCAATAATGCGCGAGCACGGGATCGACCCGGCGCTCCGAGACGCGCTCATAGCCGCGGTAGAAGTGCTCGCGTGCCGATAGACCGCCGGCTTCGCGGTCCCAACGCCCAAAGCGCCAAAACTTCAGGCAGAACCATGCCATGTCCTCCATCGGATCGCCCCAGCTCGCCAGCTCCCAATCGACGATGCCCGTCAGTCCGGACTGATCGACCATGAAGTTGCCGGTCCGGAAATCGCCGTGGCACAACACAAGGTCAGACCCTCTGGGCAGATTCGCCTGCGCCCAGGCAAGGCCCCATTCGATCGTCGGATGCGGGTCGGTGTGGCTGTCAAGATAGGCGCGCAGCTCGGCAATGATCGTCTCTGCCGCCCCGGTTTCCGGTTTGCGCAGAAACTCCAGCCGACCGCGAACCGGGCCAATAGTCTGGATCCGCGCCAGTTCCTCGCCCAAGCGCTCGGCCAAGATGTTGTGGTCTCCGCCCATGGCCTCGTCTCGCACGATCTGGTGCGCAGCGGCACTTCCAGGGACGTGACGCATGATCAGAAATGCGCGGCCCAAGACGTCGTTGCCGTCGCTCAACCACAACGGCTCAGGCGTGGCCACGCCGGCCTCGAAGGCCGCTTTCATGACCGCGAACTCTTGGGTCCGGTCGAGGCTCAATGGGTCGGCGGCTGCGCGGCTGGCACGCAAAACGAACGTTCGTGCTCCTTTTTCCGGACCACCCTGCAAGACAGCGTCGAGACGCCAATTCTCCTGGAGGGTGCCGCCGGAAAGAAGCTTCAGGTCTTTGATGGTGGCGCGCTCGGCTGCTGCCGCGGCAGCAAGAAAGCTCTCCAGTTGCCCTTTCGCTTCGGGGACCGTCAGCGCCATGACCAGAACTCGATACCCTCCTCCATCAGATGCTGAGCCATCACCATCTTGTGCACCTCCGAGGCGCCATCGCCCAGCCGCGCCATTCGGGCGTAGCGATACATCCATTCCAGCGGCGTGTCCTTGGAGTAGCCCTTGGCCCCGCAGAGCTGGATTGCCGTATCGACAGTTTTCTGCAGCGTCTCCGAAACCGCCACCTTGGCCATCGAGACTTCTTTTTTCGCAAAGTCGCCCTGATCAAGCAGCCACGCTGCGCGCATGGTCAGGAGGCGCCCGATCTCGATTTCCATGGCGGCCTCGCCAATCATCCATTGGACGCCCTCATGATCTTTGAGCAGCTGGCCGAAGCTCTGGCGTTCGGAAATGTATTCAGAGGCGATTTCGAGCGCCCGCTTGGCCATCCCGGTCCAGCGCATGCAATGGGTCAGGCGCGCCGTGCCAAGCCGGATCTGGGTCACCTTCAAACCGTCGCCTTCGCCCAAAAGCATGTTTTCGTGCGGGATTTCCAGACCGTCGAAGACGATCTCGCAGTGTCCACCATGATCCTCAGGCGCCATGGTCGCGATCTCACGCTCGATACGCCAGCCGGGCTGATCAGCATCGAACAGGAAAGCGCTGAGGCCTCGCCGCGGATCGTCGGACGTACGCGCAATGAGGATGAAGTGCTTGGCCGATGCAGCCCCGGTAATGAACCATTTGCGTCCGCGGACGACCCATTTGTCGCCCTGTTTCTCTGCCCGGGTCAGCATCATTGACGGGTCCGAACCCGACCCAGGCATCGGCTCGGTCATGGCGAAAGCCGATTGGACCTCGCCGTCGATGATCGGCTGCAACCAGCGGTCCTTCTGTTCTTCCGGAAGGATCTTGTTGAGCGCGATCATGGTGCCATCGTCGGGCGCCGCGCAGTTGAAGCAGACGGGGCCGAATATCGAGCGGTTCATCTCCTCATAGCAAGCCGCCATGGCGACTACACTCAGCCCCTGCCCGCCACGCTCACGGGGCATCTGCAATGCCCAAAGGCCGGCTTTCTTGGCCTTCGCCCGGACCTTTTGGAGGACCGGGAGAGCAATGTTCTCCTTCTCGTCGTAGTTTGTCCGATCCTCCTCCAGCGGCATGATCTCCGCGGCGACGAATTCGCGGACCCGCCGCCGGTAATCCTCGGCTTCGGGCGGTAGGCTGAAATCCATTGCGATAATCCCCCTGATCGAGCAATCGGCACGATGCAGTCAACGCAGCGCTGAACCCGTGCGACCGATTGCCATACTATCAATGATGCGGCGGCCCGCAGCCAGCCGCCAGATCGCGATTGCGGCAATTCAACCAAATTGGCCATCAGGCCAGGGTTAACCTTGGTTTCAATTCAAAGTGAGACACTGTCCGTGCATCGCCTATATTGACTGTCAATCGCCAAGGGGGCTGGCGTCCTGGATCGGCAGCGCCAACTAAAAGTGCCGTGCCGGGCCCCGCGTGCGCCAGCCGGTTCTATGTTGGGAAGTCATGGCAGGACGGATACATCCAGTCATTCTGTGTGGCGGCACCGGGACGCGGCTGTGGCCGTTGTCGCGCGCCCTCTTCCCCAAGCAATTGCTGGCGTTGGTCGGGGAGCGCAGCATGTTGCAAGACACGGTGGCACGCGCCACCGACCCGGCTCGCTTCGCCTCCCCCCTGCTGCTTTGCGGCGAAGCCCACCGGTTTATCATCGCCGAACAGATGCAGGAGGACGGCGTGACACCGGCCGCGATCGTGCTCGAACCGGCCGCGCGCAACACTGCGCCCGCGGTTGCCGCCGGTGCCTTGTTGCTGGCCCGGACGGATCCTGCCGCGCTGATGCTGGTGATGCCGTCCGATCATGTGATAGGCGATAGCGACGCCTTCAGAGCCGCGGTCGATATCGCCGCGCGGACCGCCAAGGACGGGGCATTGGCAACGTTCGGCATAGCCCCGAGCGGACCGGAAACCGGATATGGCTATATTGAGCGCGGCGAACCGGTGGACGGCACCGAGGGTGCGTACAAGGTCGCACGTTTCGTGGAAAAACCCGACACGGACGCCGCTCGTGCCATGTTGGCCCAGGGGGGATTCTCATGGAATAGCGGCATGTTCCTCTTCCGCGCCGACCGCTATGTGGCGGAGCTGAGGGCATTTGCCCCCGATATAGTTGAGGCAGTCGAGGACGCCGTCGCCAATGGCAAAGAGGATCAGGATTTCTTTCGCCTCAACAGCGAGGCTTATGAAGCTGCGCCGAAGGATTCGATTGACTACGCGGTAATGGAAAAGACCGACAACGCTGTCGTGGTGCCGGCGGACCTTGGCTGGAGCGACGTCGGCGCCTGGTCGGCCCTTTGGGAGCTGGGCGGCAAGGACGCTGACGGAAATGTCATCATTGGCGATGTTATCGCCGAAGACACTGCGGGCTCCTATTTGCGCAGCGGCGACAAGCTGATCGCCGCCGTGGGCGTGCGCGACCTCGTCGTGGTCTCCACCGATGACGCCGTGCTCGTCGCGCCACGCGAACGCGTCCAGGACGTTAAGCTTATGACAGAGCGGTTGGCCGGCGCGGGTCGTAGTGAACACGAACATCATTCGCTCGTGCGGCGTCCCTGGGGCAGTTACCAGACAATCGACGCCGGCGAAGGTTTTCAGGTCAAGCACATCGTCGTGAAGCCGGGGGCGCGCCTATCGCTTCAGAAGCACGCACAACGCGCGGAGCACTGGGTTGTGGTCGCCGGGCAGGCGCGCGTGACGATAAACGACGACGTCTTCGATCTGGAGGCGAACCAGTCCGCCTATATACCCGTCGGGGCCGTACACAGACTGGAGAATACCGGCACGGAGCCGATGCGGCTTATCGAGATCCAGTCGGGCGGATATCTGGGTGAAGACGACATTGTACGGCTGGAAGATCAATATGGCCGCGTCTGAGCGCACCGCCGGGGAATGGGGAGAACACTGGGGACAATCGCCGCAAAAGCTGTGCGAAGGCGGCCATCATGAAACAAAAGACCCGCAAAACCAGTAACTTAGCCTGTGGAATGCCGTTTTCCACCGATCGGGGACAAGTTTCGGCGAGAATTCTCAGATTTCACTGAGTGCTGCACGGACGTCGTCGTTAAACCCAATCAGAACCTTGTCGCCAATCTCGAACACCGGCCGTTTGATAATCGCCGGATGCGCCAGCATCAGTGCGACAGCCGCAGCATCGTCGTCAACCGCCCGCTCCACCTCACCCAGACCACGCCAGGTGGTGCCACGGCGGTTAATCAGAACCTCGCGTCCCAGAACGGCGATCCAATGCTCTAGCCGCGCCACGTCAAGGCCGTCCGCTCGGACATCGTGGAAGCGCGCTTCAATGCCTTCAGAGGCCAGCCAGGCTTTGGCTTTGCGGCAAGTATCGCAGGATTTCAGGCCGTTCAGCACTATCATAACTATTTGCTCCACTCCCAACCCATCGCCGGTTCGCAGGCGAAAACGATGGGACGGCGCCACAATAACGCCGTCGCTGGAGCGCCGCCAAGAACATTGGAATGGCTGGTCCTGCGCCGCAACACCAAGTAATTTTGGTAAATTCTACTTAACGATATTTATATTACGAATCAGACTGTTAGCTTCGTTCATATACGATCAATGAATATCGTGTATCCCCGATGGACATACAAAAAAAGTCCGGGGCGAATCGATGCCAAGAAAACAAAACTCTACAGGAACGGTACAGTACGGCGGCAGGGATACGCCCGCTCACCTACCTTCGGCAGCATCATGATCCGCCCCCGCATCCTGGCATTGGGCACTCTCTGCTCGCTGGCGCTGGTGGCGGCCATGTCGCTGCAAGCAAATGATGGTACGAACAACGTGCGTGCGGCCGATTTCGATAGGCAAGCGCGCCGTTTCGTGACCGGCACGGTCAATACCGCCGCTCAACTCGCGGCACGGGCAGAGCCCGGATTGAAATCGAGCAAGCGTCGCCAAAGGCGCATTTCCGGGCTGCTTGCGCGACGTGTTGAAACCCGCTCGCTGACGCAGTTTGTGTTGGGCCCATTTGGGCGGCGGGCCAACGCGGCCGAGCGGCAGCGCTTCGAGAACGCGCTGCGGGGCTATCTGGCGCGGCTCATCTCCGGCGAGATCAGCGCTTTTTCCAAGCAGAAATTTTCCATAAACCGCGTGGTGCCCGCCGGCGAGAGACATGGAGACGTGCTGGTGCTGAGCCGCATCACCGGCAAATCCGGACTACCGCTGCGGGTCGATTGGCGAGTTCGGCCGACGAGCGCAGGGCCCAAACTCGTCGACGTCATAGTTGAAGGGTTAAGCCTCGCCGTCGCACAGCGCGCGGAAGTGGTTCGGCTGCTGCGGCTGAATGGAGGCCGCATAGACGCGTTGATCGCCCGCCTGGAGGGCCGTAGTCCGCCGTCTAAGGCCAGGCCGGCCGAGGCTCTCGCGCCACAGGCGGCAAATCCCGTCATCGGCGTGGCCAATACCAACTGACATCCAAGTCCCGGCGCCGAGCCCGTCCCGTCCCCCCCAACGGGCTCGGTCATTACGGGGGCGGGTCGACTATCGGCCCGCCCCCACTTTTCTCAGCACACAAGGGTTTGCGGCGCGCACGGTCGGCTCGCAGCAAAAGTGCGACCAAATCGGTTGCCCAAGTCCGCGATTCTTTCGAGCAAGTCTGGGCACGCGTCACTGGGAAACGACCGTATTAACCATTTGTTAACTATCTGAACGAACATTCGTTCGAGCGATTCGAACGGGCAATGAAAAGCAGGGTCTGACAAATGCGAAAACTGACCGCACTAACCTTCGTAATCCTGATCGCCACGGCGCCAGCAGTGGCTAGCTACGATGCCGGCGTCAAGGCGCTGCACAGGGCCGACTATACAAGCGCCGCGATCGTATTTTCTGCCGCCGCTGCACGAGGCGATGCACGCGCCGAAATCGAGCTCGCAAAACTGCTTCTAGCCGGCAAAGGGGTTCGACGCGACACAGACCGTGCGCGAATGCTCTTTCGGCGCGCGGCGGCAAAGCTTGCCCGGGCAGCAGCTTCTGGTCACAGCGAGGCCCGCTATCAACTCGCCGGGCTTTACCGGCTGGGTTACGGCGTGCGGCGCAATCCGGCGCGCGCCCTTGAGATGATACGCTCGGCCGCCCGCGACGGACACGCCGCGGCAATATACAAACTCGCCGTCTACAACGAATGGGGCGTCGGCATAGCGCGCGCGCCGAACACGGCTCGACTGCTCTACCGCCGCGCCGCGGACAAAGGCTCCATCAAGGCCCGGATCATGCTCGCGGCCCGGCACATGAATGGCACCTACGAGCGTTTTGACCGAGGACAGGCGATCGAATATCTCGAATGGGCGGCCCGCGACGGCTCGCCGGCTGATCAACTCGCCGTGGCGCGCTGGTACTCAATGAAAATCTTCGGCGACCAAGGCAAGCGTTCAGCGTTGCGGCTGACCCGCTTGGCCGCCCAGCGCGGACATTTGGATGCGCAAGCAAAGCTAGCCAAGCTGTATAGAACCGGCTCCGGCGGTGTGACGAGGAACCCTGTCAGGGCCTATGTCTGGGGCCGCCTAGCAGTCGGTCGCACATCCCGCGGCGCGCCTGTGTCGTTGGCGACGGGTGGCGGCGACGCCCGGTTGAACCTGTCCGCCGCCCAACGTGCCAGCGCCGAAGCATGGCTGCGCAACTGGCGGGCGAAGCCATAGGCGGGTTCGAACGCTTAGTGCATCGATAGGCCTACAGGCCGGGCGCATTGGGGCGTCCGGCCTTCATTCTACCTGGCCCTGGGAGCCAGTGCCCGGCTGCCATTCAATCACAACCGGTGCGCCCGCCGCTTGGTCGCGCTATAATTTGCCTCGGCATTTCTCCACACCGGGGTATCCCTGACATGACCGACGCGCCGATCCGGCCGAATTCGCTGGAGGCCCGCGACATCGCGACCATCCTCCACCCCTATACCAACTTGAAGCTCCACGAGAGTGACGGCCCCTTGGTTGTGACCCGCGGCCAGGGCGTGCGCGTGTACGATAATGAGGACCGCGAATATATCGAGGGCATGGCGGGGCTCTGGTGCACGGCGCTTGGCTTTGGCGAGGAGCGTCTCGTCGAGGCGGCGGCAGCGGAAATGCGCAAGCTCCCGTTCTATCACCAGTTCACCCACAAATCGCACGACACAGGCATCGATCTCGCCGAGCGATTGCTCGGCCTGGCGCCGGTTCCCATGTCGAAAGCGTTCTTCGCAAATTCCGGATCGGAAGCGAACGACACGGCGGTCAAGCTCGTCTGGTACCTCAACAACGCCGTGGACCGCCCCGAGCGCAAGAAGATCATCAGCCGCGTAAAGGCCTATCACGGCGTCACCGTGGCATCGGCCAGCCTGACCGGCCTGCCCAAAAACCATGAGGACTTCGACCTGCCGATCGCCGGTATTCTGCACACCGTTTGTCCGCACCACTATCGCTTCGCGGAGGCCGGTGAAGGCGAAGAGGAATTCGCCACGCGCTGTGCTGAGAATCTACGGCAGATGATCGAGGACGAAGGGCCGGAGACCATCGCCGCTTTCATCGCCGAGCCTATTATGGGCGCCGGCGGGGTGATCGTGCCGCCCAAAACCTATTTTGAGAAGATCCAGGCCGTGCTGGCGGAGTATGAGATTCTCTTCATCGTCGACGAGGTGATCACGGGTTTCGGGCGCACCGGCAATCTCTGGGGCAGCCAGACCTTCAAGCTCAAGCCCGACATGATGACCATGGCCAAGGCGCTGACCTCGGCCTATCTGCCGATGTCCGCGGTGCTGGTCTCCGATCCGATCTATAAAACGCTGGTCAAGGAAAGCGAGAAGGTCGGCGTGTTCGCTCACGGCTATACCTATTCGGGCCATCCCGTGCCGTCCGCCGTGGCGCTGGAAACCCTGAAGATCTACGAGGAACGCGACATTGTCGGCCATGTACGACAAGTAATGGGCCGCTTCCAGGCGCGCCTGAAGGCGCTTGGCGACCGCGACTTCATCGGCGAGACGCGCGGCACGGGGCTGATCGGCGCCGTGGAGCTGGTGAAGGACAGGAATTCCAAGGCGATGTTCGATCCGCCGGGCAAGGTCGGCGCGCAGGTCGCCAAGTTTGCCCAATCGCACGGGCTGATCGTCCGAGCGATCATGGACTCGGTCGCCTTTTCGCCGCCATTGGTGATCACCGAAGACGAGATCGACGAAATGTTCGACCGCTTCGAGCTTGCCCTGAAAGACACCCAGGACTGGATCGCCGGCGAGGGACTGGCGGCCTAGGGTTTGGCTGCCCGATGCGCGCGCGGCCGGTCGTCGTGGTCTTGGGGGTTCTTGCCGCATTGCCGGCGATAGGCTTTCAGTTGGCGCCCACGCGGGCCGCCTTCTCGGCCGAACGCTCGACCAGTGCGCGTTGCCGGGGCCTCGCCGCTCGTTTGCGTCACCTTGGTGCCCTTGAAGACAGGGCACGCACGCAGGCAAGTCGGGATCAAGGTGCGAGCCAGTCCAACCGCAACGAACTCCGCCTGCGCCGTAACATGGTCCGGCAAGCGGGCTGCGATCTGCCGATGAAGCCCGGCGACGCACGGCAGCGGCGTTGCTTTGAGCTTCGCAGCCGATTGGAAATGGCGCGGCGCCGGGTGCAGAAACCCTCGCCCCGGTCTGCACGCTCATCGCGCCGGTTGAGCCAAATCCGTCGGCAGCGCGCCGATATCCGAGCGCGGTATCGCCTGTCCGGTTGTCCCCAGGGTAAGGTCGGGGCCGGAAACTGATCCATTCACCAAAGTCGGCGGTTCCATGAACGTCTTCATCATCTTCGCCCATGCCGAGCCCCAAAGTTACAACGGCGCGCTCTATCGGACCGCACAGGAGACGTTGCGCGCCGGCGGACACGACGTCGCGACGTCCGATCTTCATGCCATGAACTTCGATCCGATCTCCGACCGGCGTAATTTCACGAGCGTCAAGGACGGCGAATACCTGAAACAGCAGGCCGAGGAAATGCATGCCAGCGAAACCGGCAGTTTCGTTCCCGATCTCGACGCGGAGATCGCCAAGGTCGAGGCCTCCGATCTCATGATCTGGCAATTTCCCCTGTGGTGGTTTGGACTGCCGGCGATCCTGAAAGGATGGGTCGACCGTGCCTTCGCCATGGGACGCACCTATGGCGGTGGACGCGTTTACGATACGGGCGTCTTTCGAGGCAAGCGGGCGATGCTGTCGCTGACCACCGGCGGGCCGGCCGCCGCATATGCGAAAGACGGCGTGACCGGCGATATCGACGCCATGCTGCGGCCGATCCAGCGCGGCATCCTTGGCTTCGTCGGCTTCGATGTACTGGCGCCGAACATTTTCTTCGGGCCCGCACGAGCGACCGACGAAGCGCGGGCTACGGGTCTTGAGCGCTACGCCGCACGTTTGCGTGGCATCGACGGCGAGGCGCCGATCGACACCGGCCGTTATTGAGCGAGCGGGGCATTCCCCCTGGAAGCGATCAGGGGGTAGACTTCGGCACCCTCGCGACCAGAATGGGCCTGCCATGCCGCCACCGATCCTCCGACATAAGGCGCACAGCGCGCCGTCGGTCTTTCAGCCCCAGAATCTGATCCGCGACGCGCGGACACAGAAGGGGCTCGATGCCGCGGAGGTCCCGCCGCTTTGTGTGCTGGACCCCGACGGCGACATCGTGCGCCACCTGGTTCGCATCGGCGATGGAGCGCGCTCGACGACCTGGGCCTGTTACCACTCGCAGATGTATCTCATCGAACGCGCCGGGATCCCGATAGGCATTGTTGACTGCGCGGTCGGCGCTCCCTATGCCGTCTTGATCGCCGAGCAGGCTTTCGCCAGTGGCGCCAAACTGCTTGTCAGCATCACATCATCTGGCCAGTTGGCGACGTTGGGCGAAACGCCCTATTTCGTCCTGGTCGAGCGCGCGTTGCGCGACGAGGGCACCAGCTACCATTACCTCCCCGCGGACGAATTCGCAGAAGCCGACCCGGCACACATCGACGCGGCCGCGGTCGCCCTGGACGGCGCCGGGTTGCAGATCCATCGCGGCGCCACTTGGACCACCGACGCTCCCTTCCGCGAGACCGAAACCGTGCTGGCAAAAGGCCGAACCATGGGGCTTGCTGCAATCGAGATGGAGTGCGCTGCACTTTACGCCTTCGCCCAGGCCCGCGGCCGGCCGGTCATCTGCCTTGCTCATGTCACCAACACGATGGCGGTCAACGAAGGCGATTTCGAGAAGGGCGCGCATGGCGGTGCAGAGGATGCTTTGCTGCTGATCGAGCGGCTGGCGGCACTCGCAATCTAACGGATATTACGCGCTCCGACATTATTGTTGCAGCAATCAAATACGGACCGGTATCCGATTGCTATTTCATTCAGTGCTTCGGCATATATCTGCGAAACGCATGACGACATAACCGCCATCCACTCTGTGAATACTTGTTCAACACGCCATCTGAATGATGATTTCGCATGCGCCCCGAACGACGGAAGCCGCGCTGAACTCCCGCAAAAAACATGCATTAACAATTGCTTAACCATAAGAGTTGGCGCGAGAAGTTGGCCGCACGATTGGCCAGGTAGAGGGCTGGCGGCAGGTCTTTTATTGCGATGAAACGGCGGGATTTCTTGAGATCGGAAAGGGCGCCGTCCCTTCGCGGGCTTAGGCGGGCATTCGACCAAACTCTCAATTGGTCGCCATAGCTGCCGCGGTCGCATGCCTTGCTCGGCTTGTTATTCAGCGGCCTCGCTGCCCTCTTCCTGTTGCAGCGCGAAGATCGATGTGTAGCCCTTCGACCAGTCGGGTGGGACGAGGCAGGGCCGAGGATCAAAGTCGATCCAGCGCGCCGGCCCGCCGCGCACGATTGTGTTTGAAAGCGGAACATTGTCGACGAGGCTGCCTTGGAATGTTAGCGCATCGGCGGCGGCATAAGTGTGCAGCAGCAAGGGCCTGGAGCGCGGTGATAGGTTCGGCATCGAACCATGGACCATGCGGCAGTTGTGAACCGTCACCGATCCTTTGGCGCCCTTCAACCAGACCACTTTGTCGAGGGGGACCCGGGGCATGTCGGCATCGTCGATCGCGCCAACCCAGTCGCCGCTGGGTCCATAAAGATCGAAGAGTTCGCCGTCGTGGCTCTTAGGGATCACGCCCATCGGCCCCATCTCATCGTCGACGTCGTCCATATAGAGGCCGATGGTCAACGGCGAATAGTTGGAATGGGGCCAGAACTGGATGTCCTGGTGCCATTTCACCTCCTCGCCTCCGCCGGCCCATTTGAGGTTGAGCTTGGAATGGTGAAACTTGACGTCCGGACCCAGCAAATCCTCGGCGATATCGACGATGGGCCCTCGCAGGCCGAACTCTTCATAAACCGGGTCGTGCTCGACCGGGAAGGTGATGCGGCGTATGCGCGGCGCCTCAGCGGTGTGATCCGGCTCCAGGTCGAAGACGCTGTCGGAGGCCGTCATGCCACGGCTCTTCTCGATAAAACGATTGGTGACCGCCCACAGCCGGTCGAGCCATTCCTCGGATACGAAGCGCTCCAGCTGGACATAGCCGTTCTCGAAATAGAACTTGCGCTGGTCGGAGGTCAATACCTTCGCTGGGTGCTTCAAAACATCCGCAGTTTTCATCCACCTGTCCTCCCTGACCTACATTCCAAAATCGCCCCACAGCGATGCCACGGCGGGCGCACCAGCACCAGCAGGAGCGCCATAGATGTGCCGCCCAACCTGCCATCGATTGGGTTGGAGACGCTGGCACCACGACCCATTGTTTCCTGAGCCTCGAGCAGCGGCTCAGACAGCCGACACGCGTCGAAACGCTCGGCCCATCTACATCATGGCAACTCCGCTATCTCTTTGATCTTCTTGATGTTCCAGCCTTTTGCAAGACCCTTCAATACGTCCTCGCTCTCGACCCGGCGCACATTGACCTTCATGAATACGCGGCCGCCGATGAGGATTACGACCTCACCTCGCTTGCGATCCTCATCGAACTTGTAGAAGGCCGGCTGGTTGAGACCGTCGATGTCGAATTGTTCGTAGCCGGCATTCTGCGCCATTGCGGGATTCGCATAAATCGCCCCCATGGTCGCGAGCAACGGACTGTCGACGATCAACTGGGCCGTGGCGCTTCCAGAGCCGCTGCTCGGGCGATAACGGCGGGACACTGTGACCCCGCCTCCCATCACGCCGATCATCTGGCCGCTATTGCGTGCCCGCTGCGCCCGCCAGCCGTCGGGGGCCGGAGGCATGGCGTCGGCATAGGCCTTGGCAAGCACCTTGCGGACCCGGGCAAGCGCGGATTGAAGCTGGCGCACCATGGTCGAGAGCTTGCCGCTGCCGTACGCTTTGGCCGCCTTTTCCATCGTGTCCGTGACCTTGTCGGCGTGTGCACCACCTGCCACTGAAATCGCTGCGACGACAATGATCGCCCCGAGACCTTTCATCATTCAATCTCTCCTCTGTTTCCGTCCTTATCGACAGGACCTTTCCAGGTCCACCCGAACCGCGCACCCTTGAACCAATGCCTGCCATGTTAGCGCATTGCCCATTATGTTGGCATCACATGCCGCGACACATGGGAGGCAATTCATGGGCAAGGCACCGGTGATTTTCTATTTCGCCTATAACAGCCCCTATGCGTTCCTCGCCAACACGCGCATCGACGACGCCTTGGCGCCGCTGGACGTCAAGACCGAACGGCGGCCTGTTTACCAACCGAGCAGCGGCGGCGGCCCCGATTTCAACTCGCCGCGCATCCGATATATTGTCCAGGACATCGGCCGGTTCGCCAAATCGTACGGGATTGAGTTAAACCCCGGGCCATTCGCGGATACCGGTCCCGCTTGCCTTGGTTATCTGTATGCCGAGGAGAGCGGCGCCGGCAAAGCATTTCACGACCGGGTCTACCGGGCACGCTGGCTCGAGGGACGCGACCTCGGCGATGCGGCAACGTTGATCGAACTTGCCCGGGCAAGCGGTCTTGACGAACCCGGCTTCCTGGCTGCAATCAAAGACCCGAGCCCATACGCGAAGGCGCGCGCCGATCATGCCGCGGCCGCTAAGACTGACGGCGTTTTCGGTTTTCCATTTTTTGTCTACAAGAACCAGACATTCTGGGGCAACGACCGGATCGAATGGCTGGTAAAGGCAATCGGAGAGGATCTGGCGCAATAGATCGGCTTTCAATCAATCTAACGGCAAGATGTGGCATCCGATCGCTCGCGACAAATTGACATAGGTTAAGGAGCGGTTCCGTCGAAATATGTAGAAAAAACTCTATATAGTGGGGTCTACGTAGGCGCAGGCTTGGAAGACGCTGCGCTGGCGGGCGTGCGAGGGAGAGGATCGTGATGGGCGGGGCGATGAACTACGACAAGGTGTTCGAGCAGGCGATCGAACGGTTGCGCGAAGAAGGGCGATATCGCGTCTTTGCCGACCTTGAGCGGTATTCAGGCGATTTCCCGCGCGCCGCGCGCCATGCGGATGGCGGCGCCAGCGACGTGACAGTTTGGTGCTCCAACGACTATCTGGGCATGGGCCAGCACGAGGCCGTCACCACGGCCATGCAACAGGCGATCGAAAAATGCGGCGCCGGCGCCGGCGGCACCCGAAATATCTCGGGCACCAACCACTACCACGTATTGCTGGAACGCGAATTGGCGGACCTGCACGGCAAGCAGGCAGCGCTTCTTTTCACGTCAGGCTACAATGCCAACGAGGCTAGCCTCTCGGTGATCGCCACACAGCTTCCGGGCTGCATCATCTTTTCCGACGAACTCAACCACGCCTCGATGATCCACGGCATGAAATCGTCGCGGTCGGAAAAGCGGGTCTGGCGCCACAACGACATGGAACATCTCGAAGCGCTCCTGAAGGATGCGCCACCCGACCGACCGAAACTCATCGCCTTTGAGTCGGTCTATTCGATGGACGGCGATATCGGGCCGATCGCCCAGATCTGCGACCTCGCCGAGAAGTACGGCGCGATGACCTACCTCGATGAGGTGCATGCGGTCGGCATGTATGGGCCCCGCGGCGGCGGCATCGCCGAGCGCGAAGGAGTGATGGACCGGGTCGACGTGATCAACGGCACGCTGGCCAAAGCATTTGGTGTGATGGGCGGCTACATTGCGGGTTCCGCGGCACTTTGCGACACCGTGCGCAGCTATGGCTCGGGCTTCATATTCACGACGGCTCTGCCCCCGGCGGTTGCCGCCGGTGCCCTCGCCAGCGTGCGTCACCTCAAGGTCAGCAACTCGGAACGCTCACACCATCAAGAGCGCGCGGCGCGCTTGAAATCGCTGTTCCGCGAGGCCGGGCTGCCAGTGATGGACTCGGTCACCCATATCGTTCCCGTGCTGGTTGGCGATCCGGTCAAATGCAAGGCCGCCTCGGACAAGCTGCTCGACAACCACCGTATTTACGTGCAGCCGATCAACTATCCAACCGTGCCCCGCGGGACGGAGCGTCTGCGCTTCACGCCATCGCCGCTTCACAACGATCTAGAAATGGACCGCCTGGTCGAGGCCATGCTGGAGGTCTGGCACGAGCTGGGTCTGCCGCACGACGGAGCCACCGACACGGCGCAAGTTGCGTAAACGGGAATAGATAGCGGGACACAGAAGGACGCTCATGTACCGAGACAAAACCCTGATCCCCACCGAGGCTATCCGCCTTTGCGCCCTTGGCATCCTCGCTGGCGGCCCGGCGCACTACGCCGACCTGGCCAACGAAGTGCGCAACTTCGCGAGCCGGATCATGGGGCCGTCACTCGATGTGCTGGGCCCCTCGCTGGAACTCCTCAAACTGGAAGGGTTGGTCAAGGCTGATGCGGTAGCCGCCGAACGCGGCAACCCGAAGATACGCATCACGGAGGCCGGAATGAAGGCGCTGCACGAGTTGCTGCGCTCCAACGTGCGGGCTCCCGTTGACGACGTGAACAAACTCGTCATTGCCCTCAAGATGCGCTTTCTGCACATGCTCGACCACACCCAGCGGCAGGCCGAGATCGAGGCGCTGATCGACCTCTCGGACCAGGAGCTGGCCCGTCTGGAGGATTTGCGCGGCCAAGACTGCGCCGGCGAAAGCTATCTGGCCGACTGGCTCGACCACGAGATCACCCAGGCGGAATCGCGCAGGTCTTTCTTGACCGCGTATCGCGACCGGGTCTAGCCCGCGTCGACATTCGCCGCGATTTCCGCTCCAACCGGCCCCGGTACCAACCACTCGAGTTTCAATTCGGGCGATCCGCCGTTTAGTATGAGCGCCGTCCGCGAGCCGTTCCATCAAGCAAGGCCGGCCGCACGAGACGAGGCCCGACGCGATCATGGCTGACAGCGAGCCGGTGAGAGCCGAAACCCAACCGGAACAGGCCGCTCAAACGGCATCACGCCTCGCCACGGCGATCGCCGCGCACAAGGCGGGTCGCCTTGAGGACGCAATTTCGGGATACCGGACGGTCCTGGAGCAGGTTCCAGATCACGTCGATGCACTGACCAATCTTGGCGTTGCGCTTCGCGCTCGCGGCGACGGTGAAGCGGCGATCGCGGTCTATGGCCAGGCATTGGCGGCCGAGCCTGGTCACGCCAACGCCAACTACAACCTCGGAAACGCCTACCGTGCGATAGGCAACAATGAGAGTGCGGTGGTCCATTTCCGCGCAGCCATCGCGGCCCAGCCCGGCTATCTCGACGCCTATGCCAATCTCGCGTTGACCTTACGCGACCTCAAACGGCTCGACGAGGCGCTTGCAGCCGCAGAAGCCGGGCTGCGCGCACTGCCTGGCGCCGCCAAGCTGTGGGCCAATCTGGGCGCCGTACTGTGGGCCAAGGCCCAGCCGGAAAGCGCGATCACGGCCTACCGGCGGGCGCTTTCGCTGGAGCCAAATTCGGCGACCGCGCATCTCGACGTGGCGCAGATTCACTATCGGCTGGGCGACTATGTGGAAGCGACGCGGCACGCCGAACGAGCGCTTACGCTCGATGCCGGGCTCGCCGACGCTCATACCGTCACGGCAAAATGCCTGACAGCCCACGGCCAGTTCGAGAACGCCCTCGCCCAGCTGGAGCGCGCCCAGGCGATCGATCCTGGCAATCTTACCGCGCGCCTCAACAAGGCACTGACGCTCTTGCTGAAGGGCGAGCTTGGGACGGGCTTTCAGGCATATGAATGCCGCTGGCAACTCGACGACTTGACCAGGCCAGAATTCGATCAGCCGCGCTGGGACGGGGGCGCGCTCGAGGGCAAACGCTTGTTGCTGGTCCACGAACAGGGGCTCGGCGATGTCATACAGGCGGTCCGATACGCACCGATGCTGGTCGAACGCGGAGCCCGCGTGATCGTACAATGCCAGCCGCCGTTGGTACATTTGCTAAGCACGGCTGCCGGCGTGGATGCGGTGGTCGCGGAGGGCGAGCCGCTGCCTGCCTTCGACATTCATGCATCGATGCTCGACCTGCCCGCACTGCTTGGCACCGAGGAGGCGTCCATTCCGAGCATCGTGCCGTACCTCGCGCTACCCGAAGGCTCGACACCGGAAGATGAAAACACGAGCACTCGCCGCCCCTTGCGCATCGGCATCGCCTGGGCGGGCAAGCCGTCGCACAACAACGACGCCAACCGTTCATGTGATCTCGACCGCTTCCGTCCGCTATTGGGGATTCCTGGAACGCGTTTCTACGGGCTGCAAGTTGGCCCGCGCGCCCGCGATATCGCCGAGCGCGGACTTGGCGCAATGATCACCGACCTCAGCGGGCGCATCGGCGACTTCCTCGACACCGCGCGGCTGGTCGCCAAGCTCGACCTGGTCATCGCAGTCGACACGGCGGTGGTGCACCTTGCCGGTGCGTTTGCGCGGCCGGTCTGGACGATGCTACCCCACGCGCCCGATTGGCGCTGGATGTACGATCGAACCGATTCGCCTTGGTACCCAACTATGCGGCTTTACCGACAGCCCGCGCCGCGAGACTGGACCCCGGTGGTGGACAAGATTGCGACCGATCTGAAGGCAATGGTCGAGGCCCGCGGTTCGGGCGGGTTCTGAGGCCGCCTAAGCAATCATGCCAGTGCCAGAGATTGCCGTTCTAACCCGCCTCCTCGACACCGCCGTTGCCGCGGCGCAGCCGAGCACCTGCCTGGCGTCAGCCTTGCCCGCTCCAATGCCGGGCCGCACCGTCGTGGTCGGCGCCGGCAAAGCGGCTGCGTCCATGGCCCGGACCGTCGAATCCACATGGCCAGGCTCGGGCGGAACTCTCGAGGGCCTCGTGGTGACGCGCTACGGTTTTTCAGAACCCACCGAGCGGATCGAAATCGTGGAGGCCTCTCATCCGGTTCCCGATGACTCCGGACTGAGGGCTGCGGAACGCGTTCTCAATGCCGTATCCGGGCTGACATCCGACGACCTAGTGCTGGCGCTGATATCGGGCGGCGGCTCGGCCTTGCTGACCTTGCCGGCACCGGGGATAACGCTGGCTGACAAACAAGCGGTGACAGACGCCTTGCTGCGCTCCGGAGCCCCCATCGACGACATCAACGCTGTGCGCAAGCACCTTTCGGCTATCAAGGGCGGCCGGCTCGCCGCCGCCGCTTATCCGGCGAAGCTTGTGACGCTCGCGATTTCCGATGTTGTCGGCGACGACCCTGCGACGATTGCCTCGGGGCCGACCGTGGCCGACCCGACGACGCGGGCTGATGCAGCGGCGGTCCTAAGGCGAAACAGGATCCCGCCCTTGCCGGCGGTTCTAGACCACCTCGCCTCGCCGGCCAGCGAATCGCCAAAGCAAGGCGATCCAGGACTGGCAGCCGCCGACTACCGCATCATCGCCAGCGGACCTGCGGCGCTGGCGGCGGGGGCGGAGGCGGCACGGTTGCTCGAACTGGAGCCCGTGATCCTCGACGACGCCGCAACCGGCGAAGCAAGCGAAGTGGCGCGCGAGCACGCGGCCGTGGCACTCAAGGTCGCGGCGGAAAACCCGGCCTGGCCGATCGTGCTGCTGTCGGGCGGCGAGCTCACGGTAACGATCGAGGGCGACGGCCGCGGCGGTCCCAATAGTGAGTATCTTCTGGCGCTGGCGCTTGCCCTCGACGGCGCGGAAAATATTCACGCGCTCGCCTGTGATACCGACGGCATCGACGGTTCGGAGGATAATGCCGGCGCCGTCGTCACGCCCGATACGCTGGCCCGCGCCAGAAAGGCCGGGCTCGATCCCCGGGCCCTTCTTAAGAACAACAACGCTTACAGCTTCTTCGAAGCACTGGGCGACCTTGTCTTGACCGGCCCCACGGGCACGAATGTCAACGACTTTCGAGCACTGCTCGTTGGGGCGCTTCCGCCGCGTTGATGCGCGCCATCACCTCATTTGCGAACAGATCGGTCGATCGTGCGGCTTCCTCGTCGGTGATGGTGCCGAAGGCGAGGCGCGCGATGAAGAGGTCGGTGCCGGTCTCCGCGATCTGGGCGGCGACTTCACCGTGCACCGTATCGGGGGCGCCGACGATGATCAGGCCACGCGATTGCGCGTCCTCAAAACGTTCGGGATGGGCGCTGCTCGACGTGCCGTGGCGGCGCCACAAGAACTGAAGACTGGCCCACCACCGATCGTAGGCGGGCCGGGCGATGGCCAGCGCTTCGTCGTCGCTGTCGGCGATTACGATATGGCGACCGAAAGCGTTGTAGGGTTTCTGGGCGTCCGATCCGCCCTGGGTCTCCTGCCAAAGCGCATTGTAGTCCCGCACGATCGTTGCCATCAGCGGCGCCGGGACGTGGCTCACGATGTTGATGTTATTGGGCACGGCCCAGGCGACCGTCGCTGGATTGATCATGCCGTACCACAGCGGCGGGTGCGGGCGCTGCACAGGGGCGAATTCCATCGGCACGTCAGTGTAGCTGTAGAATTCGCCGGCATGGTCGAGCTTCGGCGACTGCAAGCCCTTCAGAACAACGTCCATGGCTTCGATATAGCGGGGCTGGGCCTCGGTGTGGTCAATGCCGAAATAGCCAACCTCGAAGGGCGAAATGCCCTTGCCGACCCCGAGCTGGTAGCGGCCGCCAGACAAATGATCGAGCATGCAGATCTCTTCAATGAGGCGATAGGGCTCGTAGAGCGGCAATGTGTAGACCAGCGGCCCGAAACGCAGCCGGGTGGTGCGCTGGGCAACGGCTGAGAAAAAGATGCCCGGCGAAGGCGCCATACCGAGCGGCGTGGAATGGTGCTCGGACACGAAGTAGTGCGAGAACCCGAGCCGGTCATACTGCTCGATCAAGCGGAGCCGGCTTTCGTAGTAGGCTCCGAGCGTTTCCTGGGCCGCATCCGCGCGCCGGTCGAGTTGGTCGAAGACCCCGAAATCCATGTCGATCACTTTCCGTCTGCAAGCTGGAAACCGGTAATCCTAACCGCCGCGGTCCCTCGGTGGAATTCGCAATCGCGCGCTGCGATCATAGATCGCCAACGGCGCATGAACGGCCTCGCACCGGCCGGTGAAGCCGGGTATGGTCGCGACCCATGCGCCGGCATCGAAACGCAAAAATCATCGCCACACTTGGACCCGCCACGTCCACCGAGGACGCCATCGCGGCGTTGTTCGAGGCGGGAGCCGACCTCTTCCGGCTCAATTTCAGCCACGGCGAGCATTCCGACCACCTGGCAAGTCTCACTATCATCCGTGCGCTGGAAGAACGCTTTCGGCGGCCGATCGGCATCGTCGCCGACATGCAGGGCCCCAAACTCCGGGTCGGCACATTCGCCGACGGCGAAGTGACACTGGAAGCGGGATCAGCCTTCCGGCTCGACATGGGCGAGGCCCCGGGCGATGCGTCGCGGGCCTCCCTGCCCCATCCGGAAGTCTTCGCGGCACTGGTCGTGGGGCAGGACTTGTTGATCAACGACGGGCGGGTACGGCTGCGCGTTGAGACGGCAGGCAAGGACTTCGCCGAAACAAGCGTGATCACCGGCGGGCCGATCGGCGACCGCAAGGGCGTCAACGTGCCAAGCGCCATCCTGCCGATCCCCGCATTGACCGCGAAAGACCGCAGGGATTTGGATTTCGCCCTCAAGATCGGGGCCGACTGGATTGCGCTGTCCTTCGTGCAGCGGCCAGAGGACGTGGCCGAGGCCAAGAAGGTGATCGCCGGGCGGGCCGGGCTCATGGCGAAACTGGAAAAGCCGGCTGCGGTCGACCGGTTGGGCGAAATCGTCGACCTCTCAGATGCGATCATGGTGGCGCGGGGCGATCTCGGCGTAGAGGTGCCGCCCGAGGAGGTGCCGACCTTACAAAAGCGAATGGTCAGGGTTTGCCGGCAAGTCGGAAAACCGGTCGTCGTGGCGACCCAAATGCTCGATTCGATGGTCCATGCTCCGACCCCGACCCGCGCCGAAGCTTCCGACGTGGCGGGCGCTGTCTATGAGGGCGCCGACGCTGTGATGCTGTCGGCAGAGACCGCGGTGGGCGACTACCCGATGGAGGCCGTCGCGATGATGAGCCGCATCATTGCCCGTGTGGAGCGCGACCCAAACTACCGGGCGATCGTCGACGCCGTGCGCATCGGATCGGACGCGACCGCCGCCGACGCCATCACCGCCGCAGCGCGCCAGGTCGCATCGACCATCCACGCCGCGGCGATCGTGACCTATACGACGACCGGCTCGACGACCCTGCGCGCCGCCCGCGAAAGGCCGGAAGTCCCCATCCTCTGCCTGACCACAAAAGAGAGCACGGCGCGCCGTCTCGCTCTCGCCTGGGGCGTGCACTGCATTACCATCCGGGACGTCACCAATGTCGGCCAGATGGTCGAGCGCGCTGCGAGCAGCGCGCTGGCGGAAAGTTTTGCGGTGCTTGGCGACCGGCTGGTGATCACAGCTGGCGTGCCCTTTGGCACACCTGGCGCCACCAATCTGCTGCGCATCGCCTGGGTCGACGGATAGCCGGTCTCCAATTTTACGATGGACTGTGACCACCGTCACAGCCGCCCATGCCGGCCAGTGATAACAATCACACCCATCAGATCGACGGGCGCACCGCCCAGCCCACTCTGGCGCAGGCGGTCGCGGCCCAAACTGGACAAACTCTCCAAGAGACGGAACTCGAAACCCACCGAACAACCATCACGAATCTATGGTTTCAGCTCCCGCAAGGACCGCCGATCCTTTGCAAGCGCGGGCGCTGGAAAACGGCCAACCACGGCCGTACACCTAGGAGGGGCGGGTCGCAAGACCCGTCCCTTCGCTTGTTTCGGTATTGAATGTTCGCAACAACTCGAGTTGGACGTCGCCTGCCCTCTGCTCGTTCTAAATCGGTTGGACCGGTCAGCCGTCGAGCATGCTTCGGAGCATCCAGGCGGTTTTCTCGTGCACCTGTAGGCGTTGGGTAAGGAGATCTGCCGTCGGCTCGTCACCGGCCTCGTCGGCCACCGGGAAGATCGAACGCCCGGTTCGCGCGACGGTCTCGTGAGCCTCCACGAGTTGCTCGATCATCGCCTCGGCCTTCGGCACGGTGGTCTCTTCCTTCACCTTGGAAAGTTTGGAGAACTGCGCATAACTGCCAGGAGCAGGATGGCCCAGGGCACGGATGCGTTCGGCGATCTCGTCAACCGCGGTGGCGAGCTCGGTATACTGCGCTTCGAACATGAGATGGAGCGTGTTGAACATCGGACCCTTCACATTCCAGTGGAAGTTATGGGTCTTCAGGTAGAGCGTGTAGCTATCCGCCAACAGGTGTGACAGGCCTTCCGCGATCGCCTTGCGAGCGTTGTCGTCGATGCCAATATCGATCTTCATAGTCCCCAAGTCCTTTCTCACCGATGCTTGAACTCCAAATTAGAATAATTCTAATTATGTCAGCACCAACCTATGTATATTGAAAAATCAGTATTACAAGTGTGACAACTTACACCATATCCTCAATACTCGACAGGCCGCCGGCCGATCAAATGACCGGTCACGCCGGCTTGGGGGTTGCTTCGACAGGCCGGCAGCGGGTTTCCCTGATTGCGAACGTAAAGGCGAGCGCCAGCACAAAGAGCGCTGGCACCGTCAGCAGGGCGGTCTCATAGACCGCCAGGCCATAAACCCGGGCGCCGCCCTTCATCGCGCCGTCCCATTGCAGATCGAGCAACAGGCCGATGAGCGGCTGGAAGACCGCTCCGCCCGCCACCGCCGCCATGTTCACGAGGCCAAGCGCCGCACCGGTGCCACCGCCGGCGTTGTGCTCGCGGGTGAGCGCATAGGCCACCACCATCGCCGCGCTGCCGAACCCGGCGAAGAACAACAAGATGTAGTAAAACTGAAAAGAGATCCCCGGCACGTAAATCGCCACCGTCATGGCCGCGCCGCCAACTACCGTCCCGATCACGATTGGCAGTTTGCGCCGCCCGATCCGATCGGAGAACCAGCCGGAAAGCGGGCCGCCGACAACAAAGCCGAAGAGCAGCATCGAGGTCGCAAACGCCGCAACGGGACGCTCGACGCTGTAGCGCGTCATCGTATAGGGCACCCCCCATAGCGCGCCGAAAGCCAGCATCGGCGATGAAGCAAGTCCGGTATAAAACGCAATCGCGATTGTCTGCGGGTGTTTCGCTACGCGCCAAAGCGCTGCCAGAACGGGTTCCGGATCGGCGCTTGCAGCGTGCCCCGCCGGTACCGCCGCGCCGGGCGGGCGGTCGCGGGTGAAGGCCCAGATCAGCATAGCCAGGGCAAGCGCGAACAGACCCAGGATCACGATTGTGACGCGCCAACCCTGGCCCTCAACCAGAAACGAAATCGGCGCTTGGCCGACAATGCCGCCGCTGAGGCCGAATGCCATGGCCAGGCCGGAGAGCAGCGCAAAGCGGCGCGGGGGGAACCAGGTGCCGGCCAGAACCAGCGCGCCAAGCAATCCAAAAGCGCAGCCGGCCCCGATCAGCAAGCGCCCGAGATAGGCAACTTCGACCGTCGGTGCAGCGGCAAATATGAGGCATCCAACCCCGGCGCCGAGTACGGCAATCGACATCACCTTGCGCGGGCCCCAGCGGTCCATGGCCACGCCGACCGGCATCTGCAGTGCGGCATAAGCGTAAAAATAAAAGGCCGAAAGGTTGCCCAGGATCACGCCAGAGACCGCGAAATCCCGCATTAGATGCTCGACCATGACGCTTGGGCTGACCCGCAGTATCCAGGCATAGAAGAAGAAGAGCGCGCCCAGAAACCAGCCGGCATAGCCGTAGAAGCCTGGCGAGTATCGGGGAATGTCGATATGGACCCGGCTTGGTGCGGCGGTCATGGGGGTCACATAGCGGTGCGGTCGGTGGATGGAAACCCCGCATAGTGTCCCGCATGGCCACCCTGTGGCTCGCGCATGATGGCACGGGTACCGGAAGGGCCGGAGTATTGTCTCTCGCCCCCGCTTCCTGGACGTATCCCGCTGGGGCCGTCTGGAGCGGTCAATTGCCGTTGGACGCGGATCGGTTTGCCAGGCTTGCCCGGGCCGCGATCCAGATCCCGGCTAGGACGACCGCACCGCCGGCAGCCTCAAGGGGTCCGAGCGCCTCTCCCAGTATGAGCCAGGCCAGGATCGCCGCGGAGATCGGCTGCACGAGCAGACTGACCGAGCTGAACGAGGCCGGCAGGTGAGCCAGCGCGAATGCGATCAACCCCTGTCCGCCGGCCTGGCTGATGAGCGCAACGCCTGCCAGGACCGACCAGCCGGCGATTGTCGCCGGAATCATGCCCTCGCCAAGCAGCGCCACGGCCGGCAACAGCAACACCGCGCTGACCGCTCCGCTGGCGGCCATCACAGTCGGCGTGGAGAGGCGCGCCCGCAGCCGCGTCAACGCCAGCAAGTAGCCGCCATAGAATAGTGAAGCGCCGGTTGCCAGGGCATCGCCGAGCAGGCGGTCGGCGCTCAACTGGAACGAGTGGCCCATCAACAACGCACTGCCCAACAAAGCCACGATAAGGCCGACGAGGAAGAGCGTTTGGATACGCTCGCGCAGAAATAGCCAAGCTCCCAGGGTCACCCAGATCGGCGTAAGGTTCGACAACAATGTGGCATTCGCGACGCTGGTGTAGGTGATCGACATGTGAAACATAGCCAGGTCTATCGAAAACAAGATGCCCGACACCAGAATGAGACCGAAGCTCGCCCGAACACCCGCAAGGCCCGAAGGACGCTTCCCTGATGGCCGCGGACCAAGCTGCGCCCAAAGCAGGAAGACCGGCAGGGAAAGGGCCATGCGATAAAATCCGGTGGCGACCGGCCCGATCTCTGACAGGCGCACCAGGATCCCGGAACCGCCAATCGCCATCGCTCCAGCCAGGAGCGCGATGAAGGCGAGCCTGGATGCGGCGGCACCGGCGGTCTCGGGCGAGGCTTGGTTGGGAGCAACCATGGCCCGCGTGCCTACAGGGGCCAGCACGCGCACGCAAGGCCCGTGCGCAGTCAGCCGGGAGATGCGACGGAACACGGTGCGGGATTGATGGGATTGACGGGGAGCGCCGCGCGGTGAGACGCTGGGGCGGACATGAAGGAGGCAGTGGCGATGACCATCGACTGGCGAGGCGTCTTTCCGGCGCTGATGACCGAATTCAAGGCGGATGAGAGCCTCGACCTTGAAGCCACGGCGCGGCACATCGAGGCCATGCTGGCCGCCAGCTGCACAGGGCTGGTGATGCTGGGCACTTTGGGCGAGAACACCTCGCTTTCGCCCGACGAAAAGCGCGCCGTGATCGAGATGGCCGTCGCAACCGTGGCCGGACGCGTGCCGGTGATCTCAGGCGTGGCGGAATACACAACGCCGCTTGCTTGCACGTACGCACGCGACATGGAGCGCCTCGGCGCCGACGGCGTCATGGTGCTGCCGCCGATGGTCTACAAGACAGACCCGCGCGAGACCCTGACCCATTTTAGAACAGTGGCGGGGGCGAGCGGCCTGCCGATCATGATCTACAACAACCCGGTCTCTTACGGCACCGATGTCAGCCCGGCGATGTTCGCCCAGTTGGCGGACGTGAAAACCATCGTCGCAGTCAAAGAGTCCTCAGACGATCCTCGTCGGTTGACGGATATCGCCAACACCTGCGGGGATCGCTTCGTGCTGTTCTGCGGCGTCGACGACATCATCGTGGAAAGCGTCGCGGTGGGCGCGGTCGGCTGGGTCGCGGGACTGGTGAATGCATTTCCGGAGGAGACCGTGCGGCTCTTCGAGCTGGCGCGCGAGGGGGACTTCGCGAGGGCACGGGCGCTCTATCGCTGGTTCATGCCGCTGCTCCACCTCGACACCGACGCCAAGCTTGTACAGCTCATCAAGCTCGCCAACGCAATGACGGGGCTGGGATCGGAGATGGTGCGGGCGCCGCGACTTACGCTCGAAGGCGAGGAGCGGGCGGCGGTTGAAGCCTTGATCGCCGGCGCGATCGAGACGCGGCCGCAAACGGCAAAGGCGGCGGCGGAGTAAGGCGTCGATCGTAACCGGCTTGACGGACGTTTTTTAGTCCGCTTGGGGCCGCACCGCTACTCCACCGGCTCATCCAGGAAATGCCGGCCGTCTCGATCCTCGATCTCGATCACCCAGAGGTCGGGGTCGACTTTGAGCTGCCGGGCGATATAGGCCTCCGCGTCGGCGTCGGGGACAGCTACGGGCCCGGTCGCGCGTAGCCACAGGCGATCGCCGTCGAGCCCCGTGGAGGGAGAGAGCACGCAGGCTTGACCGTCGAGCGTGTTCAGCTTGACCAGCACCACTCCTGCGGTCTCGTCGCCTTTGCGCACCACGAAAGCCGCGGCCCCCGCGACCTCGATACGGCGTATCAGCGCGCGCACCCAAATCCCGGCCTTCAGTCGCGGCGTCATTGGCATACGGCAGACTAGAGCAAGTCCCGTCCGCGTGGAATCAGCGCAAGGGAGCTTGGGCATCTGCCCGGCCCTTCGAGACGCCAAGTCTGGAAAGTTGGAGGCCGACGATTGTTGCGATGCAAAAAACTCGTGTTCCGGGCGTGATTTGTGATGGCCGTCACTGCCGGCAAGCGGCGGGTCAGCCAGTATCCATGAAAATCACACACCCGAGATTTGGAGACCAAGACGATGACAACCCAACGATCCAACCGCCCCGTAGCCGGTAACGCCGCGGTCCTGCCTTCGACGACCGCTGCGACGGGCTTCGCTGCCTTGCTGCGGGCCATCGGCTCTTTCATCACCCGGACGCTGGCAACCGCCGTCGAGGCCGAGCGCGAGCGCCGGGCGACACTGGAACTCGCCCGTCTGAGCAACCATGCGCTTCGCGACATCGGCTTGCACCGCAGCGAGATCCAGTCGGTGACGCACAACGCCGAGCGCTTCCAGCGTCGTCGCCATGCCCGCATTTGACGTCAATGGGATCACCGCCTCCTATGCAGAGGCGGGTTCGGGCGAGCCGGTCGTGCTGCTGCACGGCTCGGCTGGCTCCGACGCTCATTGGCGCGGCCTGTTCGACCGGCTGGCAGAACGTTTCCAGCTGTTTGCTCCCAACCTGCATGGCTATGGCGAAACCGACCCATGGCCCGGCGAGCGCGCTCTCAGCATCGCCGACGAAGCGGCGCTGGCCGAGGCGCTAATCGACCGTATCGGCACGCCCGTGCATCTGGTCGGCCACTCCTATGGTGGCGCCGTGGCGTTGCGCGTTGCGCATGACCGGCCCGAACGGATCTCCCGCCTCACGTTGGTGGAGCCTGCCGCCTTCTACCTGCTGCGCCAGGGCTGGCCTTCGGAACGCGCACTCTTTCGCGAAATCGCGGGCGTGGCGACGGCCGTCTCCGAGGCCGTGGTTTCAGGCAACTATCGCGGCGGGATGCGCCATTTCGTCGACTATTGGAACGGCGCCGGCGCCTTCGACGGCTTGAAACCCGAAGTGCAAAGTTGGCTGTCCGGCCAGCTCGTCAAGATCGCCAGCGAGTTTCACGCAGTCTTGAGTGAAACTGCCGTTATCGAGGACCTCAGCGCCATCGACACACCCACGAGCGTGCTGCGGGGCAGCCGATCGCCGGGCCCGGTGCGGGCGATTGCGGAGATCCTGTCAGACGCGCTTCCCAATATCACGCTGGCAACCGTATCGGATGCCGGGCACATGTTGCCCCTGACGCACCCCGAGTCCGTCTCCGCCGCCGTGATCGGCGAAGCATGCGCCCTCACGACGATCGAGAAGGCCGCCGCCTGACGCGAACGCCGGCCCTGGCCGGTGTCGTGACTGTTTTGGGGGGGCAGCTTACCCCTTAGCTGCGATCGCCAACGCAGCTAATGCCGCCGCTGGGCAACGGCGTACAGCCGAGGTGTAGAGCACCCTGGTACTGGTCAACGCCGTGAACCGTGCATCCGGAGATTAGGGCAGCCGACACAATTGCAATGGCGATCAATGTGATCCTGTTCATGGTTCCGACCCCTTCCCGAATGACTGTGCCTCGATTTTCTTCAGTTAACAAAGCGTAAATCAAATACAAATACAAGAAATACTTATCTTATATTTTAGTCAAATTTGAGATAATTGTTAGTTATATTTAACTCAACTTAATTTTAACTTGATTATTATTCAAATCGAATTAGCTGATGCTGCCGAAATCTCGCCCGATATCTTGGTGCACGGAACTCGGCCCAACCGAATACACAAGATGCATTTGACATCCGGCAATGAGCGGACTTTGCCGGCGGCCCCACCGCGCTTCAGCGGCAACTGGGTCGGTCAGGCTGTTTTTGAAGGAGATGAGGTCGAGATGCGCCACGGCGCCGAAGCTGCCGCGTCTTGTCATGGGCGGCGGGCAACTCGGCTTGTCGGCCTCACGACACCTGAAAGCCGTGGGCGTAGGGGTCGCGGTCGTCGATGAAGATCGTGTTGAGACCGGTCACGCGCGCCCACCCCTCGATCGACGGGATGATCGCAGGCGAATTGCCGATGCTGGCTGCGGCTTCGACGCGGCCGCGGAAAAGGCTGCCGATGATACTCTCATGGACGAAATCGTCGCCGACACTAAGCTTGCCCTTGGCCACGAGCTGCGCCATGCGCGCGGAGGTGCCGGTGCCGCAAGGGCTGCGGTCGATCGCCCGGTCGCCGTAGAAGACCGCATTGCGCGCTTGCGCGGCCTGGTCCCGCGGCTTGCCGGTCCACATGATATGCGAGACCCCGCGAATGGTTTCGTCTTGCGGATGAGCAACATCGACCGCGTCATTGAGCGCGCGCCTCAGGATCGGCGACAGCCGCACGATGTCGAGCACGGAGAGTTCGGCCATGTCGGAATAGCTCTTCTGCGGCTCCACGATGGCGTAGAAATTGCCCCCATAGGCGATATCCACCGTGACCTCGCCGAGGCCATCGCAAAGTACCGTCACGCCCTCTGCCGCCAGATAGGATGCGACATTGCGGATACGCACTGATTTGACAAAACCGTTATCTGTCTCATAGCGCGCCTCGACCGGACCGGCGGGCGCATCGAGGCGCAGAACGCCCTCTTCCGCCGGGGTCACCAGATCGTGCTCGATCGCGACGGTGACCGTGCCGATGGTGCCGTGGCCGCACATCGGCAAGCAACCGCTGGTCTCGATAAAGAGGATACCGGTATCGCAGTCGTCGCGCGTGGAGGGGTAAAGAATGGCGCCCGACATAATGTCGTGGCCGCGCGGCTCGAACATGAGCCCGGTGCGGACCCAATCGTGATTGGCGACGAAGTTGGCGCGGCGCTCGCTCGCACTCGCGCCCTCCGGCGCAGGCGCACCGGTAGTGACCACGCGGACCGGATTGCCGCACGTATGGGCGTCGATGCAGGTGAAGCTGTGACGCGTCAAATTCGGTTTCATCGCTGCGAGACCGTTCCGGGCAAGCGGCCCGCTACTTCTTGCCTTGCCGCTTTAGCCGGCCTTTGACCCATCGGACGACCTTGCCGTCTTCGCGGCGCTCGAATTCCAGCGTCATGACGTCTTTCGTAACGGTTCGCCGGTAAATGGCCATGGAGCTCGAACCGCTCGCCTTCAGACCGAAGATGTAGACGAGGAGCGCCTTGCCGTCGAGCCGCGCCCAAATCAGCGGCAGGTCGGCCAGCGGGTCGCCGCTTCGCTTGGCGCGCCAGACATGCGCCTTTGCCGTCCGCCGGAAATGCATGGTGACCTCCCGTTTCCGGCTGAGCTTGGGATTGCGTTCACGGAACACAGTTCCCCAACTGATCGAGAAGCCACCGTCCTTGCCCCGTCTGATCGTGACGTCGAGGTCGCGGTTTGAGAGCTTTCCGAACGATTTTGGAAACTTCTGGGTGGCAATGGCCGATCCCGCGAAATGGCCGTAGAAACGCGCGACCGGATCGGTTTCTGCCGCGACGGCGGACCCGCCCACAACGGCCAAACCAGTGAGGACAAGACCGAAAGCGGCCATTCTTAGAAACGCCATGCCAGCTCCAATATTGGCGATGCAGATCAAACTCGGATCCAACCATCGATGCTAGTCGCGAGATGTATTGAAGGCAAATTGAACCGCCACGTCGGCGACCAAACGGATGGCCCCGCAGTTCACACCGGGGAAAATTCGACCTAACGCGCCGCCCGACCACCAAACACACCCTCACAACGGTACTTCCAATCCAATCTTGACACTGTCCATCACGACGATCGTGGTGAAATGCTGGATATTGGGATTGGCAAAAAAGATGCGACGGGTTAGCCGTTCGTATTCTTCCATGTCGCCGGCAGTCATGATCAGCACAAAGTCGCTCTTGCCGGTGACGTAGTAGCATTGTTGGACTTCCGGGATCGCCTGCACCGCGCGCTTGAAATCGTCGATGATATCGGCACGGCCGCGCTCCAGCACGATCTCGACTATGAATGTCACCCGCTTGCTGACGGCATCGGGTGAAACCACAGCAATGTCAGCCCGTATCACGCCTGTCTGGCGCAACCGCTTGACTCGCCGCTGGCAGGCCGTGGCCGATAGGCCAACATTTTCGGCCAACGTTTCCGATGTGATGCGATTGTTGCGCTGAAGTTCGCGAAGTATCGCGGTGTCAAACTGATCGATTTCCGCCATTTATGCAGTATTTCCCTGCTGGTGATCAAATTTTGCATTTTATAACCGAAAAACTCGGAAATTTGCAGGCGATTGTTCGACGACGGGGCGTATAACACCGCGCTGAGATTTGGAAGGGATCGATGACCATCGACCGCGAAGACCCATTACCCAACTTCACCACCGGGCTTGCCTGCGGTCTTGTAGCCGCGCTGATCTGGGGCGCATGGCCGGTTGCCTCGCGGTTCGGCGTGCAACAAAGCCTCAACGTCTATGACATCACAGCGTTGCGATTTGTGGTGGCGGGCGCGGTTCTGCTGCCATTCCTGATGAAGCGCGGACTACAGGGCGTCGGGCTAGGCCGCGCCATGGTGCTTACGGCGGGCGCAGGCGTGCCATACGTACTCGCGGCGATCGGAGGGCTTTCCTATGCCCCCGCCAGCCATGCCGGGGTGATTACGCCGAGCACGATGTTGGTTGTTTCGACTTTGGGCGGATGGCTGCTGTTAGGCGAGCGACCGAACTGCGCGCGGATGACCGGAACTCTGATCATCATCGCCGGCGTGGCTATGATCGGCTGGAAAAGTCTGGCCGCCGGGGGTGCGGATCTGTGGGTTGGGCATCTGTTGTTCATGACCGCCGGCATTCTGTGGGCGATCTACACGATTGCGGCGCGTGCCTGGTCGATCGATCCGGTACGTTCCACCGCACTTGTATCGGTGTTTTCGATGATATTTTTTCTGCCGGCCTACGCGATTTTCGGTGATGGAGCGCTATGGCGAGCACCAATATCCGAAGTCGTTTTTCAGGGGATTTTCCAGGGGATCTTCGCCTCAATCCTCGCCCTGCTGTTCTACACTCGCGCGATTGCGGTGTTTGGCGCCGGCCGTAGCGCGGTGTTTGCGACCCTCGTGCCTGGAATTGCGGTGTTGATGGCCTACCCCGTGCTCGGAGAGAAGCCGGGCGCCAGCGAGATCGTTGGGGCAGCCGCCGTCACGATCGGCATGGTGTGGGCTCTGGGGCTCATCCGGCGGCGGCAAGTCGCGCCTAGTGCGGCGGGATAACACCGCCCAGATCAGAAGACTTTCAGCGGTCGCGCCATCGCCCAGCCGAGCGCGCGATCGGTGAGTGTCCGGCAAACCTGAGGGGCGGCGATGGTCGCCACAGGCCGCGGCTTTCGGCCCTGCGCCCACCTCTTACAAGGCCCAGCGTTTGCTCTATATTGCCAGGCATGACCAACCACGCCGTCAAAATGGAACGCAGCCTGCCGTCGCTGCTGGGACCGGGCGAGCCCGCGCCCTTCGAGGTGGTGAACCCCGAAGGAACGGCGCCGTTCCTACTCACCTGCGATCACGCGAGCAACCTGGTTCCTTCCGCCCTGGAAGGGCTCGGCCTCGACGAAGCGGTGCTGGCCCGGCATATCGGCTGGGATATCGGCGCGGCGGAGGTATCAAGGCGGCTTTCGCGGCGGTTCGATGCGCCGCTGGTACTGTCCGGCTATTCGCGCCTGGTCATCGATTGCAACCGTGAGCTCGACGACCCGACTTCGATCCCCGAGATCAGCGACGGGGTGGTGATCGCCGGTAACCGCGACTTGCATCCGCGTGCCATCGAGGCGCGCCAGTCCCAGCTCTTCCAGCCCTATCACAATGCCATACGTGCGGTGCTGAGCCGCTTCGCGGAGCGCGGCCACACGCCGGGGATCGTGTCGATGCACAGCTTCACACCGGTCTTCCGCGGCGACGAGCGCCCCTGGCAGATCGGCGTGCTGTGGAATAAGGACCCGCGCATCCCGCAACCCTTCATCGAAAACCTGAAGGCCGATGCCGACATTGTGGTGGGCGACAACGAGCCCTATTCCGGACAGGATGAATACGGCTATACGATCAGCCGCCACGCTGAAGAGGCGGGACGACCGCATGTGCTGGTGGAAATCCGCCAGGACCTGATCGACACCCATCACGGTGCGGCAGCCTGGTCGGAGCGTATTGCCCGCGCGATGGGTCCGGCACTGCTCGACAATCCGGAGATCTATTGTGAGGCCAGGGAGCTCTGAGGCGATGGCAAAACGCGAGCCTGCCTTGTTCAAGTTGAACCGCCGCGGTCACACCCTCCGATCCAAACTCGCCCGCTCATGATCACGGAACCGAAGTTCACCGTTGGGATCGAGGAGGAGTACCACCTCGTCGACCGCGAATCCCGCGATCTGGTCGAGGCGCGGCCCGACGCGATGATGGCGAAGCTAGAAAAACGGCTCAAAACCCAAGTAACGCCGGAATTCATGAATTCGCAGATCGAGGTCGGCACCAAGGTTTGCAAAACCATCAGCGCAGCAGCCAAGGATTTGAGACGCCTGCGCAAGACCGTCTCCGACGCCGCTGCCGACGAGGGCATGGCAATCATCGCCGCCTCGACCCATCCCTTTGCCAGCTGGGCGACCCAGCAACACACCGACAAGGAACGCTACAACATCCTCGCCCGGGACATGCAGGCGGTGGCGCGGCGGCTTCTGATCTCGGGCATGCACGTCCATGTCGGGATCGAGGACGAAGAACTGCGCATCGATCTGCTCAACCAGATCAGCTATTTCCTGCCGCATCTGCTGGCGCTCTCCACGTCTTCACCGTTCTGGCGCGGCAAGGATACCGGATTGAAATCCTACCGCCTCGCCGTCTTCGACGAGTTGCCGCGCACCGGGCTGCCGCCGCAGTTCGACAGCTGGGGCGAATACAATCGCCACATCCACGTGCTGACCAATGCCGGGTTGATCCAGGATGCTTCCAAACTCTGGTGGGACATCCGGCCAAGTGCTCGTTTCCCGACGCTGGAGATGCGCATCGCAGACGTGCCGACCCGCGTGGAGGATTCGGTCTGCCTGGCGGCGCTTTACCAATGCCTGTTGCGCATGCTCTACCGGCTGCGCCGCGAGAACCAACGCTGGCGGCGCTACGCCAACATGCTGATCAGCGAAAACCGCTGGCGCGCCCAGCGCTATGGTATCGACGAAGGCATGGTCGATCTCGGCAAGGGAACGATCGTGCCGTATGAAGACCTGCTCGACGAACTGATCGAGCTGACCGGCGAGGATGCGGAGTTCTTCGATTGCGTCGCAGAAGTCGAGCACGGACGCACAATTCTCAAACGCGGCACCAGCGCCCATCGCCAGCTCACCCTCTACAACGGGCTTCGCAAGGACGGCATGGACAAGCTGGAAGCGCTGAAGGCCGTCGTCGACCAGCTGATTGAAGAGACGACAGAGGGGCTCTGAGCGGCAGTGACCCTGGCGGCTGAGGTGGCGGCGAACCTTTTTGGGTTGCGTTACCGCAGATGCTTTTCGAAAAATCTCAGAATTTCCGCATTGAATCGTTGGTGAAAGGCCGCGCGATCGAAGCCGTCCGCATCCCGGCACACTGCGGGAACGGCTCGTGTCTGACGCGGCGCACAAGGGGCGAGGAATGCGAAATGGCCGGCTTGCACAACACGGTAGTCCGGCTTGATTGGCAGAGCTTTCGAGACGGCTTCGGCGTGATAGGGGAATTTGACCCGCTCGTCCCGCACGGTCCGCCAGAGCTGGACCGGCACCGAAACGGACTTCAATCCCTCGCGTCCGAACACCACGCCCAGCGGGGCGGCGATCACCGCGGCCTTGATGCGGGTGTCGTGAATGTATGGCCGCTTGGTGGCGGTGAACTTTCGGGTTCCGGGACGTTTCGACCCGCGAGACGGCCGGCAAAAGCGGGCCGACGGCACTAGGCGACAGTGACGGGTTATCCTGCGAAAATCGGGAACCCCGCCGATGGCGACCAGCCCGGTATAGCCGCCGCGGGAGAATCCAAAAAAGCCGATGCGCCTTCGATCGATGCGCGTCCGGTCGGGCCAGGCGCGCAGCATATAGTCGATCAGGCGTTTGATCGCGGCTGGGCGCTCGTAACGCCAGCGCCGGTCATATTCGCTTCGGTGTGTGATCGCGGCGACCACGTAGCCGGCATCGGCCAGCGTCGCGGCCGTGTCACGATGGCCGCCGAACCACCCGCTATATCCATGTGAGATTACGACAAGAGGTAGCTTCGCACCCAAGACCGGACAGTCCTTGACGCCCGGCACCAGAATCCGGCCCAGACGTACCCGCCCGTTAGGCAAGGCGCACGGGAACCAGACCGCGCCGAAAAGCGCTTGCCCGCCATCGACTGCCGGTATCTCAAGGCGCTTCAGGCCCGCCGCGCCGGCGGCCGAACAGGCCAAAAACGCCACGGCCATTATTGAAAACAATCGAGCAAGCACCCGGCACCTCCCGTTCAAACCCTGGATCCCGTAACGACCACACTCTGACTGTTCCGTCGATATTCCAACGTCCGCTTGCCCGGGAATGACCCGGTCACATGGCGCATGGCGAGATGGGGCAATGCTGATCTTCACGCCGAGACCCCAATTTCGCCCACCGACCGCGCTTTTTTGCGGGCCACTCCAACCGCTCAAATCATTTGCCGTCGGTGGGCACAATTTCTTTTGGCCATGGTGACACCCGTCACTGAGGATCAGCGGGGCATCAGGCAAAGTGTCTTCAACAACGGGGCCAAGACCAGCCCCCCTCACCCACGCTCCCAAGGAGACACGACCATGAAGAAGACCCTGATCGCTCTGGCCACCACGGCCACCATCGCCCTCGGCACCGCCGGCGTCGCTTCCGCCACGTCGACCGCCAGCTTCGACGTCACCGCCGGCAACGCCGCCGCCGCCGTTGAGAAGGTTGGATATCGCCGCGGGTATCGCTTCCGCTACGGCTATCGCTACTACGGTTACGGCTACGGCTACCGCCACACTTGCAAGCGCCTCTACTACAAGGGCTGGGTCCTGGGTTGGGCCTGGGCGCGCTACAAGTACTTCAAGTACTGCTCGCGCCGCTACGGCTACTAGGCCGAACCAGTACCAAACGCCAATCAGCGGCGGCCCGTCAAATGACGGGCCGCCGTTTCGCTGTGTGGGGTCCCGAACGCCGAGCCACAAATCGGGCATACACATTATAAATTCGATTTTTTCTCGGTTTTTCTGAGACCTAGTGACGCCGGTCACTGAGGATCGCCGGTGCATCGGTCAAAGTGTCTTCAACAACGGGGGACGGACCCCCTCACCCACGCTCCCAAGGAGACACGACCATGAAGAAGACCCTGATCGCTCTGGCCACCACGGCCACCATCGCGCTGGCCACCGCCGGCACCGTTTCCGCCGCGCCGACCGCCGGCCTCGACATCACTTCCGGCAGCGCCGCCGCCGCCGTGGAGAAGGTTGGATATCGCCGCTTTCGGTATCGCTACGGCTATCGCTACTACGGCTATGGCTACGGCTACCGCCACCAGTGCAAGCGTCTCTACTACAAGGGCTGGGTCCTCGGTTGGGCTTGGGCGCGCTACAAGTACTTCAAGTACTGCTCGGGCCGCTACTAGACCGAACCAAACCTAATCGCCTAACAACGGCGGCCCGTCGAAAGACGGGCCGCCGTTTCGCTGTGTGGGGTCCCGAACGCCGGGCCACAAACCCGCGCGAACACATAGCCAATCCAATTATTTTCTATTTTTCCGAGGCTTAGTGACGCCGGTCACTGAGGATCGCCGGGGCATCAGGCAAAGTGTCTTCAACAACGGGGCCAAGACCAGCCCCCTCACCCACGCTCCCAAGGAGACA
>Ga0315336_1000654_pt1 | contig 86887 bp, 65 predicted proteins | sample ASW5metaG_FD_204512 | JGI IMG/M metagenome (GOLD analysis project Ga0315336, IMG submission 204512) | Ammonia-oxidizing marine archaeal communities from Monterey Bay, California, United States - ASW #5 | ecosystem: Environmental > Aquatic > Marine > Intertidal zone | place: USA: California...
GCGGCAAGAAGTGTTTATTCGGGTGTTCAAATATTCGACGACTTTCGATCCAGAACAATCGTTTCCCGTTTGGCTGTTTCAAATTGCCCGAAATGCTCTGGCCAGCTGGTATGCGAAGAATAATCGAACCAGGCAACGAGAGATACCCGAATCCTACGGCGCAATGTTTTCCATTGCTGATCCATCCAAGGGTCCTTCTGCAGATGCGATTGCGTCCGAAAAAAAATATCTGATGGAGCAGGTACTTTCCCGATTTACTCCGCAAGAACGTGAACTACTCCTGTTGCGCATGGAATTGGATCTCAACTATCGCGAAATCGGCGAGATATTGGACACGCCTGAAACGACGGTCAAATCCCGAGTGTACAGCTTGTTGGGCCGTATTCGAAAAGAATTACAAACATCCCCGCTCCTTGAAGAGCTGGGGCATCTCGAACCTATTGAAAGGATGCCGTAATGGAAACGGACAAAAATCGGGAAGAACGATGGTACGCGTACCTTCTTGGAGATCTCGGGGATACCGAGGCGAGGGACGTGGAAGCCGAGATGGCTTCTTATCCAAAGGAAGCTGCGGAAGTGAGGCGAGCGTTTAAAGACACGAACTCGTGGGCGAAGGAAGGTGTCGGGTATGTGCCGTTCGACGCGAGTGTGATTCCTTCACATGAAGAGGAAGTAGCTGAAACCGTGGGCCATCGGAAAACGTTATGGCTCCGGCCGGCGTCGCTGGTTGCTGCAGCTGTCCTGCTACTCGCTCTGACACAAGTTCAGTTCACGATTTCCAACGGTGACACAAGTTTCACGTGGGGTTCGGATGATGCCACGGAGACGCCCGTGACTGCGAACGACAAATTGATGCCACGGTTGGATTCGTTGGAACAGGCGATTACATCATTTGAAAATGCCATCCAGGCGTTGGATGAGAGGGATTCCTTGTTAGTGGAGCAGTTTGAGCGCAACGCATTGGATCTGGCGCGTACGCAACGTTTGGAGTCGCAAGCCCGGCTTCGCGACATGGATGAAATCATCAAGTGGACCGGGTATCCGGAAGCAAAGGAAGATGAGTGGTTGCACCAGGCGGCGTTGAGAGGAACGGGAAGATGACGTGTGCTATCGGGAAAATCGAAAGGAGTAGAAAAATGCTGAACTATTTAACGAGATTGAAGATGAAACACGTGGTGGTCTTTTCGTGCGTCTGTCTGTTGGTGAGTCAACCTGACGTATTTACTCAAGAAAAGTCGCCGACGATAGAGCAGGAACTGAGCATCATGAGCAAGGTATTGGAGGCTAGTCTGGATTCCAGACTGTTGAAGGATTGGCATGGTCCATGGCCGGGCCGGTCGGCATTTGATTCCAGGATCGAAAGCGATTATATCCCGACCGTAGGAGCGATATTTACGATCAATGTGAACTTTCCTGTGGTGAAGCCGGAGGACGAATCCGCCGATCCGGTGTCTTCGACGAGTGAGCCGGACGATCTTTGGGAAAAAATGTCGAAGCCCAAAAAGGAAAAAAGAGCCTTCGGCGGAAACCGCGGTTTTACCGGAATCGGGATTAAAATCAAAAAAGATGGGGACGACATCGTTATTTTCGAACCATTCAAAAACTCGCCGGCGGAAAAAGCCGGGTTGATTAAAGGCGACGTAATCCTCGAAGTTGAAGGGGAGTCGGTTCGGGGCATGAGCTTGGAGGATGTCGGCGGTAAAATATTGGGGCCGGAGGGGAGCAAAGTATTGATTGGCTACCTCCGTCGGGCGGAGCCGGGAAGCTCCGGGAGCGAACGGGAAGTCATTATCGAGCGAGAGAAAATTGCATTGGGCGTGCCCCGTATTCCGAAAATGCCCGAGAGAATTCGAGTTCCGGAGCCGGTAGAATATCGGGTTGATTTTGACTCGTTGGAATTGGCTGAGCCTCACAATATTTACTTTGACAAAGGATTTGGTAGAGGCACCATCTCGCTGTCCGATGTGTACTTTCAGGAATTCGAATACGACGCAGCCAGAGTCGATGCGCTGCACCAAACGTTACTGACTATAATGGCGCGGTATGGGCATCGAATGACAAATGTACCTGACAATGAACGCGTACTGCTCAGGATTGTTGCCCCGCCGAGTCGTGGTGATAAACCGAACACGTTTAACTATTCCAAGCGGTCGTCCCGACTCATGTATGACGGAGTTCTTCATCGCGAGGTGGATCACTTGCTGCTTTCGTTCGAGAAGAAAGACTTGAAAGAAGGAGTGGCACGGGAGAATTTGGCGAAGAAAGTTAAGCCGGTCACATACTAAGCGCCGAACTGCTTTCGAAATTGCTCTTCAAAGGTATTCATGAGTCCCTCCATGGTGGGGGGCTCGTTCATTAGTTGGTGCAGCGACGTCACAGGTTTGTCAGGGATTCCGCACGGTATAATGAGGCGCCAGTGATCAGGGTCGGGGTTCAAGTTAATCGAGATTCCGTGATACGTGGTCCATTTATGAATGCCAATCCCGACAGCCGCAACCTTCGCGCCGTCGACCCAAACGCCCGTAAATTTTTCCATGCGTTCGCCGGAGATTTCATAGTGGGCGAGCGTTTGAATGATGACTTCTTCGAGAGAGCGCAAGTACCACGACACCGATTTTTGCCAGGATTCAAGATTCAGGATGGGATAGCCGACGAGTTGACCGGGGCCATGGTAGGTGACGTCGCCACCGCGGTCGACTTCACAGACTTCGATCCCGATTTTTTTGAGCGCATCCCTGGACTGAAGGATGTGTTCCTCGTGAGCTTTACGTCCAAGGGTGAACGTGGGCGTATGCTCCAATAGCAAGAGGGCGTTTTCGGATTCATTCAGTTCGACTGCGTCTCGCCGTTCGATCTGTTTTTTGTAGGCCTCATCGTATGGGACCTGTTCCTCAAAACGGATGGTTTCAATGGTGGTATGCATGCAAATCCTTTTTCAAAAGATGCACTAATTAGGCGGAAACTGGTATATTTTCATGCTTAAACCATTGATTTCAAGGGAGTTCGTTAGTGAAAACCGATGACATACGGTCAGAATTTTTAAATTTCTTCAAAGAACGGGGCCATACAATTGAACGAAGCGATTTGATTGTGCCCGCCAATGACCCTACCTTGATGTTCACGAGCGCCGGCATGGTGCAATTCAAATCCTATTATACCGGAGAAGTACCGGTCCCGTATCGTCGCGCGACGACTTCCCAAAAATGTTTGCGAGCAGGCGGAAAAGCCAACGATCTCGATGAAGTGGGTAAAACAACCCGACACATGACATTTTTCGAAATGCTGGGCAATTTTTCGTTTGGCGATTATTTCAAACGTGAAGCGATCCAGTGGGGTTGGGAATTCACCACAGAAGTAATGGGGATTCCGGCTGAAAAAGTCTGGATTTCTGTTTTTAACGACGACGATGAAGCGTACGATATTTGGTCCAAAGAAATCGGTTTTCCGGAAACACGTTTGATTCGAATGGGAGTCAAAGATAATTTCTGGGGACCCGCCGGTGATACGGGCGCATGTGGACCTTGTTCGGAATTGCATTACGACAAAGGGGAAGAAATCGACCCCGACGCCGATCCGGATAATGACCCCAACGAGCGTTTCATGGAATTCTGGAACTTGGTGTTTCCTCAATTCGATCATCAACTGGACGGCTCACGTCCGGAACTGAAAAACCGAGGTATTGATACCGGGATGGGATTGGAACGATTAGCGGCTCTTCTCCAAGGCGTTCCTACCGTATTCGATACGGACGGTATACTGCCGATCATCCGGGCCACGGAAACATTGACCCACGTAAAATATGAGGACAATCCGGTACCCTATAGAGTCATCGCCGATCACATTCGTGCGCTTTCATTCCTGATATCCGATGGTGTCCTACCCGGGAACGAAGGCCGGGGCTACGTAGAGCGCAGACTACTTAGGCGTGCGGCGCGATTTGGCCGCGAAATTGGTCTGGAAAAACCGTTCCTTCACGAAGTGTCGAGCACGGTGGTCGACCTGATGGGTAAGCAATATCCGGAGCTAGTCGAAAAACAGATTCAAATTCAGAAAATTATTCAGACCGAAGAAGAACGGTTTGCAGGTACGCTGGCTCGCGGCATGGACATCTTAGACGGAGTTTTTGAACGACTCGAAAAAGACGACAACAAAACCGTGTCGGGTGAAGACCTGTTTAAATTACATGATACTTTCGGGTTCCCTCTGGATTTGGCGACTGACATTGCTGAAGACAGGGGATACACAGCCGACCACGAAGGGTTTGAATCCGCGATGAAGGGACAGCGTGAGAAAGCCCGAAGCGCATGGACCGGAAGTGGAGCCGAAGCATTATCTCCCGTGTATCAACAGATTCGGGACGCGAGCGGTGAAACGGAATTCCTCGGCTACGATACCACCGACGCGGAAGCTGAAATCGTCGGTATTATTCAAGGCGGTCGATCGGTGGATGTGTTGAAAGAAGGCGAAGAGGGAGAGATCATTCTCAACCGCACGCCTTTCTATTCCGAATCTGGCGGACAGGTGGGGGATACCGGGGTGCTCGACGGCACCAACGGGGTCGCGCATGTAAGTAACACGAAAGCGCCACTCAAAAAGGTACCGGTCCACTACTCGGTCTGTACAGCCGGAGAATTGCGCACGGGTGATACGGTGGGCGCGCAGGCCAGTCAGGACCGTCGCGATACAATCATGAATCATCACACGGCGACGCACTTGCTACAGGCAGCGTTACAGCACGTATTGGGCGATCACGTCCATCAGGCAGGTTCGTTGGTTGCACCGGATCGTTTACGATTCGATTTTACTCATTTTCAAGGCATCGACGACGACCGACTAAACGATATCGAACGGTTGGTAAATCAATATATTCGAACGGCGACGCCGGTCACGACGGAAAATAAAGACTTGGAAGATGCCCGTTCCGCTGGCGCGATGGCCTTATTCGGAGAAAAATACGATGACGTCGTTCGGGTAGTCAGCATTGGCGACATTAGTATGGAATTATGTGGTGGGATTCACGTGCCACAGACCGGCGTGATTGGATATTTCAAAATCATATCCGAAAGTTCCATTTCTTCGGGCGTACGACGTATCGAAGCGGTGTGTGGTGAACCGGCCGTGGATGTGCTGCAGGAACGCGACGGCGCGTTGCAGAATGCCGCGCAGTTAGTCGGTGCTCCGATTGAAAAGTTGGAAACTCGCTTGGAGGCGTTGCTGGAAGAAAATAAATCATTAGGTCGCGAAGTCAACAAATGGAAACAGGCCGCGGCGACAGGTGGCGGCACGGACTTTATGAGCCAGGTCCAGGAAGTGTCCGGTGTGAAATTACTCGCTGTCGAATTGGAAGGGCAAGACGCCGGTGGTCTTCGAATGGCCATGGACAAACTACGCGACCAGATTGGTTCAGGAGTGGTGGTACTCGGCAGCGGGTCTGAAGGCAAAGCGAGTTTGTGCGTAGCCGTAACCAAAGATTTAACTGACCGCGTGAAAGCCGGCGATATCGTCAAGCAATTGGCTCCAGTTGTGGGCGGCGGCGGCGGCGGCAAGCCGGACATGGCGATGGCAGGCGGAAAGAATCCCGAAAAAATCAGTGACGCCATCGGTCAGGCGAGCGCGGTTGTCGAAGGACTGCTGGGATAACAACCTGTTGGCCCGCTCAAAAGTCGAATTTTAATTCCACGACCTCGTTTTCTTTTATCGTGATCGTTTGAATGCTATAGGCCAAATTTGACAACAGTTCTTCGATATCATCGTCGTTTGGATCTTTGAGAGAAAAGGCCATCAACTTAAACGTACCCGCAGATACATTTTCCATGGTTTGAGTCGCGGAGCCTCCAGACGATTGTCCAAGCGATTCGTTTTCGACAGTCATCAGGAATTCTATGCCCAACGGTTCTTGGAATTCGACCTCATTGCGGAAAAGGAAAAAGCCCCATTCTGTTCCGGGTTCTGTCGCGGCCAAATTCGTTCCGATTAATGTGGCGCCCGATTTGAACTTGAAATCGTATTTCTTGTTTTCATTTTCCGATAGTTCAAACGTCACCGTAAAACGTTTTTGATTGTGATAAACCGTTGCTGAAAACGACCCGTGGGGAAGGTGTTCGAATACATATCGGCCGGCTTCGTAGGAAGTTGGACGAAACGATTCAGAGAACGCGCCGGTTAGGTTTTTCACAGACAGGTTTGCCCCCGATATCGGATTTCCGTCTTCGTCCAAAATCGCGCCGCTGAGCGATGCAGACCGCACGCTAAAACTAACATCGTGGCGAAGAGTTTGGCCTTTTGGAACCGTAAGCATGGAACTGGCATTCCTATTTACTTTTTTGTCCCCACCTCCAATGGCCGGCACTTCCGCACGTATTTGAGAAGCGCCCGATGGCAGATTGGTAATTCGGTAAAAACCCTCGTGATCCGTTCGCGCGAGTTTCGAATTCCCTGAGCCGCCCAGATTGATGCTATCGATGTGGATGACAGCGTTCGGCGCCGGGGCATCGTCCATCGTTACGAACCCTTCTACGGTGGACCCCGGGAATAATTGAAAGTCTTGCCGATATTGTCCTGGCCCACTTATGGACACCACCCTCTTTTCCAAATCCATGTTTGCTTTGTGAGCCAGTAACGTCACCTCGCCGGTCGGGACCGACGAAAGTGTATATTTCCCTTCTCGATCAGTATACGATACAAATTCCGAGTCGTTGGGTCTGTTAAATGCATCCGATGATGGTCCCACCTTGGCTGCGTGGACCGGCTTTCCCGTTGAATCGGTAACGATTCCTTCCACCGTGGCCCCGACTGTCAAAACCATTTGTACGTTGGCCATTTCCTGATCGGGGTAGAGTTGTCCTAACTCGTATTCGGTGGAAGAATAGTTTCGCGCCTTTACAATGAGTTTTCGTTCGGATTGATTGATAGCGATGTTGTTATACGTGAAGGAGCCATCGGTTCCAGTGAACGATCTGAAGCTTCCATTCCGGCTGCCGTATTTGTACGTACGTGATGAATTAGAGACCGCGATCTCGAACGACGGGATGGTATTACCCGTAGCGGCATCGACAACAGTCCCCGATACGGACGCTCGGCCAGTCAAAACGAAATTTATTCCGATCGCTGGGGTGCCGATGTCTTTCCTAACCTGGAGGTTGTAATTGGAGCTGGACGCAGTCAAATTGTACGTTCCTTCGAGTAGCCCGACGAGATCGTATTTACCATCTTCGTCAGCAGTCGTATTTACTCGGTGACCGTTCTCATCGACCGCTTGAAGCGTCGCTACGATGGGTTCGCCGCGCACATTGGCGACTGTACCAGAAATCGCACGGGAGGAATCGATATTGACCTGGTAACGAAGGCCTCCCAACTGCTGTCCCGCGAGCACGGAAACGGTATCCAGTTTTTTGTTTTTCTCGTTTGAACTCCGATTCGCGGAATATATAATTGTATAAGTACCTGCTTCGACATCTGGAAAGTCAAACGTGCCGTCTTGGTTGATATTCTTTCTGTCGACCGGATCCTTGCCTTGGCGAAGTTCCAGTGTACCTACGGTTAAAGGATTTCCGTTGCGGTCTAGAACCGTTCCATCAATGGACGCCCCTTTCGTCAAGACGATGGTGACGCCCGTGACGTCGGATGATGACAATTTGACGGGAGGTTGTTTTTTTCGACTGTACGAGTCTTTGTAGCCTCGAACGCTCACCGTTTCGTTGGGAGAGAACCCTGCTAAAAGGAAGCGCCCATTTTGGTCCGTGGTGTCGCGACTACTCGTTCGCATACCGTTCGAATCCTCTACGTCCGCATATCCACTTACGGAAACATCCGCGATTGGGTCATTGTTTTTGTCGACGACTCTCCCGGCGATCCGAATTCCTTTGCGGTAGTAACAAGTGATGTCTGACGCTACGTCGGCTAGAGCGACTGAAACTAACTGCGTGTGATCGGATTCTTCGATTCTATTCTCGATCGGCGTCGCGAGTCCGAATCCTCGAAGTACCTCATGTCTGATGCCGTAGGAACCCGTAGGGAGCCCGCTGAATTGGAAATCTCCGTTTGCATCGCTGGTGGCTGTTTTTTCGACTTGATATCGGCGATCGATTGTTCCCATCAGGTGGATCTTAGCGTGCGCGATTCCATCTTTGGTATCGATGTCCAATGCTCGTCCGACGATTGTGCCTCCCGCTACGACTTCAATGGTTACAGGCGGAGTCTGCACGTCGAGTTGCACCGCCACGCGCGGCGGTTTGTTCTTCAGAATGTAGGATTCGTGTTCGATCGTCAGTCGCATGGTACCCGGCGAGACGTTAGTTAGGATAAATTCACCGTCTGCGTTGGTCGAATCCATTGGGCGATTTAGGACGTCTGGATTGTGGGGCAATACTTTGATGTTCTGCATCGGTGCTCGTGTGTTGGCATCGATTACAGTGCCGGATATGTCCTGACCGGGAAGCAGCGTGATTTCGATTTCGGTATCACCCGGGTTTACGAAGGATGTGAAGGCGTTGGCGAGTCCGGGGGCGGTCGCCATGAGTTTGTACGAGATTTCCGGTGTTCGGACCTGTGTATTACGAATGACGAATCGGCCTGATTCATCGGTGATGTTTTGAGACGCACGGCTCCGGTTCAACTGCATGTGTTGTTCGCCACCATTTTGTTGCCAACTTACCGCGAACACCGATGCTTCCTCAATAGGGTTTCCCTCTCTGTCAAAGACGGTGCCTTGGATGGTCGAGCCGGCATAGACAACAATGTTTCGCATCACGGATTTCCGCTGATGCGTCAATGATGTAGTGGCGTTTCCCGTGTAGCCTTTAGATTCTACAAAGAGGTTGTAACTCCCCATCGGCAATTTTTCGAATTCATATCGGCCTTGATCATCAACGGATGACTCGAGGACTGAAGTATCCAACGTAAAATTGTTTTTGGATTTTTCCGTGATGAAATGTAGGGCGACTTTTAGGTCTTCCGGGTAGGGTTTGTTGTCGTTCATATCAAGGGATCCGTAGATCTTTCCCTTACCCGACGAAAAAAGAACAGTTCGCCGTGCTGACGCCGCTTTTTTTGACACTACTCTTTTCGGAGCGTCCTCGGCGACAGCCACATTTTCTTCTGCCGTGGTCGAGTTGGGAATTTCGGGAGTATCGATTGCCTCATCCGAGGGGGATCCGCCGGCAGATTGTTGAGGTGCCGGGTCGCCGGACGAAGGAGTGGCTGTCGATTGCTGCCATTTCCATGTGATGGCAGCCAGGACGACGAAAAATACCCCTAGTCCTATGAGCCGAGCGTTTTCTTTCATAGTTTTCGTTTTATTCCAGGTCTAAAGTGATTTCAATGGTTTCGTTCTCTTTGATTGTAATTTTTTGGATGGTATAGGACATGTTAGCAAACATCTCTGCTACCGATTCATATCCTCGCGGCATCCTGAATGCGAATAACTTAAACGTTCCGGGGTGGAGGTTCTTCAAAATTAACTGTCGGTCATTGCCTTCCGCCTGGCTTATGGTCTGTCCTCGCATCGACGTATAAATTTCCATCCCCATGGGCTCGGTCACGATCGCGTTCGAATTCAGCAGTAATAGATTCCAATGTTCGAATTCCGAGGGGGACGATGCCAACGTGCCGATGAGTGTCGAGCCGGTGCCGAATTTGAAGTTCAATTCTTTTTCTTCGTTTTCCTTGAGCTCGACCGGGCGCCCGATCTGGTCCCTACGGTTTCTGACCACGGCGTTGTAATGGCCGGCTGGTAACGATTCGAACACAAAATTCCCATAATCGTCCGTGCTTTGCCCAAAGTTTTCATTACCTGAGTCAGACATGAGATTCATGACCACATGGGCTCGTTTAAGCGGTTCACCGTTTTCGTTGAGGACTCTGCCCTTGAGGGAGGCGGTCGCTTCTGGCAATCTGAAATCGTACTGAATCGTTTCGCCGGAAGAAATGTCCAACAATCGATCGAAGCGTCGACGCCCGCGATTGTTGGTACTCCCTGCCGGACTTATTCCCGCACTCATTTGAACTTGCCCGCTGGGAAGGTTCCTGAATTGGTAAAATCCATTTTTGTCGGTTGTTTCGTTTTGGTGCACACCTTGCGCCGATTCACTCAGGTAACCGATCGAAATCCGTTGGCCGGTCTGAGGAGTATCGCCGATGGTTACGTATCCCTCGAGAATTGCGCCATCGTTCAATTGAAAATTGAGTTGGTACGTTCCAGACCCGTTGATTGATAGACTCTTTTTCGTAATATCGAGATCCTTCTGATAAGCGACGAACGAAAGATTTCCCTGGGGAACCGATTTCAATTCATACCGACCATTCTCATCGGTATACGCGACGAATTGATCGTTTCGTTGAACGATCGACGAACGCGAGGGACCTACCTTGGCTCCCTCCAGCGGTGTGCCGGAAGCATCGGTAACGACTCCTTTGAGTGTGGCCGACGGAGTTATCGCCAATCGAATATTCGAGATTTCTTGATCCGAAGTGAGCAATCCCAGCTCATGCTCGGCATAGGAATAACCCTCTGCCGAAGCAACCACTTTACGTGCCACCACGGGGTTTGTTTCAATCTGGCCGAAGTTAAATTTCCCCTCAGGGTCGGTATAGGTCTTGAAACGGCCCGAACGTGAACCGAAGCCAAATTTGGTGTTTGAATTAGCCACGGTAATTCCAAAGGAAGGGAGTGGTTTCCCCGTCGACGCATCCGTGACTACACCGGAGACAGACGCTCTTCCTTCTAAAATGAAATTGACGCCCGCCGAGGGAGCGCTGACATGTTTTCGCGTTTGACGGGTGTATTCTCCGTGACTTACGGTCAGCTGAAATTCACCATCCATCAGGCCAGCCAACTCGTAATAGCCCGTTTCATCGGCGATGGCATTTGCGTGACTCTTAGTATTGCTTGCGTTGACCGACGCCCGAACGGGTTTTCCTTGTGCATCCGCAATTAACCCGGTGATCGTTCGAGAGGCATCAATATTGACTTGGTATTGCAGCCCCGCGAGTTGTTGACCTTCAGTGATGTTTAGCGTCGCCAATCGAGTCTGTTTAGATTCTTCGTTCCCGTCGACGGAATAGGTCAGTTCATAGGTTCCTGTCTTGACGCCCTGGAATTTGAACGTTCCGTTTCTCTCCAGCCCCTCTTGGTTGGCAACCTTTTCTTTTTGTGTTAACGAAAGCCTCCCGGTAGGCATCGGATTTTCGTTTCGGTCCCGCACCAAGCCTTCAATGGTAGCGCCCTTCCTCAGGACGAACGTGAGTCCGGTGTGGTTCGCCGCGCCCAATTCGATAGGCGTCCGTCTTTCATTGCTGTAGAGTTCTTTGTGGGCTCTGAGATGTACGGTTTGATTGGGTTTGAACCCGCCCAACATGAACAGTCCATTTTTATCGGTCTTGTCCGAGCTTTGGTTGCGCACTCCAGTTTCATCGGGTTTGGCTGAAGATCCAGAAACGTTGGCGTCTGCCAACGGTTGGTTCGCACTGTCGACTACCCGGCCGAAAACTTGGAGCCCTTTCGAGTAATAACAGATGACGTTTACGGGCGTTCCTGATGCGGCGACCTGGACTTCTTGGGCATGGCCTTCCTTTCTCATGCGATCTTTAACCGGCGTAGCGAATCCGTATCCACGAACGGTATCACTAACGATTCGATACCGGGCGGACGGTAATCCTTCGATTCTGAAATTGCCTTCGGCGTCGCTCGTGGAATCTTTTTGAACTCGCTCTCCTCGATTCGAACGTTCCGCCGCTGCGTACACCCGCGCGTTTGGGATGCCTTCATTGGTATCTATATCGACGGCCCTTCCCATAATGATGCCTCCCATCTGTACCTGGAGCGTGACCGGGGCGGTGGGGGTATCTGTAACCACGTCAACTGCCGGGTTGTCTTCCTTTAGGATGTAGGCTTCGTCTTCGATCGATAGTTTGTAGTTTCCGGGCGAAACGTTGGCTAACACGAAATGGCCGGCTTCGTCGGTCACTGCCGAAATTTGATTCAGTTTTACGTCGCCATCCTGAACGACTTTGATGTTGGGTACAGGAGCTTGTGAGTTCGGCTCTACAACGGTGCCGGACACTTCCTGACCCGGGAACAACTTAATTTCTACTTCGGTATCGCCTACGGTCAGGAACGGAGTGACTGTACTTGCGAATCTCGGAGCGGACGCCATCAGGCGATAATCGATGGCCTGTGGGCGCACCTGGACGTGATGGATGGTAAATGCGCCAGTACCATCCGTGAGAACCTGGGAGGACCGACTGCGACTCAAAGCCATTGCGCTTTCACCGCTGCCCTGTCTCCAACTGACCGCGAATACGGATGCGTTAGCAACCGGGAGTCCTTCGGAATCAACGACGTTACCTTGAATGATGGACGCCTCCACTACGGCGAGCGTTACCATCGTTTTCGGTCGCCGACTTGTCAATTTCGCCGGAGCGTGACCCACGTTTCCTTCGGCAATGGCGTAAACGTGATACTCGCCCAATGGTAGTTCTTCGAAACCGAATCTCCCGTCCGTATCGATTTCGGTTTCGAGAACGGCGGTATCCAATTTAAAATTGGATTCGGATTTGTCGTTCACGAAATGAAGAACCACCTGCAAGTCCGGAGGCACGTCCATATTGTCGCGCATGGTCACCTTCCCGGAAATGGTTCCTTTCCCAGGAGGGAAGCTCACCTTGCGGTAATTGATTCCAGATTTTTTAGCTGCCACTTTTCGTGGTGATGGTTTCTTTTCGGACGAAATAGATCTATCGGTTTTCGGGTCGTCGGGGAGGGCAAGCGAGGCGGAAGAATAGTCAGACGGTGCATCAGCAAATTGTTCTGAAGTAGTACCATCGACAACCGGCGCAGAATCCGATCCCTGCCATTTCAACGTGATCGCCCCGAGGGCGACAAAGAAGAGAAAAATCCCTATAAGTCGGGCATTGTTTTTCAGCATATCCATTCCTAAGAAGCGTAACCAAAACGCTAGCATTCATATTCAATGGGACAATTCTGCCGTTGGTTCCATGGTAGGGGACATTGCGGCGAAAGTAAAGAGATACCCGATACTATTCGGCGGTTTTTCAAAAAATGATTGTGATTTCCCCATCGGCTTTCATTGTCTGCTGAATGACGATACGCTTGTCCGTTTCGTAGTAGATCGATTTGAGGCGGCTGCTGCCTCTACGACCATTCCAACTAACCGAGGCTGGTTTCGGTTGGTTTTCCAGGCGAATGAGAAACTGCTCGTCGGATTTCGGGATCGTGATGGTTATCTTGTCGTCGGTCGTCATCATTTCGAGCATGACCGATTCCTTTCCTTCTCTGCGAAGATGGAAGGAGCTGAATCCGTTGGGATAGGTTTGAAGCGTAAGGTATTTTTCGGATTTCCTATCGCCGAAACCGGTGTAGTCTCGTTTGACCCGCATGGGGATAATGGCGCCGTCGCGGACGAACACAGGATATTCTTCGATGGGGAAGTTACGTGAAATGACGGCGGGACCTTTTATGACCGTTTCGGAATCGAAGAGATATCGCCAATTGCCGAGGGGGAGTTCAAAGGTGCGTTCGTCGGTTCGGTTGTACATCGGGGCGATGAAGAGTTCGTCGCCAAACATGTATTCGTAATGGTCACCAACCGGGCGCATCAAAGGTTCACTACCTTCGCCTCCTTCATGGCCTTCCACCATGTACGAGTAAATGTAGGGGAGGAGTTCGGCATGAAGCCAGGAGTATTGTCGGATCAACGTAAGTTCTTCTTCGGTGCGTTCCCAAAGTGCACGTTCACCGTGGCCGCCGTTGAGGAACAGGCCGCAGAACGTCGAGAATTGTGCCCAGCGGATGTAAAGTTTTGGTGGGATGTCCGAACCCCCGTATCCGCCCACATCGGAGCCTACGATGTTGTAGCCCATCTCGGCACTTAGCATGATGTCGCGGAGGGCTTCTTCCAATCCTTCTTCTTCGAGAGACCACGTGTGATCCTGGTCGCCGACCCAATTGACGGGCGATGCGTCCAGCGGTGCGAAGCCTTCCTTGTGGCCGATGAGTGGACTCTGGTTATCCTGGGAGCGGGACAAGGTGATGAACTCGGGATTCTGGGTAAGGCCGTGCTGGTATTCGTCACGGTAATAGTGGTCCATGTATTCACGTGCGCTGATCCGACCACCGTGGCCCTGCTGATAAGGTAGCGGTAGTTTTCCAAAGACCTTCGAATGCAGGTAGGTAGCTGCACCATCAAGTTTCCACCCGTCAATACCCCAATCGAAGAGCGGTTGTTGGATTCCACGCCACCATTCCATCGCTTCGGGATTCGTGTAATCAACGAGGCCGCCTTTGCCTTTCCACCAACTGAGAATCTCACCATCTCCGGAAAGATAGCCCGCTTCCAGCGCGTCGTCATAATACGTTGTGTCTTCGCCAAGCGACGTGTCTTTACTGGTGCGATTTACGAAGGGCGTCATCCACAACACGACCCGATAACCGCGGTCCTGCAGGTCGGTGAAAAACTTTTCGGGGTCGGGGTACCGCGCTTCGTCGACGACGAAATCGTTGTATCGGGTAGACCACGGGCTGTCGATCATGATGGTACGTACGGGAAAGTCGTGATCTTCGTACCCCTTCAGGAGTCGGAGTACTTCGTCGGCGGTATTGACATCGTCTTCCCACAACCAGGGTTCCAATGCCCACGCCGGTGTGAGTGGAACATTTCCAGGTTCTGGTTTATTGAGCTTCATCCCCCAAAAGGGAAGGGCCCACCAGAAATAAAAGAGAACCGTCAGAGATATGAAGAGGACAACTGAAGTGATGAGTCCTCGTTTCAACCATTTACGCATTGGGATTCCTTCGCATTTTTTCCGAACGAATTGTACTGCAAGATACACGTTGGCTTACAGCTTATCCTTTGGTATTATCGACGTCGACAAATACCTGAATTAAGTACTCGGAGAACAATCATGAAGAAACTCACACGTCGCGAATTCATCCGAACGACGGGCGCGATGGGAGCTGCCGCCGTGCTCGGCGCCCATGCCTCTCAAACCGAAAATGTCTTCGCCAAGAGTGAGGGCATGAAAATCGGATTGGTGACCTACCTCTGGGGAAAGGATATGGACCTGCCCACAGTGATTGATTCCTGCGAAAAATCGGGATTCGGCGGTGTAGAATTGCGTACCGTTCATGCCCATGGCGTGGAGCCGTCTCTATCGAAATCGGAACGGGAAGTCGTGAAAAAACGGTTCGCGGACAGTCCGGTCGAATTGGTCGGGTATGGTTCCAATGCTGAATATCACAGCTCCGACCCGGCGAAAGTGGAAGCGAATATCGAGCTGACCAAAAAGTATATCCACCTGATGCACGATTGCGGTGCGACGGGAGTAAAGGTAAAGCCCAATTTCGTACCGGAAGGCGAAAAGCAGGACGAGGTCATTGAGCGGATTGGGAAGGCATTCAACGTTGTCGCGGCGTACGGCGCGGACTTGGGCCAGGAAATACGCGTCGAAGTTCATGGAAAGGGCGCGAGCGAGCTGCCCGTCATGAAAAAAATCATGCAAGTCGCCGACAATCCCAACGTCACGGTCTGTTGGAACTGCAACGGGGAAGACCTGCACGGCAAAGGCCTGAAACACAACTTCAATCTTGTAAAAAAACGTTTCGGAACCACAGTCCACATTCGGGAGTTGAATATAGGGAACTATCCGTATCAAGAATTGATGAATCTATTCGTAAAAATGGATTACAACGGATGGATATTGTTGGAAGCGCGGTCTGACCCGGCCGACAAGGTGAAGGCCATGATCGAACAACGTGAAGTGTTCGAGAAGATGATCGGCCGTGCATAAAGGAGTTTATTGATGAAGTACCAGAAAACGACCTATTTTACCGCTGTTGCGTTAGTTGCAGCGGTGGCCTTCGCGGCGACTGCAGAGCGGCCGAAACGCGGGCAGACGAGTCCCTGGCAATACATGGACCAGATGATTGGCGACAGCCTCATTACGATTGAATACAGTCGGCCGGGCGTGAAGGGGCGCGAAGTATGGGGGGGGCTGGTACCCTACGGAGAACTCTGGCGTGCGGGTGCGAATGACCGTACGGTGGTTAGTTTCGAAGATGATGTTTTGGTCAATGGGCAGGCGTTGAAAGCGGGTGACTACGCTCTCTTCATTCTCCCTGAAAAAGATCAGTGGTCCTTTATTTTCAACAAAGCCGTCGACGGGCATGGTAAAGACGGGTACTCCAAAGATTTGGACGTATTGAAAGTTACGGCTGATCCTCAGGAAGCCATGCATGAGGAATGGCTGCAGTTCGGTGTGACGGGTTTCGGGGAAAAGTCGGCGGTCGTGTATGTGCATTGGGAAAAGGTCCGATGCGGATTCAAGGTCGAACTGGCGGAATGAGCGATTTGGTTCTTGGATTTGTTGGATTCGTATGAATTGTCCCTCGTGTAATAAGCCGACGACCCAAGAACAGGCTGCGGACGGAGCACTCAGCACCTTTTGTTCCTATTGCGGATGGGGGAACGGTGCCCGGAACACGTTCAGCTCAGAACCTCCCCCACCGGAAAAGCCGTCTTTGGTGTTTATTGGACTCCTGTGGCTCGTTGCCGTGGTTGTCGTGATTGGTCCTTATTTTGGGCTTTTGTACGGGATTCCGGAATTGATGAACGTCGGCCCTGAGGCCTTCGATGATGCCGCTGAGCGGATGATTGACCTGGTCAAGCGAAACTATTGGTGGGTGATGGGGGTGTATTTGTTTTTGGCGCTGATGTTGAGTCCCGAGCCGGACTCGCGTAATCTGGGGTTCTTCGGCGGCTTGGCCGATAACCCTTTTTCATTCGAGGATGACTGGGAACGTCAGAAGCTGGTGTTTGCTTTGGTGCTGATGCCGGGTAAAGCGGTCTGGGCTGCGTTTGGAATGACGTGGCGTTTTTTTACCGTTTGGTCGTGACGTTAGGGAGCAGGTGGATTCGGTTTTGGTTTCGGCGAATCATTTTTCTGAAACGCTAAAGACCTATATTTTAAGAGGGTATTTGTTTGATAAAAACAGTTCTGTTTCGCACGGAACAGTGAAGATTATGAAGTTTACGAATGCAATTAACGATTGGCAGCCGGTAAATTGATTGGAAATTCAACCGGTCTGGACGATGAAGGTGAGCTGATGAGAGATATGTTTGTTCGAACGAATACCAAGAAAATTGTACAGGGAATCATGATGATCGCCATTGGACTTTTGTCGGGGACGACGGCTTTCGCGAAAGGCGCGTACACGCCGTTTGAGTTTGGCGAGAAGGTTCGTGCTGAAGGAGGACGTCTCGATTTTGTGTTTGGGGCGAACCGTCCATTCCCTCAATGTCATGCTTCGACGGTGGTTGAGATAGGGCCGGGGAAAATTTTAACGGCATGGTTCGGCGGTACGGCGGAGAAAGATGATGACGTAGGCATCTGGGTGGCTTTATTCGAAGATGGAAAGTGGGGCAAACCAGAGCGTCTGGCGAAGGTTGACGATACGCCGCATTGGAATCCGACCCTATTTCGTGATGAAAACGGCAAGATTCATCTGTTTTTCAAGATTGGGAAGGAAATCCCTTATTGGCAAACCTATTGGATGCATTCGGACGACGGGAAGAGTTGGACCAAGCCCGAAGAATTGGTTCCCGGCGATCATGGCGGTCGCGGACCGGTTCGGAGTAAACCCATCATCCTTTCCGATGGCGATTGGCTGGCCCCTTGTTCCACGGAATTGAAAACATGGGAAGCCTTCGTGGACCGCAGTAGTGATGGCGGAAAATCCTGGGTACGCGTCGACGATTTCGATCGTAAATCGAACAAACTTAAGGGTAAAGGATCGATTCAACCCACAATCTGGGAATCCAGTCCCGGGAATGTTCACGCATTGCTGCGTACGACGATGGGCAGAGTATGGCGCACCGACAGCGCTGACGGCGGAAAAACGTGGACGCCTCTGGAAGTCACTGACATTCCGAACAACAACAGTGGAATTGACGCGCTGCGATTAGATGACGGACGTTTGTTCCTGGTCTATAACCCGGTAGGGAAAAATTGGGGCGATCGCACCCCGTTGGATCTGGCTGTTTCGAAAGACAACGGGAAATCGTGGAAAACGATCGCCCATCTTGAACAGGACCCGGACCCCGAAAGCGAGTTTTCCTACCCGGCCATCGTGCTGGCAGATAATGGGATTATTATTACGTATACCTATCAACGCGAGCGTGTACGTTGTTGGCAGATACCTTTTTCGGCGTTGAAATAGAACTTGTCTGTCTAAACAACTTTCTAATTTTTGTCCGTCAGTGGAGCGTTATTATCCATGATGGGTGAATCCAATGGCTGCAAATCTGAAGGTTTGATACCACGCGGGAATTTCGTGAAGCTGAAGGTCGTCGGCGTGTAGGGACCGACAAAATCAATGGGATTATCCTTCTTGATTTCGTCTTCCATACCGAGTCCCCAGAGATGGGCGTTCAGGAGCAGGCGGCGGAATCCGTCGTTCACGATGTCCTCGGAGGCGCCCTGAGTCGTCGCGACGATTCGGGCGACATTTCCGGAGGCGCTCTTACGGTCGCGGGTCCAAACGACCGGCATCAACTCTTTAGACGTGTCCACGGATGAATCCATTGTCATGCCGTTGAGAATGATACCCCGAGCCAGAATAGTGACGTCATCCGGGGGATAGGCGGTGTATCCGCCGGCCTGAGTATGGATATCTTTCACTCCCCGCAAGATGGGGTGGGACTTGTTCGGCTGTTCGATGGCCAGAATCGAGCTTTGGCGATGGTTGTCGCCGTAGTGGGTGACCCACGTTTCGCCTAGAACCTGCCTCCCGAACCCTTTGCGGAATTCTTTTCCCGGGTACGCGTGACTGTAATGGGCGAATTTCCGGTCCTTCGGAATGTTGAAGGCATGGGTAGAGGTGCGCAGTCCGATAATGGCGCCACCTCGATCAACGTAATCCGCAAAATGCTGCATCTGATCGTCGGCCATATTAATAAACCGCATGGCGAGCACCATCAGGTCCGCATCCTTCAGTATTTCCAAGCCGCCCAGGTGACTGCTGCCCGGTTTGATATCGCCGGTCTCCGGGTCAACGCCGAAGATGACGGTGCATTTGAATCCATAATCCTTAGCCATGATTCGGGCTAAGGCGGGAAGGGTTTGCTCACCGCGGTACTCGTGGTCCGACGCGATGTAGACGATGTGTTTGCCTTTGCCAATTCCATTCTTACCTTTGTAGACAATGCTGAACTCGTCCGCGAAGGCGGTGGTGGTTACAAACAAAATAGCGAGACAGAAAGTGATTAATCGATACGTCATAGATTTAGGCTCCTTGATTGGAACTCAGTATAGTCGGCGAGCATGCGGGAATAAAAGGTTCTGCGCTATACTCGGTGGACCATTCGGGAGATTGAGGGGAAGTTGTTGGAAGGGAATAGTACGGGAGACACGGAATCCAGTCGTATCGGGAGCATTGATCAGCTTCGGGGCTATGCGATTTTCGGGATGATTGTGGTGAATGCGAGCGTGTTGTTTTTCAAGCCGGTTCAGAAGACGCTGGAAGGGGCGGAGTGGTTCGAGTCGTTCCTGTATCAGATTCAGCATCATCGCGGGGTGTTCACGTATGCGGATACAATCGCGCCGCTGTTTGTGTTTGTCGTGGGGATGGGGATGCGGCTTTCGTGGTTGCGGCGAAACGGCATTGATGGAGCCGGTCCGACGCGTCGTGCGATGGCGAAGCGGAATATGATCCTGATCCTGATTGCGTTCGCCCTCTATGCCGGGTGGCTGTGGGACGCGCTGATGGATATCGGCATGGCGGGGTTGTTGGCGATTCTGCTGATCGACAAGAGTCCACGGGCACGTATTGCGGCGGCATTCGGGTTTGTGGCGGTGTATCAGTTTCTGTTTATGACGACGTCGTATGGAACCTGGCTGACGCACGGGGTATTTTCGTTGGAAAATCCGGAGTATGAGCCCCTGTTGGTGAGGCTGACCCCGCTGCACCACCAGTTGTTTGCCGTACGGTTAAACGGCGGATTGTTGGGTCCCTTGAGCTGGGTGATGATGCTGTTGTTTGGATCAGCAGCCTATGACGTGATGGCCGAGCGCAACGACCGGAAGATCGCATTGTGGTGCCTCGGTTGGGGAGGGGGGTTGTGTGGGCTCGCGTATGGGCTTCATTCGGAATGGCCGGGGGTGAAGGATGCGTGGGCCTTTTCGGCGCACGACATGACGGCTCCGTTTCCGTTGTGGGCGACGGGATTGTGTTTCTTTCATCTGGGGGCGTTTTATGTCGTTTGCGACAAAGTCGGATTCCCACGATGACGTCGGTCGGGCAGAATCCGCTGGTGGTCTATATTGCGCATTTTCTAATCGTCGGAGTCGCGGCGGGCTTTGTACCGGATGGTTTTTCCTTGGCGACAGGCGTTCTGGGGTTTGCGATTTTCTGGGGGATTTTCGCGGGCGCGGCGTATGCAATGCAAAGGAAGAAGATATTCGTCAAACTCTGAATGAGATTAGGACGTGGCGAGTGAGGGACGGCAAACTTTCCGATGGTGAGGGGGTGAATCCGCCGTCGCGATGGGAGCCCCTGACGACCAAAACGAAAAACCGAATTGAAAGTGTACAAAAAGGGGGACACCCCATTGCTTAATTTCTCTCAAGTCGCGCAGTTATTCATAAAATGTATAGCGCTACGCAACGAACGCTAATCACATTTCAGTTCCTATCTAATCAAAATCGCAAAATGTTGGATTAAGCACGTTTATTATAATGATTCACACTCGTGCTGAGTATGCGGCATGAAGATTGCTCTAATTGAGATACCGAATGTCTCTTTATCTACGACAAAAGGAGCACGATCATGACTCGAAGGAGAGAACGCAGGTCTGCCACTGATCTCAGGGCTTTTCGACTGAGAAGCGATTTTTGGATACTGTTCGTCGGAGTAGTATATTTCTTCCTTCCTCCTCAGGGTATTTTGGCTGTGGCTTCATCGGAGGAATTCACCTTCGACCGGTACGACATATTCATCGGAACCGCGATGCGCCAGACGGTATTGACCGGACACCTTCTCGGCGGGGATATGATGGAACTCGCGGTGGTGAATATCAGGGAGGATGACGACCGTATCCTACGTATATTTACCTTCGGCGATGACGGATGGGTATCCAAAATTGAGACAACACTTCCCTCTAGCGTGTTGTTCGTCGATGTGGCAAATATCAATGGACGTGATCGCTTGATTGCCTACGAGCCAAGCGGTCTTAGCTGGTTCGAACCCGAATCGGCCACGATGCGTAAACTCGTGAAAGTTACTACGAACTACAATGTGACATCAGACGGTCTCGGCTACGCGGGTTCCGGGACGAAAGGGCCGGCGGACGAGGGCGAAATTCCCAACATCGATATCTCGCGGGACCTCAACCATGACGGTCTCGATGACTTGGTGCTCCCGGATGTCGATGGTTTCTGGATATCGATTCAGAAAAGCGACGGTTCGTTCACCGACGTCGTGAAACTCGGGCCGCCTGAACCGTTCCAGGATGCGATTGCCCTCGGTGACACTCGCAGCTACGGAGAGGTGGGAATCTCTCCCTTGACCGTTCCGTGGTACCTGAGTCGAGTCTACGAGATGGACTACAATCAAGATGGTCGAAGTGATTTAGTATTCTGGAACGAGGACCACTTTGACGTTCATCTCCAGGATGAACGCGGGCAGTTTTCCCGAGAGGCAGTGAGCTTCACGTGCGACGTGCCATTCGACACTGACGGGGCCTATTCGAACATATTTGGATACGCCGATGGAAACGCGTTCTCGCTCCTCGTTGGTTTCAGAAGAAAAACAGAGCGAACCATGCTGATTGCGATCCGCGACATGAATGGCGACGGGTACGCAGATTTTTTGACCCACACGTTGAAGGGTCGGAGCATATTGAGACAACAAAGTCGTTACGCAGTGTATTTGGGTAAGCCTTCATCTGCTGGCATTGTGTTCGAACGGCATGCCAGCGCAACCATCCAACCTCGAGGAAAGCGTGGCGGGATGGAGCATGGTGGATACTCATCTCTGTGGTTGATGGATATCGACGGGGACGGCCAGGTCGACATCCTGCGGGGCGACGTTAAAATGGGCACACGTGCAATGGTTCGCGCGCTCGTCGGAGATTCCATTACGATGGGTGCCGAGGTCTACCGGATGGAGGATGGAGTCTACCCGGACCACGCTACAACCAAACGCATGCTCAAAGCGGATGTAGACTTTAGTGGGGGAAGAGACGCTGGATTCGCCCCGTTTGTCCTGGTAGGTGATGTGAACGGTGACAATCGTTCCGATGTGCTCGCAGGAAAGAATCGAGGAGAGATGCATGTTTTTCTGGGTGTGCCTAGGTCAGAACTGTTTGCCGAAAAGCCTCAGCGAGTAGGGATCCCGTTGCCGGGTGACGAGCGAAATACATGGCTGGTCGATCTCAACCAAGACAACAAGGAGGACGTCCTCATGCATTTCCCGTCCACGACCGAGCCTCATCGGGTGTCCATGTTGATCACGCGATGAGGATTTTTTTTTCAGGCAGCGGCCTGAAATAGGATAGAACAAAGGCTATTTGTGAATAGAAAGAAATCCAAGGGCGACGCAACCTACTAGAACATGAACGAAGAGCATTCGAAAAAGCTGGGAATAACGGTCATCGTATTAGCGGCGTTTTGCTCGATGACTGTATCTTTGAATGAAATGAAACATGCTCAAAACAAGGAGAATTCAATGAGTGAGATCGCGAATCAGAGAACGAGTGAAGACAATTCAACAAAGTTAAGAATGACTGTCTCTGCTATGGCGGTGATTTACGTACTGACTTTTTTGGGTGGTTTTTTGCAGAATACACAATTAAATTTCGTCAATTACATCTTATTCTCCTTTCTACTCATCGGGGGAATTGGTTTGATGAGTTGGACGGTCTCTTCGACGCAGACTGGAACGACCAAGGGATTCTTGTTTCTATCAGGGATCTCGACGACACTGATGTTCATATCGGGTATCGGGTATGAATGGTTCAGGCTCAAAGGTAATCACGATCTCGAAGCTTCTATAGAAGGATTCCTCTATTTGCTAACGCTGTTTTTTTGGGTTGGAATCATTGGAAGCCTGGTCTTGATTAAGAGTCGCTCCTAAACAATTTGAGTGATGGGGGACACCGGAGCTAGTGAAAAAGAAGCAATTTTTTTCTTCTCCAGAATTTCTAAAAAATGAACCTCTCAGAATCGCCTCCAATCGACTTTCTTAGCACTAAGTAGTTTTTCACCAGCTCCACTGTCCCCTCTTTAATGCCCTCTTTTGACGCACTCTTAAACACCATCTCTCACTTCGTAAACGGGAACAGCTTAAGTTCATAACCCGGTTCAGGAAGATTGTTCATGTTTTCCGGAAATTTCTCACCGTTGAAATTCCAATCCGCCACATCCAGCATCACCGCCGCGTCTTCGGCGTTAAAGGTGTGTCCACCGTCACGAAATTTTGCCAGATTGTTATTGGGTACGCCGAGCAAGTCAAAGACCGATTGAGCTCCCTGGTAGCACACTTGTGTTCCAAAGTTGTTTGCCCATGTGTCGTCGTAGCCGTCGTTCGACAGGACTACTCGGGGCGCGACCAGAGCGCGCATGAAATGTTGGTCGAATGGAAGTTCCTGCTCTCGACCCACAAACCGACGAATATCTTTCTGCATCCAGAAGAGCCATCGGTTTTCACGTGTCAAAAGTTCGAGCGTTTCCGCGCCCGCGCGATAATTGCGATAGGTCGCCGCACCGCCGCACCCGGAGCCGTTGGGGACGACCAGTCCAAACCGTTCGTCGGTTGCTCCGGCTAACAATGCCGCCTTACCCGTCCGCGAATGACCCGTGACGATAACGCGAGTGGTATCGAATTCTTCTTGAGTTTCCAAAAAATCCAACACGCGGGAAGCTCCCCACGCCCAGGTCGCGAGACTTCCCCAGTCCAGATCCGGATACGCTGATTGCGCGGGCCCTACGATGTCGTTCCCTTCGTCGCCGGGGTCAAGCTCGCCGGTATCGAACGTGGCAATTGCGTAACCTCTCTCGTTCATCCCCTCTTCATCCGGATGCCCGTGGCCCACTTTCACGATCACAGGGAATGGTCCCTTGCCTTTTTTGGGAATTCGTAAATGGACGTTTAATCTGATTTCCTGTTTGGGCCCCGTGGTAATAACTGCGTGCCGCAGTATCCCATGTTCCGCTTTCTTCAGGCGGTCGCGCACCTTGACAATTTTCACTTCCGGAATGTCGGCAGGCATATGACCAAACTGAATCGCTAGAATATCCTCCAGGATTTCCGCGCGCCGAAGCCTCCAACCTTCAGCGGTCGTGACCGCCGTCCCATCCTTCATCACTAACGGATCAGGTAACGGATCATCCGCCGATAGGAGGCTGGGGGGGAGCGGCGCTGAAAGGGCGACAAAAGAGAAAAACAGGGCCAAACTCGTAACAGCATATCGCATAGTTAACTTCCTTACGTTGGTTTTTCGGCAGAGTGAACGAGGTTACTCTATACGGAATGCTAATCGGCTTTCAAAAGTTGGACCATTTTACATGAGGCCGTCCGTTGTGCGAAGACTAGATTCCCGGGAACCCATTCCGCTCAACGTCTATATCATCATGCTTCAACGGTGGAATCGGGGACGTATGTTACGGCTTCTTCAGCAAACCAAAAAACAGCGGGGTGCAACTATATAGTGGCTGGGGGAAAAAGGGGGTGAGGGCTTAATCGATAGCGGTAAACGTGCCTTCCTCTATCGAAAAGCGGTTGGTGCATTTGGTGCATTCCGCTTCTGACACGTCGGGAGCGACTTCCGCCTCCACGCCGCAATGGGGACAGGGGCCATACCACTTCTCGACCCGATTGGACATGGCAACCACGAATCCGTACGTGAAGACGACGAGTAGAATGGGGACGCCGATCACGGCGAAGATCCCCGTCGACGTCAGTAACATCCCCACGACCAGCAAACAACCCGCGCCGCCCAAAAAAGAACCGCCTTCGAGCCGAGGTGGTTCCTTCTTCAATGCTGCATGCGTCACATGTTCAGGTTGCGCGTCGTCCATGAAATTCCCTGGGCAATCGAACTCAAAGACACCGATTTTACACTATTGCGTCGCGACCGTGCGTCGGAACGTTGGATGGAGGTATTCAACGAAATTGAATAAACAAGTGGCTGTCCCCTTTTACTAAAGTAGACCCTTTTAGAAGTAGAATCAAGATTACTTGATTGGTACTATTGGATAATGAATGAATTCTATCCAAATAAACCGTACCTTTCCGGTCAATACTCGATTCCTCCAACACAGATGTCTATCAGGCCGGAAGTTCCCAGTGAATTGGCTATGGATGATAAAAATGTATTTCAGTTTTCGATAGATGATTATCCGAAATACGTAAAAAATTACGACGAATTATGTGGAAAAGGCTTGGAGGACTATTACGGCACGACATCGGATTTTGATCGGTTGAGCAAGCGTGTTACGGAATTTTGTGTGAAGACATTGGTACAGGAATACCCGGAACATTTTGACCTGATCAAGGGGGAGGATGGTTTTACGTTCGTCTGCTACCCAGCCAAGAAGCAAATTTCCCTAAAAAAAAATTATAGTATTAAACCTGATTATTTAAATATTCTTGGGGAATTGGCGCCGTTGCTACAGGAAGATATGGCGGTTGTGAGAGTGCAACCGTCCGGTACGCAGGAAATCATTGGCACCCATATTACTGCTCCGAATTATTGGCGACCGGCCTCGGTACTGGAGAAGAATATAAACGAGATTCACGGGCCTGTTCCTGATTTGCCCAGAATAGGGCAGCAATGGCTACAAAAACTTGCCGAAAAAAATAATCGAATGGTTCAATTTCAATGGGGGATTACGACGGACGACCGATTGAATCATCTGCCTGATCCCCCGAATTGGTATACGGGGACGGACGCTGAATGGACGGGAAGAACATTTAACGTCGCCGATCCAAAACTATTCGTTCGCGTGGAGAGACAAACATTCATTGGGTTAGGAAGTGGTTTTTTATTTCTGATACGTACTTATTTCCATGATTGTAAGGCTATGACGCAGACAGAACGAAATACATTAGCAGAGGCGATTGATGGTATGGATGAGGCGACCCGGCTATACAAAGGGTTGGAAGATTCGCAGAATGAAGCTATATGCAAATGGTTAACGCGTTGTGGTAACTAGGGACAGTCAACCTCTAAATGGAAAAGTAATAGGTGACTGTCCCCTATTACCTCCCGCTACTTGTCTCCGAATCTCTTCTGGACTTCGATCAGATAAGCCAAATCATGACCGGAAGCGAGATTGCGAAACTGTACGTGCTTGGTCGTAGCTTCGAGCGCCACCTTGCCTAGCTCGACGATCGCGCCGGCGGACAGACCGGCTATCGGGCCGCCGAACATAGCAGCCGCAAGTGACGCGACCGCGGTCGCCTGTAGGGTCTTGGCGTCGAGTAACGTTGCCAGCGAAGAGGACACGACTTCGAATCCATGCTTCTTTCGCTCCTGTTCATACTCATGTAGCCGATTCAGGATATCATCATGAACGTAATCCGGCGACCTCCCCGAGTAGTTCTCGAAGAAAAAAAGCCGAAGGCGTCTGATTTTGTCTATCGCATCTGCATCTTTCCTCAGTTCCATTATCTGATCCCACTCGGCTCTAGTTGAATCAATTAGTGGAACGTTTTTCAGCGCAAGACAGGAGTAAGTTTGGCCGAAGTCACGCTCATCATCGTCGGTCGGAATAAGGACAGAATAGTTCTTGATTCCACTCTTAGAAACTATCTTTGCCAATGTCTCTCGTGGACTCGTTCCATCCGGCAGAGGTAGATCCGCCCTATAGAGTCTTCTAAAGGCTTTAATTATCAATTCTTCATATGGATCGTTGTCGGAACCGATATCATCTAGATCTGGATCTGGATCTTGGTTCATCATCATATATATCGGGTTGAACAAGTCTTCGAAGTACTTCAACATTGTCTTTGAGTACCGTCGAACTTCCTCGGAGTCCATAATCATCGGCCCATCTACTCGACGTTGGCCACGAAGGAGAGCATGAAATACCTTGACTGGCATTTCTCCATGATGGAAAGGCTCGTCAATATTGAGATATGCCAGCAAGCCGTACGTGACAGGAATCACCCGATCAAAATAGATTGCCCCAACCTTTGCGTTTCCGAACGACAATGCCGCTGATGAATCTGCGTATGACATACCTTAGACCCTTTTTCGTCATGTTTCTAAAGAGCAGATGTTTTGAACGGTGACTGCCCGTAATTTCTGTAAGGAGTCACTTCTTGACTTGCGCGACTAGAATTTAATCCCTCTCGAATCTGTTGGTTGCCACTTTTCCTCTGGTAAGGAGTTGCCGTGTTCATCGTGGGTTGTTTTTCTGTCGTAGAAATTCTGCTCCCGATCGCAGATGAGAAGGGTTGCGCGTTGAACTTCCGTGAGCATGGAAAGGTGATCGGACGCGAGGAACACTGTATTCGTAAAATCGGCATCTCTAAGTTTGGCATCATCTAGCTTGGCACCAGCGAGGACGGTACGCTTAAGGTTCGCTCCTTTGAGGTTTACGCCTGTCAGATCGGCATCCACCAGATGAGCGTCTTTTAAATTCGATCGAAATAGATCGGCTTCTTTCAGCTGTGCGCTATTCATTACGGCATGTTCGAGATTGGCTTTTCTTAGCTTGGCTCCTTCCAGCGACGCGCCCTTAAGATCCGCCCAAGGCTCGATTACGAATCCATTTACGACTTGCTCGGTAGAATCGGCCATGATGCCCGCGGCTTCGAGTTTGTCTGCCGCCTCCTTTGCCTTATCTAAAGCATCCGACAGTTTTCTTTCGAGTTGTGCTTGGTTCGCCTGAAGAGCCTCGATTTTAACATTGTCGATTTGCGCATCTTTGTCGGCTGTTTCAAGTTCATCTTTAGTTTGTGAAAGCTCAGCCCGAAGATTAACCGCGTCCTGCTCAGCCGTTTCTTTGTTCAATTCTGCGTCGCGAAGTTTATTAATGAGAGATCGTTCTTTCCCGACGAAATTTTGTAGCTGCTTGTCTCCATCGTTTACGAACGCTTCCAGCTTGCTTAATTTGCGATCCCAAAGTATGAGGTTGTCCTCGTCTTCTTTCTCGATATAGTTTTCGAACAGACTTCGTTTCATTTCAAAGTTGCTCTTGTTCAATTGTTGCGTTTGTAATTCTGCAGCACGTTTTTCTCGTTGCCATTCCAGCAGTCGAAAACTGATGACACCAGCAATTCCCGCTAGTATCCACTTTCCCAATCCGATCCATTCTCGGAGTCGCTCGTCGTCAAGTTTCCGCAGTTCTAGCTTTTGTTCAAAGGTTTCCGGCTCCAATCCGTCGTTCGACGACTCTCGGGGGGCTACCGACCCAACTATTGCTCCACCCCGAGTGGCCGGAATTCCGTGAGAATCGGTTGAGGAATCTATTTGCCCTTCAGGGGTTTCCTGCGGGCCCGGCGGCAACGTTGGCCCTGGCGGCAATGTCGGGCGCGACGGTGATACCTTTTGGTCTGTCGACGATTCTTGGGAATTTGCCGGCGGTACGAACATAAACGCGGTCGTTATTACCAAAGTAGTCATCAGCCTCAAGGCAAAATTATGTAAAGCCAGTGTGCGCATGGATATGGTCGGATTCTTTCTTCCGAAACTGCTGCAATGTTCGTGTTGATTAAATCGGTCGTCGTCGCTGAATCTCTTTGCTCATTGGAACACCGTCCATATTTATATCAAAGAAGTGTATTAGGTTCAATATTATGGGTAGTTTAATCCGCGTTACATCAAGCGTTGCACTTAACTTGTGAATCCACTCACGGTCAAATATCTGGCTGGAGGCCTGTGGAAAGGCGTTCGAGTTCTAGAAAAGGGGGGACAGCCACCCCTTTTCGTGTCTAGTCGACTGCCCTTACCGCCCTGCCGCCTTGCCAAACATGCTCGGTCCGACGTCCTATGTATCCAACCGATGCTCCATCTTCAATATCTTCCGTCGTAAAGAGTCCGAGGGTGTCCAAATTGGGATTCAGACGCACAGAACTAATTCGAGGTCTATTGGTTCGTCGCTCGCGCGCTCCTGGAAATGTGATATCACTGACGACGGTAGCGCCTGTCGCAAACCAAACTCCGTCTACATTCTCAAGAGTGACGTCGCTCAATCTGTACTCCGACGCATACCCTGGCGCCAACGATTCCCCGTTTGGCAAATAGTGTCCAGCTCCCAAGAAAACCTCTGCTTGAGCCAGCAGGCAACCACGTGCCGGATCGAACCATAATGTGCCGCGGCCAAATGTAGACGAGAAATCCACCACGTGACACGAATATCCGCCCACGGTTTCCCGGTCCTCCCGAACAGTGAGGAGCCGAGCATTGCGGAGCAGTGTATCCAGTCTGTCTCCACGCTCACTGAGATACCCTTGAAGCCAATGGGTCGGAGATTTGTGCCCTACGATTTTTGAGATCCATTCCGGAGAACGGCCACGTTTAATTCCGACCGAGCCGGCCTGATGTTTCTTCTTGGTTCCCTGGCGCGGAGGCCTGAAATAGAACCACATTTCTTTCCCATCATACACGTCACGGTTGTATTGTGCGTCGGATTTTTCCACTGCGGGCCGGTCGAGGCCGTTGTACTGACCCCACGTCTTACTACGAAAGACCACGCGGTGCCCGTCCGATGCCAACGTCCCGGACATGTGATACGTCCGATCACCTTCGAGCTGAGGATTAGCGGTCCGAGAGGAACTGGCACGATGTCGAACGGCGCCTGTATCCACGAATTCAAACAAGAACCTCTGTTGGCTTCTCAAGGTCGTTTGGAAACGATTCACCAGATCCCGCGCATCGGGTTTGGAGGCTTGTTGGGCAAGGAGATTGACTCGCGCGGATTCATCCTGCGCTAATGCCATTGCCGAAACGAAAAGAGCCATCACGTACGAAACGAAACATCGAGTGTTCATCATTGAATACTCCCTGCATACAGATGAGTATGATAACAGATAAAGAGGGGGTAATAGGGACAGTCACCTATTAAAATCACTAGAACCGAGTAAATAGGAAGTAACTAGGGACAGTCGCAGTTGAAATCGAAAAGTAATAGGTGACTGTCCCCTACTTTTCCTATTTTTTAACCGTCCGCACGAACCCTTCGCCCTTTATTTGTCTGTGATATACTCGGCGTCGTCTAGGTTTGAAACACCCGGAAACGGTTGCAAAATCGGCGTTCAAAAATGCGCTGAATGCGCAGATGTTCCAAGAGAGGATTCATGAATCGAACATTGACCATCGCTGTATTTGTCTTGTGCTGGGGGAGCTGTCAGCTTCCGGCGCGGGCGCATCCCCGGTTATCGGAATTTGTACAGCATGAGGTGAGCGCGAAGGCGGGGTCCACGTATATTGACGTGACGGTTCGGCTCACGTTTTTCGATCGGCTTTCCGCATCACAGGAAGTATTGTTGGATCGCGATGGGGATGGCGAGTTCGGCTATGCGGAACTTGCCCTATTTCGCACCGAACTATTGAAGACGGTGGAGAATCAGATTACGCTTCATGTATCGGACCAGCCACTGGAGCTGCTGCCGTTGTTTGACCCGGAAATCAAGGTCGAGTCCCCGCAACCCAAACGCGCTCGCAATGGCCGGTTCGATGTGGTTTTACACTTTTTCGCGCGCCTGCCCGATGGGCTTCGGGACGGGGCGCCTCTGGAAATCCATGACGGGTTGTATCCCCGGTATGCGGCCATCGCGCAATTCCATGTGGCCGGGGAGGATGGGGTGCGCCTTTCGGCAGTCGGCGATGGACACGACCTCGGTCGGCAGGCCGATGCCGCAGCACCGCTCGTGCTTCGGGCGTTGTTTGAGGCAGCCCCATCGAAGTCGTTTGAATCAGCGTCAGCGAAACCCATTGACGAAGGAGAGCAAGAATGAATCGGAATTTCGGGTGGAACGTGATCGCGGCCCTGGTGTTGTCTGCGACGTTCATTGCAAGCGATGCGTCCTCGGCGCAGGATGCTCCGATAGTGCCCGGCGCTTCGACTCTTGCCGGCGCGCTTTTCCATCATCACGGATATCTCTTTGACGACGAGAGTCGAAGGGCACTTGATGGAATCAATCGAACCTTACGCGAAACCGAACGGGCCATGCGTCGAGGCGAGACCGAGGCAGCGCGGACCGAGGCGGCAGAAAAGCACGCACGATTCGCCGGCGGACTGGTGAAGGTCCTCGAAGCCACGCCCGACTTGATCAAAGTCTCGCTGCCCGACGCGCCGGGGGCCCTTCCCAAACCGAGTCTGGTGTACCTGCCGGGTGATTTGGGTGCGCTGCTGATTCGTGTCGGATCCGGTACAGGAATTCCGACGTGTATTGTGACGGAATTGGATTTCGCCGGAGGACTCAACGACGTCATTGCAGAAGGCATTGACCCGGCACGCACATCCTACGTGCTCGTATCGCTTAAAAACGTTCCAGACACTCCAGTATCCATTCGGGTGATTTTCAACTCCACCACCGGCGGATCATATGTCATGCCGGTGGACCTGACGACGCCTGAATTGGGCCGATTGAAACTGACGGTGCTGTCCGACGATACCGGGGAAGAGGCGCCCGCGATGGTGCGGCTGGTCTGGAAGCCCAACAACAGTCCGTACAAACCCAGTAACGCATTGGATTTTACTTCCGAACTCGACCATCAATCCAGCCAGAGTACGGGGTTACGTCGCGTCAACCTTCCGGGAAAGCTGGGCGGCACCTACTGGTGCGTTCCCGGTCCGATTGATATGTCGTTGCCCCGGGGGCAGTGGGAGGTGGTGATTCGCCGGGGCGGAGAGCATGTGCCGATCATCGATACGTTCACCGTGGCGAGCGGCCGAACGGTGGAACGTACCTACCGGCCCAAACGCTGGGTGGATATGCGCAAGCGGGGTTGGTACAGCGGCGATGACCACATTCATTTCCAGGTACTGAGTGACTTTGACGCGCAACAGCTGATGACGTGGCTCAAGGCGGAAGACGTGCACCTGGGCAACGTACTGAAGATGGGGGATGTGTACCGGACGTGGTTTGAGCAACGAGGTTTCGGGCCTGACTATCACATCAAGGAGGACGACTATATCATCGTGCCCGGCCAGGAATGTCCCCGGACTCACGACCAACTGGGCCACTCGATGTCGCTGAACATCACAGACATGGTCCGCGATACGTCGCGCTACTACGAGTACGACTGGGTCTTTGAAGAGGTGATGAAGCAAGGCGGCTTGTCGGGCTTTGCCCACATTAGCCATGGCAGTTTTCATGTGCATCGAGGCATGACGCTTTCCGCGCCGAAAGGACTCATCGATTTCGTTGAGTTACTCCAGTTTGCCTCGCTCCAAACGGACCTCTACTACGACTTCCTGAACCTCGGGTATAAGGTCACGGCATCGGCCGGCTCGGACGTCCCCTGGGGCGGCTCGATCGGTGAAGTCCGGGTGTATGCCTATACGGGCGACGGTGAATTCACTGCCGACAAATGGTTCGACGCATTGGAGCGGGGACGCACGTTTGTCACCAACGGTCCGATGGTCGACTTCCGGGTGGACGACGCGTATCCCGGCGACGAAATTTCGGTAAAGGCCGGGCAGCGAGTCCGGTTGCGTGCGCGGGCGTGGGGGGTTAAAGGCATCGCGACACCGCTGGAGCTGCAGATCATCAAGCATGGCGAAGTGATTGGAGGCAAGAGGGCTCCCGCCGAAGGCACGGACGTACTCGAGGTAGGGATGGAAATCGATCCCGGCGACGGGTGCTGGCTGGCGGTACTTGTGCGCGGAACGGAAGGGTACCGTGCCCACACGACACCCATTTACGTGACGCGGGAGGGGATGCGATTTTGGAAATACGACGAAGTCGAATCGCTGTTGGCCAAGCGCATCGCGAGTCTCGATGAAATCGAAGGCCTCATCCACGATGCGGTTGCCAAGCAGGACCGGGGCACGATCGGCGCCGACAAAATCATCGAGGAACTCGCTTTGCAGGCAGAAGCCCTACGGGAAAGCGTGGCGGAAGCACGGCGAAGCTATGAACAACTTCGGGACATCCACGTCCAGGAAGCCAATTCGCGGCAATAAAAAGGGAGAAAGTCACCTTCGCCCCTTTCGATTTATATGGTGACTGTCGCCATTTATCCTAACTAAGTCTCGCGAGAATGGTTTCTTTTGCCACCACTTCCCCGTCGTCTCTGGTCATTTCTACGGTGAGCTTCTTACGATTTGCTGTCAGACGCATGACCGTGGCTCTGCCTTTCCTCCGGCCGCCACCGATCATAATGGGACAGTCTAATTTATCCTCTCCTGCGGGGATGCTCGCGTAACGATGGGTATGTCCGGCGAGATGGAGGTCGATGCTTCCTTCGTTCAGCAGGTCGCCCCAGAGTTCTTTGCAGAGATTCGAGGCGTAGGCTTTTCCGTACATCGGAATGTGGGCGATGAGTACACGGAAGGGCGCATCTTTACAGGCGTCGGTTTGGATTTCCTGCTCGAGCCAGTCGCGTTGGGCTTCCCGGAAGGGTCCGAAGTTTACGAGGCCGCCGTACTCAGCGTGGTCGTCGGGTTTGTCTTCGCCGAGATCCAGGACGATGAAGTGAACGGGGCCGTAGTCAAAGGAATAGTAGTTGGCGTCTCTGGGGGATGCGATGTAGTCGTTTAAGCTTCGGGCGAAACGTCCGCGTATGTCGTGGTTGCCGCGGGTATACACGTAGGGGATTTCGCTTGCGAATATTTCTGCAAAGGGGTGGAGTGCCCTGTCGACGAGTTGGGACTCTTCGTCGATATGATTCATGACGTCGCCATTGAAGATCGCGAAGTCGTATTTTTTCTGGTCCGCGATGGCGTGGAGTCGGCGGAAGAGGGGAATGTTTTCGTGGACGTCGTTGTAGATCACGCAAGTGACATTCTTTTGGTCGGCCTTGGGCGTTGAAAACTGAAACGTGTCGCTGGTGAGGGTTTCGCCGTATCGAACGTCATACGCGCCGAATTTGTCGATGACTTTGGATACGACCCGATAGGTGTATTTGGTTCCGGGTTTAAGTTCTGTTAGTCGAACTTTGTGGATGTGGTCGTCGGCATCGATCAGTCCATCGATTGAGGTGTAGGCCTTGTTGTCCAGCGATGTTCCCTCGCCATACTCAACCCAGCTTAGACTGTCCCTGCGATTCAGGAGCCACATGACGGTCATGGACTGCGGCGTCGGTTCCTGAAGATAGGGAGGAACCAGGAAGCCCAATTGATCCCTAGTCGTTGCGGATTCGTCGGGCGCAGGTTCAGCGGAAGTGTTGGTCGCTCCCGCGACCACTCCCAACCCAGTTAGCGTTAAAAAGTCTCTACGTTTCATCGTGGCTTTATCCTATTGGTCAAAAGAAACAAATCATTCCCGGTTTTCCGACGGCCGCTTGATGGCCCGTGGGAGTGAGTTTACCGGACTCTTTGTTGATGTGGAAAGTGACGAGGTTATTGGTGGATTGGTTTTGCAGGACGAGGACTCGGCCGGTGGGGTCGAGTGCGAAGTTACGGGGTGTTTTTCCCAGGGTGCTTGCTCGTTCGACGAGCGTGAGCGCGCCGCTTTCAGAATCGATGCGAAAGACCGCGATGCTGTCGTGGCCTCGATTCGACGCGTAGACGAATCGGCCGTTGGGCGAGACGCGTACTTCGGCACTGGTCGAATTGCCCACGAACTCCGGGGGGAGCATGTCGTATATTCCGATTTCTTTGAGCGCACCGTCGTCGTAGGCGTAGGCGGCAAGTTGACTGGTGAGCTCGAGGGTTACGTAGGCGAATTTTCCGTTGGGGTGAAAGGATATGTGGCGCGGTCCGGAGCCGGGAGGCGTTGTTACATTTTTCTCCGGTGCGGGGGTTAGGGAGCCGGTTTCTTCGTCGAAGGCGTAGGCTTTCACGCGATCGATTCCGAGATCGGGAACATATACGTATTGGTTCTTCGGACCGGCCTTGATGGAATGGGGATGGGGCGAGCGTTGTCTCCGTTCATTGACGCTGGAGCCGGTGTGTTGGACGCTTGCGGTGGGGCTGCCGAGGCTTCCATCTTTTTCGATGGGGTGCACGGCCACGCTCCCCGCGCCGTAGTTCGCGGAAAGTAGAAATCGTCCGGTCCGGTCCAGGCTGACGTGGGCGGGACCTGCGCCTTGGGAACTCACTGTGTTGAGGAGCGTGAGGCCGTCATCGTCGATTCGAAAACTGGAGAGGGAGCCGTCTCTTCGTCCCTGGAAATTGCTTCGTTCGCTGACGGAGTAGAGGAAACGACGGTCGGAGCTCACACACATATAGGAAGGGTTAATGATGGGGTGGGTGATTCCTTTTGAGGACACTTTTCCCGTATCGAGGTCGACGCCCCACACCGAAATACTTGTTTCACCGTTATCGGTTGCGCCGAGAAAGAAACGCGCCTCATCGGCGCTCGATACCGCGCAGGTTAGTATGCAAAGAAGTAAAATTGCTCGAGACACTCGGGTCACCTCCATTTGAGTTATTCGTCATTCGGCAATCCAGCCGTGACAGGTTCATTTGAAGGGTAACTGTCCCTAGTCACCAAAATCTAGTTGTGCGCGCACCATTCGAAGAGGGCGGCCCATTCGGCACGTTGCATCGTCACCAGTTCTTCGGACGCGTTGTGTACGTGGGACTCTACCTTGTCGATGAAGGTGTGGGGGTCATAATTCTGGATTTGCGCTATGGCCGGGTGGTTTCCGGTGCGGCGCATCCAGTAGTGACTGTTGTCGAAATCACCTTCCCTGCGGTGCATGATCCCGTGCCAGAAGGAACCGGTCGGGTCCGCGATGGATTGTGAGATCGTGTGACTGCGGTCCAATTCATCGACATATAACCAAAGACCCGCAGCCAGCGGCGTTCGCTTATCCACGTGTTCGCCGTCGATGAGCCGCTCTAAAATCGACGTAATGGATGTGGGCTGCGGTTGCTTTACCACAAGTTCCGGCATCGCCTCGTCTATCGGAAGGGCCTCGAATAGAGGACGCAAGTGTTCAGCGAGAGGGTCAGGGAGATTCATTCTGTGTGGTTCTCTATGTGTTTTGTTAGTTGGCGTCACGAGGCAATTTTAGTCAAGGCTTGCACTTGGGTCAATGGCAAAATACATTTCATCCAGCGAGACCACCGGTTTGGTGTGCAAGGCGGATCGTTATGCGGTATATTGAACGTTGTGAAACTTGGTGAGGCGGCATCTGGTCTGAACTCTGAACAAAGAAACGAGGTGTTGCCATAGTCAAGCGAAGAAAGTCACTACTTTTCATCTGTGTATTGTGCACTCTCGGTTTGATAGCGACCGTTGCTTTTTGGTCTCAAAGCCTCGGGCGCATTGCGACTACTGAAAAGGGCTTTTTCTCCAGTGGCGATATCCGGCTACACTACGCCTTCGATTTACCGAAAACCCAAGGGCCGTTTCCTTTGGTTATTCTCGGGCATGATTCCGGACGGGGCACTGTTAATCGTCAAATTCGATTTTCTCGAAGATTAGTTGAACACGGAATCGCAGTCTTACGTCACGACAAGCGTGGCGTTGGCAAATCGGAAGGCGTTTATTCAAAGGCATGGAGTGACCTTCCTTTATACGCGGAAGATTTGGTTGCTGCCGTAGAGTTCATCAAGGATCGACCTGAGATTGACGCTTCGTATATCGGGCTCATGGGCAACAGCCAGTCCGGTTGGGTCATTCCAATGGCTGCTGTATCCTCCGAAGATGTGGGCTATGTCATTCTTCTTTCTGGACCCACGGTCACAACGGCGCAAACCAACTTTTTCAGTTCGATCGCTACTGATGATGCGCTATCCATCGAAGAACTTTCCAAACAGTTAAAAATGTTCGAAAATCCTCCCGGTGATGTCGATCCGGTTCCCTACCTTGAGCAACTCAATATGCCAGGGCTTTGGCTCTACGGACAGGAAGATCGCATTGTCCCAGCATTGGAAAGCGCGGCAATCCTTGACGAATTGGTACAACGGCTCGACAAACCATTTACGGTGAAGACCTACCCCGAAGGTGATCATGGTTTGCGATACACCGGGACCCGCAAGGGGATCGACTATTGGCCGGACTTGCTGGATTGGTTCGATAAAACCATCAAGTAAGCCTTGACCTAAAATTGTGCACGGCTGGGGGCGTGTTTACCATGCAAACGCGTTAGTAATTCCATTGGGCGTGGGAACCCGGTAAAATATACGTTCTTACTACATTTTTACCCAGGAAAGAAATTTTATGAAGTCGAATTTATCCGAATTTTTAGTGATTTGCGCGATCTTATTCTTAGCCCCCTTTGCTTGGGCCACCGACGACACCTCAATGGGAAATTGGCCGCATTATGGCGGCGACAAAGCAAGCACGAAATACTCTTCGCTGGACCAGATCGACGCTTCGAATGTAGGCGATCTGGAAGTGGTGTGGCGGTGGGATTCGCCGGGGAATGCGGTGGGGGCAGCATTGGGGCGTCGTGCGCGGCAGGATGCGCATAAGTCTACGCCGTTGTTTGTGGATGGGGTGTTGTACAGCAGCACGAATTACAGTCAGTTGGCTGCGATTGACCCGGGGACGGGCAAGACGTTATGGGTGTTTGATCCGGAATCGTATACCGCGGGGCGCCCGGGGAACTATGGTTACTCGCATCGAGGGATTGAACATTGGACCGACGGCAAGGAATCGCGGATTTTGCTGACGACGGGTGATCGACGTCTCTTTTCGATCAATACCAAGACGGGGAAGCCGGACCGGAAGTTTGGGAAGAAGGGGAGTGTGGACCTGGCGGCGGGAATACCGCGGGCGGAACGGATCGGGAGTTACACGAACTACTCGCCGACACTGGTGTGCCGGGATACGATTGTCGTGGGTTCGATTGTGTCGGACCGGGTGACGATGAAGGAAGCGCCGGCGGGTCATGTGCGCGGGTATGATGTGCGGACCGGGAAGCAGCGTTGGATTTTTCATTCGGTGCCGCAGGCAGGTGAGTTTGGTAACGGGACGTGGGAAAACGACTCGTGGAAGTATTCGGGACACACGAACGTGTGGTCGATGATGAGCGCGGACGAGGAACTGGGGTATGTATATCTACCGTTCGGGTGTCCAACCAGTGACATGTATGGCGGGCACCGGCCCGGTGACAATCTGTTTGGTACGAGTCTGGTCTGTCTGAATGCGGAGACGGGTGAACGGGTGTGGCACTTCCAGGTGGTGCATCATGATGTGTGGGATTACGATATTCCGGCGGCCCCGAATTTAATGGATCTGGTTATAGACGGGAAATCGGTGAAGGCGTTGGCGCAGGTGACAAAGCAGGCGTTCCTGTTTGTGTTCAACCGCGAGACGGGAAAACCGATTTGGCCGATTGAGGAACGGGAGGTACCGCAGTCGAAGTTGGACGGCGAACGGTTATCCCCGACCCAGCCGTTCCCGACGTGGCCGGAGCCTTTCGAGTCGCAGGGAGTGCAGGAAGAAAACCTTATTGACTACACGCCGGAGCTGCGTGCTGAAGCGTTGGAGATTCTGGAGGGACTTGAGCACGGGCCGATGTATATTCCCCCGTCCGAGAACTATGCTCTGATGAATCCGGGGATAGCCGGGGGCGCTAACTGGACTGGTGCGGCGTATGACCCCGAGACGCAGACATTGTATGTGCCGTCACGGTTGCTGACGCTGGGGTTCCGGTTGGTGAAGCCTGACCCGGCGCGTTCGAATTTGAATTATGTGCAGGATTTTGGCGGCGACCGGTGGGGACCGTTTGTGCAGGGGCTACCTTTGCTCAAGCCGCCGTACTCGCGGATGACCGCCTACGATATGAACACAGGAAACAAAAAATGGATTACGGCGTTGGGCGATGGGCCGAGGGATAATCCGGCGATTGCGCATTTGGACTTGCCGCCGCTGGGGACCTCTGGGTTGTTGTGGCGTCCGTTGTTGACGAAGACGCTGTTGTTCGCGGTGCAGAGTGCGAACGATGCACCGGAGTTGATGGCCTTGGATAAAACGTCGGGCGATGTGGTGGCGCGGGTGCCGTTGCCGAAACTGGGCGTTAATCAAGGCGGGGGTGTGCCGATGACGTATATGCATGATGGGAAGCAATATATCGTTATGACGATGGGCGGTATGGATAAGCCGGCGGAACTCGTTGCGTTGGCAATCAAGTAAATTACACGGGATCGGGAATCCAACGTGGGTGGTCGGCTCCGAGATCGTTTAATCCCTTCGTGAGGAGTTTTTGCTTTTTACCGTTTGATTTCATGATCCAGATGGCAGGGGCTTGTCCAGTTTCCGCACGGCAAAAGAGAATGTGCTTGCCATCGGGCGATTCGGTGTGTCGGAAGTCCCATACCGGCGGATCCGATTTGGTGATGCGTTTGATGTTTCCCGTCTTTGGGTTCATTCGAACGATTTCGGTGCCGCCCTGTGCGAGTTCGGGTTTATAGTCTCGATTGTAATGATCGACATCCACGCGATTCCGTTGGTATTCCCAGGCAGGTTTTGAATCGGGAAGTCGTCGACAGAATAGGATGGAACCGTCTTTCGACCACGTCGGTACATTCGATCCACCGCCGCGGTTTTCGGGTGACCCGTAGGTAGCGGCGAACCAAAGTGAATTGTCATTGGTCACGTTCTGGAGCTCCGATCCGTCGGCGCGACAGAGAATTAAATCGGCCCAATCGTGACCAGGGTCATTTTTGTGAATGCAATCCTGAAAAATGAGCCATTTTCCGTCGGGGGACCACCGTGGACCGAAGAATACATGGCCGGGACGTTTCGTAATGAGCACTTTGTTTTTGCCATCCACGTCGGCGGTTCGAATTTCGTAGCCGGACGACGCGGCCAAGTGGTATGCCACTCGTTTTCCGTCGGGGCTTAGATTGAGTCCGTAGGGCATACCTTCACCGGGTTGGGTGAATGGCTGCGGATCGGTGCCGTCGAGGTTTACGTTAAACGACTGTGGAACTCTGTTACGGACGACCTGGATGAGCATGCGCCCGTTTTTGAGCAGTAGTTGAGGTGTGCAAAAAGGGGCCAACCTTTCCTTATTGACAATTTCCGTTAAGGAACCGGTGGTCAAATCATGAATCCAAATATGAGTTGGTGTGGTGTGATAGTACTCGTTGAAGGGTTTGCCTGGGCCATCCCTGCGCGGTTCCATGCTGAGGATAAGCACCCGGTTTCCATCAGGGAAGAATGCGCCGGGCTGCCAGGTGGCTTGGTTTGGGACGTCAAACTCGAGATATCGAAGGCCAGTACCATCAGCGTTGATCATTGCAGTTTTGCCTTGCGAGGTAAAAAAGAGGCGGCCTGGAATTCGATTCGAAACTGCCGACGCCGTGTTTGAAACGGTGGCTAGAAAGGGAGCGACCGCAACGCTTTTCAAGAAATCTCTACGTGCTACGATTGGTGACATTCAGCTCCTCTCACTGTGTTTTTATTGTTTTTCGTTTTTGATAGCCGTAATTTTTGTAGCCAACGTATCAGCAACCAATTGAATTCCAATGCCGTCGAGGTGGGAGAAGTTATCGAAGTTTTCCGGTGGAATGACATCGGTAATATCTTCAAAGTAGACGTTGTCGCCCGTACCAAATAGTTCGCGACACGCTTCGAATTGAGGTTCTGGGAGGTAGATGCCGGGTTTGATCATCCTGGGGTTCACCTGAACCGTGTAGTACATTATTTTTACGTCGTGTTTCGCGGCCAGCACGTTGATACGCTGAAACATCGGGATATAAGGATGATGTTTTGTTACTTCCGTTGCGAAACTTTGTCGAAATATTGCCATCTTCCGTCGGTTCGTTGTTTGTGTTGTGTGAGACGCAAATCTTTTTTCGAATGATGTGAGATGCTTGTTTTCAAAATCTCGATATTCAGTTACGGCCTTGTATTTGAGTTCATGGTATCGTTTGTCAAAGAAGGATGCGTCAATCGTATCCAATATTACGTGACTCATCTTTATGTCACTTTTTGCGCCCAGGGAAAACAGAAATGGCAATTCGGATAGGGGTATGTAGCTGTTCATTAGGGTAAGGAAGTTAGGAGTTTTTTGAGTCCAAGCCCCGCCGAACGAGCGGAGATTGACGGGAATGACGATTAGATTGACTTCGTCTTCAATCATCCTGTTCACCAATTGATAAAAAGCGAAGGCATCGAGACCGGCGAAATGAAGCGTTTGCAGTTCCAGGTCCTTTTCGGTCGCGTGAAGCTTCTTCTCCAACTGGCTGGGCATGACGTCACTTCTGTTTTTCTGGTTTACAAAAGTGGAATCACCCATGATGCCAACTTTATAGATTCCGTCAGCGGGTTGTGGGCGGTTAGGGGCATTCAAAAATGATTCGTATACGTCGAAGCGAAGTACAGCGGCATTATTCTCCACTTCGTTCGCCCGCATCTTCGCATCCACGGCGATAATGGTTGCGGAAATGAGTGCGATATACACGGCTCCACTCAATAGCAATTGCGCAGCCTTGTTCGCACGAAAGGCGGTCGCGCCCAACACAGTGAGCAGAATGGCCACCAAAATGGAGACTGTTACTGCCACGACTTGGTCCTCTTTTTAGTTTTCATGTTCGCGCCTTTAAAATTGGAAATAAATAAACGATGTCTGCCCGGAAAACCTGAAAAATATCACTATCGTTAATGCTACATACCACCACGTTTTGAATACAATATTGAGATTGCACCATCGGTCCTTCAAAAACTGAGAGGCACCCAGCCCGTGGCACAAGAAACCCAAGGCGAGGCATACCAGAACGTCGAGAGGGATGGAATAAATAGGCATCGTGAAATCGGCGAATTGTTTGATGATCACCGAAATGTCCGAGATTGATTCAGCTCGGAAAAAAATCCACGCGAAACAGACGAGGTGAAACGTCCCAAGGATGGATAGCCACCCGGGGATTTTGATTCCTGAATGGTCGCGCCACACGTAACGGTGAATCATAAGCCAGAGCCCGTGGAAGGCGCCCCACAATACAAAACCCCAGGCCGCGCCGTGCCACAGTCCGCCGAGCACCATCGTGATGACAAGATTTCGATAGATTTTCCTCGGGTTTACGCGTGAGCCGCCCATCGAAATAAACAGGTAGTCGCGGAGCCAGGTAGAAAGAGAGATATGCCATCGGCGCCAGAAATCCGAAGGGCCGCGAGCGACGTAGGGCAAGTCAAAGTTTGCTGGTACTTTGAATCCCAGTATGAGGGCGGTGCCGATGGCGATGTCACTGTACCCACTGAAATCAAAGTAGATTTGAAACGCGTAAGCGTAGATGGCCAGAAGGTGATTCCAGGCACCGTAGATTTCGGGCATGGCATAGACTTGATCCACATAGATTGCCAGCGTATCCGCGAGGAGTACTTTCTTGGCGAATCCGCGCATGACCAAATCGATGCCGCGTTGTACTTCGTCACCCGTCGCATTATGATTGTTTTTCAGTTGAGGGAGAAAGCTGGAGGAACGAATGATCGGACCCGCCACCAATTGCGGGAAGAACGTCACGTAGAGTGCGAAATCGAGAAATGAATGAGAAACCTGTTTCGGATCGCGATACACATCAATGGTGTAACTCAGAGATTGAAACGTATAAAACGAGATCCCCATGGGAAGAATTACATGGTTTAGAAAATCCGGAAAGGCGACTCCATCCGGCAATACGGACCACACGTTGTCCACGATAAATTTCCCGTATTTGAAGAAGGCCAGCACGCCGAGATTACCGAGGCAGCTGAGAAGGACCCACATTTTCTTAGTAGACGTCGCATCGGCGCTGGCGATTCGCCGTCCGGCCACGTAATCCAGCAGGGTGGAACCCCATAGAAGAATCACGAATGGCGGATTCCACATCATGTAGAAAAAGTAGCTGGCCGCTAAAAGGAACGCCTTCCGTGAAACCCAGCTTTTCTGCAACGCGTAATAAACAGCGATGACGAATGCAAAAAAGAACAGGAAGTCGATGGAATTAAACAGCATGAGAGATTCTCAATGAACGTGACTGGAAATGTGGGAAAGGCAACTTTCGGTTCTTTATGGCTGTATCTTCGCTTCGAGTTAATCGTAAGCATAATATACAGGAATAACCGGAGACTTTTGAAATTCGAGTATCGTGGCGTACTACCGAGTCTTGTGGGCAATTACGCTGATTTCGACGTTCAAGCCACGGGCGATTTCCAGCCCACCCACACATTCACGTGCCGGATATTTGTCGGAAAAAAACGATCTATACGCAGCATTCATTTCCTGGTAGTCGTCCATGCTCTTCAAAAATACGCTGGCTTTTACCACATCGTCGAACGTGTACCCGTTCTCCTTGAGCACTTTTCCTACATTTTCCATGACTTGGCGTGTTTGTGCGCCGGCATCACCCTCCTCAAAACTCCCGTCAGGTTTGATGGGAATCTGGCCGCTGACATATAACGTATCGCCTGCAGAGCGAGCGGCGCTGAATGGAAGTTGTTGCGCCAACGTCCAGCCCGCGCCAATTCCCATGGATAAGCAGAGTGCGATTACTAAGGTATATCGTTTCATTTTCTTCACCTTTGGTTGGAAACCGTGTTTTACAAAAATCTGGCCTCTTCAAATCAAGAAGGGGAATTAAACTTCAAGTCCAAATACCCGTACAGCGTTACCCCCGAGGAAGAGGGATTTGGTTTCGTCGTCGAGTTCGAGGGCGTCGAGGTGTTCGAGCGCACGAGCCGGCGTAATCATAGGATAGTTTGTGCCGAACATGACTTTCCTGCGTCCGTGGGATTTCATGTAGCGGACGAGTTCGGGGGGATAGCGTTTAGCGGTGTAGGCGGAGGTGTCGATGTATACATTTTCGTGTTTGGTGGCGACGGCGATCATTTCTTCCGTCCAAGGGTAACCGATGTGTCCGCAGACGATAGTAAGTTCGGGGAAGTCGAGGGCGACTTCGTCGATGTAAGGGATGGGGCGCCCGGTTTCGGAGGGGCGCAAGGGACCGGTGTGGCCGACCTGAGTGCAGAAGGGAATTCCGAGTTCCACACATTCAGCGTACAAAGGATAATAACGACGATCAGTTGGAGGCAGTTTCCATAACCACGGGACAACGCGGAGTGCTTTGAATCCGAGTTCGTTGACTGCGCGTCGGAGTTCCCTTACGGCCTCCATCGGTTCATCCAGATCGGCTCCGGCCATTCCAATGATGCGGCCCGGATAGGCATTTGTCATTTCGGCGACTTCGTCGTTGGTGATTAACCATCCTGCAGGACTGCTCCATGCCACAGCGAACGCCACGTCGACGTTACCCTGGTCCATTGCGGCGATCGTCATTTCAGGCGTAATGGTTGGAGGGCGATCCTGTTCGCGGTTCCAACGTCGGAGGGACGCAAACATTTCATGATTGGTGTGACGCTCTGTCGGGTGCTGCATCCATACGTCTACGATCATCTTCAAGCCCTCGAAATTAAGCCGTAATCACGGCCAGTTTGTTATGAAGTTCCGATAGGTATGGCGGCGATAATACGGCGTTGGGGTCATTGGCTCTCTCTGCACGATTCTGTTCGATGCGTTCAGGAGAGTACACTTCGCGCGCGATGGGCAGTACTTTTTCGTAGGGGTATTTCACGAAGAAATCGGCTTTAGGAATTCGGCCTTCTCCGACCGTCACCGACGTGCCTTCGATAATGAAGTGCCAACTAGCTTCATTAGGAACCGTACCAGCCAATCCTTCCGGTGCTTCGGGAAAAACTTCGCACGCGGAATAATTCATGCCCTCCTCACCGTGTTCTGCCACGATGTCTTCAAGTACGAGACGGGCGTAATCAACCCATTCCGGACTGGCGAATATTAATTTCTCTGTAATTTCTGTCATATGTCCGCCTCAAAAATTCTTCGATTCCTCGTAAGAGAATAGTGTATGAACGTGAAAAAAACAAACACAAATCTTAATCAACAAATTATGATGTGGCCGTGCCTCAATCTGGTTCGAGGTTTGAATAATAAACGCAAGGTTGAGATTGTTTAATCGACCGGAAATCCTTCTTCGGCGAGATGATGCAGGTAGTTGCCTTCACGGTTAGGAATCCAGATTGTGAAGATATCTTCGCTCATGTTCGGCAATACGCCAGACATATCTTCGCGAAGTTCATCGAATCGGGAGCGGAGATTGTCTATATGAAGACCTCCCCCCGGTCCGAAATGCATCAAGGCGCGTTCCGCCATCAGGATTTTGAATGATTCCGATTCTTTCAACCCTTTGTACAAAAGGGCGATGGCGTCGTCTTGGTCATCCAAACCGAGATGTCCGAAGACGCCCTCTACAAAAAGGTTTAATGTTTTGTAGCGGGATTGAAAACTTTGTTCCAAATCCCAGGGTAGAAAGATGAACTTTCCGCCAGGAATGCGGGGCCGCGCGGCCAGCCAGTTGTTCGGCGTCCAATCGACGTTGCCGGCGTAAGTTTCAAGAATCAAATAGTCGATGAAGTTCTCGATTTCGACCACGCCGTCTACGACGCTGAAAAATGTTTCCGGTGGGTCGTCCGAGTTTCTAATGTAGGTATCGAGAAGTGCCCATGCATCGATGGTACCCTCGTTAGCACCGTCAAGGTCGATGAGATCCCAGTCTTCGTCCATTTCGAAACGCTGATTTAGGAAATCCTCAGTATATCGTTCTACCAGATTATAGTATCCTCGGTAGACATTGTTGACCAAGAGGTTTACATTGATTCCGGCACTTGCGACCTGGCCCATATCCATGAAGAGTCGTCGGCCAAATTCGTCCCGAATGAACGGATCTAGGAAATCGGTCCGTCCTGAGCGTAGAACGAGTTGGTCAAACTTTTCGGGAGCGGGGGACGGAAACAATTCCATATTCAGTTTCTTTTCACCGTACACTTCACGAAAATAAAGTCGAAACGCGAATTTGTTAAGCAGGGTGTTCCAGTCTTCATCTCGCTGCATGAACAGACGTGTGTAATCACTCCCATGAACGCGAATCCCTGCGCCGTTTTCAAACGCGATACCGCGATCTTCGTCAAAGTAACCAAAGGAGATGAAGCGTTCCGCGTCACGGCCTCTCCGGGTTACGTTATTGTAATCACCTGGATTGGTGGCCATCCAAATTTTTTGCGTGCGCTCAGGAACGGAAACATATTCCCCGCCCACGATCGCCATAATACCGTCGGGCTCATAAAGAGCGCGGCCGGCGTCGCCAACGATGCTGATTACGGGTAGGGACAGGAGTGCGGGAGAAGAATTGATAAGATAGGTCGCACTTTTCACGCGAGACGGTAAATACCCCGGCGCAATCGCTTGTGCCGTTAGAATGCTTCGTTGATTTAGAAAGACCGCGCCATTGTACTGCGAGCCGTTTCCGCTGACCGGGTCCGACCCGTCACGGGAGAAATAAATTTCCACGCCTTTCATGGGCGATTCCATTTCGACTTCCAGAAATTCGTCATAGATACCGGATTCCGGGATGAAGCTGACCGAAGGAGTAAAGCCGAGAAACCCTTCGTTTCCATTGAGCGCTTTCGGAGTCGGCTCTTCGAGAAACATCGGTCCGGAGCCGCCGGCAGGAACGCCATAGGAAATATTTTCTTCCTGATTCGGGAACGTCGTCATGTGGAATCGCGTCCGCCGCATCGTCGAATCAGTCAGCGCGAGATATTCGCCGTCGCCGTCCATCTTGAAATTGGTGTGGAGGTTTGGGCCACCGGTATCGGTGCGATTCTTATTCGAGGCGAAAACGAGCAGATATTCCTGTGGGCCTAGAGTCAAGGACGGGAATAACCATTTTGTTGGCAAGCCTTCGTCGTCGGTCAAGGCCCAACCACCCAGCGATTGGGTTCCGGGGCCGGCGTTGTAAATCTCGATCCAATCCGAGGTGTCGCCGTCTTCGTCCCGAAGCCCGTTTCGGTTGCGTGCCAGGATTTCATTAATCTTGAGCCCGGGTTGCTCTACCGTAATCAATCCAAGCTTTTCTGTCGTCCGGGTTTCACCGCCGGCGGTGATCGTTAACGTAACGGAGTAAGAGCCGATAGAATTGTATTGGTGGGAAGGGTTTTGAGCGGCGCTGGTATTGGCCGCTCCACTTGCAGGGTCACCGAAATCCCAGAGCCAGGAATCTACAGCGGCCGGGTCAAGACCCGAGATTTCTGTAAATGATGCCAGGAGCGGGGCCGTGGCTACGACAACGTCGACGGAAATATCGTCAGGCTGGACGACCGCGCCTCCGCCGCCTCCGCCACCGCCGCCACAGCCGATTGCTGTGGACATGCATAATAGGGTTACAACCTGAGTGAACGAGCGGAATGCGAATGACGAGATAAATCCGAACTTGAAGCGAGATATTGAAATGTGTGGCATGTGTGTCCTAACCGACCTTAATAACTTTTTGGGAATTGAACGAATAGTTAACCAAATACAAGTATTGATTGCAACTTGGATACCGATGAATAATAAATGATGGCATCGATTGGAAGCGACACCGAGGGTGGTCGATTGCTATGGTCGAGACAGGAGAGGACCTGCGACATACAATCGCGACAGTCCCCAGCGAAAAAGTGGACTTTCAAAATTCATCCATTGAACGTCGTTTTCTGGAGCTTCAATCGATTGGTAGCCGAATTTACGCGATTCTATTTATCTCTCAATACTTTCGGGGCGCCGAAGATGGTGCCTTTCAACGCGGCTTTGAGCTTTTGCTCGTCCTCTCGTTCAGATTCTTCGAGTGCGAAGATGGTGTGACCTACAGGCAGGCGTTCTATTTTCGGAGGGAGACCCGCAAATCGTCCGTTGTGTTCAGAGATATATAATGGAGTTTGTTTGTATTTATTTTTAACCAAAACTTTCCCGCCGTTTTCCGCAAGGAATTGAACAAGTTTAGGATGACGGGTCCATGCGGCACCGTGCATCGCCGTGTTGCCACTGGGGTCGGTTTCATTTACATCCGCACCGAATTCCAACGCGACCCGGCAAGCCGCGATAGATTCCTCTTCCGTCATAATATTCTCAGCGGTGTGCCGTCCGACGCCAGAAGCTACAAGGAGAGCGGTCGTTCCGTTTGATGGTTTCAGTTTTGGATCAGCCCCTTCTTCGACGAGTAAACGCATGAGGTCGGCTTTTCCGGCCATGGCCGCGATGATGTAGGGTGTGGACCCTGCAGGGCGGGTGCTGGCGACGGTGAATCCATAGCGGCCGGGATTTTTGCGCAATCGTTTATTGGGATCCGCGCCGTGTGCGAGAAGGGTTTTGACCATTTCGAATTGACCTTCTTTCACGCCGCTCATTTGATGCCACTCATGATTGCTGGGGGGATTCATTCCGTTGATGCCGTTCAATTCCGTTTCCCACGATCCACACGCCCAATGAAGTGCCGTGTATCCCGGTCCGTCATAATCGACATCCGCGCCGCGTTCCAACAATAAGCCAACTAAATCGTCGTGTCCGCGGTGTGCGGCGATCATCAGGGCGCTCATGCCTTTTATCGATTCATCTTTGGTGGTTTTCAAATAGGTCTGATCGCTGCGCGCGTTCGCGATCGTGTTTACCTCGACTTCAGCATCCAACAACATCTTTGCGATTTCGTAGTTTCCTTTGCGGCAGGCGAAAAGGAGCGGAGTGAAACCCAAAGTCGTGATGGCGTTAATATTTGCACCGTGTTTGATGAGCGTTTTCGAGACGTCTGTATTATCTTCTCCCAACGCCCACATCAGTGCCGTCTGATGTCGCACCGGTTCTTGAACGGAGACATCGGCTCCATGTTTGAGCAGTAATTCTACCGTAGCCAAATCACCTGAGTGGGACGCACGCATTAACACGGTTTCACCGGTGAGAAGGGCGGCACTCGGATTGGCTCCGGCCTTTAACAATAATTCCGTCGTCTTCGCGTTGCGGTTGACTGCGGCCAGATAGAGAGGCATGACTCCGAAATCATTGATCGCGTCAACGTTCGCGCCCGCATCGATCAACAATTGTGTCGTTGCAATATCGTCCCGGTGAACAGCCCAATGAAGCGCAGTCGCACCGTCCCCTTGAGGAGCGTTCACATCCGCGTTGGCCTCGATCAATTTACGCGCTTTAGCCGTGTCCTGATTTTTTACCGCGTCGATTAATAACGGAATAGCGGTTGCCCCGGCAAATGTCGACACGCATAACATCGCCAACACGAGCCAAATGGGTCGACTTTTCAGACGGGACAGTTTTCGCATTTGAGTACTCCAACCTCATTTTTATTCCTGAAGCTCTTTCTATTTGACCTCAAAATCCAACTTGGATTCAAGTTTCGGGAGTCCCGGTGAAAGTTCGACCAAAAAACGACCCTCCGCTTTCGTAAGTGACTAAAAATAAAACGCTTAGAAGTAAAATGAAACTTTCTTGAACAATTATTCAGCTAATTGCTTGACTTTGATATCAAAAGAATCCACAATGACCCTATGAAATATACAAAATATACGCAGAAGTCCGCGATTTTTATTGGTTTAGCGGTTTCGTTTGCCGTAATCGTATTTTCCCTGCAGAGTGATCGATTTCAACGAGTTTCGGCTCAAGAAACCGTCCAGTTGGCTGCAAACGAATCAACGCCAGCGTCTACTCGTTCATCTACCTCTCCCAAGAGTTATCAACGCGTCATCGACCGTTACTGCGTCTCGTGCCATAACGAGACTCTGAAGACCGGAAATCTTACGCTCGATACGTTGGATTTGAATCACATTGCACGCGATGCAGAAGTTTGGGAAAAAGTAATTCAGAAACTGCGCACGAGTTCCATGCCCCCGCCGGACAAGCCTCAACCTCCCCAAGCGGCTGTCGAATCTATGATGGGCTGGTTAATCGATACATTGGATGAAGAAGCGTCGATCAACCCGAACCCTGGTAAACCCGCGGTGCATCGATTGAATCGTTCCGAATATGCAAACGCGATTCGCGATCTGTTCAATCTGGAAATCGACCCCAAAGAACTATTACCAACCGATGGATCGGATTTTGGATTTGATAATATCGCAGACTCGTTGAATATGTCGCCGATGTTGCTTGAGCGATACATCATGGCGGCGTCGAAAATTAGCAGATTGGCGTTGGGTGATCCCAATGTTCGACCAAGCACAAAAATTTATTCCTTGCCAAAGGCCCTGCTTCAAAAACGTCGGATGGATGACGAATTGTCCTTCGGTTCGCGCGGTGGTACTTCTGTGCGGCACCGTTTCCCACTGGATGGTGAATATGTCATCAAAGTGAATATCGAGTCTCCGCGTTCCGATCAACCACAAGATCTATTTCAACGCAGCGATGCTCCCGAACAACTGGACGTTCGCGTGGATGGAAAACGCGTCGGCGCCTTTACGATCGGAATGCCGAAAAGTACAGAATGGAAGTATGGCAAAAATGGCTTCGCGGGCGATGCACCAGCTGAAGAAGAAGATTTGGCCGACTGGTGGGGTGCCCGGACACTCGAAGCTCGCTTTCATGCTGAAGAGGGCATGCGGACCATTGGTGTCACGTTCCTAAATAGGACATTGGCGTATGAGGGTGTGCGGCCCCGGCATTTCCCGGCATTCTATGATTACCTCGGTCTCCTGAAAGGCGTCGAACCCGGCGTTATTGATTTCGAAATCTCAGGTCCTTACGAGCCCGGTGATATTGACAAGGAAAGCCCGAGCCGACAGGCTATTTTCACGAACTATCCTCAAGACTCTGAAGAAGAACGAATCGTCGCGAAAGAAATACTGTCGAGACTGGCTCATAAGGCGTATCGTCGCCCGCTGACGGATTCCGATGTAGATACATTGCTGGAATTCTACGACGCAGGAGCAAGCGATGAAGGATTCGAGTCTGGGGTTCAGTTTGCGCTTGAGCGGATTCTGGTTAGCCCGAGTTTCCTGTTTCGTATGGAAGCCGACCCGACCGACGCCGCTTCAAGTGACGCGCATCCTTTGACCGATCTGGAATTGGCGTCGCGTTTATCCTTTTTCTTGTGGAGTAGCATTCCGGATGAGGAACTTCTCTCGATTGCCGAGCGAGGAGAATTGAAAGAACCCTCAGTACTTGAGAATCAAGTGCTTCGAATGCTGGCTGATCCGAAATCGGAATCCCTTGTGAAAAACTTTGCGACCCAATGGTTGTTCTTGCGCAATATGGATGCCGTTACGCCGGACGTGAACGCGTTCCCCGATTTTGACGACAACCTGCGCTATGCGCTCAAAAAAGAAACAGAGCTTTTCTTTACCAATCAATTGCGGGAAGACCGCAGCCTGGTCGAATTGCTTGAGGCTGATTATACGTACCTCAATGAACGTTTGGCCGAACACTACGGCGTCGAAGGAATTTCAGGGAACCATTTTCGCCGAGTCGAGCTCGACGATCCGAACCGCGGTGGTATTTTGGGGCATGGAAGTCTGCTGACTGTAACGTCCTATGCTACGAGAACTTCTCCGGTCAAACGCGGAAAATGGATTCTAGAAAATATACTCGGATCGCCTCCTCCTGCGCCACCGCCAGACGTGCCCGATTTACCGGAAGCAAGCGAGCAAATCGTCGCGACCACGGTTCGGGAGCGGATGGAACAACACCGCGAAGATCCGGCGTGCGCGAGTTGCCATATGCGAATGGATCCTATCGGTTTCTCTCTCGAAAACTTCGATGCGATCGGGAAGTGGAGAAACACCGACCCGCAAGGACTGGAGATCGATTCACACGGTCAATTGCCGGACGGGACGTTGTTGGCCGGTCCAGCTGGATTGAACGACGTGTTGGCCAGCAAAAGAGAAGACTTCACGTTGCTGACTATTCAAAAATTATTGACGTATGCCGTGGGTCGGGAAATTCATTATTACGATAAACCGGCTATTCGCCAAGTGGCGAGAGACGCCGAACCGTTTGACTACACGTGGTCTTCGGTCATTTTAGGGATTGTCAGAAGCACACCTTTTCAAATGAGGAGAGCCAATTCATGAACATCACGAAGAAACATCTTTCACGTCGAACCTTTTTACAGGGTGTAGGGGCGGCCGTTAGTTTACCGCTGCTGGATAGCATGGTCCCCGCGATGGCGGCGACACGCAATACAGCCGCAGCTCCGGTTCATCGTTTAGGCACGATCTATATTCCTCACGGTGCAGTGCTGCAGGATTGGATTCCGAAAGACGAGGGGAAAGACTACACGATGTCGCCCACGTTGAAGACATTGGAAAAACATCGCGAAGAACTACTCGTCATCACCAATCTCGATAATTCGCCGGCGATGGTACGTGCGGGTGAGCCGTTTGCCGGGCACTCGAATATTATGGGGGCATGGTTATCTGGCGTCCACGCGAAGCCTACAGAAGGCGCGGATGTGGAAGCAGGAGTAACGTACGACCAGATTGCAGCACGCCACTTCGAAAAAGAAACCCAGCTTGCTTCTCTTGAATTGGGAATCGAGCCAACCGATCTCGCGGGCTCGTGCGACGTCGGCTTCAGTTGCGCGTACATCAATACCGTGTCTTGGATCACTCCCACGACGCCGTTGCCTGTAGAAAATAACCCACGAGCATTGTTTGAACGTCTCTTCGGCGATACCGATACGACGGATTCGAAGGCACGCATGGCGCGTCTCGGCAAGGACAAGAGTATCCTCGATTCGGTGAATTCCGAAGTAAACAGCCTTCGACGGAAACTTGGCAACAGTGATCGTTCCAAACTCACCGAGTATCTGGAATCGGTTCGGGATATTGAACGCCGAATCCAATTGGCGGAGAAACAAGGCGAGCGCGAATTACCGTTGGTGGAACGGCCAACCGGCGCGATACCAGACACATTTGCCGATCACGTGAAACTGATGATGGACCTGCAGGTACTCGCGTACCAAACCGACATGACACGCGTGTGTACATTTATGATGAGCAAAGACATCACGAACAGGACGTATCCCGAAGTCGGTGTGCGTGACCCGCACCATCCGCTTTCACATCACCAGAACAATCCAGAGAGCCTCAAGAAATTGGCGAAAATTAACGTGTTCCATTTGGAATTGTTGTCCTACTACCTGGATCGCTTGAAGGCCACTCCCGACGGCGATGGATCGCTCTTGGATCACATGATGCTTCTTTATGGCAGTGGCATGGGCGACAGTGACCGTCACGCGCCAAAAGACTTGCCGATTCTGGTCGCTGGTGGCGGTAACGGCACTATCAAAGGGGGACGTCACATTCGTACGCCGGAAGGCACGCCGCTCACGAATTTGTATCTGTCCATGCTGAATAAACTGGGTGTGCCGGCCGAGAGTATCGGCGACAGCACTGGCGAAATGCAGGAGCTTTCTGGAGTCTAGGCACGAAAACGTAGCTTCATTTCCAATGGGTGAGTCGATTGTTAGGCTCACCCTTTTTTTGTGCAGACGACGTGATGTATCGTGTTAGTATGAATAAGGAAAAGCCATTCCTAACCGGAAAATACACGATACCGCCTCCTCAAATATCAATGGATGAATCCTCGCCGGCCGATAGCGCCTTCTCCTTTAGCGATGTTGAGTTTCCAATTTATCAAACCAATTATCAATCCATTAGAAATGATGATCTGTCGAAGTACTACGGAGTAACGACCGGATACGAAGGTTTGGAATCGAAAATCACGAAGTTCCTAATCGACGGACTAACTCGAGATTGCCCGGACGCGTTTTCGAAAGAAATGAATGATACCGACCTGTCGTTGATATGCCATCCGGCTCAGGAACGGCTCAAATTCGATTCGAACTACCATCTAACCGAATCGGTCAAACAATATGAAGCAGAACTCGACGCGATCGCATCGCTAATTCAGGAAGATCTGGCTGTTGTGCATATTGAGGAAGATGGTAATAATTCGCTCGTTGCCGCTCATGTTACCGCTCCGAACTATTGGAACCCCGGATATATATTGGGAAAGAACCTTTTTGAAATCCACGCCGTCGTTCCTGGACTCCCGCCTATTGGACCGGATTGGGCATCGCTTTTGGCCAAAAAAGAGAGTCGCGTGGTTCAGATGCAATGGGGAGTTACGACAGATGACCGATTGAACCATCATCCGGACCGGCCTGCGAATTGGTCTGGCGCCGACGACGAATGGAGTGGACGAAAATTTGAGCCAGACAATCCTTCGTTGTATGTTCGCGTAGAGCGTCAAATATTCATCGGCTTTGGAGATTGTTTTCTATTCATCATCCGTACTTATTTTCACGATTGTAAGACGCTTCAGGACGACGAAAAAACCCAACTCGCGGAAGCGATCAAAGGCATGGACTCCGAGACCAGACGGTACAAAGGTGTCGCAGACGAACAAAACGACGCCGTGCGTAAGTGGTTAACGAATCCGCAAAAATAGACCTCCAGGAACTGTTGACGAAACCAATGATTCGTGCTACTCTCGAAATCCAGTAAGCCCCTAATCGTAGCTCAAATTCCAAGGAGCGTTGACATGCCTTCAGCATTCGGAACGGGCCCTGACAAAGGGAAAGAATATACAAAGTTTGTTATGTGGATATTGCTGGCGGCGTTTGCACTGTGGTTCGGAATAGAAGGTATGCAGGTCGTTTTTAATTTTCAGGATTAGGATTTTGATCGCTCCAATGAAGGGGCTTCATCCTTCATTCGTCAAGTGCTATAGTCGCTGCTCGCTAATGGAACGGAAAATTATCGAGGAGTGATCGTGTTAGCTCGGCGCCGAATGCCACCGAAATTCATGGAATGGAATGAACAGTGGGGGGCACCCTTCGGTTATCCCCGTAAAACAGCGCAACGGTTTTGGGGGAAATTTCTGTCGCAGTCGATGGTCATCCGGTTGGGCGGCCCGTTCTGCATTCAACCCAATACCAAAAATCGGAAGTACGAATATCCATGGGCGTTTCAAGCGGTCCCGATCGAAGAAGGGATGCGAGTGGCCGACTTGGGTGGCGGCTTAGCGGGTTTTCAGTTTGTGTTGGATAAGACGGGGGCTCAGGTAGTGAATATCGATCCGGGGCTCGACGCGGAAGGTTTGGGGTGGAAATGTGACGAGAAAAGCATGGCCATGTTGAACCGGCTACTTGGAACCACTGTGAAATTGGAAAACACTACGATTATCGAGGCCTCGATTGAAAAGGAAAGTCTAGACGTGGTGTATTCTATTTCGGTGCTTGAGCATCTAGCGGAAGAAACATTTTGGGATACAGTGAAAGGCGTTTGGGACGCCTTGAAGGTTGGCGGAAAATTCGTGGTTACCACTGACCTCTTTTTGAATTTACACCCTTTCGCATCACGAAAAACGAACAGGTATGGAACCAACTTTCCGATTGCCCAAATTGATGGATTCGAAACGTTTGAATTGATCTCAGATGATCCCAAAGAATTGTACGGATCAGACTCGTTCGATACGGACCACATTTTGTCTCATCTGGAAGAATTCTGTGTTGGTAGTTATCCTGCCATGGCACAATGTCTGGTTCTTGAAAAGAAGTAGCCCGAGTTCGACGCCCGGTTTGATATGGATTGTCGCTGCGGGTAGACTGCTTTCTCACGATACACGAAGAAATTCCAATTGCGGGCACTTCTGAAATGAATCTCGAAGATTTACGAAATCACACGATCAACAGTTCTATCGGCACCCCCACGACACTAGCTCGCGCCATCGATCGCTTGGGGTTTGTTCAGGCCGATCCGATTCGGTCTCCAGCACGGGCACAGGATCTCATACTTCGTCATCGCGTCAAAAATTATCGTATGGATGATTTGGAACTGAAATATCCGAAGCTCGATATTGAAGAAGATGTTGTATATGCCTATGGGTTTACGTCTCGTCGCGTTTGGAATCTCCTCTACCCCCGAAAGCGCAATCCACAATTCCAAAATGAACAGAGGGTCTTGGATGCGGTCAAGGAGATCGGCATCACTCATCCTACGGCTTTGTCGGAGGCATTGGGTAACAAGACGATACGAAATAATTGGGGCGGAATTTCGAAGGCGACCACCCGCGCGTTGGAAAGCCTGCATCGGCAAGGACTGGTTCGGGTGGCAAAACGGGAGAAGGGAATTCGGTTGTACGAAACGGCCAAACCATACATCGACACCTTGTCTGCCGCAGAGCGTTTCGATGAACTCTTGATGATCGCCGTCGAAATATTCGCTCCGGCGCCCGAAAATACGTTTAAGTCCGCGATGTTGCCTGTTCGAAAAGCCTTATTAGGAAAAAAGAGTAAACCCACGAACTTGGATTCGTTGGTGAAAGACGGCCGTCTTTGTCGGGAAAAGGTAGAGGGCGTGACGTATATTTGGCCTTCAAAGAAAATGAGGAAGAATGATCCGCCTCGAATGGTGTCTATACTCGCGCCATTCGACCCTATTGTATGGGACCGTATTCGTTTCGAACATTTCTTCGGTTGGGAATACAAATTCGAAGCCTATGTGCCTGCCGCGAAACGGGTTCGCGGATATTACGCTATGCCAATATTGTGGGCGGACCACGTTGTAGGGTGGGCCAACGTGAAGGCGAATTGTTCGGATTTGGATATTGAAATTGGCTACGTTGGTAAACGCCCACAGGAAAAAGATTTTAAAAGCGAGTTAGACGCTGAAGTAGAGCGACTGAATCGATTCTATTTTGGCAACAAAGGAAAAAAGCAATGAAAAGTTACGACGATAAAACCGCACTGATCACGGGTGCTTCTTCTGGAATCGGTGAAGCGATGGCTCATTCGTTAGCAAAGCGGGGGGCCCACCTCGTACTGACGGCGCGCTCGAAGGATAAGCTTGAAGCGATCGCCCAAACGATTCGATCGAATCACGGATGCCGAGTTGACGTGTTTACCGAGGACTTAAGCCAAGCCAATGCCGCTCAAAATTTGTACGAACAAACTAAGTCCGCGAATATCGACGTCGATCTATTGGTCAACAACGCCGGTTTCGGAAAGTGGGGCGAGTTTCTCGAATTCGACGCCGATTGTTATGACGAAATGTTAATCCTCAATATCAATTCACTGGTGCGACTCACGCACCTATTTTTGCCGGCCATGTTGGAAAGAGGATCGGGCGGCATAATGAACGTCGCCTCGGTGGCTTCTTTCATTCCGGTACCTCTAGCCGCCGTATATTCGGCGTCCAAGTCGTTTGTACTTTTCTTCTCCGAAGCCCTTTATGGAGAATATGCAGACAAAGGCATCACGATCATGGCGTTGTGCCCCGGGGGAACGGAAACCGGTTTTGCGGATGTAGCGAATGCCGACGTCGATCGATCCGGAGCTTCGATGGATTCCCCGGAAATGGTAGCCGAATTCGGGTTGGACGAGTTTTCCAATGGAAATATTTCAGTGATTCCAGGGGGGATGGGAAACAAGATGTCCGCATGGATGCCACGTTTTCTTTCGCGCAAGCGGACGATCAAAACGATTAAGAAAGTGTGGGGATCCGCCATTGGCCGCGACGTATAGCCATTCGTTTTCCTCGGATTAATCCTCCTCGTGTTAGATACTTGAATTGGATTCAAAAACACCCCTGTTTTCATGATATGATCACCTCTTTCAATCTCAAGGACCGATATATGAGTGAATCCATCGTAATAGTAGGCGCCGCACGGACGCCCATGGGCGGTTTTCAAGGCGACTTATCCGGCGCGACCGCGCCCGAGCTCGGGGCCGAAGCCATCAAAGCAGCGATCACGCGAGCCGGAGTTTCGGCCGACGACGTGGACGAAGTGTTGATGGGTTGCGTGTTGCCAGCGGGGCTTGGCCAGGCACCTGCGCGTCAGGCCGCCATGTTTGCCGGATTGCCCAATTCCGTTCCCGCAACAACCGTCAATAAGATGTGCGGGTCAGGGATGAAGACAACCATGATGGCCTACGACCAACTCGCGACTGGTAATGGGTCTATGGTGGTGGCGGGCGGCATGGAAAGTATGACCAATGCGCCTTACATTCTCCCGAAAGCCCGAGGAGGCATGCGAATGGGTCATGCCAAGGTGGTTGACCACATGTTTTTGGATGGACTTGAAGACGCCTACGACCAGGGACGGGCTATGGGTACATTCGCAGAAGATTGCGCCGCCAAATACACGTTCTCCCGCGAGGATCAGGACGCATATGCCCTTCAGTCGTTAGCGAACGCCGTGAAGGCTCAAGACGAAGGCGCTTTCGAGAAGGAAATCGTTTCGGTTGAAGTGAAACAACGCAAAGGTTCGGTGGTCGTTGCTGAAGACGAGCAACCTAAAAACGCCAGCCCGGAGAAAATTCCCAATCTACGTCCTGCGTTTAAAAAGGATGGAACGGTGACGGCCGCAAATGCATCATCGATATCCGACGGAGCTGCCGCACTCGTGTTGATGACCGAATCGGCCGCTGCCGAAAAAGGGGCGACGGTACGAGCGAAGATCTTAGGGCATGCATCCCACGCACAAGAACCGGGGTGGTTTACGACGGCGCCCGTACCAGCGATTCAAAAACTGTTGGACCGCATCGGTTGGATGGTTGATGATGTCGAATTGTGGGAAATCAACGAAGCTTTCGCGGTGGTACCGATGGCCGCCATGGCGGAGTTGGGCATTCAGCGCGATAAGTTGAATATTCGTGGCGGTGCCTGCGCTCTAGGCCATCCGATTGGAACGAGCGGAGCACGAATTATTGTGACATTGCTTCACGCGATGGAGGCCCTCGATCTGAAAAAAGGGATCGCCGGAATTTGCATAGGCGGCGGCGAAGGAACGGCAATCGCAATCGAACGTTCGTAGTTGAAATATTTTTAGAAGACACCAAGGAAACAGAAATGACCACAGCGACCACTCCAAAATATTCACCTTATTTTACCGAAGAGCACCAAATGCTTCGGGAACAAATTCGTAAATTCGTCGACAACGAAGTGGCCCCCCACGGGGAACAATGGGAAATCGACGGCCGCGTCCCGCGCGAAATCACATCGAAATTGGGTGAGATGGGCGTACTCGGAATTCGGATTCCCGAAGAGTACGGCGGTAGCGGGCTGAACGTACTCGCGTCGGTGGCGATGGCTGAGGAAATGGGGTACAGCACGTTTGGTGGATTTACCGTAACGGTATTGGTTCACACCGACATGGCGTCACCGCATTTGGTACGTTACGGATCGGAGGAACAAAAACAACGGTGGCTTCCAGGAATAGTATCTGGAGAAACTCTCACCGCAATTGGCGTTACTGAAGCCGACGCCGGTTCAGACGTTGCCGGAATGCGGACGCGGGCCGTGAAAGATGGCGATCACTACGTCATCAACGGTTCGAAAATGTTCATTACGAATGCCTACTACGGGGACCTGGTATTCATCGCCGCCAAGACCGGTACAGACGAGAAGAGCAGCAAAGGAATTTCCATTTTTGCGATCGAAAAAGGAACACCGGGCTTCAGCGCTTCACGCAAATTGGATAAACACGGTTGGCGATGTTCCGATACGGCCGAACTCATTATGGAAGACTGCCGTGTTCCAGCGGCAAATCTGATCGGCGAAGAAAACAAAGGTTTTTATTCCATCATGCACAATTTTCAAAACGAACGCCTGGTGATCGCGGCCATGGCTGTGGGCGAATCGGAGAAGGCCCTCCAGATGACGACCGAACACGTGCGAACTCGGCCTGCGTTCGGGGGGATGCTTTGGGATAAGCAAGGAATTCGTCAAAGACTGGCTTTGCGCGCCACGGAAAACGAAGCGGCGCGGCAACTTCTCTACCACGCGGCCTGGATGGAGAGCCAGGGAATGGAGTGCGTGAAGGAAGTGTCGATGGTTAAGGCGTTTGCCGCTGAGACGGCGCAAAAAGTCATGTACGATTGCCTGCAGTTCCACGGGGGAATGGGCTACATGCGCGAAACTCCGATCGAAAGAATGACACGCGACGCCCGAATCCACACCATCGGCGGCGGCGCGACGGAAGTCATGTTGGAAGAAGTCGGAAAACGGATGTAGTCACACTACAGCCTCTGAAGTTGCGATTTTCCTAGCTAGAAATGACTCGCTAATTTTGGATCATCGGGAAAATCGTCGCGTAGCGTCGGATTGTTAGTCTTACGGATTTGGGGCAGGAGGATGCGCAATGGAACGAGACCGCGCCGCTTCGAAAGTTCACTCAACACGAAGCGTGAAAAATATTATCGAGTGGTTTTACCGCCATCAATTTTCGTTTAAAAGGCGAAATCTTTCTTTCTTCCCTGCCTGAAGACCGTGGTATACCCCCACCGATGACCGAACTTCGATGCACAGGTTCCGTGCATCGAACCAAAAGGCTAGCCAATTGCTCATTTTTCCTTAGATTTTGATGAATTTTGTCGAGGAATTTTTGCACGGTTTTTGAACGTGAACGATGGATTTCAATTCATCAAACGGTGTCGTTTTCTGAATACCATTTCTGCGGATTTTTGTAACAAATTTAACAAATAACTGATAAAATAATTAAATACAAATGGGATAAGAATGAAAATCAATTGAATCCGCAGGGAATTTTCTACCCAGAAGGGAGAAATTTGGACATGTCTGCAATTGAACGAATTTTCGTCGTGGATGACGATCTGGATATCGCTGCATTACTTCAGAGTAAGTTATCGGCACTCGGTTATACCGTGGAAATTTACAACAGAGAAAAAGGCGCGCACGAAGAGGCGAAAAAATTTGACCCTCATCTCGTATTACTTGATGTTATGTTGGGGGACGGTATCGGTTATCAAGTCGCACGGGAACTACGAAGCGACCCACTTCTTTTTAAAGTGCCGATACTATTTCAATCTGTGATCGATGACCAACATGACATCACACACGCGTTCTCCGAAGGGGGCGATGGGTATTTGACCAAACCCTACTCGATGAAGTCGCTTTCTGAAAGTATCAAAAAAATGCAGGCATCGATCGAGGACTATGAACGGTCGTGTGTTGAAACGGGATTCCACTCGGTGACCTATCTGCGCAGACAAATTGATCACCGACTCTTCAGAAATGAAGGAGTGGCTCTTTCTTATGTATTCGTGGACGGATTGACGGCGTACCAAAAAAACCGTGCTCATGACGCGATTTCCCACGTTATCTTGAACACTGCTAGAGAAATTAGTCACACGATTCAGAGTTGTGGGTTTTACGAAGTTGTAGCTTGTCACCTTGGAAGTGGCTACTTTATGGTGATGACGTTGCTAGAGGATAAAAAAAGATTCGCGAAATGCCTCATGGATGTTGCCTCAATGGAAGAGAAGACGTTTCATCCGGTCAAGGAAAATGAAATTATGTCAAAGCCGAAGCAACTTCTCATTACCCAAACGGACACCAGCGACCGCGATTATGAGCATGCGACCGAAATGTTCGATGAAGTGCGCAAGCTGGAAGAAGTTTCGCGGAAGCACGACAGGCAAGAGCGGAAGCATTCAGGTCACAAAGCCTGGATCGGTTGAGTTGATTCTAAAATCTGGATAGACATATGCGCTGCCAATCGACTTACCATTGAGTATGTAAATATGAAGATGACCCTGAATAACGGGTACAGAGCAGCGATGAAGAACGATCGTCTCTCCTTCTACAAGAACGTCGTGAAAGATTCCAGAGGTTCCCTATCGCTGACCAGGGTGTTGACTGGCTGATCCGGATCTTTGTATCCAATCGCAAGAGCACAAAACATCATCAACTCCTCCGGCGCGCCAACGAATTTGCTTACACTTGTATGCCATCTCGCCCAAGACTCTTGCGCGCATGTGTCGACTCCCGCTTCCTGGAACAAGAGCATCGCCGTCTGAAGGTACATTCCGAGGTCAGACCACTGGGGTGGGCCCATACAGCGGTCGACGTAACAGAACAACGCCGCGGGAGCACCGAAGAATCGTTGATTATTCTTTAGCCATTCGAGGCGTTTCGGCTTGTCCTCACGCTTAATATCGAGCTTGCCGTACATGTCTTCGCCAACTTTGAATCGGGTGTCTCGATACGGCGCTTTAAGGCTTGGGGGGTAAATGTCGTATTCAGGCACGTCGCCCGTTTCATTGGCGTCGAGGCGCTTGTCCATGATCGCGCGAAACTTCGAATGGGATTCACCGTTGAGGACATACAGTCGCCAAGGTTGAACGTTTCCGCCAGACGGTGATCGCGATGCTTTCGAAAGCACGTCGCGGATGAGTTGATCATCCACGGGTTTGTCGAGAAATGCCCGGATGGACTTTCTATTTTGAACGGCTTCCGATACGGTCAACGGTGTACTCATTTGAAACTCCACTTCCTGATTGCTTTTAGTTTGCGAGAGACGTAATGGTAGCCATTTGATCGATTTAACTCAACTTTGCGGCCCTTAAGGTGAGACACATCAACTTGAGGGAAGCATCGCTTCGTTTTCTGTCAACCGGTAGTACGAGTGGATTTAGCGTATTCGATCCTATATTCTTATCAGACTTCAGACTTCAGTCTTCGGGATACGGGATACGGGATACGGGATACGGTGATCTACTTCTGACGCTCAGAATCTCATTCATTTTCGACTGGGCATGAACGAAGTCAGGATACCCGGGCCCCTCACGAATTTTTTGAATTGACCATCGATTGGGAGAAAGAGCGCTCGCGCGGTTTTCTATGGTGGGGCACGATTTGGATTTCGGCTACGCTGCTTTTCCTTTCGCGCAGTTTCCTGGGAGGAATGCTTTCTCGGCGTCCGTTCGTCCAGTCGATGATGACGGTTGGAATGGCAGGTACTGTCTTTGTCTTAATCACTGCACTTCCATTTTGTTTACGCTTTTATCATTCGGTGTTTGCCCGAGTCGGAAGACTTTTTCTGCGGATTGAACGCGAGGTGGACGGCCCGGAGCAACACGTTCGCGGTATGGGGTTTGTCGAGCACACATTCTACTTTCAACTCGGGCGGAAGGCGCATGTCGTCTCTCAATCCCGTGGTCGCAATAATGGGCAAGTTGGGGCTCAATGTTTTGATGGCCCGAATCAATGAATTGCCGTCCATGTGAGGCATCATGATATCGGTGATGATGAGTTTGATGTCCCGTTGATTCTGAGCAAATTTGGCGATGCCCTCCGCGCCATCGACGGCCGTGATAGGCTCATACCCGTGGTTTTCCAAGGTGACTTTCGTGATGTTCAAAACGGATTCTTCGTCGTCAACAACCAAAATCATTTCTTGATTGCCTTTTGGCGGTATCGGATTTGGTACGTTCATCACCGGCGCTTCGCTGTCACTCGTATCAGCGGGTAGATAAATCGAAAACTGAGTGCCTTTTTCGGGCGCGCTGATCACGTCCATGAAGCCGCTCATCCCCGAAATAATACCTGCGGCCGTCGAAAGTCCCAGACCGGTCCCTTCGCCGACCTCTTTCGTCGTAAAGAAGGGGTCAAAAATTTTCTCGAGGATTTCCTCGGAAATTCCGTGCCCCGTATCGCTGATGGTGATGAGTACGTAGTCTCCCGCCCGCGCGTCAATATTCATGGCCGAATAGGTCTCATCCAGGATCACGTTTTCAGCGGCCAACAACAAGTCGCCGCCCTCCGCCATGGCGTCTCTAGAATTCACGCACAGATTGAGGAGTAGTTGGTGGAGATGGGATGAGTCGCCGTTAATCTTCCAAATATCTTCGACGACTTCCAACTTGAATTTAATGTTGCGCGGGAAGGTTTCTCGAATGATTTTCCCAATTTGCGTGGTGGTATCGACGACGGATACTGTGCCCAGAACCTGACTGGCCCCCCGGGCAAAGGTCAACACCTGTTTGACGATATCGGCACCTCGCGCGGCGGCCTGGTCGATGGTATCCAACACCAGATTTCGTTGCTGTGGCGTCGTATCCGATTTCAATACGGCAATGGACATTGTTATCGGCGACAGAATATTGTTCAAGTCATGGGCAATCCCGCTGGCCAACGTGCCGATGGATTCCATTCTCTGAGATTGAATTAATTGATGTTCCAGTTTCTTTTCATTCGTCAGATCGTGAAGAATTCCCGTGAATAGTTTTTGGTCTCCAAAGGTTACTTCACTCACGCTGAGTCTAATGGGAATCAACGTTCCGTTTTTGTGACGGCGCTCGACTTCTTCAGCAGCGGTAGTCAGTTCAGGGATTCCCATGGCAAGGAAATCGTCCACATCGGAATCCAAATTGGCGTCGTCATGTTCCGGGAGCAATATTCGGACATTTTCGCCCAGTAATTCTGACTCGGTATATCCGAAAATGTCGAGTGCTGCGGGATTGACTCTTTCGATAATGCCTTTTTCATCCACGGTGATGATGCCGTCGACGGCGTGTTCGATAATGGCGGAAGAACGTGCATCCAGTTCTTCCTTTTCTGCCTCGGCTTTCTTGGTTTCATGTACATCCTGAACGGTGCCTTTCAGGGCAATCTTGTTTCCATCCTGGTCCATTTCGACCGAGATGATTGTGCGATATACACGCCACTGGCCGCTCGAATGTTTCGCTCTAAAATCTTTCCTTACTGTTCCTCCATGATTGATTAGATGATCGATGGTCGTGGTGTAATAGGAAAGGTCTTCGGGGTGAACGAAATTGACAATACTTTCCTTTTTCGGAATGAATTCATCGCGGGATAATCCCAGGATTTGATAAAGTTCATCCGACCATTCGTTTTTGCCTTTTCCCAGTGGCGTGAAAAAGCTTCCGATTTTTGCCAACGATTGAGATTCCCGTAAGAGTTCTTCGCTTTTTCGAAGTGATTCTTCGGCTCGTTTTCGTGGTGTGATGTCTACGATTACGCTGCCCACGGAATGGTCTTCAATGGGGAATAAGGATATGGTCCAATGTCGTTGGCTCGTTGGATCTTTGGGTGTCGTTCCAGAGAGTTCACTATTCAATATCGAGTTCCCTGTAGCGAGCACCTGTTGAATTGCAGGCTCCAACGTATCGGCAATTTCGGGTAGCAGTTCACGCACCGTTTTATGTTCATGCGCTTTCATCGTGATCCCATTGATGTCGGCCAATGCTTCATTTATTTTTACGTATTGAAGATTTTCATCGAGAATACAAAGACCAGCAGGAGACCCGTCGAAAAAGGCGTCCAAAAGTCGTTCTCTTTCGATAATCAGTTCGTCATGTTTTCTACGTTCGGTAATGTCATTGTTGATCCCCATCAGTCGTAAGACTTTTCCATCGTCATCGAAAATGGGAACGAACGACGAAGAAAAAATTTCTCCGCTTGGAACGGTGAATTCGAACTCCGATGGAGTTCCGGCGTAGGCCGAATGGAGTAATTCCTCGATGCGCTGCCGGTCAGATTCGTTTGGAATATCGAGGAATCGCAAGCCGATCATTTCAAATTCATTTGCGGCGCCCACCATCGCGAGCCCAGCCGCATTCATGGAAATGAATCTGCCTTCCATATCAATTTCATGGATCCCGAAAGGGGAGTTCTCGATGAGTAGGCGATTGTGTTTTTCACTTTCAGACAATGCCGTTTCCGCGTTCTTGCGTTGGGTGACCTCGTGCCCGGTACCCTGGAGTTCGACGACGCGACCTTCGTCGTCGAAGATGCTGTGATTCGTCCAATGTACCCAACGCGTTACGCCATCCGGTGTAACGACTCGGATTTCCTGTGTTGTGACGGGGTTGTCTGGGCCTAAGGATTCGAAATACTCTTCCATTTTTCGAAGTTCTTTTTCGGGAACGCGGGGAAGGAATTTTCGACCGACGGCCTCATCAAAGGTTGTACCGAAAAAACGGCAATAGGCCTCATTGACGAATGTAAGCGTAGTGTCCGTTAGAAAGCGTGTGACCAGATCAGTCTGGTGATCGACGACGGCGCGATATTGCGCTTCACTTTTGGCCACCGCCTGTTTTTCCTGATCGAAGCGGGCGAAGCCAAACGTGATCACCACTGTGAGGATGAGGCCACCCAGTAAGATGGTATTTCGGGATACGCCTAAAATTGCGGTGACGACCGTTGAATTCGGGGTGATGGTTAAAACCCATGGTCGGTCGCCCACATCTATCGTAACTGATTTACTCAATTTCGAATCGGAACGGTTTGAGTCATCAACATTTCCAAAAACATAGGAGGCGTTTTTTTCAGTCAGCGTCAAATCATATCGGTCTTTCAAATCGACGCCCGAAAATAATTCTTGTTCGATTGTTTCAATTCGAAATACTCCGTTGATGTGGCCGAGCAGGTTTCCATCTTTATCGAAAGCTGGGGTATAGGTAGCGAAACCTTTCCCTCCCTGATAGAGCGTCAAGTCGGCCAGCGAACGGCGTAACCCGCCCCCCGGTTTAGAGTCGGTTACGGCTCCTCGTACATCGCCGCGATCATGCGCCGTCAAGTCGCGTCCTTTTACATTTGGGTTGGACTCCAAAGGTACGACGATCTCAATTTTCCCCTCCGAATTGACCCAGTTGATGGCTTGGAACCCACTAATGTTGTCGATCACCGAAGTAGCGACGAAGCCGAAGGCTTGAGGGGTACGTATAAAGGATTCATTTGCGTTTGTCGCCAACCGTTCGAGAATGCCGAACCGTAGGTCGACCCAGACGCCGATATTCCCCGCCACGTTATCGGCAATAATCGAGGTCGTGGTTTCGAGTTCTGCAATGGCTCTGGTCTGAACGCCGAGACTGGCAAAGGCGGTGATGTAGAGAAAGAAGGCGAAGACCATCACTATGCGTAATAGTCTGGTCGAACGCCAACGCGAGTTTTCGGCAATCTTGAAAAAGTGTTTAGCCATTGGTCATTTAGGAGAAATTTGAACGTATTGATGTTGTGTTCAATACGCGAAACGCTCCATCAATTTTATTTGAAAACATTAACCCCTGTAAATCGAGTATATACGCGAGCGTCTTTTTTTACAATAGCATTTTGGAAGCGGAGCCAAAATCTTGTTTCTGTTTAGGACTCTTAACACAGAGCGACGAGTGCATGCGTATACAGTCGTCGTCGCCACCAACAACCGAAACTCGCGCTAGTTTTTTGTTAGATAGATCGCTCGCTTTCGAACGCGCTCCATCTTGACGTATAGAAACCCCCCGCTTGCGTCTGTCTGAATCTTGTTTTTTGTAGGGCTGCACTAGCGCCGGTAGAACGGCCGTAAAACCTGCGTAAAAAAAGTTCAGTGTAAACTTTTGGAGACAACTTTTGGGTGCTAGAAAGACGGATCTGTATAAAAAGTTGACGACATTACGGGTTTTTATTACAAAACCTTTAGGCACGATAAATGCGTAACACGGTGCGTAGACACGTCTCGAAGAATGGCAGAATGGGATGAATTTTGCCAGGGGGGAGACAAACTGTAGGGGGTTAACAAGTGACTACGTCCGCGGAAACAAGTGCCAGCACTAATCTTGGGGGAAAATATTTCACATTCATACTCGGGGAAGAAGAGTATGGCCTTGAAATCTTAAAAGTCCGTGAAATCATCGGGCTGATGCCTATCACCAATGTTCCCAGAACAGCCGATTACGTCTGCGGAATCATCAACCTGCGCGGGAAAATCATTCCCGTTGTCGATTTGCGTGTTAAATTCGGCATGCAAAAGGTCGACACGACCGAAGAAACCTGCATTATCGTTGTGGAATGTTCGAAAGACGACCACGCGATGACAATGGGTATTCTGGTGGACCGGGTGTCTGAAGTACTCGACGTCGACGAAGAGAGCATTGAGCCGCCGCCCGATTTCGGGACTGGGTTCCAAGCCAATTTCATTCTGGGGATGGCCAAGATCAACGATTCCGTCAAGATCCTTCTTGATGTGGACACGATTCTGAGCAGTGACGAAGTGATTACGATGTCCCAGCAAGCGGACGAAGCGGGCTAATGAATACGAACCAAACATAATTCCAAAACACAGATTCGACTCGAAGAGCAAACGAATACGGGGGTTTTGCTCTTTCTGTCTTTTACTTACGAACGAGGTTAGGGGTTGAATTAAAACGTGAACGGTTCACGTACTGATTCTGAAAAGGGGAAACGCTCATCAGGGCGACACCCAATAAAGGGAACATCATGGCCAACGAAAACGCAACCAACGACAACGCAGCGGAAGTCACCAAATCAGACGGCGCTTTAAGCTCATCGGTATTCAAGAGCGCGATCGAAAACTCTGAGCTCAGTCTCATGATGTGCGATAGAGACCTGAACATTACCTACGCGAACCCATCGACCGTTCGACTCGTGATGGCCAATCTGGAGATGTTCAAAGAAGTCTTCCCGGGTTTCGATGAAAAGAGCTTGATCGGGACCAATATCGATTCGTTCCACGTTAAACCGGAATTTCAACGGGGCATCCTTGGTAATCCCAATAACTTGCCTCATACAGCCGAAATCGAGATTGGTGGTAAGAAATTCGCTTTGAATGTGTCCGCGACGCTTGATGAAAGGGGCGAATATGTGGGCAACTGCCTTGAATGGAGCGACGTAACGAGCCTGCGCGCTCAAGAAGAATCTGGTGCGCGGATGGAATCGGCCATCGCTGGTTCAGCGACGGCTTCGATGACGATTGATACGGACTTGATTTTGCAGAGTGCCAATCCGGCGACGATTGCGCTGATTACGGAAAACCTTGCTGTATTCCAGGAAGCGTTCCCGAACGTTGATTTCAATAATCTCATCGGCGAATGTGTGGATGTCTTCCACAAAGTCCCGTCATACCAGCGGAACATACTTTCCAACGCCAACAACCTTCCCCACACGGCAGATATCGTAGTGGGTGATTTGACGTTTGCGTTGAACATCAGCGCGATGATGGATGCAGAAGGCAACTACGTGGGGAATAATCTGGAGTGGCAGGACGTCACTACACTGCGTGCGCAGGCAGAAACCGGAGCTCGTATGGATTCAGCTATCGCTGGTTCAGCCACTGCTTCGATGACGATTGATACGGATTTGATTCTGCAGAGTGCGAATCCGGCTACGATTAGGCTTATTAAAGAAAACATCAAAGAGTTTCAAGAAACTTTCCCAAATGTCGATTTCAATAATCTTATCGGTGAATGCGTGGATGTATTCCACGCGAACCCTTCATACCAACGCAATATTCTGGGCAACGCCAATAACCTTCCGCACTCGGCGGATATCGTCGTTGGAAGTAAAACGTTTGCTCTCAATATCAGTGCCATGATGGACGCCGAAGGCTTATATGTCGGCAACAATCTTGAATGGATGGATGTCACCCAAGCCAGGGCCGAAGCGACGCGAGCCGAGAGTCTCTACTCTATGGTGAACGGCGCTTCGGCTCTTTTTATGTCTTGCGACATGGATTTGGTCATCGACTACATTAATCCATCGTTGAACCAAATGTTTATCAAGCATGAAGCGGCCATGAAAAAAGCACTTCCCAATTTGGATGTACGAAATCTTATCGGTGTCTGCATTGATGATTTCCATGTGAACCCCGCGAAACAACGCGGTATGTTGACGGACGTTCGTTCGCTGCCGGCTGTCGTTGAAATCAAGGTTGGCGAGCTGGAATTTCAGGTAACGGCTACGGCGCTTTATGACGCTGATGGCAATCATATCGGGAACGGTGCGGAATGGGCTGACCTCAATGACCGGGCAGCGTATCGCGACGAAGTGCAGTCGTTGATTGACGCGTGCGCGGAAGGCGACCTGCAAAAACGTGGGGAAACCCAACAGTTGTCGGTTGAATACGTACCGATGATGGAAGGAATCAATACTATTATCAATGCGATTACGGAACCGATCACGGAAGCGTCTGAAACGTTGTTGAGCGTGGCAGAACGTAATTTGACGGCACGCGTCGAAGGTGATTACAAGGGCGACCACGCAGCGATCAAGAATAATTTGAACACCGCGGCCGGAAACCTGCAAGGCGCTATGGCGCAAGTGAACGAGTCGGCCGGCCAGGTGCAGGAAGCGAGTGCTCGTATCGCAGGCGGTAGTCAGCAATTGGCTCAAGGTTCGAGTGAACAATCGGCATCCTTGGAAGAAATTTCCGCGAGCTTGGAACAAATGACTGCGATGACCTCGCAAAATGCCGAGAATGCTGATCAGGCGAATTCTCTTACCATCGATGCCGCGAAATCGGCCGCGAAGGGTGGAGATACGATGACCAAGATGAGTGAAGCCATCAACCTGATAATGAACTCGGCAAACGAAACGGCGAAGATTATCAAGACGATTGATGAAATCGCGTTCCAGACGAATCTGTTGGCACTGAATGCGGCGGTTGAAGCGGCTCGCGCCGGGGATGCTGGTAAAGGCTTTGCAGTGGTTGCAGAGGAAGTTCGTAGCTTGGCTGCTCGAAGCGCGGATGCCGCGAAAACCACGGCCGACCTTATCGATGAATCTAAAAAGAACGCTGAAAACGGCGTGCAGATTAGTGGCGAGGTCGGAGAAGCGCTGACGGAAATCGCTGAGCAGACCGAGAAAGTGAAATCGCTCGTTTCTGAAATCGCCGCGGCTTCGCAAGAACAGTCGGCCGGTATCAATCAGATTAATTCAGGGATAGGCCAGCTTGAACAGGTGACTCAGTCCAACGCGGCGACGTCGGAAGAATCGGCCGCTGCGGCTGAAGAGCTGAATGCTCAAGCGGCTGGTTTGACGGAAATGATTGGTACATTCAACATCGGTGCCGGTATGGCGAATGCGGGGATGAACGCGAATGCGAATGCGGTAATAAATAATTACCAGGCGACTGCGGCGGTACCGCAGCAACGCATGCCGCTCACGCAAACGGGCGGCAACGGCAACGGGGGATTGCAGCCCAACGGGCAACCGGCGGGGCAGTCGCAGGCAGCGAATCACGTCATTCCGTTGACCGACGATGACTTGAAAGAGTTCTAAGAAAACTATTCATGCCGAAGGTCGGGGTAAGAGACCTTCGGCATTGAACGTCAATACTGGGGAGCGGAATAGCGTGGCGGGAATATTGGAAAAGAAGACGCTGAAAAGAGCCTACGGGCTGATGCAGGTGGCGAAGGCGGCCCGCAACGTGAGACGCAGCGAGAATGCGGATCGTGAAATCGCGAAGCGTGCCTTGGTGAATCTTCTTTCGAATTCTCGCGGTATTCCGATGAAAATTGGACAATTTCTTTCGGATGGAAGTGAGGGGGATGCATTCTCGGCATTGGTTCATGGAATTGATCCGATGCCCTTGTGTGACATGGTCCCTACGCTTGAGGAATCATTGGGTTGTTCGTGGGAGGATGTATTCCAAGACGTGGAGGAATCCACCGCTGCGGCTTCGTTGGGTCAGGTGCATAGGGCGACGCTTTTAGATGGCACGGTTACAGCCGTGAAAATTCGATATCCGGATATCGTTGATGCTGTGCGCGCGGAACTGAAATTGGCCGGCCTTCTGCCGGGGATGGGGCCTGCGCGTCGGTGGGGATTTGATGTGGATTCCTACAAAAAAGCGCTGAACGATAACATGGACCGCGAATTGGATTATGCCTTTGAAGCGGAGGAGCAGGAACGTTTCAGGACGGGAATGACTATTCCTGGTCTGAACGTTCCTACGGTGAATCGCTCGCTGAGTACATCGAGTGTACTCGTACAATCTTTTGAAAGTGGCGTACGATTGGGCCACGCGTCCGAATGGAGTATCGAAGAACGCCGGAGCGTCGCTACTACCCTGATTAAGACTTTTTTTACGAGTTTGTTTGTGACGGGCCACGTTCATTGTGATCCGCATGAAGGCAATATGCTGATCAAGAGAAATCCTTCGAAGTCGCCGGAAGTCGTGTTGTTGGATTTTGGGTGCATGGTAAGAATTGATGATTCCGAACGGCTTGCACTGCTTAAGATGATTCTGGGGTGTATGGAGAAAGACGACACGAATTTGCTTTCGTGTTTCTCTGAGGTCGGATTCGATGTAGAAAAATTGGATTCGATTGCCGACACGTTGCCGGCGCTGTGCCGCGTTATTTTTGAACCGTTTTTGAACGATGGTCCGTTCAGTACCAAAATGTGGAATTTGAATATGCGTACCGAACAGTTATTGGGAGAGAGTAAGTGGTGGTTTCGGTCGGCGGGACCGGCCAGTCTTTTCCTGTTGATGCGTGCTTTTTCCGGACTTGTATCTCATTTGGAAACGTTGAAAATTACCGTTTCCTGGAAAGATGCGTTGAGGGAAGTGGTCACTCCGAATCTGGCCGAAGAAGCGCGCAGTTATGTGCCTTCGCGTGTGTCTCTCAGTTCCTTGCGAGTAATTCCCAATTTCGAAAGTATTGCCACGCATCTGAAGGTGTTGGTAACGGAAGGCAAGAAACAAATCGTCCACGTGACGATGCCGGCGGGTCAGGTGTCGGTTTTACCGGAAATCGTGCCGGAGGATGTGGCGGAGAAAATCGAAACTTCTGGAATCGATCTCAAATCGCTCAGCGAGGAAACTTGCCGCAACGGAATAGTTCCAGGGGAATTATTCTCTTTGGATGTGTCCGACCGACAGTACCGGGTCTGGTTGGAGTAGACGGCTGTGGGGGATTTGAAACTACATATCGAAAATACCGAGGTTGGACATCAGGGTGCATGCCATGAGTGATGTCGCGGAGGTATTTGAGCAGCTAGTGGAGCAGATTAGCATTGATTCTGTACTGCTGAATGTTACCGAACTCTCGGAACTGGCTTCCCTACACGGTCGATTTGAAAACGCGTTGGAAAAATTGGGTACGGATACTCCTGAAACGGTGTCTGATGCCATCAAGACCGCGCTGGATGTGCTAGAAAAATTGATGTTGGACGAGATTGAAAAGCCCGACGAAGCGGTCGAGGAGATCGTCCAAACTGCCATCATGCTTCAAAAAGGAGTGGCGTCGGGCGAATGGGCGTCGGTAGCGGCAACGCCTTCGGGAGATACGGGCGCGAAATTTTTGCCGGAAAAATTTTCGCTCCCGGCGTATATTGATGAATCGATTTTGGCCGATTTTCTTTCGCGGCAGCCCGGAGTTTTGTTAGAAGTTGAAGGCCTCATTCTTTCCGTGTCCAACAATGGCGATCAAGATGCATTGGCCGAACTGAAACGCCACCTGCATACGCTGAAGGGCGAAACCGCGATTTTGGGGTTGGATTTCGTCGAAGAAGTGTGCCACTCCCTTGAGGACTATCTTGAAGAGTACGCGTTCGACGAATTGACGGATGCGGCGCTTGAGATTAAGGACTGGATTGAAAAGGTATACCTGTGGTGTCAGGAAAAGACGGATAGCCCCGAGAGTTCGGAATCACTTATCGGGCGAGTTCTTGGCCATCTGGAGCCGGTGACTCCTTCTGGTGCGGAAGATTTCTTTGACCATCCGGGTGAATGGGAACATGAAGAAGAAGTAGCCGCTGAAGAAGTGGTTGAAAATATTGACGAAGAATTTGTAGCGGGAGGAGAGGATTGTGCAGAGGAAGTCGAAGAAGAAATCCACGAAGAAGATGAAGCGGAAGATGAAGAGGAAATAGTCGCGGAAGAGGTAGAAGCGGAAATTGAATCGACTGTCGAGGAAGAGGTTACCGAGGAAACTGAAACGACCGTCGAAGAAGAGGTCGTAGATGTACTCGAATCGGCCGTTGAAGAAGAAGTTGTAGAAGAGTTGGTTGGGGGCGAAGAAAACGAAGGATGGTTCGGCAAGTCTGTCGTAGATATGGGAGACGAACTGGGGAACGATGCCGAGCTGATCGGCGAGTTTGTACAGGAGAGTCTGGAGCATCTCGAAAACTCTGATGCCAGCCTCTTGATATTGGAAAGTTGTCCCGACGATACGGACGCAATCAATACGACATTTAGGGCATTCCATACCATTAAAGGTGTGGCCGGATTTCTGAAATGCGAAGAAATTCAGAATCTGGCTCATCACGCGGAAAACGTTCTGGATAAAGCGCGCAAGGGCGAGATTAAGTTGGCTGCGGGCACGATGGATGCCATATTCGAATCGGTGGACATGATGCGCCGTCTGATCACGTATGTAACGGAAAGTCTGGAAAACGGAAGTCCGTTGCAGAAGGAAGTTAATCTTACTGCGATGGTCGACAAGCTTGAAGCCTTGGCCAATGGCGAACCGGCTCCAGAGGGGGCGGTCCGAAAAATCAAAAAACCATTAGGGGAAGCCCTCGTCGATCGCGGAATTGTTCAGACGCTAGATATCGAACACGCATTGTTTAAACAAGTGAACGAGGTTCCTGATCGACGTTTGGGAGTGATTCTGGTTGAGAGCTGCGTGATTTCCACAGCTAAGTTAACGCAGGCATTGGCGGCTAAGGAAGCAAATAATGATCCCCGCCAGCTGGGCGAAATTCTCGTGGCTATGGAACTGGTTACCGTCGAAGAACTCGAACATGCCCTTCAGACTCAAAAAGAACCTGCAGAAAAATCACGATTGGGAGAAATCCTTGTCCGTGACGGAAAGGTTCCGGCCAAAGAAGTCGCAAAAATAATTCGAGGGCAGAAGGAAGAAAAGACCGAATCGGCAAAAGTCGAAGTTTCGAAGGCTGTGCACGTGAAGGAGACAGTCAAGGTCGATTCCGAACGGTTGGATCGCTTGGTGGAAATGATCGGCGAACTCGTTATATCCGAATCGATGGTGGTTCAATACCCTGGATTCAAAGAGAAGTCGAACACTGAATTGAATCAATATGTGGGCGAGTTAGACAAGATTACGCGCGAATTGCAGGAAATGGGGACCTCTCTTCGGATGGTGCCGATCCGCCCGACTTTTCAGAAAATCGCCCGTCTAATTCGTGACCTTTCCAAGAAATCGAATAAAGAAGTTATTTTTGAGATGGTCGGCGAAGATACGGAATTGGACAAATCGGTAGTCGACCGAATTGGTGACCCGTTGGTCCATATGGTGCGGAACGCGGTAGACCATGGGTTGGAAGCTACCGCGGAAGACCGGATCGCCGCGGGGAAACCGGCTCAAGGCCGAGTCAAACTCAGCGCCTATCACAAGGGCGGAAGCATCTATATCGACATTGAAGACGATGGCAGGGGCCTAAACCGCGAAGCGATATTGAAAAAAGCGATCGACAAAGGAATTGTTACCGACCCGGATGCTTTGTCAGACAAGGAAGTCTGGAGTCTGATATTCGAAGCAGGATTTTCGACAGCCGAAAAAATTACCGAAATCTCCGGACGCGGAGTCGGGATGGACGTGGTTCGTAAAAACGTGGAAGCCCTTCGTGGATTGATTGATATTCAGAGCAACGAAGGGAAGGGGAGTATTTTCAGTATTCGTCTGCCCCTCACGCTGGCGATTATCGACGGAATGGTATTGCGCGTCGGAACTCAACGGTTCATTGTCCCAACCCTTTCTATTTTCGTTTCGATTCGTCCCACAAAAGACCAAATATCTACAGTCGCGTCGATGGGCAAGGTAATGCAGCATCAGGGAAATTTAATCCCCATCTACCACGTGGGACATGCATTGGGTATCGCCGACTCGATCCAGGACCCAACCGAATCTATTGTACTTGTTGTGGAAACGGAGATAGGGAAAGTGGGACTTATCGTAGACCAGTTGCTTGGTCAGCAACAAATCGTGATTAAGTCGCTTGGGGATTACCTTGCGGGAACTCCAGGATTCGCGGGTGGCGCGATTATGCCAGACGGAAAAGTTGGTCTAATCGTGGATGTAAACGGCCTGATTAAATTGGCCAAGGAAACGCCGATCAAATCGGTAAATGAGATTTCATCAGAAGACGATTCGGATGAGGGTGCTGACAGTTTCGATGTCGCTGGATCTGGATTTGGTGAAGAAGATTTGATCGCAGTCGGTGAGCCGTCCGGCGATGCGACGGATTCGGACGAACTGGTAGGAGAAGTTTAGTTTTATGAGATTGTTTATTATCAAACGTAGTAAAGAGATTTACCATTTGCTTCTGGATGCTGAAGGTTGGTCGGCAGTTTCGCTCGGAGAGAGGAAGAACTGATGCATCACAACGGAGCATCAAAAAGAAATGGTTCTTCAGGTGGCGGTTCGGGTTCGCCAATATTGAGTTCGACCCAAACTATTTCTCCTGCTCTGTACCAAGGTTTTGCTGACGTAATTCGTAATGAGGTGGGAATCGAATTGAAACCGGGAAAAGAGGCGATGTTGACCTCCCGGATTTCTAAACGTATCAGAGAATTGGGATTGGCCGACCAGAAGGCATATTTGGAGCTTCTCAAAAAATCCGACAATGCCGATGAAATCGTAGAATTGACGAATGCCATTACGACGAATGTAACGAGTTTTTTCCGTGAGTCAGACCACTTTACCTATTTGGATAGCGTGGTGCAGAATATTCGCGAATCTGGAAAAAATCGCATACGAGTCTGGTGTGCGGCAGCGTCCACTGGACAGGAGCCTTATACGATTGCGAGTGTGATTCACAATCGTATGGAAGGCGCGATCTCCGATGCGAAAATACTGGCTACGGATATATCCACAAACGCGCTGGCGGAAGCCATCGCCGGCGTTTACGCAGATGAAAAGTTGGAGCCTGTTCCGAAACACATAAAGGTGAAGTATTTTAACAAGCGGGTAGTCGGCAGCCAAAATTTGAAAGCGGTCTCCGATGACTTGAAACGTATGATTTCTTTCAGAACACTCAATCTGACCAACTCCCCTTTTCCGATGAAAGGGCCGTTGGATGTGGTGTTTATTCGCAACGTACTGATTTATTTCAATAATGAAACGAAAGATAAGATTGTAAATGAAGCGATTCGGTTGTTGCGTCCCGGAGGCTATTTGTTTTTAGGCCACTCCGAGGGGATGTCGGGAATGCACAAGAAAAATTTAACATCGTTAAAGCCCTCTGTATATCAGAAAACATGAACAGGCGGGTGCGAGTTGGAGATAGGGTATCGAAAGATGTTGGAGGCTTGTAAGTGGAACATATAGTGGGAATATCAGATATGAAACTGGCTGATAAGCCGGAAGATTCATTAATTACCTATGCGCTGGGCTCGTGCATTGGCGTGACTCTTTTCGACCCCAAGCGGAAAGTGGGCGGACTCGTACATTGTCTACTTCCTTTTGCGAAGTCGGATGTTCAATTGTCCAAAAATAAACCGGGAACGTTTGTCGATACCGGTGTAGCAACACTGATAAAAATGTTGTTGGATGGCGGTTCTGAGAAGACTGACTTGATCGCCTGCGTGGCAGGTGGAGCCAATCTGATTGACGCTAACAACAAATGCAACATTGGGGATCGAAATTATGCGGTGGTCCGGAAAATTCTCTGGAAAAACAGCATTTTGATCGCGGCCGAATCGGTGGGCGGATCGATCCCTCGTACGATGTATATTGAAATTGGAGACGGTAGCACTCACGTACGTTCTGGCGACCAGTCGCTTCAATTAGTTACTCACAACAATCATCCCGATGTTTCGAGCCTGGAAAGAGATCGGGTTCCGTCGGGAGTGCGAGCGTAATCTAGTGGATACACTCGAAATAGATGTAGTAGGCGAAAGATGAAGGAGGAAATCCTATGGGACTGAATATACTTATTGTAGATGATTCTGTAACCGTTCGTGCGGTGATCGGGAAAACGTTGAAAATTGCTGGATTGGATATTGCGGAAGCATTCGAGGCTGAAAATGGCCGCGAAGCGTTGGACATCATTAGCGAAAACTGGGTCGACCTGATTCTTGCCGACATCAACATGCCGATAATGGGGGGCGTGGAAATGATCGAAAGAATGCAGGCCGATGATTTACTCAGTACGATACCGGTGATAATTGTTTCCACGGAAGGAAGCAAGACCCGTATCGAAGAGCTGAAAGACAAGGGGGTAAAGGCGTATTTGAGAAAACCATTTACGCCTGAAGGCATATTGGACTTAGTCAACGACATCGTGGGGGCCAACAATGTATCTTGAAAAAGCAGAATTAGAAAATAAAGAAATAGCGAACAATCTTTTTCGTGAAATGCTTGAAAAAGTCGCATTCATGTTTGCTGAAGACATCGAACAAGGGATCGAAACACCCGATATCCAGGGTGATCTAGTCGTTTCGAACATTACTTTCGAGGGGGACGATCTGGAAGGCTGTACGATCATACTTCCCTATGAAATGTGTGTGGAGCTTTCGGAAAATATGCTCGGGATGGCCGTGGATGGGGACATGGTGCGTACCGCGGCAATGGATGCCTGTGGCGAGTTTCTCAATATCGTTTGTGGAAATCTCACCACGGAATTATTGGGTGAAGAAGTCCAGATGCACTTGAGCCCGCCTAAAACGATTATCAAGGACGCGCAGGATTGCAGTCATCTTTTTGAGAGTCCATTGGCGAGCAGGTTGATGATCGATGACGAACACTTAGCATTGATTTTATTAGAATCAACGAAAGACCAATCTTTGAATTTGGAACTCGTTCTGTACAGTGAGTGACATTGATGGGAAACGCAGAAAAAATAGCAACCGGTGCCGGGAAAATTATTAAGGTTCTCATTGTTGATGACTCCGCCGTGGTTCGCCAGGTATTGGAGAAGGAACTTTCCGCCGCGCCTGAAATTGAAGTCGTAGGGACCGCTCCGAATCCCTTCGTGGCACGGGATAAGATTGTCAAGCTCAAGCCGGATGTGTTGACGCTGGATATCGAAATGCCGAAAATGGATGGACTGACTTTTCTCAGGAAACTGATGAAATTTTATCCCCTGCCCGTGGTCGTGGTCTCCTCTCTTACCAAGCAGGGTGGATCTCTAGCGCTTGAAGCCATCGAGGCCGGTGCTGTCGATGTCATGTGTAAGCCGGGGGCTGCGTATTCAGTTGGCGACATGTCCGTGGGACTTATCGAAAAAATAAAAGGCGCTTCCAAAGCGAAAGTAGTCTCTCCGAAAATTGAAGCTTCTCCGCCGGAAAAACGTCTTTCATTATCTAAAACGACGCACAAGATTGTTGCGATTGGGGCATCAACAGGCGGCACGGAAGCCCTGACCAAATTATTGACGAGTATGCCCCACAACGCCCCGGGTATTGTGATTGTCCAACACATGCCGGAAGTATTTACCCAGAATTTTGCAACGAGACTGGATGAGCTATGCGCGATCAATGTACGCGAGGCTGCCGAAGGAGATTCGATTGTTCCCGGCTTGGCTCTAATCGCGCCAGGAAATTTCCATATGACGGTTCAGCGAGCTGGCGCGAACTATTACGTCCGAATCAAAGACGGTCCGTTGGTGGGACGGCACCGGCCAGCAGTCAATGTCTTGTTTGAATCGGTGGCACGACATGTGGGCGCAAACTCGGTCGGCATTATTCTCACCGGTATGGGGAAAGATGGTGTTTCGGGTATGGGCACGATGAAAGAAAAAGGCGCGACGACGATTGCCCAAAATGAAAAGAGTTGCGTGGTATTCGGAATGCCGAAAGAGGCGATTAACGAAGGTTTCGTCGATCATGTGTTACACATCGATGATATTGCAAAAAAAGCACTAGATTTAGCAAGCCAAGAGTAGAAGACGAGCAAAACGCGAACCCTTTTCTGAACGGTTCTGCGTTTTGCCTGTAGTTTTTGAGGAAGACGAAATGAAAGTTGTCATAGTAGAAGATGACCAAACAACGGCAAAATTCTTGAAAGTACTGATCGGGCGCTGGGGCTACGAGATCGAGTATTTTCCCAGTGGGCCTGAGGGCTGGGACTTTCTGCGATTGATGCCGGATCCGTGTATCGCGGTGTTGGATTGGATGATGCCGGAATTGAGCGGTCGTGAAATCTGCAGCATGATACGCGACCGTGAAGACGGTCCGTTGATTTACACCATTTTGTTAACTGGAAAGGTCAGTCACGAAGATAAAGTTCGAGGTTTGGAATCCGGTGCGAATGCGTATGTTCGTAAACCTTTCGACGCGATTGAGTTGAAATCTTGCATGGAGGCCGGCGCTCGAATTATCGAGTATGAACGTGATTTGAGCAAGAAAAAAGACGAGATTGAACAATATGCTTCACAGATGGAAGATCTCGCCGAAGCGCGCAGTCATCAATTGGTCCACTCTGACCGTATGGCTTCCATCGGACTCCTTTCGGCTGGTGTGGCGCATGAAATCAATAACCCAACGACCTTCATTGCAGGAAATTCTCAGACGATCGAACAGGCTTGGCAAATGGTCTGCAAGGAACTTGAACGAGCGGCGGCGAAAGAAGTTGAAGAGAATTCGCAGATTCAGTACATGTTCGAAGAGGTTCCCAAAATGTTCGCTGGGATTCGAAAAGGCGTCGATCGAATCCAAAAAATCACATCCAGCCTTAAATCTTACGTCCGAAACGACTCAATGGCGTCCGATTTGTTTTCGATAAACACGGCCATTGAAGATGCTCTGGAGCTTTGTCACAACCGCCTGAAAACGGAAGTGAAGGTGGTGGTCGACTTAGATGATACCATCCCCCAGGTTCGAGGCGATCTTACTCAGATTTGCCAAGTCGTCGTCAATTTGTTAGTTAATGCAGCGGACGCGATGAAAGGTCGAGCCGAGGCCGAAATCCACATCGGATGTTGGACGTTTTTGGACCGTCTCGAAATTATTATCTCAGATAATGGTCCGGGAATACCTGAAGCGGATTTGAAACGAATTTTCGAAGCATTTTATACGACAAAAGGAGTCGGCGATGGCACCGGCTTAGGGCTTTCGATATCGCATGGGATCATTCAAGATCACGGTGGAGACATTTGCGTAGAGAACGGCCGAAATGGCGGGGCGCGATTTACGATCGATCTGCCTTTCCCAAAATGCCAGACCGATACAATCACTGAAATGGAAACAGAGGAGAAGTCAAGTGAAGCAACAATTGTTAATCGTTGACGACGAACCGGAAATCCGCGAAATGTTGGAGCGATACTTCCGAATGCAGGGATACGAAACGACTGTGGCAGCCGACGGTGTCGAAGGGTTAGCGGCATTGGCGGACGGGAATATTCGCGTGATCATCAGCGATATCATGATGCCCAACATGGACGGGATTGAAATGTTACGGCGCATTTCCAGCGACTTTCCTTTCGTCCGCGTAATCATGATCACAGGGTATGTCACACTACTCAACGCATTGAGCTGTATGCGTCACGGCGCTCGGACCTGTGTATTTAAACCTCTGTCGGATCTGACCGAGTTGAGCTCCGAAGTGGACGGTGCGTTTCAGGAATTAGAGCGCTGGGAAGCGAAGCTGATGGAATTACGTGGTTTGAAACCGGAAGTCGCTGAGGTACCTTGATGTCCGAAGCTGTTTACGATGTAGATCCACAGTTGAGAGCGGAATTCATCGATGAATCGATGGATGGTCTTACCGTTGTAAGTGCCCTATTTTTAGAACTCGAAAACGACGCGGAAAACAGCGAGCACATTGAAAGTATTTTTCGGGTAGTCCACACCATCAAAGGGACGGCATCTTATTTCAAATTTATGGATTTGAAAGATTTGGCGCATGAACTTGAGAATCTGATGGACTCGGTCCGCAAGGGCTTCGTTTTCCCGAATGGCGACGTTATCGATTGTCTATTGTCGGGTACCGATGAATTAATGGGCATTCTTGAGATTTCGAGGAGTGGCGAATCCAAAGCTCAAGACCGAGGAGAATTTGACCAACTGATTGCTCGTATCGCGTCCGTCTCGAAGCCCCAGGGGGCGGATGATGGGGCGCTTTGGGATAAGTTACTAAGCACCCTGGCCGAGCTCAATACTCAAGACTTGGTTGATTCGGGTAAAAATAGCTCCTTGTCTGGTGAATGTCTGGACATTGCGCAGACGCTTGCCAAACACTTGGGTATGGGCGGCGAAGACGACGCCAACGACCCTCCAAGTACCGAGGACCTTCCTCCGGTGATTATTGAGTTGATCGAATTACTGTCCGACGAAGATGAGGACATGTTGTCCGAAGAGAATACGGCCCAACTTATAACTATTTTGACGCAATTGCAAAAAGATTCTCCATCGGAAGAATTCCAAGGTGCATTTGAAAACGCGTTGGATGATATCAACATGTTTAAAGACTCGATAGGTATCGACACATTAGCGAGAAGCCACCTTTTACAGCAGTTGGATACGGTACTTCATTCAGCGTTGTGGACCATAGAAGAAGAACCAGAAAGCACCGTTAGTAGTTCGCCCGTCGAAGAACTCGAAAATGAAAAAGACTCCGAAGTGCCACAGGAAGCAAAAAAAGTTGACAAGAAATCCTCGGAGTCGGCCGAAGGTGAGCGAACCATGAGGGTTACAGAGTCGACGATCGATGCATTTTTGTCGTACGTTGGCGAATTGGTTGTCGTCGGGGAAATGTATCAACACTTCCATATGCGATTGGCCAGCTCCAATGAACGGAGCAAAGACGCCATCGAACTGAAACGAATCAATGAAGGGTTTGATGAATTGTCTCGTCAATTGCAGACCAGCATCATGTCGATTCGTATGGTTCCAATTGCCGGTGTTTTGAAGAGGATGCCTCGAATTATACGTGATATTGCAGGGGCTCAAAAGAAGGACATTCAGACGATTGTAGAGGGGACGGAAATACAAATTGATAAAAGTTTGGTTGATGCAATCGAAGGGCCAATGGTCCATATGGTTCGAAACGCGGCCGACCATGGAATCGAATCTCCCGAAAAGAGAAAAGAAAAGGGAAAAGAAGAACAGGGCACCATATCGATTACGGCGATCGAAACAGCTGATAATATTGAAATTACTATTCAAGACGATGGTAACGGCCTGAATTTGGATGCGCTCCGAAAGAAGGCTATTGCGATGAACATGTCGGTTGGTTCTGAGGGACTTTCTGACGCCGACTTAACTAATTTAGTATTCGCGCCCGGGTTGTCGACAGCCAAAGAAGTTACCGACGTCTCGGGGCGAGGTGTAGGGATGGATGTGGTAAGACGTACGATAGAAGAACGTGGCGGATCCATATTGGTAAATACTGAACCCGGGGCGGGATCGGTATTTAAGATTACTCTTCCTAAAGTGGTGACTACTCAAATTCTCGCTGGCTTCGTTGTGGGGCTCTCGGAGCAACAATATGTGCTTCCGCTCGAAAGTGTCCTTCATTGCTTCAGGCCAGATGGAAATTCGGTAACCAAGGTGATCAATAAATTTAAATGTGTTCAGGTCGGAGAATGTTTTATTCCTGTCCATGAATTAAATAGTTTGTTATTGGGCATGGATAGCGACGCGATGGATTCGCACGAAGGTACGTTTATCGTCGTCGAATCGAATTCGGAATCAATCGCATTACATGTAGATGAGGTAATCGGGATAAAGCGAGTTGTGTTAAAAAATATTGACGGACTTGACATCGCAGCAGACTTATTTATGGGCGGTGCCGTAATGGGGGATGGAACGGTTGCGATGGTGCTAGACGTGGACCAAATTGGCGCCAGCGAATTACTCGAAGCCGGCTAGTCAGTCTTGGCATAAAAACGGAAGACTGAGAAGTTTCGCGAGGACGGATTATTTTGAACTTGGCGTCATGGGATGCGTTGTTCAAGGCTACAGGGAGGTAGTGGGGATTTAGCCCAGAGTATATATTTTAACGAGTTGATGTTATGGCAAACATAGAACATTACACGCCTGAATTCGAACGAAACGCTCACGGCGATGAATTCGGACTTTGGGTCCGGCTTTTGGACGGGCTGAAGGAACTAGCTTCGGTCAGTTCAGAAGACGAAGATTTGTTACTGGTTTCCTGCAATTCAATAGGCAAGGAGTTGTTCAAGCATTTCGTTCGAGAACATCGAACGCACAATCATCGTGGTTTTGGAACCAGTTCCGGATTAATACAAAACCAGGCCCATACCCTTCCCCGGTTTAACGCAGGCAATGGCGGGGAGCATTGGGCGTCGGCGAGCTTCTCTTCGGTCGTAGAAGGCATTTTGTTGGTCGGTGCAGACGGCGCGATTCATTCCATAAATCCATCAGGGATGGTTATGTTTGGCTATGAAGAGTTTGAACTTCTTGGCGGACAACTCCATTCGCTAATCCCAAAAGTTCGAGAAATTGAACTGGACGACTTACTTCCGACGGAATCAGAATCGCCGAATGGGTTGGAACATTTTTTTCGGACCGAAGGGCAAAAAAAGAACGGTAATGATTTTCCGGTGGCTCTTGTCGCCAAAAAAATTGAGCGGAATGGTGAACTGTTCTTCTTGACGGTTGTCTGTGATCTTAGCCGAGAGACCGAGCTTGAAACCATGCTTTGGAACTCCCAGAAAATGGAGTCTCTGGGTGTCTTGTCTGCGGGTATTGCCCATGACCTCAATAATATTCATCAGGCTATTTCTGGTTACCTGGAAATATTGAAAGAGGAATACACTTCAAATGGTGAGAGGTATACGAAGTGTATTGACGAAATCGAAAAGGGTAGTAATCGTGCCAAAAGCCTCGTGAATCAGATGCTGATTCTTAGCCGTGATTCGAGTGTCGAGCTGAAGCCAGAGAATTTATGTCAAATAGTGAAAGATGAATTGACATTTCTTCGGGGCGCTTTTCCGGCTTCCATCAAGATGACTTCGGAGCTCGAGTGTGAGACGGATTTCGTTATGTGTGATCCTACCCAGATCCACCAAATACTGATCAATCTTTACACGAATTCAGTGGATTCGATGGTTGAAAAAGAAGGTGAGCTGAATATTCTGTTAAAGCCGATTACGTTGGAATCTTCTCAGGATACGCATAGTGGCGAAATCAATCCGGGCAAGTATTTGGAACTTGTCGTGAAGGATTCGGGATTGGGTATTGAGCAGGAGATTTTGGACAGTGTGTTCGAACCATTTTTTACGACGAAAGAAGTTGGCGAGGGCACTGGGCTTGGACTTTCGTTAGTTCACAAACTCGTAAGCAATATGAAAGGCGGACTCGTTCTCGAAAGCAGCGTGGGCGAAGGAACTACCGTAAAAATATTCCTGCCAGTTTTGGAAAACGTTGAAACTCAATTGGAGTTATTGGCGCCGCCAGCGGTATTGCGCACTGGAAACGCGCGCATCATTCTCATTGATGATGAGGAACCCATCGTTGATCTTGCCACGATGCTGTTGGAGGAATACGGTTACAAAGTTGACGGATTCACGGATGCGATTGCAGGGTTACAGGCGTTTCAAAATTGTTCGGAAAAGTATGACATTGCCATATTGGATTATGTCATGCCGGAGATGAACGGAATGGAATTAGCTGGAAAGCTAAAAAGAATAGAACCATCAATACCCATATTTATTGCGACGGGGTGTGAAATCGACTCGGTGGATGGACCTGTCCAAAATTCAGACGTCCATATGATTCTTCAAAAACCTTATGATTTCGATTTAGTCATCGAAACGATTAACGATATTTTAGAATGCACGACGATAGGGAAATAAACTCAGAACCGGAGATTGGGTAATGAATTCCACGATGGATAAGAAAATTTTGTTGGACACGAAGTCGGTACAACCGGAGGAACTTTCGCTGGATGCGCTGATGCATGAAATCAGCCTGCAAAAGAGACCAAATAAGGTGTTGCGGAAAATGATGACTGCCTTGGAAGGCAAACGTCAAAAGAAGGGATTTGGTTGGTCTCGTGCTTGGAATAAGTACGGAATGAATAATTTCCGCGCGCATACGTGCGACATCAAAAATGATTTGGTCTATTTGAAACCAGCTGTTGAACTGTTGAAAAACAACTCATCCAGTTTACCTGTGGAGAGTTCTGAATTCGTCGATGACCTCCTTGGAGATCCGCGCCTGATGGTGTTTACTTTTTATCACAATGCCGAATACGACGGGGTTCAATACGAAGGTGTTACGCTCTCGTTCGGCCGTAAAATTGTTGATGATAAGACCAAACGAGATCGAATAGACATTGTGCTCGAGGATAAACGTGTGAACGGCGAGGTGGATGGGAAAGTGGACCGTGTGCGCATCTATACCTGTCCATGGTCAAAGTATGCACAGAAAGAATTCCATCTTGAGGAGCGTGAACTCACTGAGAATGGGGACGGTGAGATGCAAGCGCTTTATGAGCATGCAGTTTCCTATTATCATCGTTGGAAAACGGAAGAAGAACGTTTGTGGAATCATTGGTCTATTCGCTATATCGAGTATTTCGGTCCACGTAGTTTTATTCCCGTTGGAAGTTCGTTTACCTGATTGAAGGATGGGGATTTGGCGGCTTAATTGAAATGATGAAAAGGGGAGTGGCCATGAAAGTTTTAATAGTGGATGATTCGAAGGTGATGCGTAAAGTTATCATCGGTGTCCTGGACCGCTTAGGGATTGTTGATGTCGACCAGGTAGCAGACGGCACGGAGGGTGTTGATCTGGTTGCGAAGGTTGATTACGATGTGGTCCTGATGGATTGGAATATGCCCAAAATGTTGGGGATAGATGCGGTTCGGAGTATTCGAGCGATGGGAAAGAAAATGCCTATCCTCATGATTACGACTGAAGCTGAGACGGAGCGGATTATTGAGTCTGTAAAAGCGGGAGCGCAAGATTATATTGTGAAACCGTTCACGCCCGAAACTCTGGGTAAGAAATTGGATGAGACTATGAAAAAAGCGGCGGCCGTGGACTAAATGGCGATTGTGGATATTTATCCTTACGGCACGGGGGTATAAATGAAAATCTTGATAGTGGACGATTCAAAAGTAACGCGCATGTTTATTGCAAACGCATTGGCTTCATCGGACATCACGGATGTTGATCAAGCGGCAGACGGCCAGGAAGCCATAGATGCAGTCCTGGAATCGGAGTATGATCTAATCTTGATGGATTGGAATATGCCGAATGTTTCGGGAATCGAGGCGGTCCGAGAGATTCGAGCGCAGGGGAAAACGATGCCGATCATGATGGTTACGACGGAGAATGAGGAAGAACGTGTCACTGTTGCGGTAGCAGCAGGTGCCCAAAGCTATATTGTAAAACCATTTTCGGCGGAACAGATTTGTGAACGCCTGAACGAAACTATCGCAAAGGTCGGTTCCGGATCGGAATAGGCTTCTTTTTAGTGTCAGGGTCAACTTCATCATCAAATTACACTCTCTCGATGATTCCGATTTCCTAGAAATGGTAATGACGGATAAGGCGTGTGGAGGCGAGTG
>Ga0315336_1000655_pt1 | contig 86643 bp, 56 predicted proteins | sample ASW5metaG_FD_204512 | JGI IMG/M metagenome (GOLD analysis project Ga0315336, IMG submission 204512) | Ammonia-oxidizing marine archaeal communities from Monterey Bay, California, United States - ASW #5 | ecosystem: Environmental > Aquatic > Marine > Intertidal zone | place: USA: California...
TTTCAATAGCACGTGATCACGTTATCGGAGCGTCCAATGTTTCCCGTATGGCGTGAAGCAACTCTTCCGCGGTGTGGGGTTTGTCGAGGATTTTGCTGATCCCGAGCTCCGAATCGATCTTCAAGTCATTCTTGAGGCCCGTCGTCGCGATGATTGGGATGGTTGGTCTGAGACTTCTAATGGCGCGAACCAGTGCAGTGCCATCCATATGGGGCATCATGATATCGGTAACGACCAAACTGATTTCGTTTGAATGGCTGGCAAATTTGGAAATCCCTTCAGCTCCGTTGGTCGCGGTTAATGTTTTATATTTGTAGCTTTCCAAGGTAGTCACGGTAATTTCAAGGATCGATTCCTCGTCATCTACCACGAGAATGGTTTCGCCGGATCCTTCCGCAACGGGAAATTCCTCAGTGTCGTCGAATGGCGTGCTCTGCTCCTCCAAGATGGCTGGCAAATAAATGGAAAAACAGGTCCCTTTGCCAATGACACTATCGGTATTCAAAAAACCATCGAACCCTTTTACGATTCCCGCGACAGTGGCAAGACCGAGGCCGGTTCCTTTTCCGATTTCCTTCGTGGTAAAAAACGGATCAAAAATTCGCAACAGATTGTCTTCTGAAATGCCGACGCCGGAATCGGTGATCTCAATGACGACATACGGACCCGCGTGAGCGTCGATGTTCATTGCGGAATACGAGTCGTCGAGCGTGATATCCTTCGCGTGGATACGAAGCGAACCGCCTCCGGGCATCGCGTCTCTTCCATTCACTGCAAGATTCATGAGGATTTGGTGGAGTTGCGTGGGGTCTCCGTAAATATTCCATAATTCCTCCGGAACATCGGCGCGCAATCGAACATTTTTTGGAAATGTTTCTTTCGCAAATTTCATCACTTCGTCTATTGTATTCGTAACCGAAACGCGGGTTTTCACACCGTCTTTCGCTCGAGCAAACGTGAGTACCTGTTTCACGATGTCGGCGCCACGAGATGCTGCTTCTTCGATAGTTCCCAAGACGCGAAGGCTCCGTTCAGAGAGGCCGTCTTTTCGTAGGACTGCGGACGACATGGAAATCGGAGCCAGAATATTGTTCAAATCGTGGGCGATACCACTAGCTAGGGTGCCTAGAGACTCCAGTTTCTGCGCTTGCATCAACTGCTGTTCAAGTTGAGTTACCTGGGTCAGGTCGTGAATCGTCCATGCAAAAATGCGTTTGTTATGGAAAGTAACCTCGCTTATGCCCAGTCGTACGGGAAACGGTTTTCCATCATGCCGTACGGCGTCGACTTCACGCACCGTATGCGCACTTGGGCCGCCCTCTTTGGAATAGGGTAAATCTAAAAACGAATTTTGAGTTTCTCGACTAAATTCAGACAGGAGGATGGAACTGTTCCGTCCAATGAGGTCCGTTTCATTGTAGCCAAACAACGTCTCAGCTGCAGGATTTATGCTTTCGATAATGCCTTGCTCATCGACTGTAATAATTGCATCAGCGGAATTCTTAATCACGCCCACCGAACGTGCGTAATATTCCTCTTTATCCGCTTCAGCCGTCATCTGATCAGTGACGTCCTGAACGGTTCCCTGGAGCCCTGTTATTTCACCTTGCGAATCACAGGTGACGGACGCAATGGTTTGGTATTGGCGCCATTGCCCATTTTTATGTTTCCCTCGGAACGATTGAACCAGTCGTTCCCCGGTTTCGAGAGAACGCGCTAATGCCGAGAGATATTCTTCTTGGTCATCGGGATGTAACAATTCGATAAATCGATCCTTGGTTGCCTTATACGTATCCTGTTTAAGACCAAAGATTCGATAGAGTTCATCTGACCATACAAGCTCGTCTTCTGCGATAGTGCCGGCGAAACTACCCAATCGCGCAATGTGTTGTGTTTCACGCATGCGTTCTTCACTTTTTCTCAGAGCGGCTTCGGCCTTTTTTTGTTCTGTAATTTCCGTGAATATGCCGCGGAAACCGATGTGTTGGCCATCGGAATTAAGTACCGGAGACACGGATCCTCGAATAATACCGGTCGTTCCATCCTTCTTGATTACGTTCCACTCCGGGGCCTTCGCAGGCGAACGGGATAGGAATACGTCATTAAATGTTCTGAACAATGCCCGAGCGTTTTCCTGATCCATATACTGACGATTATTCATTCCCATCATTTCTTCGTGGGAATACCCCAGAGTTTTTCGTGCGGATTCGTTGAAATCGGTAAAGTTTCCTTGCAGATCCACTTCGTAATACGCCTCTTCGATATTGGTCAAGATCGTCCGATATTTTTCCTCGCTCGTGAGAAATTTTTCTTCGGCTATCTTCCGTTCCGTCACGTCCTGGGTGACGCCCATCAGCTTGACTATCGCTCCACTTTCACTTCTAATGGGCGCAAAACTGGACTGAAAATGAATCCGGCCGGTGTCACCATCTGCGGAGAATTCGAACATCATGCTAACGCCAGTGAGGGCGCGATTCATCAGAGCGGTTACTCGTTCGCGGTCTTCGGGAATGGGGATTCCAAGATAGTCTAATCCGCGAATTGCGGATTCGTGGTCGACGCCCATCATTTTTAATCCGGCCTCGTTCATCGAAAGGAGTTTCCCATCCAGATCGATTTCATGAATGCACACGGGCGAAGAAGCTACAAGCGATCTAAATTTAATCTCGCTGGTTTCTAACACTTCTTTTTGGATGCGATTTTCCAATAGGATCGCTACGAGGTCGACCGTGTTCCCGATAAATGATGCGTACGTTTCGAATGCCTCGGGCTCATCTATCGAGAAGAGGACGGAACCTAACGTGCCCTGTTCCGTTTTTAAAAGGATACGGCGTTGACGTCCTTCGGGCAAGGCGACGCTGCATTTCTCCGGACCATAATCGTATGGCCCATTTTCGGTTTGGCTTTGCGGGCAATCTAGCGGAATCTCGCAACCCGCCAATTCTGAACTTCCGAAATGTTTACCATTTACGCAGAGCACCAGGCCCTGGACTCCTGGAACTCGGCGCAACCCTTCGTCCAGAAATTCCCCCAACTGTTTCTGTGACTGTTGGGTACTGAGAGAACTTTGCAGAAGCAAAATTTGACCGAGAACATCTACGTCGGGAACCGATTGTACGTTCATTTGGAGCTCCACGATCGAGTCGTGCATTTATTTCCCGTGACTTTCCAGTCCTTTTTTTTTGAGAGAATGTTGGGTGGGGAATATCTGCAAAAGAATAAACCAAAAGTATAATGTCTTTTAGTTATCAAGACTACTCTCCATATCAACGCGATCACTCTGCAATTAGCGGAAATAGAAACAAATAAATTGCCACATTCATTATACATAGGGAGCGGGTATTCGCAAAGCAAATCTGGTCGTTATCACGCCGGCCTTCGCCGGAGAAATCCATTGGGGATGTGGTGCTGCCTCTGATGAACCTCACGCACGACCCCCCGGCCTTCTCAAGCATGGAGATGGGCTTTTTCCATAGTATCTTCTAGTATTTTTCGAACCGTAACCGAAGTGAACGGCTTGCTCACGATATTCTGAGCTCCCGCTTTGAAGGCTTCACTAATTCGTTGTTGATGATTTTTCTCAGAAAACATGATGACGGGCATGGTCATCCCAATCGTCCGGATGTGCCGCAAAATATCGATCCCGAGGACTTTGGGGAGATTCCAGGCGATCAAGGCTAAATCGAAGTCGTTCGTGAGGACGGCATTGAGGGCTTCCAGGCCATTGGGCGCGTGCTCAACGTGCGTAATCTGGGCTTCGGCCAATGCCTCACCGATTAAGATTCGGGAAACATTGGATTGGTCAGCGATTAACACTTTCATCCGAATTGTTCCAAAGAAAAAGTCACCTTATTCGTTCCTATTAATGGACGCTACGGCAATCCTGGATATGAGTAATCGCCTCATACCGCTTGAAGGGCCGAGTGCAATGCGCGAAGGAGACACTGGATCTTGTAAGGTTTAGGTAAAATTGTAGCTACATGCAACATTGGATCAATTTGAGTTTCATCTCTTAACCCAGTGCAAGCGATTATGGGGACGTAGGTAGATAATTGGCGAACGGCCAAAATCAGATCGGCACCATCCATATTTGGCATGTTCATATCTGTCAAAATTACATCAATCCCCTGTCCGGCTTTTTCGAATTTCGACAGTGCTTCTACGCCGTCCACAGCCATATCGACGCGATATCCATGGGAAACCAAGGTGAGCCCTGTCAATTCACGGATCGCCCGGTCATCGTCGACCACGAGAACCATTTCCCCGTTTCCGTCTCTATCGGAAAGTGCTTCCTTCTCTTCCCCTCGAATCGTCTTCGGGAGGCCGCGATTCGTCCGAAGGTCCCAGGTATTAGTAGAAGGACCCTTGAGGGCGGGAATTGGATCCGTTATATTGGCTTGCAGAATTTTTGTCAACCGTGCAACCTCCCGAGCATCTTGATATCCGGCGTCGGTTCCCACATCAACCGAAATGAACATTCCCCATACCGTTATTTAGCAGGAAACATACCAATCGTCGTTTGGGAAAAGGCGTCGTTTATTCGAAAGAATTTGGTTCGAGGAACGAGTGCGCCTAAATAAAGGAACCAAAAATTTACACTTTTTGCGCGGGATGTAAACAAAGGTATTAGATTAGTGTGACGTGGTGGAAATTTTGTACTTATTTAGTCTCGCGTACTTTGTTTTAGCCGTTTGTATAAGGATTGACGCGAAATCTTGAGCATTTCCGCCGCGATAGTTTGGTTCCCTTCGGCACGGCCCATCGCCTCTTCAACTAGTAAAGCCTGGATTTCTTTTAAACCAGGAAGTCGCTCTGGAAAGCTTAGTTCGTTCGTTGTCTTTACTGTTTCATTGACACTGGAATGTTCAGTTGTCTGTTGGTCTTGGCGGATGTAGGAGCGGATGGAATCCAATGATAGAGGGCCGGTTTGGTGAACGCTTACAGCATCCACCAGAACTGCCTTGAGTTCACGGATATTCCCTGGGTAATCATAGGTAGACAGAAGTGTGTACAACCCCTTGGGGACGTTGGGACATTCTTTGTTTATCGTTTTTGCACTTTGTGTGATGAAGTGGTCGGTCAATGATGCGATATCTTCTCTGCGTTCTCGTAGTGGAGGCAAATGAATCCGATGGGTATGAAGCCTGTAATACAAATCCTCACGAATCTCACCGGACATCCGCATGTCAACGATATCGCGATTCGTCGCTACGACTATACGGGCATCCGATGCTACTGGCGTGTCCGACCCCAGCGCGTAATATTCCCGTTCTTGAAGAAGTCGCAAGAGCTTAATTTGAGATGACTTTTTCATGTCGCCTATTTCATCCAGAAAAAGAGTACCCCCCGCAGCCCTTTCGATGAGCCCTTTACGTACTGTTTCTGCGCCGGTGAAAGCGCCTTTCTTATGGCCAAATAATGTATCGGAAAATGCTTCGTCGTCGAGGCCTGCGACATTGAGGGAAACCAATTCTCCTTTACGTTCGGAAGCGTCGTGTATGGCTCTCGCGATCAACTCCTTCCCGACGCCGCTTTCCCCGGTGATGAGTACGGACTCAGGTGACATAGCGGTCGCTTCGATATAACGAAAAATGGATTTCATCGCCGGACTTTCGGTCACGATGGATTCGAATACTTTGGCGTTCTTTAAAGTGCCGTCTAAAATCCGAACCTTGAGATCTGCGTTCTCTTTTTTGAGCCGTCGAAGTTCAAAGGCTTTTCGGACGCCGGAAATGAGGCGCGCCGGTTCGGAGGTTTTCGTAAAGTAGTCGCACGCGCCGATTTTCATACAGGAGACGACTTTTTCAACGTCTTCGGTGCCCGTCATCATGATCACGGGGATCTCGGGGAAGTTTTCAATGATGACCTGCAGCACGACTTCACCCGAAAGGTGGGGCATGTCTAAATCGAGTACGACAACACCGATGTCCTTGTCGCGAATCATATCCAGAGCCAAGCGACTATCGCCACAGGTCAAGACAGGGTCGAATTCCTCGCTTTCGAGTAAACTGCCAAAACTTGCTACCCACATCGGGGAATCATCGATTAAGAGTATTCCACCATCTGGATTATTCGCCATGTATTGACCTCGATCATTGTCTAGTCAAGACGATACGAAAAGCTGGATCGTCAGAGGAAACAAATATTTAGAGATCATTTTATTCGACTCGGGACGTAGATTCCAGTTTCCATCAATCGTGTTAATCGGTCAAGATGCAGAGGTCGCCCTGTTCCGAAATTGGAGCGACAACGATAAAATTTTGTGAGTTGAAATCAAGCTTTTTAGAGCGTGAAAGGTGCACCAAGCCGAAATTCGATTAGTGTGTTTTTGGGGACGGTGATTTGTTCGCCTCGGGTAATGGCCGACGCGCCCAGACCAACTCCGGCTCCGACAGCCGCACCTTTGCCGCGATCTTTGTGGTGGACGACTGCCCCAAGCGCGGCGCCACCGAGGACCTTCAGGGCGCTTCGTTTGCCGGAAGATTTCTTCCCCGCCAGATTGTATTCACCGGTCACGAGTGGATGGAGTTCACCGTCGATACGAATCTCGGTCAGGGCGAGCGTCAAATGGGTTTTACCTTTGATGCGTCCGGCCTGCTTGGCATCTACCAAAACTCCGTAGAGTTTCGATTCCATCGGGGCGATCACACGACCGTTGTGAATGAAATCAGCTTCGAGTTTGACGGCGAAGCGGTGACCGACTTCATGTTTACGGGAGTCGATTTCATCAATGAATCGAACGAGGAGTGGTGAGCCGGCGGGTGCTAGGATGTCTCTCGGCTCAACCACCGGTGCAGGTTCAGCGACAGGCGCAACTTCCTCGAGGGGCATTTCCTCGACTTCGGGCACCGCCGCGGATTCTCGACTGATCGTCAACGCCAGTACATCGGCCACGGGGATTGTTCGTAGTGATCCATCGGACGAAAAACGAATCGTGTTTTGCGTCCCCCCCTTAAACACTCCGTCAAGGATTTCACCGTTTTGAAGCTCGAGTGTATCGGAGTGAGTCACGGATGCGACTGAGAAGACTGTAATGGCCGCTAAAATTCGTGTCGTTAATAAACTAAATCGCATGGTAACCCCCTATGTCAGCTACGTAAAAGCTTACTTATTAAGTCTAGCCCAGATTCATGTTTCGCGCAACCTGAATTGGACGAATTTCGGTTTTTTTAGCGAGCGGGGTATCGGCTGCGAAGGCCTTATTGCCGTCGTTTTCTTCCGAATCATTCATATAATTAATGTGTCGCCACCTTTTGGAGCTGACGGCCTTAATAAGTCGTCAGCGCATTGTAATTACTGATTTTGGGACGTATGATGAATTTCTCAAATTTACCGCTACGGAGATTGATCATGAGCAATGGCCACGGAAGTCTTTCACGACGAGAATTTTTGCAGAGTACTGGATGTATCGTTGGCGCCGCCGCCCTAGGTGCTTTGGCAATGCCTTACGGCGCCCGCAAAGCCTACGGAGATTTACCAGCGGATCCAGGATCCGTAGTCGGAACTAACTTGGGTAAAATTCGTGGCGGTAAATCGGATGGCATACATATTTTCCGCGGTATTCCCTACGGCGCCGACACGGGTGGAAAGAATCGATTTTTGCCACCTAAGCCTGCGACGAAGTGGAGTGGGGTCAGGGACACTCTCGAATATGGAGATGCTTGTCCGCAAACGCCTTACGATCTGGTGAAGCCGGCGGGAATCGCGTGGTTCGGACCTTTTTTTCCTCAGACCTATTCGGAAGATTGTCTTCGTCTAAATGTTTGGACTCCCGCGATCAATTCCGGCGGAAAACGGCCTGTGCTCGTGTGGCTTCACGGCGGTGGTTTTTCCCGCGGTAGTGGTGCGAGTTCCGCTTACGAAGGGACCAACGTATGTAAGCGCGGCGATGTGGTTTCGGTTACTGTAAACCATCGACTGAATGTCTTCGGGTATACCCACATGGCCGATGTATTAGGCGAAGGCTATGAATCGTCTGGCAATGCCGGGATGCTCGATATTGTACAGGCGTTGGAGTGGGTGCGGGACAATATTGAAAACTTCGGCGGTGACCCGGACAACGTAATGATCTTCGGTGAATCCGGCGGCGGTGTAAAAGTGTCCACGTTACTCGGTATGCCATCCGCGAAGGGCTTGTTTCATCGCGCAGTGATACAAAGTGGTCCGGGTTTGACGGCCGGGGATCCGGGAGTGGGGACGCGTGCCGCAAAGGCTGTTATTGAAGAGTTGGGAATTACTACCAGCGACCTCAGCGAACTCGCGACCGTTTCTGCTGATGAATTACTGGCTACAGTGGGTCCCGCGACGCGGAAGTCGGGTGGCCGAGCATTTCGTCCCGTTCTTGGGTCGGAATTGCCAGCCCATATGTTTGATCCGGTAGCCACCGAATTATCAGCTGACGTGCCAATTATGATTGGAACGACACAACATGAGCGATCGTTATTTACGACTACCACGCCGGATTTATACGAACTGGATGAGGTCGGTCTGAAAAAGGAAGTGGGTAAAATCGTAGGAGATCGAGCTGATACGTTTATTTCCACCTACCGCAAGCTCGCACCGGACGCCACGCCATCAGACATCTATTTTACGATTGGTTCCGACCAGTGGATGCGCAATAGTTCCATTCGATTGGCTGAACGCAAACACGAACAAGGAAGAGCACCGGTATTCATGTACCGATTCGACTGGCGCTCGCCCGCGTGGGATGGACGGTTCATGGCTGCGCACGCTTTTGAGATACCGTTCGTGTTCGATAACACGCAATTGAATAGCGATATTACGGGCGGTACTCCTGAGTCGAAGGCCTTAGGTGCGAATATGAGTGACGCCTGGATCGCATTTGCGCGAACGGGGAATCCGAATCACGATGGATTGCCGCATTGGCCTGCGTACGATCCGACCGATCGCGCGACGATGATGTTCGATATTCAGTGTGAAGTGGAAAACGACCCACACGGGGCGGCGCGTCGATTGTGGATGGAGCCAGAAGGGTAGTCGGGAACCGGAGTGAAAATCGGCCCGTAAGGTCACAGCGCCCGGACGCCGAAGTAAATGAGTACGAAACCAAAAAAAATGCCGAGGACTGATCTCCAGCGTATGAAAAGGAGGGCTTCCGGGGTGTTTGACGATACAGTGGATTGGATTATGGCACGGTAGGCGGCGGGGAAGAGTACCATCAAGGTCGCACATACGCCGACCATGATCCATCCGACTACTAACAGGAAGTTGGCGAGACCGCTATTGTCTGAGTTTCCTGCCCAGACCAACACGCCGCCGAGCGTCGATCCGGTGATGCCCGCTATGCGGAGCGGGCGATTGGTGCTGGTTATTTTCCTGAGCCAATCGAGTGCAGCGGCTGGCGCAACTACGGCGCAACTGCGACTGATAACCGCGACGGCGCCAAATGCGATACTTACGATTCCTACGATGCTCATCGTGCTTCTACCACAGGTCCGGGACGAGGCGGAAGCGCACTCGGCCGGCATACTCTTTGTAGCCCGGGAGCTCGGCCTGGAGCGTACGGTCTTCCAGGGTCGTTCGTATCACAAGGACAGCTACGCCGAGAATTGTGGGTACGAACGTTGCAGTCGAAGCGAGGAGTACAGGGGTGGAAATTAGTAGAGAAGAAAACCCAATGTAGCCCGGGTGACGGACGTAGGCGTACGGACCTCCGTCGATGACGTGATGGTCGTTTTCGGTTTGGATGCGTACATTTTTTTCGAAGAACGGATTGGCGACCATAGACCATGTGAGTATGATCCATCCGAAAACGAATACACTCAAGCCGAAAAGCCACAGCGTATCGAGAGGGACCGGAGTAACCAAATGCAATTTGAGGTCTTGTCTCGCGAGAATGACCATGGCGATTATGGAACCCATGAACCCGAATAGAACTCCGATGTCCCAATTTTTTCCAAGGGGAGATTTCATGCGGCGAGGCATGAGGAGGGGATTCATGATGAGGATGCACGCGGTATTGATCACCAAGTGAACGAAGAACAGCACTAGGTACGTGTTACCAAGGGTTGCCCCGAGCGAGCGCGAGAGCCAGATGAGTAGGGCCAACCAAACGAACGCGATCACGGACCCTAAGGTGATCGCCAAGCGAGTAGTCTTATTGGGTAATGGGTCTTTGGAAATGGCGTTATCCGCCGAAATCTTCTCCTCGCCGGGATCGGTTTGTACCCGCACATTGGATTCCATGGAAAGTCCCCTTAAAAGTATTCCAAATAAGTGAGTGTAATTTGTGTATATAAAGTTAATCCAAGTTAACTTTAGCATTCTGAACGAAAATTGTCAAGCCCTTGTCGTCGATATTTCGATTATTCCAAAATTGCCCGATTTTGGTTGAGATTGTCGCTTTTGATCCTCATAATCGGGCGCAATCGAGTGTCACGCTGGGGATTAATATGAGTTCGGTTCTATGGAAGACGGAAACAGGTCGTGATCGGCTGACCGACTGGTACGAACAATTTTTTACCAAAATTGATGTTGCCGTGGAACGCGTGGTGGTTCCTACGCTACACGGAGAAAGCCACGTGTTGGTCACAGGGCCGGAGGACGCGCCGCCTTTGGTTGCATTACACGCGATGCGTACAGGGTCGTCTTTCTTCCTATCGGAGTTTGGATCCCTTCTGGAGCAGTTTCGTGTGTACGCGCCCGATTTACCTGGTCAATCGATCAAGGGGCCCGACGTTCGTTTGTCGTTGAAAGACAACTCGCATGCGGTGTGGTTAAACGAGGTTGTGGACGGATTAGGATTGGATGATTTTAATTTGTATGGCGTGAGTTGGGGTGGCTTTGTTGCGCGGTCGATGGCGTCGACCTTTCCGGAGCGCGTTCGACGGCTTGCATTGGGCGTACCTGCCGGAATTGCCAACGGTTCGCACGTGACCGGCTTGATGAAGATGGCTTTCCCGATGATTCGGTGGCGTGTCCGGCCCAGCGAGGAAAACATGAAGAAGTTACTGGATCCTATCTTAACGACATGGGATGACGGGTGGGGTGGTTTTATGGCGGACTCGATGACTGATATGAAATTGGATCCGCGCATTCCGCCTTTAGCGACCGATGAAGAACTGAGTGCATTGACGATGCCTACTTTGGTGTTGGCCGGTGATCTGGATATATCGTTTCCAGCGAATCGGATCGTTCAACGATTGTCTCGCATAAATCCTGAAATAAATGTGGAAACAATGAAAGACTGTAAGCACTGCCCGCCGATGACGGAAGAATTCAGGAATTGGCTCGGAGATTGCCTAGTGCGGTTCATGAAGGAGCCGGTCGAATGAATTCCATATTTCGCTTAACGGCTTTCGCTGTCACGGTCGCATTTTCATGGAGCTCTCATTCAGTTTCCGGACCGTGGCCCGCACCCAACCATGCGGAAGCCGCCGCGATTCGAGACGGAGCGAAAAAAGGCGTGGGCACGGTCGAATTATTTGGGCCTGATTCGGTCACGGTTCGCAGCCATCAGACCTGGACGATGCGTTACACGGTCGGGCGCGCCGGCCTGAAACCGGGAGGGAGCATTCTAATTGGCATGCGCCACATGCAGCATCTTGCCTGCTCGCCGCAGGTAAGTGCCCCGAACGAAAAAGGCTATGTATCGCTGGCAGGTGATCATGCGAATTCTCTCTCACTCGATATTCCTTCCCGTGAAATTTTTCCGATAGGGCGATTCTTCCCCTGGCAACATATTGTTCGTGCGACGGTGGGGGAGAAGGCGCTTTCTTCTGGAGCTGTGATAGATATTGTGCTGGGGGATACATCACAGGGTGGCGCGGGGATGCTGGTACAGCCCTATGACGAAACCCATTATGGCTTCAAAGTCTATGTGGACGCGGATGCGAGCGACACATTTTATCCGCTTGATAACACCCCGACAGTAGAAATCGTCGCTGAGTCTGTCTCTGCGCTAATGCTAATCATGCCTTCCAATGCAGTGGTGGGGGAACAGACGTGGGGATTGGTGCGGGCTCAAGACGCGTACGGGAATCCGGCGACGAGTTTTCGCGGTACGGTTACTCTTTCAAACGGGCAGGAGCATGTTTTTGAGGAATCCGATCAAGGGGTTTATCGTTTCGAGAATATTGTTTTCGTTGAGCCCGGGATTCAGACGCTCGTTGCCAAAAGTGGTCGTTTTCAGGATCGGGGTAATCCCGTTCTTGTAGATGAAACCGCGCCGGACCGACTTATCCTTTGGGGGGACTTACACGGGCACACTCTTTTTTCGGATGGTCGTGGGACCGTAGAAGAGTTTTACGATTTCGCAGACCGCGTTGCAGGGCTCGACTTTTGCGCCGTGACAGACCACGCCTATCAGGTGCGTGATGAAATGTGGGAGGCTACCAAGGAAGCCACGAACGCTGCGCATCGCCCCGGCGAATTCGTTACCTTGCATGCTTTCGAGTGGAGCGGGGTTACGCCCCTCGGCGGAGACCACAACGTATTCTTCCTGGAAAATGATCCACCCATCTACCGTTCCATGAATATGTATGACGAACGAAGTTATCAGATGCAGCATGATGTTCCGAAACAGGAGGACATTGAAGTTGTCTATGCTGAAATGCTCGCACGGATCAAGGACAACAATATCTTCTGTATACCCCACTACGGTGGTCGAATCGCGAACCCCAAGTACCACGATCCAAAAGTCCAGCGAATGATTGAAGTTTTTTCGGAACACCGGCGCAGCGAAGACTGGGCCAGCCGGTTTATGATTCAGGGATTTCGTCTCGGCATAATGGCGTCTACGGATGGCCACTACGGAAACCCCGGGTACGGATTCCTTTTTTACAAGAACGAAGAAAACGCCTTGAGCGATATGGAAATCGGTATGGCTTCGGTTGGGGTGTATGCACCCGAGCGCACGCGCGAAAGCTTATTCAAAAGCCTGTACGAGCGACGTGTTTACGCCACTTCCGGAGATCGCATCGTTTTGGATTTCGCGGTTGATGGGCACCCCATGGGTAGTGAATATAAGAGCGATACGGCACCCAGGCTCGTCGTCAATGCTGAAGGAACGGCGCCGATTACGCGCGTCGAATTCAAGAAAAATGGCGTGACGCTACGTGTTGTCAAACCCGACCGAGCGAGTCTCAAAGACTTGAGCTGGCACGATCCCGTTTTCAAGCCGGAAGAGTCCGTGCACTATTACGTTCGCATTTTCCAGGAGAACGGCGAAGAAGCTATCTCCAGTCCGGTGTGGTTGAATTAACTCACACGCTGTAGGCCAAACGGCGTTTCCGAAACTGAGGCCCGTCCTCGTGTCCAATGTTCATTTTCGTATTGTTAGATTTGAGAAGTAGGCGTCGGTTCCAGGTCCTATCCAAAGGGCGACCGCACCATGGGTTTTGCCAAGTTTGAGATCCTCTACAACGAGGCTTGGCTCCTCGGCTCCGTCTAAATAAAGTTTGGCAGTCGTTCCCGTGACGTTGATTTTTACGTTGGTCCATTGTCCGGGCACAAGGTCTGCGTGGTTTTCATATTTTCCAGGTGTTTCGCGACGTAGTTTATGCCACGGATATTTGGGGATTGATTCGTACTGAACCGCGTGGCTTCGGCGAACTGGGTCCTCGGCACGACCGTTTGTGGGGCGCAAGTAAATGCATTCGAATTTTTTCCCATCTGTATCGACGCGAAATGCCACTCCCGCAAAGCCTCTGGCATTGGCCCCAGCATTCGCCGCAGGTATTCCTACCACGTCAACTTCGATCACCGCATCTGTAATATCCGAACCTTGGAGTGTGGCAAGGCGGTCGGCACCGGCCCCTTTGGAATTCGGGTCTTCTATAATGTGGACAGCATCTCGCCCGTCGTATTTTTCAGCGGAGGCGATCACACGATTGACCGTCAGGGCATCAGTTGTATCCAAGGGAAACGTGAGTGTGTTTTTGTCGACTTCGTCCTCCTGAGCATTTACCAGGGGTGATAGAAAAAGTAAGAGTAGTAGAATGTTTCGTAGCATTTTCATGTTGGGCTCCAATGGCCATGTTGGCCGACTATCTAAACCGTTTTTCGAAACCCCACGTCTCTGCGTTCAAAGGATCCATTTAAAACACTATGATACGCTAATCGTGGTCGAGTCAAAAAATCCTCCATTCATACGATAGTTCGAAATCTGCTCACGAACGGTGATCGGTCGGTTCTGCAATATTTAAATGGGCCGGAGCCAGAGCAACGCAAGCATGTCGTGGTAGAAATGAAACAAACCGTAATGGCCTATTTCGATAGCCTACTCAAACGCGAACAGACAACAAGACTGAATACCAGCCTATTTGCCGAGGGCTTCGTGTACCGCTTTTCGGTAGGCGATTCGCCGCATCCAATGTTGCGGCGTACCTGCAGCCGGCCAGGACGATTGCGTGATGATAATCACTTGATTGTTCAGTCCGATTTCAATGGCCTGACCATTAATGCCGAATCCTGACAGCGTTTCGGAGGCTCCGTCGTGATACCACTGACTCTTGTAGGATTGTTCGGACGAGTCGGGCAGAAAACTCCGAAACTTCGATTTATCTCCGCCCTTCTTGATGGTTGCAATTACTTCGTTCGGCACCACTTGCTTGCCGCCATATCGTCCGTCGTTCGATACCAGATGAGCAAACCGACCCACGTCCCGCAATGTCATACTCATTCCGCCGGCAGCCGCCGCTTTCCCCAGGGAATCAACAATGATGGTCGCGTCCCGTCGAGGACTGATATGTTGGTAAATCATCTCTTCAAACAATTCAACCCACGATTTATTGGTCGCCCTGCTCATAATCCAGCCCAGGGTTTCAGTCGTGGCGCTGACGTACTCCCATTTTTTTCCGTGCTCGCCTTCTTTCGTAAGCGTTGGCAAAAACGCATAGAGTGAAGGATAGACTTTGACACCTTCCGGTGCCTTACCCAGCCCCGCTGCATAAATGAACTGGCTGATATCGGAATAGGGATCACCATAGTCTTCGCTGAAGTTCAAGTCCACCAACATGTCCATCACTTGCCGTACCGTTGCATCGGCGTACCCGCTTTCTGCCAGTTCGGGGACGTAATGGGGGACGAGTTTCGTGTCGTCCAACGTACCTTCGAATACCAATGTCTCAGCCATGATGCCCGTGTAGGATTTACCCACGGAAAACATAATGTGTCTTGTGTCGGCGTCCTGTTCGTTCGAATAGTGCTCGGCGACTATTTTTCCGTTTTTCAAGACGAGTAAACCGTCGACCAGATTCTGCTCGATGTAATCCGCGACAGAGAGCCCTTTCGCTATTTTCAAATTTGCGTAGGCATCTTTTTGTGACTGCGGCGCATGTTCCAACTCGCTTAGAGGCTGATGACCGCGATGTATCGTGGCGGTCGGCGCAATTTTTTCGATGTTTTGAAACGACCATCTATTGAACGGCGGCATTAGCCAATTTTCTTTGGTGACGACTTGCGTCGGCGGAAAGCCATCCATCAATTCGGAATCGGAAGGCGTATCTTCGGCCTGCACGAAAGTACTCATTGATAGGGCAAGCATCAGAACAATCGTTTTGACCGGGAAATTCATACCCCGCAGATTGATGTTTTGCATGAAATATATCTCCTTTGAGAATGCTATGACGAAAAATTCTAGTTTGTAGTCGACCAATTATGCTATTTTAGTAATTACTAAAATAAGAGTATCAACAATTAAACAAATATTCAAACCCAAAAACATCCATGAATCTGGATCGCCGATAAATGCCTAAAACAAAAGAAATCGTAGCCCCTGTCACAAAGCAAGGGCGGGAAAGTGTAGACAAGATTCTTGACGCGACTCTCGTCCTGCTCGAGACCACCGGGCTTGCCAACATCACAACAAACCACATCGCTCGTGAATCCGGAGTGCAAGTCGGATCCATATATCGTTTCTTTCCCAATAAGGAAGCAATTTTGGTTGCGTTGGTGCGTAGGTGGCATGAACACATCATGGATACGATCGAACAATTCCTTGAGAAGGATCCTGAAAACCTCCTCTTTAATGAACTCATCCATGGACTCTTCCTGGGAAGCCTGAAGTCGGACTACGTACACTCAGCCGCGTATCAGGAAATATTCATGGGTGCCAGCACTGTACTCGGCTTGGGAGATCTTTTTGCGCAGCACCAACAGAGAGTGGCCAACCGAGTTGCTGATTACTACCCGTCGAAGAACCAAAAAAGTCGAAAAGAAATCGTCGAATTTTGTACGTTTCTCCACAGTATGATTTCCACCGCATTATCGAAAGCAGCCAGCCAACAAGCCAGAGATCGAACCAGGTATGCGAAATGGGTATTTGGAATGATAGATGGCGCCATCGAAGTGTTCGAATGTGAGCAGTGTGTTCATGAGAATTCTTAACAGCCACGACCAAGCAAGGCAAGAATTCCTTCCAATTTTCCCTACTCGGTGACCCGGGAACTACCGCCCTTGAATAAGAAATTCATGGGGCCCAATAATTTATTCCGTGCCTTACTCCACCGAAATAATCATGTTATCCCGGCCCACAACAATCGGACCCGAGTAAACATCCGACATGCCCTTAACGAAGTTCTTCTCTTGTGCGTCTTCCGGAGCGATGGATGGTACAAGGTGGGTAAGCACGACTTTTTTCGCATTCACTTCTTTGGCAATCTCGGCAACTTCCAGCGTGGTGGTGTGATGCGACATCATATCAGTTATCATCGCGGCTTGCCGGGGGCGAGAGCGTTTCATCATGGGTAAAATCCTATTGAAGGCGGCCGCATTCACGGCTTCGTGAATCAGTAGGTCACAGTCTTTCGCCGCGGCAATCAGGCTATCGGACTTCATCGTATCGCCGGAAACCACGATGGACTTTCCTTCGTAATCGAAGCGATAGCCCACCGCCGGTTCAATGGGCTCGTGGTTTACATTGAACATCGTAATCTTGAGGCCGTCCTCGTCGAATATCACTCCGGGGTCGAATTCCTGAACAGATGCTTGCATAGCCTGCTTCGACCACTTGTCACCATGGTGGGCGATACGATAACTCTCATCAATCGCGACGGATGCGACCACCTTTTCCACCGCGTCCTTTGTCCCCTTGGGTCCCAACACCGCCTGGGGGTGTTGGGGATTGATGTTTCCACGACGGAACAGCAGGTTTCCTAAGTCACCATAGTGGTCAAGGTGAAAATGGGTGTACAAAACGTAGTCAGCGGCACGATACCCATTTTGCAAAAGGCGCGCCTCGCTTCCGGGGCCCGTATCCACCATAAAGGTTTTCCCGCCAGCGACGATCAGTGTCGCCGCATTCGCACGCTCCGGATTCGGAATCGGTATCCCCGTCCCCAATAAGATGGCATGAAGGCCGGTTTCGGGCGCCTTTGGGGCGACTTGTCCTCGATTCGAAAGTTGAGCGGTCGCCAGGGTGGTAACAAGCCCCGCAATTGCCAGTGCAATCGTGAATTGGATTGATGTGGAGTGTGTCATATCTTGTTCCTTGTCGACTTTGCCTCAGGGCAATTGCCCGGGCTCCAACTGAGTTTCAGCTTGATGAATTCGGACTATATAACAAGGACCATAAAGAATTCAAAAATATTTTTGAAAAATTTATTTGAATTCGAGAATCCCCACGTAGTACAGTCTCTTTCACACATGGAGAATACACATGGCGAATTCGAAGACGGCCAAAAAAGACACCAAATCGGCCATCATGGATGCGGCTGAAATCGTGATGGCGGAACACGGCGTGGACGGTGCAACCATCAGCCAAATCGTGAGTGAAGCCGGTGCCAACATTGCGGCGATCCACTACCATTTCAACTCCCGTGAAGGACTGCTCGACGCGACCCTCATGCGCCACAAAGGATTCGTCGCACTTCGACTCAAAAAAATGATTAAAGAACTCGACGAAAGCGGGCGTACGCCTACCCCGATGGATATCGCAAATATCATCGTGAACCCGCGGATAGACTTCCTGGTAGAAAAAGGCGAAGCAGGACGACGGTCCACACGATTTCTCGCGCGTCTTCAATTCGACAGAAGAAATCAATCCGACGGAAAAGCACTACACGATCACATGACGCGCAAGCATTTTCCCGAAATCAGGGTGAAAATGCATGAGCTGATTTCGAAAGCATGTCCTGAGCTCGGCGAAGAAGAGCGGCAACAACGCCTAACAATGTCGTTTGACATCCTGTTTCATTATCTGACGAATGCCGATTTCATGAAGACCGAATGGGACTCGGATGGACATCACAATGAAATGCTGCAGGGCACGACCAACCTCAAAACTTTTATCGCTGGAGGATTGGCGGCACCAGTAAGTAAGCTAGAAGAACAAACCGAAACGTTGGAGATAAATCATGATTAGAAATTTCGCAGCTATATTAGTACTTTTGTGCTTCGTGTCCTTTACGGCCACGGCGCAAGAGGATCGCAAACCCTTCTTCGGCGAGACCCATATGCACACGGCGTATTCGTTTGACGCCTATCTTTTTAACACGCGGGCTACTCCCGATGACGCTTACGAATTTGCGAAGGGGAAGCCGCTTGCGCATCCGTTGGGGGCAACACACCAACTGAAACGACCCCTCGATTTTATGGCGGTGACGGACCACGGATTCTTTATGGGGTCCATGATGAAGATGACCGATTCGAGCCATCGGCTGTCCAAGCATCCGCTTGCGAAAATCGTGAACGACCCCAATCCTCTGGTGCGGACGAGTGCATTTGGCGCAATAATCTCCGGGCGAATAGACGGCAAACCAGCCCGGATTGCAGAATTATTCGATCGCGAAGTTCAAAAAGACGCTTGGGAACGAGTCATTGACTCAGCGAACCGCCACAACGATCCCGGAACATTTACCACGTTCATCGGATATGAGTGGACCAGTGGCGAAAGTGGAATGAATCTCCATCGCAACGTGATCTTCAAAGGCGATTCCGCGCCCGTTCCATTTTCACGCCTCGACTCCCAGAAACCCGAAGACCTGTGGAACTGGATGGACGGAATTCGCGCGGACGGGTTCGAAGTCCTGGCCATTCCCCACAATTCGAACAAGTCGGATGGTACGATGTTCGAACGTGAGAAGAGCGACGACACACCCTTCACAAAAGAGTACGCGGCGCAGCGCAATCGGAACGAACCGCTGGTCGAAGTCACCCAGGTCAAAGGAACGTCAGAAACCCATCCCATGTTGAGCCCCAATGACGAATTCGCGGATTTTGAGCTTGACGAAATGCGCGTGGCTGCTCCGATTAAAATTACGAAGTTTGCAGGCGGTTATGTGCGTGACGCGTACCGAACGGGTCTCGAATTTCAGGACGAAGAAGGCTTTAATCCCTACCGCTTTGGACTGATTGGAGCCAGCGACAGTCATACTGCCATCGTGCCGGTGAATGAGGACGACTATTCAGGAAAAGTCGGAACCGGTGACGGCTCCCCGGAAGTTCGTCTCAATATGCCCCGAATCAGGATGGACTTTGGTGCGTCGGGTTTGGCGGGTGTCTGGGCAGAAGAAAATACTCGGGACAGTATCTACAACGCGATGCGCCGCAAAGAAACCTGGGCAACTTCGGGTCCACGCATCAAGGTTCGGTTTTTCGGCGGCTTCAATATGAAGGGCGTTACACCGGGCGACGAAAACTGGGTGAGTACTGCGTATTTGAAAGGGGTATCGATGGGCGGAGCGTTGAAAGCGACTGACTCAACGCAAACACCAACCTTCGCCGTCTGGGCCATCAAAGACACAGAGAGCGCGAACTTGGATCGAATTCAGATCGTCAAAGGGTGGTCAGAAAACGGCGAAAGCCAGGAACAGATTTACGACGCAGTCTGGTCGGATGATCGCGTGAAAGATTCGGCCACAGGAAAACTCCCCGCGGTCGGCAACACCGTAGATCTGAAAACCGCCACCTACACCAACAGTATCGGCGCCGTTGAACTGATGGGTACGTGGACTGACCCTGACTTCAAGGCCGAACAAAACGCGTTCTACTACGTGCGTGTTTTGGAAATCCCAACGCCGCGCTGGAATCTGTACGACGAGGTGAAGCTTGGAAAACCTTTTCCTGATGATCTGGCAAAGACGATTCAAGAGCGGGCGTACACCTCTCCCATTTGGTACGACCATCATTAAACTGGTCAGTAAAAGTTAATTCAGGAGAATGCTAGTGAATTCGCGCATTGTTATTTCTTATTTGGTTGCCCTTGGTCTGGCAGCGGGAAGTTTCGCCCAAGACGAAGTGGATCGCAAACCGTTCTTCGGAGAGACCCATATTCACACGGGGTATTCGTTTGACGCCTATATGTTCAGCACACGGGCGACTCCCGACGATGCTTATGAATTTGCGAAGGGAAAACCGCTCAAACATCCGCTCGGTACGACGCACCAACTAAAACGCCCCCTCGATTTTATGGCCGTGACCGATCATGGCTTCTATATGGGATCGATGAGGAAGGCAGCGGACCCCAACCATCCATTGTCCGAGCATCCGCTTGGCAAACTCGTCAACGATCCCAATCCCTCCGTCCGGGCGAGTGCGTTTATGGCCATGCGCAGTGGGAAGGTAAACGGCAAGCCATTTACTCGAGACGCATTGGACGATCCCGCCGTCCAGTTAGAAACCTGGGAAAAAGTCATTGAGTCTGCAAATCGCCATTACGATCCGGGGACCTTTACGACATTTATCGGCTATGAATTCAGCAGTACCTTTCAAAACAGAACGCTACATCGCAACGTCATTTTTCGAGGGGATACAGCCCCCCCTCCGTTTACTCGTCTTGATTCATTGAACCCTGAAGACCTCTGGACGTGGATGGACCAAATTCGTGCCGAGGGCTATGAAGCACTAGCCATTCCTCACAATTCCAATAAGGCCGATGGGCTTACCTTCGAGCGCGAAACGTGGGACGACGAGCCGTTGACCCAGGCCTATGCCGATAAGCGCATGCGCAACGAGCCACTCGTCGAGGTGACGCAGGTCAAAGGCACCTCAGAAACCCATCCGATGCTCAGTCCCAATGACGAGTTTGCGGATTTCGAATTGGTCGAAACGTTGGGGAGCTCGGGAATTAAAGGTAAGCGGCAAGCCGGCAGTTATGTTCGTGATGCGTATCGAACGGGCTTGGAGCTTCAAGATGCGGAGGGCTTCAACCCCTATCGCTTTGGCTTGATCGGAGCGAGCGATAGTCACACCGGGATCGTGCCAGTAAATGAGTACGATTATTCAGGAAAGATAGGTGCGGTTGATGGTTCTCCTGAAGCTCGCCTCAACGGGCGCCCGGACCCAAAAACTTTTGGCGCGTCCGGGCTCGCGGGCGTGTGGGCGGAAGAAAACACGCGCGAAAGCATTTATGAAGCGATGCGGCGAAAAGAGACCTGGGCCACGACAGGACCTCGCATCAAAGTGCGATTTTTCGCTGGTTTCGATTTGAAGAAAGTGACGCCCGGTGAAGACGGTTGGGTTAAGGCAGCGTATGCAGCTGGCGTACCCATGGGCGGCGCGTTCAAAGCCGACGCGGACGCACAAGCACCCACTTTCGCTGTATGGGCTATCAAAGATTCCGAGAGTGGTAATCTGGATCGAATTCAAATCGTCAAAGGTTGGTCGGAAAACGGCGAGAGCCAAGAGAAGGTGTACGACGCAATCTGGTCTGACAACCGTGCAATTGACTCGACAACGGGCAAGCTCCCCGCAGTTGGCAATACAGTTGACCTCAAAACGGCCGCCTACACGAACGACATCGGCGCCGTCGAACTCATGGGCACCTGGACCGACCCGGATTTCAACGCCAAACAAAATGCCTTTTACTATGTGCGCGTTCTGGAAATCCCAACGCCACGCTGGAGCTTATACGATGAAGTGAAACTTGGGAAACCATTCCCCGAAGACATCCCCAAAGTCATTCAGGAACGGGCCTTCACTTCTCCCATTTGGTATGACAGCCATTAACCAGAAACTCGAGAAAGATCAGACATGAAAACGAAACTCCCCTCACTACTCTTATTCAGTGTCGCCGGGCTATTGGCTCTCGGAATCCCGGCCGAAGCCCAGGATTTGACGAATCGATATCTCCTGAATACTGCCGCGCCGAATCGGGCGGTTGACTCCGGTGACAAACCCAATATCCTGTTCATTATCGTCGATGACCTGAATGTGGCCCTCGGTTCGTACCTCAACTTAGCCCAACATCCGCAGTACGCAACCGCGAAGACACCCAATATCGACCGACTGGCGAAAGAGGGTATTCTTTTCGAAAGAGCCTATGTACAAAACCCCGTCTGTAGCCCGTCGCGCGCTTCACTCCTCAGCGGACAGCGACCAGCCTCAACCGGCATCCAGCAAGGAAACTCTACTTTTTGGCGTAACGTGATGAGTAAAGACCTACGCCTGCTGCCTGAACATTTTCATGATCATGGATACTTCACCGCGCGGGTGGGCAAGATTGGACACAATACCCATGAACATGCCATCAGCTGGGATGTTTCAAAATTCGCACTGTCACGTGAACCTGGGATGAAGTTCCATTTCCCCGGTTATCTACCCGGAACCGATTTATCCGAAGTACGTGACAACACATGGTTCGAGGGATCCGAAAACGGTTTGTCACGTGCCGACCTCCTCAAAGCAGTCGGACGCCGGGGCGGTTTACCACTATCGTGGCGGGCAACAACCGAATCACCCAGTATGACGCCAGACGGAACAACTGCAACCCGAATCGTCCAGTTGATGGCGGAAAACAGAGACAAACCCTTCTTTATTGCTGCCGGATTTCACAAGCCACACCAACCCTGGGTAGGGCCAGCCAAGTTTTTCGAACAACATCCGGTTGACGAGATTCAACTACCAAATACCCCTCCAAATGATACGGACGATATCCCATCCCCTGCATTCCGGATAGCAAAAGACGACGCAGTACTTACCGATCGGCAGAAGAAACAGGCCATCGCCGCCTACCATGCCATGGTCACCATGACCGATTCCTATGTGGGCGAACTGCTCGACGCGCTGGAACTCCTCGAATTGGACGACTCAACCATCGTGGTTTTCACTAGTGATCATGGCTTCCAATTGAACGAACACGGCGGCCTGTGGCGAAAAGTATTTCAATTTGAAGAATCGACTCGAGTACCGCTTATTGTACGTATGCCCGATGGGCGTAACGCAGGCAAAGTAGCGACGGGTTTCGTCGAGCTCGTTGATCTATTCCCCACACTCATCGATCTCACAAAGTTACCAAACCCGGAACACGCCCTCGAAGGCACAAGCTTTACACCGCTCCTCGATTCTCCAGGCAAGAAATGGAAAACAGCCGCATTCTCAGAGTCCAGGCGTGGAAATTATCACGGATACACCATTCGTGAAAAACGATATCGCTATACCGAATGGAAACCGGTTGAGGAAGGCGAAGGAGAAACGATGCGGGAGTTGTACGACATTCAGGAAGATCCCTTTGAATATACCAATCTTGCTTCGAACGAAAAATATGGCAAAACAGTCACTGAACTTTCCCAACGCCTGAAGGATGGTTGGAAAGCTGAGCTACCCTAGACGCATAGATAATCTGATTTAAGCCCGATTCAAGCTAATCTTATGACTAAACCCAACGAAAAGGTATCCAAGTTGCGAAAAATTCTGCCATCGATTCATCGAACTTGTTCACGAATTCTATTTGTCGTGGCACTGTTTTTAACGTCTCATTACCAGGCCCAGGCTGAAACAGTCGCCGACGTCGTCGTGTACGGCGCAACACCCGGTGGATATTGTGCGGCCATAGCAGCCGCTCGGGAAGGGGCTTCGGTTATCTTATTGGAACCGACGGACCACGTTGGTGCTGTAAACACAGGCGGTCTGAGCCACAGTGATTCAAACCAATGCGATCGTAGTACGCTCATGGGTCTCTTCGATGAATGGCACACTCGTATTGAACAGGATTACACATCTCGGGGGATTAAGTTACCCTATAGCGTGAGTGTCAAAGATCACGCCATTTGGACGTACGAACCCCATGTGGCTGCTCGCGTGACGAAACAAATGCTTGATGAGGCCAAGGTTGAAGTCCTTACGAATCGTGTCCTCCAGTCGGTACAAAAAGATGGGTCACGAATTACCACTGCCCACACAAGCAACGGTACATTCACTGCAAAAGTTTTTATTGATGGCACTTACGAAGGTGACCTTATGGCTGCGGCTGACGTCAGTTGGACGATTGAACGTGAAGGTCGTGCTGAATATGGCGAGTCCTTTGCGGGAAAACAGTATCCGAAGTCAAAGATGGAAATTGACGGCTTTGACAGCGATGGAAACATTCTGCCACTGATTACCACGACCGACGCCGGACCCGACGAAGACGGTGATTCCAATGTGATGGTCTACAGCTTTCGTCTATGTCTAACCGAAAAGCCCGAAAATCGGGTACCTTTTCCCAAGCCCTCGAACTACGACCCCGCGCGTTTCGAAATAGTACGTCGCTTTATCAAAGCGGGCGGAACACCAGGTTTCGATCTTTATCCACTTCCTGGTGGAAAATTTGACGGTAACAATTCCATCGGGGGGCAATTCTCTTTGGGTTTCGTCGGTGGCGGCAATGGCTGGAGCGAAGCGGATGAAGCAGGGCGCGCAGTCATCTGGGAAACACATAAACAATACACCCTTGAGCTTTATCACTTTCTCACAACTGACCCGGCGGTACCCGAAGGCATCCGGTTAAGATATGCCAAGCTGGGCTTGTGCAAGGATGAATTTGGTGACTACGATCACTTTTCCCCGGCGCTTTACGTTCGTGAAGGGAGGCGGATGAAGGGGATGTATGTACTCAGTCAGAAGGATATCCTGGTGGAACCGGAGAAGGACGACCCCATTGTGATTTCTTCCTTCCCGATTGATTCACATGACTGTCAACGCATCGCGTTGAAGGGGGGAGGTGTTATTAATGAAGGAACCATTTTTCCTGTGAGGACACAAAATCCCAAGCAAGGCTACGTTTATCATATCCCCTACAGAAGCATACTTCCCGAACCCGACGAATGTTCCAATCTGCTCGTACCCGTGGCATTGTCCTGTACCCACGTCGGGATTTCCTCAATCCGGGTGGAACCCACCTGGATGATTCTCGGACAAAGTGCGGGCGTTGCAGCAGCGATGGCCGCTAAGGAAGATACCGCTGTACAAGAATTACCCTATCCGAAGTTACGAGAAAGATTGCTGGCTCAGGGCCAGGTGCTGGAACTTCCCGCACGCGTCATGGGTGAGTCAAAAGAGGCATCGCTTATTCAATAATCGGCAATACGCCAAGATGTAGATTGAATCGAATGAAGTCGTATACTAAATTTGATGTGTATAAAGGAGAAACCATGAATAACAAGTTTTTAAACGGGAGTATTTCCTCTCAATGTCAGTGGCTCAGGAATGCCATCACTTCTACACTATTGGTCGGGTGTGCCACCCTCTCCCCTTCGTCGTTCGCAGCGGATGGTGATTGGCCCCATTATGCCAGCGATGGAGCGAGCTCGAAGTATAGTCCTCTTGATCAGATCAACGCCGACAACGTCAACAACCTCGAAGAAGTTTGGCGATGGAACGCGAAGGACGTACATGCGATGACGGGCGCACGTGGCGCTGGCACGTTCAAAACAACACCTATCGTCGTCAACGGCATTATGTATTTCAGTACTTCGTATTCGCAGGTGGTTGCTATGAACCCCGGGACGGGAGAGGTTATTTGGATTTATGACCCGGAGAGTTATAAGCAGGGGCGTCCGGCGAATTCAGGGTTTCAGCATCGCGGCGTGGAGTATTGGACGGACGGAACGATCGAGCGCATCCTTATTGCGACTGGCGGGCGTCAACTAATCTCCGTTGACGCGAAGACAGGTAAAGCTGATTCGAACTTTGGCGTGAACGGAATCACGGACTTGAGCGAAGGACTGGGCAAGCCGTTCCAGAAACGAAGCCTGGGATTCAACGCGCCACCGGTCGTCTGTCGCGATACGATTGTTCTTGGCTCCATTATTTCGGATAGTCCCAGCGGTAAGGCGATGCCACCGGGCAGTATTCGCGGCTTTGATGTGCGCACCGGAAAACAGAAGTGGATTTTCCATACGATTCCTCAAGAAGGCGAATTCGGAAATGAAACCTGGGAGAACGATTCCTGGAAATATTCGGGCAATACGAACGCCTGGTCGATGCTCAGCGTGGATGAGGAACTCGGGTATGTCTATCTTCCAATCGGTACACCGACATCGGACTGGTACGGTGAATTTCGTCATGGCGACAATCTTTTTGGAGAAAGTCTACTTTGTTTGAATGCGGCGACTGGCGAGCGTGTGTGGCATTTCCAATTGGTGCATCATGGTCTTTGGGACTATGATCCTCCTGCTGCGCCGAATTTGGTGGATATTACCGTTGATGGTAAAAAAATTAAAGCCGTTGCCCAGGTGACCAAGCAGGGATATACCTACGTATTCGATCGGGAAACAGGTAAACCCGTCTGGCCAATTGAAGAGCGAGCAGTTCCACAGTCTACTGTGCCTGGCGAGAAAACCGCGGCCACCCAGCCACATCCGACGAAGCCACCTGCATTTGATCGCCAAGGTGTTACAGTCGATGACCTCATAGACTTTACTCCAGAATTGCGTGCGAAAGCCTTAGAAATCATGAAAGATTATACGACGGGACCACTGTACACACCGCCGTCCGTCATTACCGATACCAACAAAGGAACGCTGACCTTGCCAAGTCCCGCTGGCGGGGCAAATTGGATGGGCGCATGTGTCGATCCAGAGACTGGTATTTTATACGTCCCGTCGATGACCAAGATTGCTGCACTGGCGTTGCGTAAGCAGACTGAGGGAAGATCCGAATTTAGTCATACGCTCAGTTTCGGCGATTTTGGAGTTCCTACGGTCGAGGGATTACCGATAATAAAACCACCGTACGGTCGTATCACTGCAATCGATCTGAACAAAGGCGAACATGTCTGGCAGGTACCTCACGGGCAGGGACCAACGGATAATCCGGCCATTAAACATCTGAACCTAGGACCGCTTGGCGCTGATACAAATGGAGGTCTCTCTAATGGTGGTGGATTCGTGACGAAGACCTTGCTCTTCATGAATCAACCCGATCCAGACCCCAGCACGATGTTGAACACAGGACCAGATGGCGTTATCCGTGCGTTCAGTAAAGAAGACGGCACCCAACTCTGGGAACATCGCCTGGGTAAGACTCCGCGTGGAACACCGATGACGTACATGTACGAAGGTGAACAGTTTGTGGTGGTTGCCGTCGGCGGGTTAAATCAGGAGTCCGAACTTGTGGCCCTGAAGCTGAAAAAGTAATAGAACCGAATGAGAGACTCTATGAGACTAAATCGCACTTGGACGGTGTTGGGGATATCCCTGCTGTTCGCATCGATCAGTATTGCACAGGAGAATCGCCCGCCGAATATTGTGCTTATTGTGGCGGATGACCTAGGGTACAACGATATTTCACTCCATGGCAACACGACGTTAAAAACGCCCCATATCGACTCGATTGGTACGGGCGGATTTCGTTTTACACGGGCACATGCCACTTCGGCCATGTGTTCTCCTTCGCGTGCTGGGTTTCTGACAGGCCGTAACCAGCAACGTTTCGGGTTCGAGTTCATTGTTGTTCCGCACGGAATTCGCGCTGCTTTCGACGGGACGCTGTCGAAGGATGAGGAAGGCCATGTCTTTCCGGAGATCGCGCAGGAGGACATGGTTCCTCTAAATCAATGCGGATTACCTTCTTCGGAGGTGACGATAGCGGAGATGCTGAAGGCGCAAGGCTACGGCACGTCGATTTTTGGGAAGTGGCACTTGGGAAGCAATGGGGGCATGCATCCGATGAGTCAAGGCTTTGACGAGTATGTTGGTTTCGACGCTGCTGCAGCAAAATTCGCCGCGGACGACGACCCGAATGTGGTGAACGCACGGATAACGTGGGACGGCATTGACAATATTTCGTGGCGGAGTTTAACGACGCGGTTGTTTCGTGGGAAGAAACCGTTCACGCCGGATAAATATATGACGGACGTGTTCACCGATGAAGGGGTGCGCTACATCCACGAGAATAAGGATGAGCCGTTCTTTTTGTATATGCCGTATAACGCGCCGCATTCGCCGTTGCAGGCACCAAAGAAATTCTACGATCGTCTTGAACATATTGAGGACCACAAAACCCGAGTCTATACCGCGATGATCGAGTCGATGGACCATGGGATCGGACGTATTCTGGAGGCGCTCCGGCAGAATGGTTTGCAAGAAAATACGTTGGTGATTTTCACGAGCGATCATGGCTCCGCGTCGTATACCCGAATCCCGGATCGAAACCTTCCGTTTCGGGGCTACAAATCAACGTATTATCAGGGCGGCGTTGTCGTACCGTTTCTGATGCAGTGGACGGGACACATCGAGGCCGGCGGAGTGTCCGATATCCCGGTTAGTTTGCTCGATCTCTTTCCCACGATCGCGGCGGCAGTGAATGCGCCAATACAGGAAGATCGCCCGCTCGATGGCCACGATATTTGGCCCATCATTCGCGGGGAACAAACCGAGACGCTGCATGAAGCGATCGTGTGGCGAAGTGGAAACTACAAGGCGATACGCGTCGGGAATTACCGTCTGCAGATCGACGGCACGGCGAAGGCAACGTATCTCTACAATGTCATAGAGGACATTGGTGAAACGAACAACCTAGCTACCGAGATGCCGGCGAAAGTTGCGGAGCTGACGAAAATTCTTGATCGTGCGGAACAGGATTTCATTGACCCGGCTTGGCCGTCGCCTGTGTACGTTCGCATTCCCGTCGACATTGAATCCGAGGATCGCTCGCTCGATAAGGACTTCGTCTGGTTTCCGTTGTAGCATGCACGTGGAATTGGTAGCCGTCCATCGCATAAAAACTCTATTCCGAAAACGGATAACGAATCACATCCCCAGTCGGTCCCTCATCAAATAGCGTGATCCCTTTGGGGATGTTGAATTCTTCCCCCTCCTTCAAAGGAACCACCTCATGGGAATAGGGAATCATCAGGCCGTCTTCGTTTCTTTTCGCGGTGATGACTGTACGAATCTCGATGTGGGCCGGTTTTCCATCTTCTTTAGGGAACACGTGCAGCCATTTGATTTGGTTGAAAGCACCCGCGCGAAGCGTCCAGGGTTTGAGGTCGTCGGTTGTCCGAGGACCGGCGCCCCAGCTGCCTTCTCCGATGAACATCGTCCCTTTCTCATCATCTCGAATAAACCCCATGTGACTTCCTTCTTCATCGCTCGGGCGAAGCGGGTAGGTCGTTTTGGTGATGTGCGAATCGCCGTCAAAGGATAGATCGAGACCGGAATCAAAAAACAATTGCGCCCATGCATCGTAGAGACGCTGGTTTTCCCGTTTACGAGAGGTGTGGGGGAAGAAGGGCTTGTGATAGCCGGCCGTCAAAAACGTGTGTTTCTTGTATTTTTTGAGGTTTTTCTTTAGCCATTCCGTTTGGTCGCCTTCGACTTTTATCTGAGAATTCAGCGCCAGGAATGAAAAGAATTTCCCGAAGGCCATATCAAAATAAATATTTTCCTCATCATCTCCCTGATAAGGCACATCAAAGAGATAATGCAGCACTGTCTTATCGCCGTCCTCATGGTTTCCATGCACGGGAACGATGGGGATGAGCCGATTGTCATTGGTTGTGGTCAGGAGAAACCAATCATCAAACCACTGCTGCCAACGGCCTGCAGGCACTCCGTTTCCCGTGTTGAAGTCGCCATTGAAAATGACAAATAGGGGACGAAGTTTCCCTGTCATCATATTGGATTCCCGGCCCGCCATCAGCGCGGAACCGTAACTTTTTGTGTCACCGCCAACGACGAATGTAAACGGTTTCGGTTTGTCGGGAGCCGTACGAAACCAAAATTGTTCTCCGGTGCCTTCGCTGTCTTTGATGACAAAATAATATTTCTGATCTGGTTCCAAATCTTCGAGCCGCACGAACATATTGTTCATCCCGCGATAGTTGGGGACTTTGCGCGTCGTTTCTGTCGAGTGGGAATATTTCTCAGGTTTGCCATCCACGTCTTCGGTTCCATAATAAAGAACAGGATCTTCACCTTGAATCTGATCCCACGCGATCGTAGCCGTCTTCGACGGATCCCCGCTCCAGACTACGCGGTAGCGTACTGTTTCGGCGAAACTTACGCTGGAGAACAACACCACTGAAAGAAATAAGGACAAGCACAACTGATTAATACGAATCGCGAATTTGCCGGACATGAAAAACTCCTCTACGGTTTCTTTGAGCCAATTGTATCTGCGCATCCAATGCAAACACCACTCTCAAATCCGATTTAATTCAGGATCGTCCAGCCGTGGCCTTGGGGAATAGGAATACCCTTTCCGGGATCTGGCATGGGCTTCCACTGGGGTAGTGTCTTTTTCCACCCCTCAAATTCCTTGTTAAGTTTCTTCACCACCTCCGGATACTCGCCGGCGACGTTTCTCTCTTCCCTGGGGTCCTTTTTCAGGTCAAACAACTGCCAGGGGTCAGGCTCTTCGTATTTGTATAGCCGCCAGTTCTTCCATCTTACCGCGACCAGGTGCCGACGTGGCGCATCCGTGGGGTCATTATTCAACCAGAAAATAAATTCGTGGGGAACGTCTTTCTTCTTTTCCTGGAAAAAAGGAATCAGGTTCACGCCATCAAGGTGGTGTGGCGCGTCTTCTCGCAATAGTCCTGCAATCGTCGCGTAAATATCCAGACTACAAATCATTCCGTCGTAGACCTTGCCTTCAGGAATCACTCCCGGTTGGGAGAAAATGGCGGGAGTACGCACCCAACCTTCTTTCTGCGTTCCTTTGCCTTTACCACCTGTGAAAGGAGTAGAGGTGCCTCCTTGTTTGGGATCGGCGCCATTGTCACTGGCAAAGACAAAGAGGGTGTTCTCTCGCATGCCTTTCTTCTCCAGCGCGTCGAGTATTTGCCCGACCTGATCATCGATCGCCATAATGGAAGCGGCCAGGTACCGCCTTTCGCCCTTCACATTCTCGGGCACCCTGTCCACCAGATACTTTGGCATCTGATTATTCGGGCCGTGCACGGCAAAAGGCGAGATATACAGGAAGAAGGGATCACTGTGTGCGCGATCGAGGAATTCGACAATCTGTTCTCCCTCGTATTCCGTAAGTAATTGTTCTTCACCGTTTTCATTCAAACAAATGTAGCGTGAGGACCGTGCGTTTTTATCCTTTTGGTCTGTCTTTCCGGACAAGGTTTTGTTGGTTGCGGTTTTGCCGATCGCCAGCGGACCCTGGCGCATGGCTATACGTTCCGCGTCCGTGTAAATCTTCTTGGGCGGGTTCTTATTGGTTTCCTTAAAACCAACATTCAACGGGCCTTGACGTTTGTTGCCCATGTCCCATTTGCCGATTTGTGCGGTATGGTATCCGGCATCCGACAGAAACTGCGCCATGGTCGGTCTGTCTTCGGGGAGGGCAAGACCTCTCGCCATCCCGAATTTCCCCCCACGCTGCGCATACTCCCCCATCATCAACGCATGCCGGCTCGGACTGCACGGAGGATTGGTAATGTAGAACGTCGTCGCGGTCGTACCCTCTTTGGCCAGCCGGTCAATATTCGGAGTGGGGATGTCCTTACATCCGTATGGGCCGATATCTCCGTAACCCAAATCGTCAATAAACATGAGTATGACATTTGGTTTTGTCTCCGCGTCTGCCGCACTCAAACTATTGCCACCGCCAATCAGTGCCGCCAGCATAACAATAAGCATAAACAATGGTCTGCGATTCATGATTTTTCCTTTTGGTCAGGTGATTCTAAAACGGTCGAGAAATTCAGATCAGGAGTTTGTCGATTACGGTGCCGCCGAATTGTGAGAGTTGTTTGTAGCGGCCGGCGTGGAAGTAGGTGAGTTTGTTGTCGTCGAGTCCGAGTAATTTCAGCAGGGTGACGTGGACGTCGTTTATGGGGTGGACGCAGTCTACGGCTTCGGCGCCAAGTTCATCTGTCGCGCCGATGGTGTGTCCGGCGTTGACGCCGCCGCCCGCGAACCACATAGTCATGGCTTTTGCGTTGTGGTCGCGTCCGTAGGCGATGCCGCCGCGAACTCCGTTGTCGGGACTGCGACCAAATTCACCACACCATACGACGAGTGTTTCTTCGAGGAGACCTCTTTGTTTCAGATCGGCAATGAGAGCGGCGATGGGTTTGTCGACCGACTTGACCAGTGTCCCGTGTGCCTTGGCGATGTAGTCATGAGAATCCCAAGTTCCTGCATAGAGTTGAACGAATCGAACGCCTTGCTCCACGAGTCGACGGGCGAGTAGGCATTTTCGTCCCATTCCGTCTGTCGCATCTTCGCCGATACCGTAGTCTTCTTTCGTTCTCTCGCTTTCCTCATCGATATCGAGAATACCCGGCACTTGCATCTGCATGCGAAAGGCGAGTTCGTAGTTTTCCATACGGGCGGCGAGTTCGTCGTGCGAGGGGTGTTGTTCGTGGTGAGCCTTGTTTAGCTTGTCCAGAAGATCAAGGTTTTCACGCTGATGTTCGGGTGTGATGCCGTCCATCGGTGCCAGATCGAGTATGGGAGAGCCTTCCGGGCGGAGCGGTGTGCCCTGAAATTGAGCGGGCAGGTATCCGTTGCTCCAGTTTGCAGCGCCGCCTTGGGGGTAAGCGAGTTCGGGCAGCACCATGAATCCAGGCAGATCGTCGTTGAGAGATCCCAGACCATAATTCACCCATGAACCAATGGCGGGATCGCCGCCGAAGCGGTTGCCCGTATTCATTTGGTACATGGCTGTAGGGTGATTTACTGAATCAACCTGGCAGCCTCGGTAGAAACACAAGTCGTCTGCGACTCCGGCCAAGTGACGCCAATTCGTGGCCATGTCGGCACCGCTTTCACCGACTTTGTGGAAGTCGAAGGGCGATTGCACGTAATACCGTTTGCCGGATTCCATCGCTGATTTGGATTCGCCACTTCTTTGGAATTCGGATAGGTGTATGTCTTTGAGCTTAGGTTTCGGGTCGAAGGTATCGATATGGCTTGGGCCACCTTCCATCATCAGGAAGATACAGTTTTTCGCTTTTGCCGGGAAATGGGGTTTTGGGAGTTTCGATCTAGACTCGGCGGCGGACACCGGGTCACCTTTGAGCGCACCGGTGAATGCAATACTTCCGATACTTGCTCCCAAGCCGTACAGGAATTCGCGACGTCCTAGTTTCTGAACGTTCTTGCAGAATTTATGATTCACGGGTTTCTTCATTGCAGGTACCTTCGGTTCTCAGTATACATAAGCGAACTCATTGGAGTTGAACAGTACGAGACAGACTTCGGCCAGGCCACGGGTTTCTGTGTCAACGTCACGGGGGCCTAGGTCGGGTAGGAAATCGCTGTAGATGTTCAGGAACTGGGTGAAGGTGAAGGCCTCACCTGTATTTTCGTCGACGGCTTCTCGGCTTATCTCGGTAGGGTAGGTCTGTTCCTGGAATTCGATGGACTCGTGTCTTTTCGCCATTCGTTCCCAGTGGTCGAGGCATTGAGCGCGTTCTGTTGGGTTGGGAGTCCGCCCAAATGCGAGTTGAAAGACATAGTCGAGTGCCTGTTCTCTGTTCGTTGTTTTGGATACGGCGCGATGGGCGAAGGCCAAGGCCCGGCTAAAGCTTTGATCGCTGTTGAATAGACTGAACACCTGAGGGGTTATCGTGGAAATTTCGCGGGCTTCACAGGAGTTGTCCGCATTGGGCGCATTAAATACACCCATGAATGGATCTGGAAGTCCTCGTAATTTCCGGGTATAGATCGTACGACGATGGCGCTGTTCCGGAAGTGGGGATGGTTGCCAGGGCGCTGCGTACGTGCCCATTACCTGGCGCGGTTGAAGGGCGACCTCCATATTCATTTCGGGACGAATAGGAATGCCGCCAAGTGTTTGGTTCAGTTCCCCGGATACCAACAGCATGCTGTCCCGAAATTCTTCGGATGAAAGTCTGCGTGGTTTGAATGCGGCATAGCTCATTCCATCAGGATCGCGCGCCTCGAGTGCTTCGTGATTCGCATGTTTGGATGACCTTCGATAGGTTTTTGACATCATAATCGTACGATGCATATTTTTGATGGACCATCCATCTTTAACAAAGGTAGCGGCTAGCCAATCGAGCAATTCGGGATGAGTGGGTTTCTTGCCCATGGCGCCAAAGTTGTTCGGGTTCCCGGCGATGGGGGTTCCGAAGTGCCACTGCCAGATGCGATTCACTATGGAGCGGGCTGGAATCGGGTTGTCTGCTCGTGCGATCCAGTTTGCGAGGGCTGTTCGCCTGCCTTCAATTCCGTCAGGGATTTCTTCATCGCTGGACATGCCTGCAATGCTGAGCATGGTGAGAAAGCCCGGTTTAACTTCTTCGCCCGGGGAAAAGGGGTCGCCTCCGGTCAGTATCACAGACTGATCGAGCGAACCAGTCTCCAGGCGATTCTTGGGCAGGCGCACGGGGTTGTGTACTGCGTTTCGTTTGGGACTCAGGCCGCTGTACACGGAGAAGGCGAAGGGCTTGTAACTGTCCATCTCCCATTTGAGACGCACTTGGCCTTTACGGGCAACGCGTTCGAGGCCGTAGTCCGTTGGTGTGAAGCCCACGTTTCTGGGTGGGATCTGCTCTTCCGGAATTCCGTCTGCACGCAATTGACTTCGGACCTTTCCATATTTGCCTTGTTTGCCAATGGTCTCAAGGAGATCATCAAAGGGAGTGCTATCCAGCTGATTGTCCTGATACCACTTCCGTGCATTTTGTATGGTCTTTTCGTTGAGACCCCGCAGAATTGATTGATGGTGTTCAATTTGTTCAGTGAGGTATTTTTGATCTTCAAAGCCCGATTGATTTTCCACGTTCAGAAAAGGTGCTGCGCGTTCGGCTATTTGTGTGGTTGCGAAGACAGCCTGCATGGAGTAATAGTCGCGCGTAGGGATGGGATCGAATTTGTGGTCATGACAGCTTGCGCATTGCATGGGGTGTGAGAGAAAAGTTTGGCCGACGATGTCCGTAACGTCATCCAGAAATTTCTGGCGCGCCACCTTAGGTACTTCCATGCCGGTTAGTTCCCAAGGCCCCATTCGCAGGAATCCGGCCGCAATGAGCGATTCAGAATTGTCCGGGTCGATTTCGTCGCCCGCGATCTGTTCGCGAATGAATTCGTCGTAGGGTTTGTCATTGTTGAATGCACGGATCACGTAATCACGATATCGCCAGGCGTTTCCGCGAGCGTAGTCGTTTGCGAATCCGGATGAGTCGGCGTAACGCACGACATCGAGCCAGTGCTGGCCCCAACGTTCGCCGTAGTGAGGATTTGTGAGAAGGCGTTCGATTACTTTCTGGATGGCAATGTCTTCAGATGCAGGGTCGTTTATGAAGGCTTTGATTTCATCGGGGTTTGGGGGGAGTCCGGTCAGGTCGTAGGTGGCCCGGCGTATGAGTGTTCGCCGGTCGGCCGAAGCGGCTGGTTTCATACCGATTTCCTGGAGGGCCTTCCAAATAAATGCATCGACCGGATTGCTGGATTCGTTTCCGGCTATTTCTGGAACGTCCGGCATGGCCAATGGCTGATACGCCCAAAGGTCTTCGGGTTTGTAGCGGCGTTTGTCCCATTCTGTGCTGAGTCCGCCACTAGTCTTTACGAGTACGCCTTCGAGGTCTTGGGCTTGATTGACGATTGCAACCTGTTCGTTGTCACTCGGCCAAGGTGCTCCCAGGTTAATCCAGTCTCGAATCCACCATGTTTCTTCATCCGTCAGACGATCATTTTCTTTCTCGGGCATTTTAAGATCGGAATCTTCCCAGAGGATGGCTTGATAGAGGAGGCTTTCTTTCGCATTTCCCAGAGTGATAACTGTATCAGAAAATGCGCCACCGCTTTGCATGCCTTTCAATGAGGTGAGGTCGAGGTCTCCTTCCAGTTCGTCCGGTTTGTCTCCATGGCAAGAAAAACATTTCTGAGCAAGCAAGGGTTTGACTTTGGTAGCAAATAAGACGTCAGCTTCCGACACCTGAGCGAAAGAGACTCCATTTAGGCAGCACATTGCAGCAACCACTACGAGTTGCCCAATTTGAAGGCTTTGGATTTTGAACTGCATTTTGATTTCTACCTTTTCTTATTAACTTTTACCCCTATCAACTCCCGTCTAAACTGTTTTGGGTCAAAGTTTGGATTGGGTATAGGCGTTACGGCGTTCGTATCTACTAAATGGTCTTCAATCATCCGATCCAGTTTTTTTACCAGTTTTGGACGGGCAGCCGCTAAATTGTTCTTTTCTCCAATATCCTTGGAGAGATCGTATAGTTTGTAGTCATGCTGACCTGCTTCACCGCCAAAGAATACGCGGATTAACTTCCAGTTTCCCGAATGTATCGCCACTGACGGTGGCAACCAATCAGGCACTTTGGTTTGTTGTGGAAAGTAGGTGATGATGCCTTCGCGCTTGAGTTTTTTTCCCTGGAGTGCTGGCTTGATATCCATGCTGTCAATAGGGTGATTTTCGGGCAAGGGTATTCCAAGACCGCTAAGCAGTGTAGGATAGAAATCGGAGGTCTGGATGGTCTCATCACTGCGACTGCCCGGCGTCGTGACTCCTGGCCAGACCACGACACAGGGTACGCGAATTCCACCCTCAAATATGCTGGCCTTACCGCCACGCAGGGGCGCGTTGGATGTAGGAACCACACCCCCATCTTCTGGAAGTTCGCTGTGGATGTTGCCGCCGTTATCGGAAATAAAAACGATGATGGTATTGTCGGCGATTCCTTTTTCATCAATAGCATCCATGAGAGAACCCACCGCATCATCGAGTGTATGGACCATGGCTGCATAGGTCGGCGATAATTGACCGCTCGCGGGGTCAATTTTGTCCCTATACGAATCGATGAGATCCGCTTTACCGCCCCAGCGTCCATGGACAGAGAATTGCCAATAGTTCATAAAAAAGGGCTTGTCCTCTGGAAGGCTGTTCATCCATTTAATGCTCTCTTCGGCCATCCGGTCTTCAATATGTTCCCCTTCATAATTCGCTTTGAAATTTTTGTATGCCCAGGGAGCGATATATCCTCCCGCAGGTCCCGGCCCCGGCGAATGCGGCATATCCACATCAAAGCCGTGTTCATAGGGACTGAATGGTTCCGGTCCTAAATGCCACTTGCCAAAATGGGCTGTTTGATACCCTGCCTCGTTCACCAATTTTCCGAGCGTCGGAAATGCTGTGTCCAGGCGCGTGACAGAACTGACGACTACCGCTTTATTTGAAGGAGCGGATTTCTTGGCCACCCTAGCCTTCATCCGAACATTTTTTGTGTGATGGCCTGGCGTCGTGCTGCCGTGACGCGCGGGGGTCTGTCCGGTAAGAATACTGGCCCGGGTCGGTGAACAAAGGGGGGAATTGGAATACGCTCTTGTGAAGGTGCGACCCCGTTCGGACAAGCGCAAGATATTCGGTGTTTTATACAGCTTGGTCATGCCATACAACTCGGTATCACTCCAGCCGAGATCATCGGCGAGGATAAACACGACGTTCATTGGCTTTTCGGCACCGATTACATTGAAACTTGTTGCACACAGAAGTATCAAAATTGAAACCTGTTTCATAATCAAAACCTTTTCGTTTTATTCGTTCTATTTGTTGGGTATTAGTTGGCCCTGCCTGTCATTGACAACAGCGACTTATTCAACGTCGCTTTCACGTCCGAGAATTCAGGATCGTCAGCTAGGTTGTGCCATTCGTTCGGATCGGTACGGTGATCATACAATTCTTCTTCCCCTTTACGGGTCAATGTGTATCGCCAATCCTTTGAACGAACGGTGAAATGCTGGTCTTCAACTTTTGCGGGAACATCTTTCTTCACAGGAACACCCGCATCGATTGCGGTTAATGCGACATCCGGGCCGCCCCAGGAGCCGTTCTCGGGATCGTCCAGGAAGGGGCGCAGGCTGTGACCGTCAAGGGGTTGACCTCCATCGCGATACGTGTCTTCGGAAAGATTGCACAAATCAACCAGAGTAGGATAGAGATCGATCAAGCCTACGGGATGATTACTTTCCTTCCCTTTGTTTCTTCCATCGGGCATCCGAACGATCAGAGGGACACGGGTGGATTCCTCCCAGACGGTTCTCTTCATGAATTGATTTTTTTCCCCCATGTGGAACCCATGGTCGCTGGTAACGACCACAATGGTGTTGTCGGCATGTGGACTCTGCTCAAGGGCATCCAGGACACGACCAATCTGAGCATCGGCAAAAGACACACAGGCGAGGTAGGCCTGAATCCACTTTCTCCATCCTTCATCCCCCTCATAAGAATCCTGTAGAGCCTTAAATCTATTCATCCCATAGCTCAAACGCCTCTCAAATTCTCTTGGAACTTTCCCATTGTGCGTTGAAAACTTCCAAAGTTCCTCGGCAACGTCATCCAAGTCGTTCTCAAAATAAGGAGGCTTCTTCACTTCGTCCAGCGGGAATTTGTCAAAGTGGGATTGGGGCGCATGCCATGGCGCATGGGGCCTTATGATACCGAGGGTAATGAGGAAGGGCTTGTCGTGATCCTGTTGCAGTACGTTAATTCCAAAATCGGCGGTAAGCTCATCAGGCAAAGGATCCCTGTCCTCCTCCGTGTTGTAACGAAAGGGTTTTTGACCCTTAATCAAGATCCAGCCTTTATACCCAGTGATTCCTTTCTTCTCATCGGGCTTGAACTCGGGAACATTATCAATGGAGGCAAACGAATTAAATCCTGTTACCCCGAATTGCTCCGGGACATCAGGATGCGCACGATGCCTTTTACTGACCCCCGTAGAGTCTTTGCCCGAATAGGCAAAAGGACCGTATTCCGAACCGTTCCCGAATGTTCCAAGGCCGTCGCTCCTGTTGAATAAAGGCTTCGTATTATGATTTTCATGAAAAAGTTTACCGGCTCCGTATATACGATATCCGTTATCCGCGAAATGTTCGAAGAAGGGTTTGCTGTGTTTCAGGGTCGGGTTATTGTGCCATCGATTCTGATCCTGACGATGGCCGTAAAAGCCGGAATTATGGGGGTAGATGCCTGTCCAGAAGCTGGACCGCGATGGCCCGCATACAGGGGCGGCACTATGAGCATTCGTGAATCGGATGCCCTCGCTTGCAAGACGTGACAAATTCGGAGTCTTTGCCTGTGGATGCCCACCCATACCTTCCACCGAATCGTTCATGTCATCCAAAACGATGAACACCACGTTAGGCCGTGCCGACGAATTTTCCTCGGCAAGGACAAAGGTCTGCATCAGAAAGACTATTGTGATGATTGATAGTACCCTTTTCATTTCAATGTTCCTCTTAACTAAAATTTGTTCTTGCTTGATGGATTGATCGAGCATGTTCGGTTGAATATCGACAAGGCTTATCCATGGTTTTATCGGGCCCTACGTGGTTGGCGTTCGGGCGTTGCGGTAATTGGTTCGTGATGAGCCGGAACCCCTTTGCGCATTACTTCTTTTATATCTGAATAGTCGGGATTATCCGCAAGGTTTTTCCATTCCCATTTATCTTTCTCGTGGTCGTACAACTCTTCGGATCCATCTGCATAGACGATATACCGGTAACGTTCGGAACGAATACCGTAATTTTTATATCCGAATGTTGTTACAGAGGTTTTATCCCATACGGCATCAGGATTTCTCATCAGTATGGAGAGGTCGTTCCCTTCCAGTTGTTTCTCAGGAGGTTCGATGCCGGTCAGGGAGGCGAGAGTCGGATAGATATCCAGCAAATTAACGGGCTTGCTGCTAGTCGATCCAGGCTTGGTTACCTCCGGCGCCACCCAAACCATGTTCACCCTCGTAGCTCGTTCCCAAAGAGAGTATTTCGCCCAGCGTTCTTTTTCGCCGAGCTGAAATCCATGGTCGCTCCAGAGCACTATGATGGTATTGTCAGCGTACTTTGATTTCTCGAGGGCCCCGACAATTTGACCAACAAGATCATCGGTCATCGCGGTACAGGCCAGATAACCCCGGATGGCGTGCTTCCACTGTCCGGCCTCTCGAATTGCCTTCCCTGAAGGGATGTGTGCCTGTTTTGAATGCGCCGCCGGCACATCGATCAAATCTCCTTCGAGGTAGCCTTCCGGGTGCTCAATTTCTTCCAAAGGAAATCGATCGAAATATTCCTGAGGTGCGTAGTTCGGTAGGTGCGGCTGGAAAATACCGGCGCCCAAGAAGAAGGGTTCCTTCAATTCACCCCCCAACAGTTTCTCTTCCGCCCATATCGCCGTCTTTCCATCGTTGGTATCCGCAAGAGTAACGTCCGCGTGATAAGGGCCCCAGTCAGTGTAAGGCGTTATACCTTTCGTCATACCGTTCATGCGTCTGGGGGACGATAGCCTGGTTTCAAAAGGAAACAGATCCTGGGTCTTACTCGGGGCGTACTCATCGAAACCACGCCCTTTGATTTCTGTTTTGAAATGATTGCCGTGAAACAGTTTCCCGGCACCGGCAACATAGTATCCATTCTGTTGAAAAAACTCGGGCAATAGAACCGAGTTATTCAGGTTCGGATTTTTTGTAATCGAAGCCCGATTTACATAATTCCCCGATGTCGAAGGACGGATGCCGCTCATGATGGCCGCCCTGGAAGGACCGCAGGCGGGCGCAGCGCAATGCGCGTTCGTGAAAACGATCCCTTTAGAAGCAAGGCTATCCATATGAGGCGTCTTGGCCTGAGGATTGCCTTTCAACATTCCCGTCCAATCATTTAAGTCATCAATCGCGATGAACAATACATTTGGTTTTTTACTCTGTTGGACGGATTCCTGTGCTTCACTGGCTTTTCCTGCCACGCCGAATAGAGCAATGGCCAGAAAAAGTATCGTTGTTTTTTTCATAGTGATTCCTACTTACCCTCAGCTTTCCATTGCTTCATAAGTTTGATGTTATTTTGCAGTTTTTCAGCAAACTCAGGCCCCTTGTTTTTCTGCAGGTTCTTTACATATCCACTCATTTGGCTATCGTACATGGCTTCCGATTCAGGGAATCGACCCTGATCGTCGCTTTCGATAATCCAGTTTGCAAGGATAGCGCGCATTTCTCTCAGCTTGTCCAGATACTTGGGGTTGTCCGCGAGATTATGGATTTCCCAGGGGTCTTCGCTAAGGTTATACAACTCTTCTTCGGGTCTGGTTTCCGCAAAAAGCAATGATTGAATCTCGTTGAGCTTGCCCTCGGCATGAAGATCCCGAAGGGGCTGCATGAACGGCTTCTTGTCCTTGTATATATTGGGCTGCAAGTGCGGCCTTTTCGGATAGAAGTTACGAATGTACTTGTAATGGCCTTTGCGGATGCCGCGAATTCTTTCAACTGTCTCGTCACAGCGATCACGGGCTGTGACTACGAATTCTCTGGGCTGTGCCTGTGGACCGAAGAGTGGCCGGGCTTGCATATATTCAGGGATTTCAATTCCCGCGAAATATAATGATGTGGCTGCCATGTCGATATGGCTGATCAATTCATCGCGGGTAGTCTCTGATTCAACTCGGCCCGGCGCCCAGACCACAAAGGGTATTTTTGCCCCTTCATCGTATACGAACTGTTTTCCCCTTGCCTGACTGATGCCGTGATCGGTCATGAAGATGATGATCGTATTATCGAGTACCTCGTCTTCCTTGAGTCGCTGAATAATACGCCCGACTTCCTTGTCAGTGAATTGCACACTATTGAGATACTCGGCCCAGTCCTTTCGGAAGACAGCGTTGTCGGGATAATACGGGGGTATGCTAACCTGGTCCAGGGTGACCAAGTTATCCAACTCCTTTTCGACGCGGGCATATTGCCTAGGCACATTTCTAAATTTTCCGCCAAACAGTTGGACCTGCGCGAAGAAGGGTTGTCCGGGTTTACGGCCTGACCAATCCGCACCATCATAGAGTCTTTTTCTGTCCCACACGAAATCGTAGTCGGCCTTACCAAAATTCGTTAAGCCAGGGTTCGAGTTGCTGGTGTAGTATCCCGCTTCCTTGAACAACTCTGGAATTGGACGCACAGGGTCAGGCAGATAGTGCTTGACCGTACCGCGGCCCATGGGGTGGTTATGCGAGCCAATGGTGGTTTGGTACATCCCGGTAATCATGGCGGAACGGCTTGTTGAGCAAACTGGAGCCGTGACGTAGGCGTTACTGAAAACTACACCCTCTTTGGCGAGTCGGTCTACATGGGGCGTCTTGACGAGTTCTTGACCCTGATAACCGAAATCACAGGACATGTCGTCGACAACGACCCAGACTATATTGGGTCGTTCCTGTTCAGCCGCATTTGCATTTACTCCGAATGCTGCGCAGTACGTCAGGATACTAAGTATGCCTGCAAATGCGGCGCTAAGCTTTCGGGTACATGCTCGTATTCTCAATGTGCTTAGCCTCTTCATTTACCGGGTTTAATCATGCGCTGAAACAAGTTGTGCGTGATTTGCTGAACGCGCTCGTCTGGCCCTTGTTGAGTGACCCCATGCCTCGTGGGATTCTTGTGACCTGGAGGGCTGGACAAACCGTTGGCCCACCAGATAGTGGCGCAGCTGAATACGATGTTTCCTTTAGGGCCGTCATACATCGTGGCGGAGAAATGTCCGGGATTCCTACCGTTCATCGACGTTGGGCCTTCAGCAACCACTTGCATACCCGGCAGGTCCATCTGAGGGGCACCGTGCCACTCCCAACCGATGATGTTCTTAATCGAATCCCCCTTCTTCATTCCGGTCCCTTCAAAAAGCCAGTGGTCCGGAAGAGCGCAGGCCCAGTCACCCGCTCCCATGACGGGAGGAGTCGTCCGATTCCCCATCAACTGGGCACCATCCCGTCCTAGAATCGGTTCAAAACCTTTCTGACTAACCCTGCTTGGATCTTTAAATCTCTCCAAATCGGAAGGCATGAACCAACCTTCCCGGCGTATGACGCGGTTGGGGACTCCTTTTTCAGAGGGTAACATCGGCACAACACAGAGAACGGCGTTGGCACTTAGAAACGCCAGGTTTACACCTTCATCTCGGGCTTTCATTACATTGTCGTACATCTCCACTGACCAGTACTCATCATGCCCTACCGAAATGAATCCTTTCGTCCGCAGCAATCCCTCAGGGTCGGCGTGTGTGTCCACATTGGAAATGTAGGAAACATCGTACCCGTGTTGTTCCATCCAGAAGGCCAACGGAAATTCCCAGGGCAAGTATTCTCCAGAACCGTTAGAGGTCCTATGTCTGTTGACAGGGTGAGTGAACAAGCCGTAAGGACGATCAAAACTCACGGATCCACTAGGAACGCTGGTACTGGTCATCCCGTTGTGTGTGGTGTAGATGGAATAGTCATGTGGCCATCGGTTGTAGGCCGACCACGTCAGGTCACTGCATTGGAACAGCAGATCGCAGGGACGGTCATCGCGAACAATAAAGATGACGTAGCTTTGAATTCCTTCGGTCTCTTCGGTCAGTTTCCCGAGGTAGACGCCGCTCAACCAATCTTCCGGAATCTCGAATTCCACCGAAGGTTTCCACCGGCACTCGCGAACGAAATTCTCGCCAAGCAACGGCTCCCTTTGCGTGATGCCTTTGAGCCCGTCAAAAGTACGGACCAGTCGCCCGCCGTCCCCGTTGTAATAGCCGGTCCGAAATATTTCCAGCTTAAACGGAGACCCCGGGTTGGTACTGACCATAATCTGCAACTTCTCGCCTGCCCCTACACTGTTCGCGGAGCAGTACCCTTCGATCCACGGGCAACGCCCGTTGATCAGATTGGGATTGATATTCCCGTGCAGGGTGCGGGGCTTCGTGAGTTGCCAATCCCGTGTTCCGGGCTGGGCATTCTCTTCCGTAATCCGGTTATTGCCCGTCGCGGCATTTGCTTTCAAGGTTGGGAATTGTCCTCCCGCCGAAAAGGCCACACTTGCAGCGGCAGCCCCTTTTAATAAGTCGCGGCGACTAATGCCGCTGTTCTCATCATCAGATTTATTCATACCATCGTATCCTTTCGTTACCACCGAGACCGATTGCACCAGATCTCACTGCATTTCATAATTGTTCTTGGGGCTTACTCACTTCCAGGCTCAAGAAATTTACTATTATTGAGCGAACGTAAGAAGGTCATCAGATCTATGAGTTCCTCGTCCGAGAATTCAGAGTCCAATCCTTCGGGCATCACGGATATCGGGGAAGGTTCCATCGATAGGATTTCGTTGCGATCCAGCGTGCGGGATTCATCCGCACCAGTATGGAAGGTGATCGTATCCGGAGTCTCTCGACCGATTATTCCGCCTAAGAGTTCATCTGACATCTCTACGGTGTAGGTCTGAAAGTCGGGAACCATGCTCGAACTCGGGAACAGCACGGCTTCCAATAAATCGTGACCGGAACGAACCAAACCAATCGTAGTGAGATCGGGACCGATCGTTCCACCTTCCTCACCAATAGCATGACAACTCGAGCAAGCCGCCTTTTCCCCGAAGAAAATGTTACGGCCTTTCCCGACATCGCCTTGGGCCGTAAGCGGCTCGATTCGCAGGAACCGGTCGGTCAGCTTTTCGTCCCTTGCTTCAAATTGTGCTTTGAAACCTCTTGCCAGGACGTGTACGGATTCTGGAAAAGAATCTAGGAGTCGGTCCAATTGAACGACCGTCATGAGGTCCGCTGCATCTTCATTTTTTTCGAGACTATCGATGATCTGATTTCCCAGATTCGGGTCGGTCTCTCCTTCAAAAGCCCGCATCGCGGCCGCTAATATCAGGGCGTCTGCATCCGGGAGATAATCCTCGGCAAATCGACGCTTCGTGGTCTCATCCAGAGTCGCATTGGTCAATACAGACGAAGCGGCTCGCCGGATGGTGGGTTCCGTACCGGTTCGGAGATTGTCCAATACCAGATTGAGTCGCGGACCGTCCAAGGGCACATCCGGATTGGATATGGCCGTAAGCGCCGCCAATCGCGAGTCGACTGCATAGCTTTCGTTGTCCGCAATAGCGGCCAGCTGAGGGGACAATGGCTCAATGCGGCGATGCACCACCACATTGAGGGCTCCCGCGCGAATGAACGCGTCATCGCCTTCCAGACATCGTGCAAGTGCATTGATCCACGGCTTCGGCATTTCAGCCGGAGCGGCATCATTAATCACATCTAATAGAAGGGCTCTGTGGTCAAAAGAATCATCCATTAACTTCGCGGCTACGATTTGCTGCGCGGCCTGATTGGATGCGTACGCTTTCAATACCTCTGTCACTTGCGTAGTCGACGTGACGTCTCCGTCATGAAGGAATGAGAGTACGAGTTCCAAAATCTGGCTGCTCCATCCGGGATGACGTTGCGCCACCCACAAACCAGTTTGTCGCGCAGTTTCTTCATCTGACCGAAGGAATGCGGCCGTGCGGGCCGCCGTTACGCGGGGATCCTTGAGCTGATCCAAAACGACCAGCGCGGACTCTCTGGCAAGCCATGCTTCATCGCTGTCCAGTGTGAGTCGCAAACTTTCCCGATCGTCGATTTCAATAAGCGCATAACGAATCGCGTGTTGTTCAAAGCGGTCGATGTTGCCACTCACCGCTTCGAGAAGCGCACTCGTTGCCGACGTATCACCGATACGCCCAAGTGCCGTGGCGGTTTCTCTTCGTTCGAGGGGTGATTTCGATTGCAACTTGGCGATGAGTATTGAGACACTCCCTTGATCTTTGAGTTCTCCGAGCGCCTGGATGGCCGCAACACGCACTTTCAATTCAGAATCGGACAGTGCCTTTCGAATGGCTGGCCCAACAGGGTCTCCACCGATCCGATACAAGGCCCAAACTGCTTGTCTCCTAGCTCGTGCATCAGATGCCTTGGCAACTGCACGCTCGAGCAACGGGGTCATACTATCGCCTCGAGCCACGATGGTTTCTAAAGCTCGTTCGCGAACACGAAAGCGTTTATCGGACAAGTGTTCAATCCATTCGTCTGCGTCCAAGGTGTCAAGATTAAGGCTGCGCCCCCATGGATCCGCAACAGACCTGGACTGTTTAAAACGAATGCGATATATGGACCCCGTAATCTCGGGTTTGGCAACGCGACTAATTGGGCAAGCATCGACGTACCACGCGCCCGTGTCACAAAAGAGCAGACTGCCATCTGCATCTTCCACGACATCAGTCGGATAGAAATCGTCATCCGTCGACGTCAAAAAGTCCGAGTCGATTGTTTGGAATGTTGAGCCATCGGGTTCGAGTATATGTGCCTGAATCCGATGGGGATTGAATTGCGCGCTGAAGAGTGCTCCGCGATAAGATGCGCCTAAACCATCACTTTGAAGCGTCAGAATCCCCGACGGTGCGATCCGTGCAAATTGTGACATGACCGGCATGTACGAGCCCGTGCGTATCAGTTCTTTCACGGCGCCGCTGTGTCTTGGATAGACCCCTCCCCAGACCCAATGCATGATGGCATCCCGCAATCCATATTTGGGAAGCGTAAAATACGTCATCGTCCCCATCATCTGGCCGTACTCGGTAAACGACACCTCCACCGGATTGTTGAAACCGCCGCCCACGACTCGTTCGAGCGCGGTACCGTCGGCGTTGCTTCGAAAAACACCGCCGGCTCGACCTTTGTATGTCTCGTTGTCTTGGGTCTCGATTTCGAAACCATGCAGGCCTTGGGTAAGGTACATTCGGCCATCCGGCCCCAGAAACGGACCATGTAAACCGTCGGTGTGTTTTGTTTTCCAACCCGTTTGCAACACCGTCCGAGAGTCGGCTACGCCGTCGTCATCAACATCTTCAAACCGAACGAAATGAGGAGGGTCAGTCACGTACAACGCATCCTGATGCCACATGACCCCCTGGGGCAGACCAAGCTCCGTAGCAAAAATGGTCCGTGTATCGAAGATGCCGTCTCGGTCGGTATCTTCAAGTCGCAGTATTCGACATTCGGGTACGTCGGCCATTTCATTTCCGTTTAAATCTTTCCCAGTAGACTCCGCGATGAACAAACGACCTTTATCATCGAAATTCATAAACATGGGATACGCCGTAAGACCGGGCTCAACAGCACTCACTACTTCAAATCCATCTGGAACAGAGAGTGTATCCAGGCGATTTTCGTCAGCAATCACGACATTCCACGACGTCATCATTATCGAGAAGACAACCATTCCTCGTACGGTGGCTCGTTCGATTGCCGTCAACTTCTGTTTATAGTTTGTGACCACTGCTTAAAGTCCCATCAAGTGTTCGATTACCATTAGCTCGAGTGCTTCATAGTTTCGTTCGGCAATAAATCTCGCTTCCTGTTCTGTGTCGTAGCTACGTACCTTTTCTACTAAGTATTCAAAAACCTTTTTGCTGTTTGTCAGGTGAGCAATTGAAGGAACATCTTTTTGGGTACGCATCGCCTTTACATCCAGTCCAATGAACTCACCACGGCTTCCGTAGTTAGCTGATTCTAGGACTCGTACCTGGTTAAACGCTGCTCGTAGATTAGACGTCCCAAACCCTTTGTCTTGATCATACTTCAGACCATTCTGATCGTTTAGGTGCACACTACCGAGTTTGTTGTGTGCCAAGGCAAATGCCATTTCATCGGAAGGATCCAGGCCAGCTAATTGTGCGTGGGCCGTTTCAATTAGACCTTTAACCCGGTCAGGATCCTTGGACGCATATGCGAGAGCAACCGCATGGCCGATGGTGGGCACATAGGCCTGATCGGTAGGTTCATTTGGTTTAGGTTCAATCCAAATTTCTATTTCTGAATCATAATCCAGGATTCGATTGATTGTTTCCAGGATGCGCGAATAGGCAAGCATGGCATCCTTGGCTTCACGAATATAGGTACCTTCGCGTGCAAGCCATAACACAATCGCACCGCTTCCCAACTCCTTGGCGATGTCTATGCACTTCTTCGTGCGATCCTCAGCGTATTGACGATCAGATGCAGAGTTCGATGTGTAGCCACCATCAACGGTTTCTTCAACAAACCATAGTCGTGGTGCCACAAACTCAGGTACGAGACCTTCGGAATTAAGAATGGACTTTACCTTCTGAGCCCCTTCAATAACTTGAGCAGGAGACTTCCCGTCCAGATCCGGCACAACATCATCATCGTGAAACTGTACCCCATCGAATCCCAATGATTTGTATAACGCATATTTTTTTTCGTGAGGGAATTCTGCTCGAACATCCCCGCCAAAGGGGTCTGCGCCTTCGCTAATGTTCCATGGGCCAAACGAAAATCGATATTCTACCTGCTTACTCAATCGTCCAATCTCCTTTAATTATTGGTGTGTAACCTTAAGTTTATAATGGAATTCCCTTCCGTACTTCGTCTAATACTTCAAAAACCGATACTATTGAATCAAAATTATGTTGTTATGCGTCTTTTTCTGTTAAATTTGTACTATGCCGGTGTATCACGAAATTATAGAACCGTATCCGTCGCAGTCCTTTCGCCTGTTAAAGTGGGATGATTGTCTCGCCAACGTCCGAATGTGTGATGGCCCAGACGAGTCGACGCAAATCGAAGGGAGCGGCGAACGATGGCATGCACATCCCGCTGTTGAATTGACCTTCATCGAATCAGGTGAAGGAATTCGTTTTGTAGGGGACAACATTGGGACAATCGAGCCTCCTGAGTTGGTATTAATTGGTACAAACCTTCCTCACTATTGGAATGGATTAGAAATCTCGTCGGGCGTGGCGGCTCAGTTCGAGATAGACTCGGGGAATGGGCTTCATCTACTGCCGGAAGTAACTGCATTGGATCCGATCTTGGAAGCCGGCAAGCAGGGCGTATTGTTTGATTCGAACATCGCCTCCGAATTTGGGGTCAGGCTTCGCCAAATGTCGGCTCTCGATTCTCTAAGCCGATTGGCTGAATTGTTAAAGGTACTCGCTCAACTAAGCGATGAGGTGGGCAACGCTCGTCCTCTGAGCCAAAAATCATTCACCCTCACCGAAACATCCCCAAACGCAGATGAGATTTCGCGCACGGTGAGTCTTCTTACAGACCACTTCCAGGAAGACCTGACCGTAGACGATATTTGTCAGGCGGTCGGTCTGAGCCGTACGACACTGAGTCGATGTTTTCGCAAATACACAGGCCGTAGTTTGATCGACTTCCTGAATAGTGTGCGTATTGATCACGCATGCAGAATGCTTATGGAAACATCGGACTCTATCAGTGATATAGCGTTCCAATCCGGTTTCAGTAATTTGTCACACTTCAACCGACAATTTCGTCGAACGATCGGCCGCCCGCCCCGTGAGTACCGACGAACAAACCGACGAATATTTTCGTCTTCCATGTAGACGATATTACAAATTGAAAGATCTATTTCTGACCTCGTTTATGTTTTTCTCTCTTCGTTCAGGCTTTTGGGCTATGTCTGTAATACGCCCATTGGGCCGGCCTGTCGTGCGAATGTAAATTGAGAAATACTCTAAGCCTGCATACTGAACAAGTGAGCTGCAACGATTCTGGCCGGATTCTCCGGTGGGTGTTTTGAGGTGTGCATTGGAAGTTCATTGCTGGCTCACGTTTCATCCTGTAAGTGGAGTTCGGTTGATAAAATTCATTCTACGTGGTTGGCCTTTACTTGTTCTGAAAGCCCCTTATGCGTTTCGCGTCGAAAAAATGAAAACGGTAAGTTGCCCTTGGTAATCACGATAGGTACGATAGAAAATGTTGTGAGAAACACGTTGCGTTTGCGGCTACCGACCGCGCCGCGCCCAACGGTCTCACGACGCGGCGGCCATTAGAGAAGATGTTCGGACCCGAAAAAGCGGATTGACTTACTTGATCGAAAGCGATTTTATTTTGCAGCAAGGCATCGTATTCGTTGTTCTCTTAGCAACGCTCGTTCTATTCATTGTGGGACGCTGGCGCTACGATTTGGTGGCGTTGCTGGCCATGTTGACCATTACCATTTTGGGGGCATTCCCGGGGATAGGCACAATCATTCCACCGCAGGACGCGTTCGCGGGGTTTGGTCACCCGGCCGTGGTCACCGTTGCGGCCGTCCTGGTCGTGGGCCGCGGACTTCTCAATTCCGGCTTGGTCCACCGTATCAGCGAGCAATTGACGCATATCGGTGATCGCCCTGTACTTCAGGTGCTGGCGATGACGATGTTGATTACGGTTTGTTCCGGGTTCATGAATAATGTCGGCGCGCTGGCCATCCTCATGCCCGTGGCCATCCAGATGGCGCGCAAGGCAGGCCGTTCGCCGTCATTTATCCTCATGCCGATTGCCTTCGGTTCGCTTCTCGGCGGGATGATGACGCTAATAGGTACGCCGCCCAATATCATCATTTCGAGTTATCGCGCGGAAACCAGCGGCGAAGCCTTTCGCATGTTCGATTTCATGCCTGTCGGATTAGGCGTCGCCGTCGTCGGGGGACTCTTTATTGGCTTGGTAGGCTGGCATCTGATTCCACAACGTAAAGGCCAGCGATCACGCGAGGAAATGTTCGAAATCGGCCATTACGTCACGGAAGTCCGCATCCCCGAAGAATCAAATGTGGTGGGAGAAACACTCGCTGCATCGGAGGCATTGTCGAAGAACAACGTCCTCGTGATAGGCATCGTGCGAGGCGACCGTCGGCTTAATCGGCTTACGGCCCACGACGTGTTTCATGCCAACGACACCCTGATAATCCAGACCGATTCGGCTGCTCTAAAAGCGCTCGTAGACACCCAGGATTTCACGCTTGCAGAAGACAAAGACCTGGAAGAAGAGTTTATGGAATCCGATGATATGAAACTGCTGGAAGCGGTCGTCATGCCCGGCTCCATCATGATCGGCCGTCATGCACGGGGGCTTAACCTGCGCGAACGATTCGACATTTTTTTGCTTGCCGTAGCCCGCCATGGTTCCCGGCTACGCGGCAGATTGGGCACCATTCGCATCAAAGTGGGGGACATCCTTCTCCTGCGAGGTGGGGAGGAAGTACTCTACGAAAATGGGCCCAAACTCGGATACCTCCCTCTAGCCGCCCGGGGGCTGCAATTTGGAAAACCTCCGCGAATTGTATTTGCTCTGATGCTCTTTGCATTTGCTATCGCGTGCGCTGGCTTGGGAATCATCCCGGTCCAAATTGCGTTTAGCGCCGTGGCACTCGTGATGATTCTCACGGGATTTTTATCGGTCCGCGAAGCCTACGAAAGTATTGAATGGCCTATCATCGTTTTGCTGGGCGCGATGATTCCCGTTGGTGCCGCCCTCGAAACGACCGGCGGTGCTGCCCGAGTCGCAGAAGCCATTGTTGGATTCGGAAGTTCATATTCTCCCGTCGTCATTCTTGTGATTGTACTCGTGGGTACCATGTTCCTGTCCGACCTCGTCAACAACGCCGCCGCCGCACTTCTCATGGCGCCCATTGCGGTACGCGTCGCCCAGGGGGTAGATGCATCGCCCGACCCCTTCTTGATGAGTGTGGCTGTCGGTGCTTCATGTGCGTTTCTAACACCTATCGGCCACCAATCCAACGCGTTGGTCATGGGCCCCGGCGGGTACAAATTTTCCGACTACTGGCGGATGGGGCTTCCGCTCGAAATCATCGTCACGGTCGTATCTGTTCCTCTAATCATCTGGTGGTGGCCCCTAAACCCGGCGTAGCAGGTCAATCGGGGAAGTTCGCTTTTTTTTCGATTTCCACCATCTCTAATTCCCTCTATTTTCCACCCTTTTACCTGAAAGATCGGGTCGGTCACATGGATATTAGTCGTATTTGACAATGTTACGTGTTTAGCTTAATATAAATATACGTAAACAAATAAAAAAGATAATTATGACTCATATCACCGTTAGGCGGTCCTTATTTTTCAAGCTCAATTGGGACCAACAAGAATTTATCCATATTCATTCAGGGAGTTTCAGTCATGAGCAAGAGAATCCGCATAACAATCTTCGTCGCAACGATCCTGTTCAGTTGCGTTCCCGCATTTGCGGGCACGACCTACATCGACTTTAACAGCGGCGTAGGCCCGCTCGAATTCAGCGCCGCGGGTACCGCATTAACTGCCGTAGGCGGCCGAGGGGTCTTTACCAGTGGCGGTATCACACTCCTCACAAGCGGAGGCCTCGTTTCGAGCGGCGGAACCGTGACAACCAGCATGACTCTACGACCGGGCACCGACTCGGGCACGGGCTTGGGCCTCATCTTGATAGACCCGTCGACCAATAACACGCTTACTGCTCTTGCGGACGCAAGCGGTCTCGTCACCTTGGTGGATTGGATCGGAAACTTTCGGAGCCTGACCTTCGACGCCCCCAACGCGACCAACACCATCACACTGGAATACAATGCCTCCACCGAACGCGCCACCATGACCATCACCAACATCGGGGGGCCGGACTCCGTGTTCCTCGACGCTGCTCTCAACGGTGCGTTTAACGTCAACATCGGGGTGGCGGCGAATGGCGGCTCCAGCTTTGAAGACTTCACCGCGACGGGAATCGGTGTACCCGATTTCCCGGCCGTCGATTCGGATGGCGACGGCGTGTCTGACGCCGACGAACTCGCCGCGGGCACCGACCCCAACGACCCGGGGAATGCGCCCGTTTCCAACGCGAGTGGCGGAAGCCTTACTGCCATGGACGGCTCTTCGGCCACCTTCGTGGCAGGCAGCCTGCCATCGCCCACCATCAATGTATCCATCGATCCACCGAATTCGATCCCGGGCGGGAACGTTCCGGGCGGACTGTTTACTGGGCTCGCGGGGCTAGAATTGGGCCCGGACGCCTCCAGCTTCTCCAGTCCCGTAGCCGTCACAATGCCCTACAGCGCCGACGCCGTTGGAGGACTGGACGAAAACTCCTTAACCGTCTTTTATCATGACGGTGCCAACTACGCATCCACGGGCATCACCGGTGTATCCATCGACACCGTTAACAATGTCGCCTCCTTCAGCACGACGCACTTCACCACCTTCGTACTCGCCGGTTCCCTGCTCGATTCGGATGGCGACGGTACGCCAGACGTCACCGATGTCTTTCCCTTCAATCCACGGGGCGCCACCGATACCGATACGGACAACATCGGCGATGAATGGGAAATGCTCTGGTTCGGAGACTTCACCACCGCCAATGGCTCCACCGACTTCGACAGCGACACCGTGAGCGACCTTCTCGAGTTCCACCACGGCTTTGACCCCACGGACGGCACGTCCACGCTCCCGGCCGCATCCGCCTTATTCCTTCTACTGCTCGCCCTCATCCTGACGGCCCATGGCCTCAGAAAGAGGGAGGACTGTCATTAGATAGTCGCGGATTCAAAAGCGTACTGCGCCCTTTTCCCAGCCACCCTGTGAATTTGAAATGGGGCGACTGCTCCCTAATAAACACGAGACCAAACTGGCCATCGCGAGAATGTTGATTCCCTCGACTCATCCGACGATAATCAGTACGTTGAAACATCAAACGTTGAAAAATCATCCTCAAACGCATTCTCATTTGCGTTTGGAACTTCATAGAGGAGAATGAACATGTCGAAAATCACACGTCGCCAATTTATAAGCCGAGCTGCTGCCATCGGGGCCGCATCCACTCTCGGATTCCCGAATATCGTTCGGGCACAAGGACTGAATGAAAAACTTCAGGTGGGCTTTATCGCCGCCGGTGGACAGGCAGGCAGCCATACGGGCCACTCCCACAAGCACGGACTGCAGGCGATCGCATTCGCCGATGTGGACAAAAAACAGTGGCACGGCGTTCACGAGAAGGAAGGCTGGGATCAGGCCAAGGGTTATACCGACTGGCGGAAGGTCTTTGAAAATCACGCTGATGAACTGGATGTCGTGTTTGTGGCGACGCCCGACCATACCCATTACGCGCCTTCAATGACCGCAATTTCCATGGGCATCCATTGCTACACGGAAAAACCCATGACGTGGTCGGTGAAAGAAGCTCAAATGCTCACCGCTGCCTATGCGAAGAACACCAAGGTGGTGACGCAGATGGGGAACCAGGGGCACGCGGGTAACGGTTGGCGTAAAGCCTATGAATATGTGAACGCCGGCGCGATCGGCGACATCGTAGAATTCCACACGTGGACGAATCGTCCGGTTTGGCCGCAGGGTGGTGACCGACCCGACTATACTAGCCCGGTGCCTGATAACCTCGATTGGGAAGCATGGGTTGGCGCCGCGCCGATGCGGCCTTTCGCAGGACCGCCGGCGAATCGGCGGAGAGGTCCTTATCACACGTTTAACTGGCGTGGGGTCGTGGACTTTGGTTCCGGCGCACTCGGCGACATGGCCTGCCACACGACCGACGGCATCTATTCCATCATGGACCCCGGCTACGCGCAGACGGTAGAACCGATCACGATGACCGGTCCCGTCAAAGATCAATTTCCCGCGGGCATGGTGATCAAAAGCACCTACAGAGCGAAAAGCGACCGACCGGGTTTTACCACCTACTGGTATGAAGGCAAAGATGAAAACGGAAAACCTTACATGCCAGACACTCCAGAAGAATTAAAAGCCGATGGGAAAGAATTACCTGGAACAGGAAACCTGGTTGTCGGTACGAAAGGAAAGATGCTCGTAGAAGGCGACTATTGGGATCATACTAAACTGATTCCGGAAAAGAAGCACAACGAATTCGGCGATCCCAAGCAACTTCTCGAACGCTCTCCAGGACACCATGAGGAATTCTTCATGGCGTGCCGAGGCGAGAAGCCACGGGAATTCAGCCAATCCAATTTTAGTTATTCCGGTCCCATGACCGCGAACATTCAATTGGGAAACCTTGCGGCGCGTGCTGGCAAGAAAATTGAACTGGATATCGACGGCGTCATTACGAGCGATCCGAAGATCAACGAACAGGCATGGCGTGAGCACCGCGAAGGTTGGGGGCCACTCGTGACGAAGGTTTAGTCCGACGTTTAAAAAAAAGAACGTAAAGCATAATGAAGGACAATCGCGAATTGGAATCGCGATTGTCCTTTTCATTTTTTCGAATCTTGCCGCTATCACAAATCTCGGGCCCAATTCCGCGCTGACCCAATTGGATTCGCACGGAATCCTTGGTCTACCCTAGGGCATTCGATGGGAATTACACTATGAAATCTAAATTTGGAATATCATTCCTTATTTCACTAGTTTAGTCTTATTTCACTACTTGAAGAGCCTCGGTAACCGATCACGAAGAATTGAACACTAATGGTTAAACGTTAGGAGCAATCCATGAAAAAACGAGTGTTACAAACCAGCGCAGCACTGATGGTTATCTTTTTAGGAATCGCGACGGTCCACGCGCAACGGGGCGGCGGCGGGAGTTCGCTGCAGGAACCCTTCCGTGGCGTTGCTGACCACGGCAAGATCGAACCTGGCTTGTTTAAAATCGAATCGACTGGGGTGAGCACCGAACCTGTTGTGACGGCTGCCGAGGCGTTTCTCCAAGGATTGACCGAAGAACAACGAAGTCGCACTGAGTTCCCGGTCGATGATCTTGAATGGCGGAAGTGGGACAACCGGCATTCTCCTAAACGTGAAGGCGTTGGATTTGACGAGATGAGTGTAGAACAAAGGGACCTGGCGTTTACGCTGATGGGGGCGAGCCTGAGTGCGAAAGGCCTCAAACTCTCACAAGATATTATGAAACTCAACGGCACGTTGGCCGAACTAGCCGACGACTACGAAGAGTATGGGGAGTGGCTTTACTGGATTACGATCATGGGGGAACCGTCCGTCACCGAGCCCTGGGGCTGGCAACTCGACGGGCATCACCTGGTCATCAATTATTTCGTTCTGGGCGATCAGGTTGTGATGTCGCCGGTCTTCATCGGCAGCGAACCCGTTCATGCGACGACTGGGAAATTTAAGGGTACGATTATTCTGCAGGACGAGCAGAACCGAGGACTGAAATTTGTCCGTTCACTCAAAACGAAACAACAGAAGAAAGCGATACTATCCACGGAAAAGAGAGGGAACAATGCTCTAGCGCAGGCGTATAGGGACAACCTCGACCTCGACTACGCCGGCCTTCAAGGTTCCGAACTCAACGAAGAACAAACGGAATTGTTACTTGATGTCATTGAGCTGTACGTAGGCTACATGGACGACGGCCACGCGAAAATCAAAATGGAAGAAGTCAAAGAGCATTGGAACGACACTTGGTTTGCGTGGGTCGGAGAAACCGAAGACGACAGCGCCTACTACTATCGCATCCACAGCCCCGTAATCCTCATTGAATTCGACCATCAACGGCGCGTCGCACCCTTTCGGTCCCGTGAACCTAGCCGCGACCACATCCACGCCGTTGTTCGTACCCCCAACGGAAACGACTACGGAAAAGATCTGCTCCGCCAACACATTGACGAACATCACTGATTCAGAGTAACCGGCATCGAACGAATTCGCTCGCGAATCACTTCTCGAACAATGAAAGATCAATGACGTCGGCCATGGATTTGTAGCCTTCGTCGTTGGGGTGAAGGTTGTCGAGAGAGAAGCCTTCGCGGATGCGGCTTGGATCTTCCGAGTCGCGGGTTGCGGCTTCGAAGTCGACCCAGCCGTCGTATTCGCCGCTGGTCCGAATCCATTCATTGATGGTTAGACGTTTTTTCTCCCCTTCCTCGTAAAAATAACCGGCGCCTCGAAATGGCGGCAGGGTCGCACCGATGACTTTGATGCCCCGGGCGTGGGCACGGGCAATGACTTGCCGGTATCCCTGGATCAATTCCTCGGCGCTTACGTCCTGGTCCCTAGCCAATTCCTGGCTAAACCCGATATCGTTGATGCCTTCCAACACGATGACATGCGTAACGCCGGTCGTAGATAACACATCCTGTTCAAAACGCGACAACAAACTGCGCCCGAAGGCCGTGATCGTTTCCGGCGTGTCGTTTAGAACCCGGTTTCCGCCGATACCCGCATTGGCGACGCCCATATTTTTGAGTGTCGGGTGAGTGGCAAAACGGTTTGCCAAATAGTCAGGCCACCGGCGATTGGTATTCGCCGTTGCTCCGGAGCCATCTGTAATTGAATCTCCCACTGCGACCACCGTGCCCAATGCGTCCTCGTTGTGGACTTCAACGGCCGTAATGAAAAACCAATTCGACCGTTTTCGTGTTTTTTCGAGGGAGACTTCGCCAGTGAAGTTCCCGGATTCCACAATGTAGTTGGTCTGAAGCGCCGTGCCGTGCATCGTTGGAGCACCGGTGGATTCGGGCAGATAAAGGCTGATCGCCAAGTCGGTCTGCCCGGCCACGTCCAGCTTGACCGGATCGCTCAGCATGGGAGCACCGGTTGGAATGGTCACCGAAGGGCTTCCGGAAAAGGTCAATACTCGGCCGGACCCGGCGATGATGTCGGCGTCTTTATCTCGAATAGCGAGTCGAGCCGCACCGATCTTGAGAGGTGATGTTCCGTCCACGTTGGAAAGGCGAATGCGTACCTGATCCCCGCCAATAGAAGTATGGACGATTTGCCGTAGCGTCACGTTTTCGAATCCCCGGTGGCGTTGCTCCACTACGGGAGGGTGACTAGGACTCGTCGCCCACGTAGTCACCCAATTCTCGTTTTCGGTAGCTCCAACTACGCCGCTCACCACAATACACAACGCAACTAAACATCTAAACATGATCTACTCCCTTTTTCGAAAGATGATTCTAACAGAAAAAAAGGACAGTCACCTATCGATTTTTTTTGATATAGGTGACTGTCCGAAAACCGTTTTGTTTGACTACTTTATTTTTTGATTCGATACAGCTTAGTTAATATACGAATACGGCCAGGTCACGATACCAGTCGGAAGGAAGCGTCGCGTGTATTTATGCCTGTTGCGTTCTCGGTCTCTTTGCGAAAACATAGAATAGGAGGAGAATCGCCAATGTTGCAATGCCAATACAAAGCCACCAAGGAAGGCCCTGGGCTGCCGGTAAATATCCACAGAATACAGCGAGCAGCCCCACAACCAGACTGTAGGGCAATTGCGTCTGGACATGTCGGAGATGATCGCATCCGCTTCCAATCGAACTCATAATGGTGGTATCTGAAATGGGCGAACAATGGTCACCAAAAATTGCCCCATCAAGAATCGCAGCCAAGGTTATTATCGTGACTAATCCATACCCAGCACCGTCAAGATGATAGGCGACTGGAATGGCAGTAGGAATCATGATAGCCATCGTGCCCCATGAGCTACCGATTGAAAATGCAGTGATAGACGCTAACACAAAGATTAGTGCCGCGAACCATACAGGTGAAGCGATGTCCCCACCCATTGCGATAACATACTCGCCCGTATCCAGACCGTCGCAGGCGCTCTTCAGCGACCATGCGCAAATGAGAATTGCGTTGGCTGTAACTGCGGTTTTCAACCCTTTCAATATACCCTGAAGAATCACATCATTGCTGACACGGCCAGTAAATTTCGCCATGAAAACGGAAACGATGAAACCAGCGAAGCTGGAATAGGCAAGAAGGGGAATACTGTTCGCATCGGATATTGCATCGCGCCATGCATACAGATTGAATGGGTTTGACCCACCACCACCTTGAATCCATAATCCTGCGAATAATCCGATAACCCAAACGCCCAAGGGGACCAGCGCGGTGCGCGCCAGCGGTCGTGCATTTGGATCGGGTTCGGGTTGTTGAGCGGAATCGTTCTGTCCCGATACCGATTCTTCATTCCCATCACCATCGATTCCAAGAGTCCCTTCTTCAGCACGAGCCATCGGGCCAAAATCGCGTCCTGTCATTACATTAAACAATACAAAGAGCAACATAAGAATGCAGTAAAAGCGATATCCAAGTGCATCAAAGAGCATGGAGTATCCATCAGTCCCAAGACCAAGCGATTCGTTCATGTCGTTAAACAAACCTACTTCATAGCCAATCCATGTACTCACCACGGCGAGTCCGGCAATGGGTGCCGCAGTTGCATCGACAAGGAAGGCGAGTTTCTCCCGGCTAATGTTGTGTTTGTCGCAGGCGGAACGCATGGATGCGCCTACAATCATTGTATTGGCATAGTCATCAAGGAACATGAGCAACCCAAGAATATAGGTGACTACTTGCGTTGATTTTCGAGTGGATGCATACCGACTAAGCCAAACGACCAGACCATGAAAACCACCAGACACGATAGAGACAGCAATCATAGCGAGCACAAAGAAGATAAAAGCGATGATAAACAAATTGTCGGGATCGGTAGCGGAATCGATCAGGTACTTGAATCCAGTCAATATACTCCAGCCATGGTCAGCTTGAGGTGCACCTGGAGCCAGCGTGACCATACCGCCGATGAGAACTGCGGCGAAGAGACTCATTAGCACTCGTCCCGTTAACACGGCCAAGGAGATCGCGATGAGCGGAGGTAAAATGCTAAACCAGGGGCCTGCTTCGGGAAATCGTGTTGCGTCCGGCTTGAACATAAACGCCAGAATGCAGATAACGACAAAACCGATCGGAGTAATGATGGACTTCTTACTTACTTTAGAATTCATTCAGAGATACGTTTCACGAGTAATGGGACAGAATCAGTAGACATAAGAGCGCAATAAATTTAACCATCAAGTTTTTCTCCATTACCCAATCGACATATTTTAATCGAACGAATTCAGTCCCATATTATGTACTAATTCCCGGCAAAGTTCACATTTGCAAATTGACATTGATTCAAACGACAGAACTGCGTCCCAGTCGGACAGGATGTATTAGAAACAACGGTGGATCGACTGGAATTGTGGTACACTCGCCGAAATGTCCGAACGTTATGACCCATCTGCAGCATGGCATTATGCGGCTTACAGACCACCGCTTCACGAGATCATTCTGGATCGCGCCCTTTCAACCGGCCAACGATTTCGAGTTGGTTTAGATGTGGGGTGTGGAACAGGCTACTCAGCAATTGCACTCGCACGTTACTGCGATCAAGTAATTGGAATCGATTCAAGCTCATCCATGCTCGAGCTCGCAACGGAGCATCTGAACGTCACCTACATCCATACGGATATAAACTCGAACGAACAACTGCCGGTAGATAAATTCGAAATTGTGACTTTCGCCGGGTCACTTTTTTATATGAAAGAAAAAACGCTCCGGGATTCGTTGGGAAGCCTCTGCCTTCCGGGCGCCACAATTATCGTCTACGACTTCAGGGTCGATCTCGACAAAGCCCTCTCGGTCCTTGGATTAAGCCCCCCATCAGTGTCCGGTGAATACGACTATGAAGTTAATTTGGCGGGTTGGGAAGAATTCAGTACGAACCTAAATGGTAAAGAATCGATTACTCTTGATAGTTCCGAAGACCAAATCACTCATTTATTACTCGCGGATTCAAGGTGCCAAGATGCTCTTCAGAATCATTTTTCAAGAGATGCGCTGTTCGACAGTGTTTCTGCGCAATTAAAAAAACAAAAGAGAAAACTAGACATATACGCGGACATCTATTTCACCCGGTACAGTTGTGAACATGGGTAGAATTGTCCCTAAAATTGTAGAGATGTAACGTCGTTTCGAGTTTCTTGTCCATTTGTAGTCGTTGTCGTTACTCGACTTCGTCCATCAGCGGGTTGCGGTCTTCGAAATCGAAGGGAGCGAGGTAGAATTCGTGCCAGGCGGTGGGCATGACGGGCCAGTCTTCGGCACGCACCACGTGGTGGAATCCGACGTTGTACCACGCGACGATATCCGTGTCTTCGATAGGGCGATCTGCGGCGGACCAATACGCAAGTCCGTCAACACCGCGGTTTTGGTTTGGGGTCCAACCGCTCGCGAAACGTTCTTTCGCGTTGTAGGGCGTCACGAAAAGATTGTGCTTGGACCACGATGCTCGTTTTTGCGGCCAGTCGTTGTCGTTGAGATGGGAGGTATACGTCGTCCCGTGAGGTTTGATGCTATAACTCGTCGGGTAGCCGTGTCGGTTTTTCTTGTCGCTACTCATCACTCGCCACATGCTCGGTTTGCTTGGGGTCAGTTTCAGCTTGGCATCGTTCTCCGTCTTGGCGATGTTTGGATCGACGATCCAACCGCTGGTGCGAGGCGTACCTTCGTCCCATTGCACCGGCTTGAGCGAATCGCGCGTGAACCGGTTGGTGTGTCCGTCCACGTCAAAGTCGAGGCGATAGGCGATGTAGTGATCGTGGTTGACGGCAATGGTGTAGTTGTCGACGAATCGTCCATAAGCTCCGTCTCGACCTGTTGTATCTTCCGTCGCATTTTTACTGTTGACGGGCTTCGAGCTGCAAATTCCGGTGGCACCGACTCGAATCTTAATCCCGCCGCTCGGGTCGAAGACATAATCGAACGCGTAATCATAATTCCCCACCGTTGAAATTGTGCGCACGACCAACGCCTGCGCCCGATTTCCGTAACTGGCACGGGTTACCGGGTCCAGGTGCCTCCAGGAAGGATCGCCGCAATACCGTTCGTACAACCCAATCACTTCTTTTCTCGTTTCGCCTTTTCCGCTACTGCTTGGAACGACGGCACTCAATAACGTCGCGTTGTCCGGACAATCAATACCCCGCATTAGGGGTGTAATCGTTTCGCCCAGGCCGCCCTCACCGGCGTCCATGAAATTTCGGAAATACCAATGCTCGGTCGGGTCCATGTAAGGAACGAACAATTCGGAGACGTGTGCCTGGTAGAGCACGGAACGGCCTCGGTACGTAATATTCGAAAGGACAAGCCCTTCCTGTTTTTCAAGACGCATGTGAAATTTCCATTCGCCGAATGTGACGACATTGCCGTCTATCTTATAACTCGGTCCGTCTTTTTGGTCGTACATGACGGGATTCATTTGACTGCGGAGGGAGCGGTTCGATTCCTTGTTGAAATCCGACTTACTGTCCGACAACTTCACGACTCCCGTATCGATGACGTGCAGGACTTTCTTGTTCATCAGGTCGACCACCGCGCTCAGACCACCGATGGGACGGCCCCAATAGTTCGCCTGACCATCGTTGTAAAAAGCGTACATCCGGTAGATGTGCCCGTCGTGATCTTCTTCGTTCCCAAAGTAGCCGCGGAAAAATGGCAGCGCCAACACCTTCGAGTCGTCAGCGAGGCCGCGCTTTGCAATGGCTTCTTTCCAGCGTGCGTCCGCCTGAATCATCCCCATCGCCTGAAACACTTCGCGCGACGATAGGAGGGGACGTCCGTCGTTGATGGTTTCTATCTCGAGCAATTTCTCGTTGCTGAGATCAACCGTCGCATTTTGAAAACCCGACTCCGACAATATTTGAACTTCGGCGCTCCGTGAGATTGGGTCGCCTTCCGACCATGCGAGCACTTCCGACTTTGGCATCTCTACGAGACGGATGATGGGGTAATAGGCTCCGCGCCCGACTTCGGCGTTGGCCTTGACGATGGTTACCGCCGCTTCAATTTCATCGGGCGACAGCGCATCCATCGGATGTGTACCAGCCAGGGAGGGAGGTGCTGCAGCGAAAAAAAGCAGCTGAATTGAAAGGAATAACGTTGCAATAGTGGTTTTCATGACGAATCTCCAAACGACTAAAATTTGACCTAAGGTTCAAATAAACTTGACCAATGGTTCAAATTATAGGTAGAATGGGTACACTTGTCAAGCATATGTTTTGCGAGCCGATCGTGAACGGAGGAAATTCTTTGGGAACTGTGCCGATTACTGAAACGGAAGAATCGATCCCCGGAAATGTTGCGCGACGCAGTCCGAGTCAGGCCCGCAGTACCGCTCGTAAGGAAGCGATTTTGGATGCGACACGACGTCTCCTGGCCCGGGGCGAGCTAGACTCTATCACCACCAAGCGCATAGCGAAAGAAGCCAAAGTTCCCGTGGGTTCAGTCTACTATCTCTATCCCGACAAGTTCGCCATCTACCAGGAAATCCTCTCCAACTCGTTCGACTCGATCTGGGACCAACTTACATCGGGCGATACGACGGAACATCCAGATTGGAAGGTTTCGGTCGCTCAAGGTCTTGATGTCGCCGTAAAATTTTATGCTACCGATATCGCCTTTGCAAATCTCTACGGGGCGCTCCGTTTTCTTCCGCAACTCCAGAAGATCGATATCGAAATGAACGTGCGCTTGCAGGCCTTGTATGCGGAACGGCTCCAGGTGTGGCTGCCAGCGGTATCCAAGGCACGCGCAGAGGCCGTTGCGATTACGGTCAACTCAATCGGCGACCGCCTGCTCCAAGAATATCTCTACGCGACGAACAAGAAACAACGCAAACTTATCGTCGAAGAAATGAAACGAGCCGTTATCGCCTATCTCGAAGCCTGCGTAACCGCGGTGGGGCGACAGAACGTTTGATATCAACCACTGAGTACGATTCTTTTTTCTTAGTCTCGGCGAAGTCATTCTCGCCTGGGTAGCGAGATTAGCGGTTTGGGATTTGGTTGAGGGTGTAGTATGCGTCCGGATGTAGTAGTGGTTGGCCGTCCTCAGATCGAAGGCCCTCGGCGTCTAATTCATGTACGTGTAGAGGGCGCAGTCCATTCAGAATTAGTCTCACCGACTTGCGGTCGTCGGACACGTTGACCTGTTTGATATCAATCCTTTTCGTATCAATCTCGGGACTGCCGTAGTCCTGATGATACAGGAACGTGTAGCTGCTTATTTTTAAGGCGTCGGGTAGTTTAGCGGTTGCACTATCGATGGGCTTCGTAAATCGGAGTGTAAATCCGTCGGGTTCCGCCTCCATGGCGAGAATTTCAAAAGGTACTATACCTGTCCAGACGAGTCTCTGTAATCCAAATGAAGTCTGGCCGGTCGAATTCCAACCGCGGTTGGTCTCGCCTACGAACATGGAGCCGTCTTTTCCCCAGGCCATTCGTACCACCGCGGATTGAAACCCTTTTCGAAACGGGAAACAGGCGCCCTGATATTCGCCGTTGACCTTTTCCAGAAATACTCGATTGATCTGCGCCATCGTAAAGTCGCCGACGAATATTTGCCCTTCGAATGGACCGAAAGAGCCTTTCGTGCTGTCCCATAATACGTCCGTGGCACTCATGCCCATTTTTCGGTAGGGAAACCAAATTGCGGGTGGTTTCAGAATGGGTATTTTGCGAACGGCTTCAGGGAGCGGAATCTTGGATGGTATGGTACCGGTATGTACGATGGGAGATTCGGGACGTCGAGCGTGTTTCAGCGAATCCACATGTCCGAAAAAGGCGCCGGAACGCATATGGTGGAGTGAACCTGCCGGCACCCAATTCCCTTGCTGGTCGGTGAAAAACATGTCGCCTTCCGCGTTAGGTCCGAGGCCGGCCGGCGACCGCATCCCTGCACACATGGGGATGAGGGATCCGTCTTCGGCGATCGTTACACCCCAACCGCGCCATGCGTCCGTCGGTTTCAACTGAACGCCAATAGTCTGGTTAAGAGTCAACCACAATTTTCCGTCACCATCGCGTTTGGGGCCGAAAGAGTACTCGTGGTAATTGCCGGTGATGCCCCACTGGTTTGATACGGTGAGGTACTCGTCCGTTTTGTCATCACCGTCGGTGTCCCGCAGGCGGGTCAATTCGCTGCGCTGGGCAACGAGTAGATCTTTACCGTCCACCAACACGCCGAGCGGTTCATGCAGAGCGTTTGCGATTACTTTGTATGAGATATCCGCGGGGGGATCATCGTACACGCCATCGACCAACCATACTTCTCCCTTACGAATCGCGGCGGCCACTCGACCGTCGGGAAGGACATCCAGTCCGCCTACTTCGAAGGGAACGCCTTCCGGTGTCGGCAGTGTCACGATTCGATAGTAATCGGACTCGGATTGACCGAATGCGCAAATGGGCATCGCGTACAAAACTGATATGATGATTCTCACCATTGGGGACTCCAGGTGTGTTCAATCACGGTCGGTGTATTGGATGATGGAACTTTCGTTCTCTTATTTTTCTTGCCGGGGGACATCAGGTACAGGGTGGTCTCGCGATTGCCACCGAACGTAAACCGGCGTCTTATCTCACCATTTTTGGAAATCTCGACGCGCTCATCGATGTGGACGGTTTGCTGCGGAGTGATATGTGAGTACATGAACGTGGGAACACCATTCTTGTCGAGTCGATACCCGCGGAATTGAATATTCTCTTCGCCTTGGAGCGTCAAATCAGGTGAAGTGGCAACAATTGGACCGGAAGGAAATAAAAATTGTTCTTCTCCAAGAGGCGAGGCCAAGGGGGAGAAGCGGTCTGCCCACGTTGATTCGGCATCCATGAATTGTCCACGCCACGCCAATTTCAATCGAACGTCCAACGCGTCAAATGCGATATGGACACCTTCCGGATACCCAACTGCGATGGCGTGGTTACCGATGCCTTTCATAAATGTGCGTAAGATGATGGGACGTTCAGTAGGGACCAATTCGAAGTTTCCACGGTCCTCCATTCCGACGGGTAGACGGGTTTGGTCGATTTCCTTTAGGTAGATCCACATGGCCTCGATTTGCTGATCCACATTCCCGCGAAGCACTCTTCGGATCGGGCTTTCTCCGTCATCAAAAAAGGTCGGCATCCGGGTGCCCGGACGGAGTTCGTATGGATCCAACACAAATTGCTTAAACCAGGACGGTTGAATCCGATCTGGAATCGTCGCCAAATCAATCGCCGGAATACCGAGCGACTTCGCACCGTAAAGATTGTGGCACTCTACACAGCCGAATCCATCCGTACCCAACAGTTGACGTCCATAGCGATTACGATGATGCAATAACAGACCCGACACGTCCATTTCAGGCGCGTTGGGATTGTGGTCGAGCTCCAAGAACTTGACCGGTAACGAACCCACCTGCGACTCGCCGAACTGCGGCATCCGGGTGGCCATGTAGGGGCGAACGGAACCGTCTCCGACAAGCATGCTGGATAATCCCTTTGAAGTCAGTTTTGCGCCGACGCCGGTGAGGGTTGGCGGGATCCGTCCTTCATCACCCAAATCCGCTTCTATGGTCGCAGCGAAATAGGGGAGTCGTCCATCTTCGATCCCACCCAGGTCATCACGCGAATGACAGGCCATGCAGTTGAGAGAAGCCAGATGTTCTTCGAGTCCGAGATGTTCCGCAGGCGCCTTTTCGTTTAAGGCTTTTTGAATGGATTTTCGTTGGCGAGACGTGAGTCCATACCATGGAGCTGATGCAGGTCTCTTAGAGGACAAACATCCGGCATCGTTTTTGCGAATTGGAATTCGTGGCATAGGCTCAGCAATCTCATCGGACAAAGAATGACACGCCGCACACTTCAATTGGGAAAACGCCTCGCGACCCTTTTCGAAAAGGGAAGGATTTGGATTTTTCGAAGTGGTGTTCGGCATCTCCGATTGCTCGAACAGATACGCCGCAATCGCCTTGGCCTCACCGGGATTCAGTTTCATATTGGGCATGCGGCCGGAGGGGCGAACCGCTAGCGGGTCCAGTAAAAAATCGGTTAGTGCATCAATACTAGTCTTGGAGGCAAAATCGGGAAGGCCAACACCAGGCATTTGGATTTCCCGATGCTCGACAATATCGTCGCTGAATTCGTCGTCGCCCCCGATTCGTGCAGAGGGTTTGCGAAATGGGTCGTGACAGGCGACGCAGCCCACCGAGTGATATAAGCGGCCACCTTGCGCAACAATCTCTTCGTTCTCGGAGATCTCGTTAGATGTAATAGACAAGACCTGGTCCCGGGACAAGAACGCCGTCAGGGCATCGATCGTCTCAGTGTGAATCGAGTCATTCGAAGTCAGGTCCGGCATAACAGTGCCGGGCTTGGTCGCGTGCGGATCTGCCAGCCACGTGCGCAGATACGCGGGTGAAATTCGAGAACCTACATCGCGTAGATTCGGGCCCTTTTTTCGAGAAACCTTACCAGCGGTCGGTAGGTCATGGCATGCAACGCACCCCAACTCGGAAATGAGAACCCGACCTTCAGATGCGCTCGGAGCCCCTGCACGTTGCGCGATTTTTTCTGCGCCGGGTACGACGGGGCCTTGCTGCGACGATGCGGTCGAAGTCCACAACCCAAAAAGTAGTGTCGCCGCTATTCGAATTCCGAGATGCAACTCAAATTATCCTTTACGTGCTTCTTCGAGAAGTTGTATCCACGGGCCCACATAATGTCCGTTGTCATGAAACGTTCGACCGCTCACCAGGTTGCCGTCGATGACGCACGGTTCATCGACATAAATGCCTCCGCACACTTCCAGATCAAACTGACATTTGGCCACGGTCGCCATGCGACGTCCGCGTACACAATCCGCTCGTGCGGGGATTTCCACGCCATGACACACGCTCGCGATGGGTTTGTTCGCACCAAAAAAGTATTTCGTAATTCGTATCAAGTCCGGATGATCGCGAATGTATTCGGGAGCTCGTCCTCCGGAAAATAGGATGCCCTGGTATTCCGTCGGATCCACGTTTTCGAACGCGATGTCCGCCTGCAACGTATAGCCTTCCCATTCCTTCGTGATCGTCCAACCGGGTTTCACTTCGTGAAGAACCATTTGATAAAGACGTTTTTCTGGCGCAGCAACAATTGGCTTGAAGCCCGACTCTTGAAGACGATAATACGGATACATTGTATCCAGCGTTTCGGAGGCATCGCCTATGACGATGAGTACCTTATCCATTTACATTACCCAACCAATATTCCAAGTATTCGCGGGAACGATTCATTACATGCGTAACTTCCGGTGCAGTAGGATAAATGGGAATACCGCGAGGGACTGGATGCATGAAAATCGACGTGCGGCCGGCGTATAGTGTGTCGCGAAGCGCCTTTATAATTGGTGTGAAATCCAGCGAACCGAACCCTGGCAATTGTTTCAACTCTTGTCTTTTGGGAAGTTTCTCGGTACAGCCCATTCCGTATTCCCACGCGTAGAAGTGAACCATCTTTGGTCCCACATCGCGAATCAGGTTTGCAATCAGAGACGCGTCCTGTTCCAGATGGTAAGGGGCTAGGGCGATGCCAAGGCTATCGGATTCGGCATATTCAGCAAAATACCGGAGCGAGTCTGGCGTGTAAATGAGTTGATTGCCGTGATTCTCTATTGCGATGGTCACACCCAACTCTTCGGCTTTCGCGACATGGGGCTTCATTTTTTCGACGAACTTCTTAACCCGTTCTTTCTCCGAGGCCCCTTCGACATTTCCGGAACCCGTCACGATCATGTTTCCGCCGAGCGAACGTACTACATTCATTTCATCCTGAAGGTTGTACGGTCCGAGATCGTAGCGGGTGATTATGCCAAGGGAAACGTCGTGGGCTTCCAGCGCGTCCCGAAAAGCGTCGTGGCCCATAGTATCGATCTGCTCCCGCTGATTTCCATGCACGCGGGGCCACAAATCAATTTCGGATGCACCAGTATTTCGGATTTCCGGCAAGATTTGAGACAACGGCAATTCGCCGTACATACACGACGCCACAATGTATCGAAACGAATAAGGATGATCGGCGGCAAATGCGGATCGTGAGCCGGCAAGGGAAAGAGCCGCTGCCCCCAAAAACGTACGACGGGAAATAACATCCATTCGAGTATCGTAGCTCAAAAACGTTTGCCCTTCAAGTAGCAGATGACCAATTTTCTATTGTATGAGGAGCGCAGGCGAGTTTCTGTTCGACACGACTGGATTTCTCAATAATTTTTAACTTTCAGTCACTCTCAGCGACGGTGTCCATTTGACTATTCTTTGCAATCTAACGCATTATGTCGGATTCAATATTGGGAGTAACGACGGTGGTGGAACCCGGTACAAAATTAGGCGCCTTCGAAATCAATGGCCTCCTTGGAAAAGGTGGCATGGGGGAGGTGTATCGTGCGACCGATTCTAAACTGGGTCGCCAAGTAGCGATCAAGGTTCTCCCTGAATCCTTCGCTCGGGATCCGGAACGCCTTGCTCGGTTCGAGCGGGAAGCGCGTGTTCTGGCGACGCTCGACCACCCGAATATCGGCGCGCTGTATGACTTTCAGCAGTCCGGTGAAATTCGATATCTGGTAATGCAATTGGTCGAAGGCGAAACACTTGCGGATCGCATAGATTCCGGTCCGATTCCGCTGGAAGAAATCCTTTTAATATTCTCCCAAATCGCACTTGGGCTCGAGGCCGCACATGAGAAAGGGGTTATCCACCGGGACCTCAAACCGGCCAATATTGTCATTACGCCCGATGGGCAGGCCAAAGTAATTGACTTCGGAATGGCTGCATCAGAAGAAGGTGTTTTTGAATTTTCCTCACCCACGGACGTAACGTTGTCCATCGATTCACCGCCCCAACCCGAACTCACCACAGACGGTGCAATCCTCGGGACGCCTGCATTTATGGCGCCCGAACAGGTGCGCGGTAAAAAAGTTGATAAACGAGTGGACATCTGGGCGTTTGGTTGTTGTTTCTATGGGGCACTCACTCAGCGTATGCCGTTTGAAGGGGATACGAGCTCCGATACAATCGCTTCGGTTTTGAAACAGGAAGTCGACTTTGATCTCCTACCGAAAAATACACCATGGCGAATCCGTGAACTCATTGAAAGTTGTCTTGAGAAAGATGTTCGCCACCGCTTGCGTGATATCGGAGACGCATGGTCCGAGCTACGAAAACTGAGTACAGATTCCGGTCGTATGACGCCCGAGGCAGGTGTCACCGAAGCACCATTGCGCCGGGGGAATTCACCTTTGGTCGTGGCGATTGCGGCGTCGCTTATTTTTGGTGTTCTTACTGCCTGGTTTCTGATACCCCTACTCAATCCACCAGCTTCGATAGATTCCGAAAGCCGGTCAGGTGAATTACTGACCGCAGCGCAAGAAGTGAAGCCTATAAAACACTTCGAAATCGATATTGGATACGTCCAGTCAAAATTAACGATCAAGGGAGTCACTGCGGAGATCGCTATAAGTCCGGACGGGCGACGATTCGCATACGCTGCGAATCTCGACGGTACACAAAAAATTTACGTTCGCTACCTCGACCGGATAGCGCCCGTCGCACTAGGGGGTACGGAAGGTGCCTATAATCCTTTTTTCTCTCCCGACGGCGAGTGGGTTGGGTACCAGACGATACAGGCCGAAAATGATAAAAGTCTAATGAAAATATCCGTCCAGGGCGGGACGCCGCAGAGGATCACGGACTCCTTCCCACCTGGCGGGGCTGTTTGGCTCGAAGATGACACCATTGTATTTACGGCACAGGACGACGATTTACCGGATGTTGGCAACAAATACCTGTCTCGTCTGTACAGGGTTCGCTCGGCGGGCGGCATACCCGAACGCCTTACCCAAGTGGAGGGCTTCAAGACCGATGAATATTCCCACTATATGCCTAACGCGATTATCGGAAGCAACTCAGTATTGTTCGCGATTAGCCGTTTTGATGGCAAGGCCATTGCGCTAGTGAACCTGGACACAAAAGAACATCAAGTCATTATAGAAAATGCATCGCGACCCCAATACGCCACGAGCGGTCACATTTTGTTCACACGGGACCGTAATCTTTGGACAGCACCTTTCGACATTGAAACAATGTCTATCAGCGGTGTGGAAACCCCGGTGCCAACCGATGGGCAGGCGGAACTCGCCAGAGGCGTCACGGACTACGCGTTATCTCCCGACGGCTCCCTATTCTATGTACCGATAGAAAAAGAAGTCGAACCACAGAGAACGCTGGTGTGGGTCGACCACGTTGGTCGGGAAGAACCCCTGACGTTGGGAAACCGCCAATTTCATAGCCCCAAAGTTTCGCCCGATGGGACACGTATCGTGTTCCCGGTGGGAGGCCCGGATAACCGGGACCTCTGGATTCATGACCTGTCGAGAGACGGATCGCTTAACCGATTGACCTTCGCCCCGGAACCGGACTGGAATCCTCAATGGACAGTTGATAGCCAGTATATTTACTTTGGTTCTCCGCGCGACAATGACGCATACGATCTCTATCGCAAACGCGCGGACGGATCGGGGCAGGCCGAACTCGTTCTCGGAGGCGATATTGACTTGCGGCCCATAGCGATAACCTCCGACCGGAAGACCGCGCTCTACCACACTCGAACCGAGGATACGGCCTCGGACATTTCAGCGGTTTCATTGGACGGGGGCCCCAATGAACGCGAGCTTATTCATACGGAGCTTCACGAGGGAACTCCTCACTTATCGCCGGACGGAAAATGGATGGTATATATGGCGAGAATCCCAGGTACTTTTACCGCCTCCATTTGGGTACGCCCCTATCCCAACGTTGATGACGGTCGATGGGAGATCTCCAATACGGGTTTTGGAAGCCAACCTCGATGGTCGGCGGACGGTACAGAAATATACTACCGCTCAGGGGATAATATGATGGCCATCAAGGTGCGGACCGAGCCGTCGTTTGTCGCTGAAAGCCCGCGTGTCCTCTTTGAAGATATTTACTATAGGGCTCACGAAGGATCAATACAGTACGATCTCGAGTATCCAGAGGGAAAACGGTTTCTGATGATGAAGGAAATCGAAGATTTTTCCAGCACAAAACTCGTATACATTGAAAATTGGTCAAGCACTCTTAGCCAAACTGCGCCTCCGGAAACCAGGTGAAGAATCAAAAGAAGCGGAGTGAATGTAAAATGGCGATGTTTAGGTGAAGGTGAGAATCAGTTCTGGGAAGAACTGATCGTGAGTAACACAAAATCTTTCAAGCTGCCGATGGAAGATACTCAATGTGTGTGCGACGCTCCATACGCATGCGTGGCAATGATCCTTTTAGTCGTCGCCGAATTCTTTTATTTTTCGATATAGGGTCGAGCGGCCCATTTCCAGAATGGAGCAGGCCTTGTCGATATCCCCTTCGCATTCGCTCAAGACTTTCTGTATGTGTTGTTTTTCCACTTCGGCTAAGGAACGAAGGGCATCGCCTTTCGTCTCTTGCCCGCCCCTTCTGCAAAGACGGATATCGTCGATGGTAATCTGGTTGCCACGGCTCAGGACGACGGCACGATCTACGAGGTTTTTCAATTCGCGTGCATTGCCTTTCCACGGGAGCGTACGGAGAAAATCCAATGCGTCAGGTGCGATTTCCATGGCGCCACCGTTGGAGTGCGCAAGATTCAATGCGAGGAAATGCTTGGCCAGCGCCGGAACATCGGATGGCCTGTCGCGCAGCGCTGGAACGTGAATTTCGAATCCACATAGGCGGTGGTAGAGATCTTCTCTAAAGGAAGCAGTGCCTCCATCGGGATTGATGTCCAGATTCGTCGCACAAACGAACCGAACGTCGACGCTGATTTCCTTATTTCCTCCGACCGTTCTAAACCTTCCATATTCTACTGCGCGCAAGAGGCGCGCCTGATTAGAAGAACTCAAATCACCGACCTCGTCAAGGAATACTGTGCCGCCGTCCGCTTCTTCGAGCAGTCCGATTCTCCGGTTTTGTGCTCCGGTGAACGCTCCAGCTTCGTGGCCAAAAAAATCGCTTTCAAACAAGTCGGCGGGGATGGCGGCGCAATTTACTACAACATAGGGACTCTGGGCGCGTGCTGACCGCCGATGAAGCAAACTAGCCACCGACTCCTTACCGGTACCTGTTTCGCCGAGAATAAGGACGTTGAGTTCGCTTGCGCCAATTCGTTGTATGTTGCCGCGTAGTCGTTGCATTCCCTTGCTGGCACCTACAAGCGTCGGCTCACCGTCGGTCTGGGCGCGCAACGTTTCACATACCTCTTCGATTTCCTGATAATCCTCTAGAAGTCCTAGATAGGGCGCCACGGTTCGGGCGATGGCGACCAGATATCGTAAATCCTGGGTATTGAGTGCGTGATCAGGATCGTTCCCTGTCACAAGCAATGCGCCGATAACGGCTTGGCGGTATACCGGCGCGATGATTGCCGTGTGGGCATTCTTTTCTTCGGAGGAGGAAATGACCAAAAGGGGCTCCGCGGTGTCGATTGCTTGTTGCCGCATGGGGTCAGCTAAGCCGGTTTCGGGAGCTTGCCCCTTGAGGAGTTCCAGTCTGTCCCCTTCGATCAAGGTGGTAGTCCGATAGATGGAGCACGTATGGGGAGCGAACGCCTCCTTGAGGAATTCATGGAGCCGATCCGCCGCTTGGGCCCATGTGGTAACCCCTCCCAGCGAGGTGGAGAGCGTGTGAAGGCCGCGAAAATCGTGTAACGCCTGTCCGCGGAGGCTCTGGTCAGATTCATCAATTCTCGGCGCAAGATAATCGAGGTCAGCCGGTGAGAGCCATTCGGTCTGCACATTGAATTTGGCTGACTGTTCGGCATCACCGGTAGTGACGCAAAAGCTCGAACGGCCGACGGTGATAATGTCGCCGATCTCGAGTTCACAAGGAGCGCTTATTTCGCCGTTGACCAGGCAAGCGTTCGTACTGGATAAATCGTTGAGTGCCAATCGATCATTGACTTCCCTGATTTCACAGTGTCGGCGCGACACCGTATTGTCACGCAGAACGACGTCGCATTCCAAAGACCGCCCGATGACGAAGGCATCCTGTCCCAGTGGCCAACTCCGTCCTTCAACCTCGCCTGTACTTGCAATAAGCTTGTAGGTCATGGCCTTACTTTCACCATTCCACCGTTTTTGCGTGTGAAAGACCTTATAGAGTGCAGTTTGGACATCCGATTAACATAGACAATTACAAGTAGTGGTATCAATATCCTCGTTGCGGCCGGGATGGTGCGGACGTTTTTAAAGTGGCTGAAACGATGGGATTTTCTCGTATCGGGACTAGGCGAGTCCCGATACGGGATTTCGTTCTGCGTAAAAAACGAGCGCGGATCTCCAATTACACCGCGGCGAAGAAGGCAAGTGACCAACCTTCAATAACTTAGGCAACCAAGAATTTCGCTCGGGTAAGTATTGGCACGCCTCCTGCTCTAGTGGCAAGTAGATTCTATGAATTACTCATGACAACAGAAAAGGAACTTACCATGAAAAATTTACTGACCAGCTTACAAGCAGCAAAAACACAAACTACGTTGAATTTTAGCCATCACGTCATGCGCAGTGGACGATTCGTTACTACGGCCGTGATTATGCTGTTTACCTCGACGGTGGTCCACGGCGATGGGGTCAAGGACGCTGTTAAGCGCGTGGAGAACAAGGTAAACAAAATTCAAAACAAAGTGAACACGATCGGGAATTCGACGAATGGGTTAGAGGAACTCGTTGTCAACGTACAAGATATTACGGACACTTTCTACAATCCAGAACTCGACCTATTCGAAGAAGTGAAGGAGAGCCTTGGACTTGCTACTGAACTAATTACGTTCATCAAAGAAAATAGGCCGAAATTCGAACCTAGCGACGAGGATGCAGATATTTCGGAACTGCTTTATTATCTGGTAGAAATCGCCAACACTTTAGCCGATGAGAGTGACTTATTTGACTTTGATACTCTTTATGAATTTATAGACAAAATGGAGAATGGTCCTGTGCTGGATCCGATTAAATTTGGGCTGCGCAAGGTCGGCATCGACCAGGATTTTGTCGATAAGAGCGAAACGACCTTGCGGGATTTGATTGACCTTGTCAATGCAATCAAGGAATATCGTGACGAAAACACCGGTTGTCCTTGCATCGAAGAAAAGCGCGAGGTGCTCGGTGGAGCGGCGTCTGCCGTTGGGGCATACGGCAAGTATTTAAAATTAGGTGGTGGAATAATGGGAGGAATGGCCAAGACTGTTGCTACCGGCAAGAAGTTTGACGCGGGGATACACGGATATGCGTCTTTTGAAATCGAAACGGATGTGAGGGAAGCAATCGGAAGAATCATGACCAACATCGCCGAAGCACTAATCGAGAAAGCCGACAATGTTCATTCGATGTTGGACCACTGTGAAATCGTAAACGGCCAGCAAGAAATCTTAGCCAATCAACGCTTGATTCTTAATCGATTGCCGACCCCTTAACTCCGAAAACTTACACAGTTTTTGCATATAATGGCAATTACCTAGGAGAAGCCCCGCGCGATTTGTGCGGGGCTTCTTACACGTCTGATGCTGAACGCTACCAGACCATTGATTTCCTGAACTCCAAGAGATTTGATAATCCGTTATCGATGTTAGCTGACATCAGTACCTGGTTAGTCGGAAACATTGATATGAGTTTCAGGCTTTGTTCTGTCAATGAGTAATTAGGGATCAAGTCGTTCGGGAAAACGGACCTTTCAATCCGCAGAAAAGAACCATCAGGCTATCGATCTAGAACGTACATGAGGTTAGGGCTTCAGGGAATCTCGGGAAAATGGTCATGCCGACAGGCCGGGGTAATGCTCCGATTCACTAGTGCGTGAATCGGGAACCAAGACGAGGAGAAATTTAAAAATGGCGGAGGATGAGGGACTCGAACCCACAAGACCGAAGTCGCCGGTTTTCAAGACCGGTGCATTACCAATTATGCTAATCCTCCGCACAAAGGCAAGGGATGTAGTATACGCCTTGGGCGAGGGATTTTTCCAGTTTGGAGTTCGTCGACTTTGCGGAAAGGCTTAGCCGGCCTTCAGGTAGCGGCCTACCTGGGCGACAAGTTCTTCCGGCAATATTGGCTTTACGAGGAGCGCCTGAGCACCGGATTTCTTGGCTGAATCACGGGTCATTTCGTTGTGGGCGGAGGTAATAAATACCACCGGAATTTCCTGAGTCTGGGGGTTGCCTTTGAGCTGTTGGCAAACTTCGTATCCGCTCATCATAGGCATCATGATATCGAGGAGTATAAGATCGGGTTTATCAGTTTCGGCGATGTCCAAGGCGCTGATCCCATCGTATGCGGGAATCACTTCGTAGCCGCCCTGTTGGAGCGTTATTTCAAATAACTTCACTACATCTGGTTCGTCATCGACGACTAAAATGGTACCTTTCCCCACGAAGCAATTCCTTTCAAAGTATACCTTGTTGATTAATTATTCGTGTCCCCAATTGTTATGTCTAATCTATTTGTGCTTGGTTGTACGTTTGTATCTGATGGGTTTTCAAAATCGATTTTGTCCGCGGGATGTACGCGGACCGCAGCCTTTCGGGAATGCATTTGAAGTCCATGATCGAAAAACCCATCTGACTCGCCTTCGTTTCTGACCACGATGGCCTCGTGAGGTGTTGAGAAGGGTTTGCTGAACGAATCGTCGCGCATCAATTGCACGATCAATCTAGTGTCCAGTGGAATAGACTCCATCGCGCGTATGAGCATTCCGTGCGGTGTAATATCGAGGACGACGCCATTCAGTTCGTAGGGGGGATTTCCGAGAATGACCAGCTTGCAAGGACGGCACGTGTCGGTCCGTTTTGCTACGCGTTTACCACGAAGCAACGAACGTTCGTCTTTTGAAAAAAACATATCATCAGGCATTTTGAGGTCTCATTTTACGCCAGAATTTCGGGTCTGAGTCGATCTATAGCATACCGTAAAGGTCGAATAATTGTAAAGATACCTTTCCTGCGCGATTTTGTTACAATGAGGTATCGCAGTTACTAATGTCATGGTTCAAAAGATGACCCAATCCACATTGAAGTCGCCGTTCACCTTTCTCTTGTATATTTCCTTTGCGGGAACGGTTTTGTCTTCATCTCTTTCGCAAGGCGCGACTATTTGGGCTACTCCATCGAAAGATAAGCCTGTAGAAGTATTATGTATCGGCCCAATGTCGGGTTTGAGCGACTTTTTGGATCTGGCCGACCAGATTCCCATGAAATTAACGACTTTAGGGGTTAAGAGTAGTCTCAACCCCGTTCTTCTGGATGATGAATACGAATCCCTGGAAACCGCGCTGGAAAAAAATAACAGCGTAGATTTGGTGATTATCGCGAATGTACGTCAGGAAGGTCTGAATAGAGATGAGTTATCGGCCTTGCGAAAATTGATCCAGAACGGTGCGGGGCTTATCTGGGTACGTTTCGACTCGGTTTTGCCGGAGAGTTTGGAGTCGATTGTCGGGAGAGAAAGCCAACGATCGGCGGAATTGAATTCGGAATTGTCGCGGGGGTTGGTGCGAGAATGGGGGAGTCTCGGGATTGGCCAACATGTGAGGCAGGGCTCCATCGGTAAAGGCCAATTTGTCGACATTGAGATTCTCGCTCCTGCGCCGTTATTTCATAATCTCATTCCGAATATCGCCGGAAAGTCAATCGCGAGGGATGCGGAATATGACGATATCTGGTCTTTTTATTCGAGGTGTATTCGTTCAATTATGGAGAGGACGCCCGAGGTCAACATCGTCGGCCTGGTCGATTTGGCACCGAAGGGTCCAGACTTGATCAATACGCCGCCACAGCTTCCTCGAAAATTCATTCAGGCCAGTATCGATTCTGCGATTACGGCTCCCGTTCGGACGTTTGAATTATTTTTTTCCGAACCGCTTCCGAAGAAATATGAGTTGCAAATTCAGCTCCGTTATCCCGATCGAGACCTCAAGAAAATATACGCATGGGATGAAACCGTTCCAAAGGGAACGAAATCTTTACCTATTCTTGTTCCAGCTGGTTTGGGTACTTCGTGGGTGGATGTTTTTTTGATGGACGGAAAGAATATTGTCGATTGGTATACCCATACATCGGTCGCGCGAGGTTGGCCTGAAATAGAGGGTTTGAGATTTCCCCGAATCATGGTTCAGCCAAATGATAGTTACGAAGTGACGTTTTCCGTTCGCAAGCGTTTGGAATCGAATCAGTCGTCTCAGATATTGGGGAACGAGTTTGTCTACGCGCTTCTTCGGGCAACAGACGCCTACGGCCGAATCGTTGGAGAGACCCAAAAAAGACTAAACCTGAACGAGGAAATACAAACGGTCGCCGTGAATTGGACCGATGCGTTGGGCAAATCGATTCATTTGGACCTATTCGTGGACGAAGCTCGCCAGGGACAGATTACCAATTGGCATGAAGAGCAAGGGGCGTACGCGAACGCCACATTGGTGATTCAGCAACCCGAAACAGCAGTGCCTTTTTATTTAGCTATGGACGGAGTCATCGTAAACGAGCCCAATAATTTAGATGAGCTCGAATTGTTGTCTCGAAACGGGCTTGAGTATTTGGTCGTGGATTCGGGAAGCCGTTACGGTCCTGCAGCGATTCTAAACGATTTGAATCAGATCCCTCGAGTGCGGTTCCTCGATTACGACCCATCGCTGAGGTTCGACCGTTGGTTGATGGAACAACAGTCGATGGCAGTTAGAGAAAATACATTTAATCACACGTTGTCGGTGCTGCAGGAATTGAAATTATATCGCCAATCGATTATCTATATTGAGGATTCCGCAATATTGCGCGCTATCCAGCGCGCTCGTTCGATCGCGGATGAAGAGTTGGGATATCAGTTTGTGGGGTGGCTTAAAGAAAATGAGTTTAATCTATCGTACCTTCGAGATCGATGGGGTGTGGAGTTGGAGTTTTGGAGCGACGTTCATCTTGCCACAGAAAATCCAGATCGGAAATCAAAGGTCGTTGCCGATATTCGGAAATTTCTACACGTCAAGTATCTACGGGTTCTGGAGGAGCTGTTAAGCATTCTTCGAAATGAAATCGATGGTTTGAACGTTGTGTTCGCATCTTCACATAGCGAGATTTTGGGTAAGAACCTTGGTAACTTCGATACTTATCGTGTGCCTTATGGAAAGTCGATATCTGCGGGGAAGTGGTTTCACCATGTCGTCGTTGAACCTGAAGACGAGAGTTTTTTTGAGGAACCCTCATTGCAACTATGGCACCAGTTTTTTGAGCGGGCCAAGGGAGTCTGGTTTCGTCCCGGCAAATTAGGGTATGAGGGGGCCGACGGGTCCTTGACCGAACCCGCGCGAGTATTGATGAGTACATTCACTGAGATGAAGGAACGTTTTTTTCCAATTCTCGAAGGGTTTACGCCTATCATAGAGACGGAAGGATTAGCGAGAATTGAATCGCACGAAAAAAGAACTGGCGTTCGCTACGACTTTGCTTCCGAACAGCGTTTTGTATCGGCTTGGCTCCCTGATTTAGGGAATCCCTACAAAGAAAAAAGTGTGTTAGTTAGAGCGCCCGAAAATAGATACGTTTATGAAATGGCTACCGGTATGGTTATAGAGCCTGGTAAAAAGAGAAACTTTTCTTACTCCAGCGATGAGCCGCTTTTATTATCGACACTTCGATACAGCGTCAGTCGTCTGGTCGTGGATGCGATCGAACGGGTTTCTTCCGGAAAACGAGTGACGGTGTCCCTCTCTGTTCGGACGACCGATGATCTGCCTGGAGACCATTGGATTCAAATGCAAGTACGTGGACCTGACGGAGATGTGATTCGCCATTATTCCAGAGCCATTGATTGTCCGCAGGGCCAGGGCGAGACCATTTTATCGCTCGCCATGAACGAAAAGCCGGGACGTTATACTCTTGAATTTCGAGATGTATTGACGGGAATCACGGTCCAGAAGACGATGGAAGTCTTTAGGATACGTTGATTAAAGCTTGACGTCCATGCCCCAGTGGGTTGTCGACCCAGGTGGGACGCTCTCGAGAATGGGAGTCCATGTAATTGATGTCGCCATTCGGTGGGAGTGGTCCCTGATATTGACCAAGGCTGTGGCAGCCGATTCGGGAACGACTCCAATTAAATGTTTTCTGTCTTCAAGGTGCCACGGAGAATTCTGGTTGAAGGTAACCGAAGATTTTTCCCTTAACCGGATTGGCTCTTCCTGAGCGCCGAATATGGTCGAGCGTTTTCTTGAATCTGTGGCCAACTCCATTTTGATTTGAAATTTAGGCGATTGCTCAAGTTCAGTCTCGTTCGATAATGTGACTTCGTAAGTTAACGTGGATATAGACGGATTGAATTCATAGGTCAGCGTCACAAGCCAAGTCGAGTCGATTTTTGATTGTAGCGTTAATTCTGATTCTGTATTCGAAATGATGGAGAAGGGTGTTTCCACGGGTGCCATATTTTGCTCATTATCGGCTATCCAGAGTTGTAGGCAATGACGTGATTTGTCAGGAATCCGAAAGCCGTTCAACCATTGCTTTTTTTTCGATTCGAGTTGGGTGATTTTCCCCCCGAGTGTCGGAAGGACTTCCAGATCGAAATTCGACGCGGTCAAAGTGGTTTTGGGGTGGACTTCCTTTCTCGGCGGCGTAGTGCCGTCGAGCCGATCTCTGAAGTATTCGATAGGCCAATCTTCGAGTCTGGTGACTCCGTACTCCATAATCATGTCCCAGTACTCATCAAAGCTTTGGCTAGGAGGACGTTCGAATGTATAGGCTTCGCTCGTGGCAGTAATCCTCGGCGGGCACACAAGGGCCGCGTACTGTACCGGAAGGTACGCGTATCTTAGGCGTTCAACAAGCACCGGGTTCTTGATTTCCTTGAAGGCACGGTAGAAAATCGTTTGAGCACGAACCACCATGTCGTAGTCCATCCATTGCATCCGGTTGGCTAAATGGAGAAAGACCTCTTCGCCATGTGTGTGATTGTGGATCAAATTCAGGTACTCATCAATATAGGGTGCCGCCTCTTGATAGTAGTAGGTCAGGAATTCTTTGTACCAGATTTTCCAGTCCCCGCGGGGTTCCCATAAACTGTGTGCGAGAATATATTCTTTCAAGAATTCGAAATCGCTATGGGGGGATTCCCAACTGGATTGTTCGAATACTCCGGATGCACCATATTTCGCGAACAACGCCACGTTGGGTTGTAGGACGTGGATATTTGGGTGCGGGCCTTGATGACTGTACCAATTTTGGGTGTAATCCCAAATAAACAGGTTCTTAGTAATTCGTCCCCACTGCTTCAAATCGGCGAGGAAAGCGCGATTTTCCGGTATGGTCGGATCGTCGAGCGGTCGTGAGAAATCACACTCGAAATCACACAAACGGACAATGACATTGTCTTCGGGAACGGTGTGTGCCGGAGGTCTCCGTGAGTATTGATAAGCGAAGGTGTCGACCAATACTTCGGGATGATCAGTTCTAATGGCCCGAGCGACTTCGTTTACGAAACGAATGATGGTGCCTGCCTGACTTTCTTCTTCTTGATCGATCATTTCGCAATTCGAGCAAGTACACCAAGAATCGTATTGGAAAAAGTCCATTTGGGATACGCTGATGATTTTCTCATTTTCATCCCTTTCGTCCAATAATTGGTCTACTTTTTGGATCGTGATGGCTAGTACGTCGGGGTTGGTAAGGCAGAGTTGTCCATCGGCTCTACGTATCCCATCTATCTCCGCAAAATATTCGGGATGATCATCAAAATATTCTTCGGGCGGGATGAAGTAGTGGAATGTGTGGCCGTGCCCTTCCAGACCTCTGAGGTACCGGATATGGCCTCCCCAATCTTTGGGCGTACCTGAATAGAATCCATTTGTCTTACCTGCGGCGTTCAACCATGGCGTTTCGGCAAATGCGCGATAACTGATGTCGCGATACCAAAAGTCAGGGATTTTACGCACCTTCATCGTCGGAATTTCGTTGGGTGGGAGAGGAACATGAAAGGAATCCGGCGCGAGCCAACGCATACCCATAATCTTTTCGAAGAAGTGCCATACAGCGTAGAGTGTGCCCCGTTGGCGCCCGCCGGCCAGTATTAGATGCCGGTCTTCGCGGGTCCCGTTCATGTTTGCTTGATTACTTTTTGAGATCGTTTCGATGACGAATCCGTCGTTACCGAGAGCGATTAAATCTGATTGTTCAAAAAATGGATTGTCGTTCGGGCCCAGCCAAACAGTTACTTTCGTCGGATCAGGTTTCGATAAGATTGGAATCAGGTTTCCGGTCATCGTATGCCAATGGCGTTGAAACCATTCAGCCGCCTTTTCTTCGGACAAGGTGGGATTGGGATTCAAGATGATCTGCATGCGGCCGAATTCGGATGAATGAAGCCATTTCTTAGCGGCCTGTGCGTTCTGCGCGCAAGAAAGAAAAACCACTATGGCAGCTATGGAAAAAAAGTTTCTGATCATCAACGACACGTTTCCTGATTTGTTATAGTATCCAATACGGTCACTAGAGGTAAAATTGATGGGTTCTTCCATTCCACTATTTGAGCATAACGCACGCCTGAAAACGGGATTGCCGAGACATGTCTTGACACAACTGCCTACACCGAACACCGATGCGTCCCGATGTGCCGAGCAACTGGGTTTGAGCCAATTGGTTATCAAGCGCGACGATTTGACGGGGGAGGTCTATGGTGGAAACAAAGTTCGGAAGCTCGAATTCCTTTTGGGTAAGGCCAAGGCAGATGGCGTCAAGGAGTTGGTCACGTTCGGGTATGCGGGCTCAAATCACGCACTTGCCACGGCGATTTACGGCCGGAAGGCAGGGTTTCGGGTCACTTCTGTGCTGTTGCCGCAAACGAATGCGCATTATGTGAGGAGAAATATAAGAGCTGCCGTAGCGGCTGGCGCGCGTCTGGTCTTGAAACCGAATGACAAAGCCATAGCGAGCTGGGTTGCGATGGACCAAGTGTTGGGGATCCTTCGGTCCGGAAGACGTCCGATGATCATCCCTGCTGGCGGCTCGTCGCCTTTGGGAGTAGTAGGGTTCGTAAATGCAGGGATGGAATTGGCGCATCAGATTCGTAACGGAGAACTAGAGAAACCTGATCGGATCTATTTACCCATCAGTTCCATGGGGAGTGCGGTGGGAATGTATTTGGGATTGCGCATGTGTAATTTGAAGATTCCCATACATGCAGTTCGAGTGATTGAGGAAAATTACACCAACGCAAAAAAGATGAAGAGGCTTTTGAGTAAGACGAATACCTATTTGAACGATCTGGATCCTTCGTTCGAAGAAGTCGAATTCGACGAATCGTTGTTGGTTCTCAGAAATGAATTTGTTGGTGAAGGGTACGCCCGTTTCACGGATACGGGGATGGATGCAGTGCGTTTTTTGAAGGAACAACTAGATATCCCATTAGAAGGATCATATTCAGGAAAAGCGTTTTCATGTTTGATCAATGATGGAAAGGCGGGGGACCTAAAAGGAAAGAACGTTTTGTATTGGAACACTCACAATTCTCGAGATTTTCCGAGCACATTTCCGTTGAAAAACGAAAGATCGATACCGAAGGCTTTTAGGCGTTTTTTCGATGAGCCGGTGCAATCGATGGACTTGACCAATGGATGATGTCACCCATAGATTTGATGAACGCGTTGATGACTATGTGAAATGGCGCCCAGATTACCCCGACGAAGCCGTTCAACACGTCATCGCCGCGTTAGGCCTTACTTACGGTTCTAAAGTCGCGGATATCGGTTCGGGAACGGGAAAGTTGTCTCGTCCATTTCTAGAATCCGAAGTAAACGTGATTGGCGTTGAGCCCAACGAGCCGATGAGGCGAGCGGGAGACCTACTCCTGGGTTCATTCGAGGGATTTGACGGGGTAGATGGAAAAGCGGAAAGCACGGGGTTGGAAAACCAAAGCGTTGACGGCATTATTGCGGGCCAAGCATTTCACTGGTTCGACGCGAAGGCGTGTAGTGAAGAGTGGAGGAGAATTCTAAAGCCGGGTAAGGGTATCTCGCTTGTCTGGAACTGCCGGCATTTGGAGGGTACGCCGTTTGCGGAAGCCTATGAGTCGTTTCTTCAACAATGGGGAATCGACTACGACGAAGTGAGCGAGCAATATGAGAAAGGCGATGACCTGAAAACGGTTTTGGGTTCTTCTTACGACCAACGATCATTCTTGAACCGACAGGTTTTGCCGTTGGAAGGGTTGGTTGGACGGATTCTTTCCTGTTCTTATATGCCCGGACAGAAAAGCGCCAACTATGCGGAGATGGAAGGCGCCATTTCCGAGATGTTCCACGCCCATTCAGAAAACGGGCGGGTTACCGTCCTATACGACACCAACGTATATTGGAACACAAGAATCGATTAAAACTCGTCGTCGTTTCCTAGCTCGTATTTCTGGAGTCGGTATCGGAGTGAACGGGGTGTAAGGCCAAGCAGCTCAGCCGCTTTCTTTTGCGAATGCCTGGTCTTGGAAAGTGCTTGTTGAATCAATCCTTTTTCGATATCGGCTATCAATGCTTCGATATCTAATCCGTCCGCAGGTAATGCTGTAGACGAAGGCGGTCCGGCGATTTGTGCGGCATCGAGGATGTTGTTCGGAAGATCGCCGAGGACCATTTCTTCTCCTGCGCACAAGGCGACGGCTCGTTCAACCACATTGCCCAACTCACGCACGTTTCCGGGCCAGTTGTAATTTGATAGCGCATCCATGGCGTCGGGATTGATATGGATGGCATTTCTACCCATTTTCTCACTATGGCTCTTCACGAAATGTCGTACCAATAAAGGGATGTCCTCTTTACGATCCCTCAATGGGGGAACAGTCAATGGGATGACGTTCAGGCGGTAATACAAATCTTCTCGGAATGTGCCGGTCTTGGCCATTTCTTCAAGATTTCTGTTCGTCGCTGAAATTAAACGTACGTCGACATTGATGGATTCAGTACCGCCTAGAGGGGTAACAACTTGATTGTCGAGTACTCTGAGAAGTTTAACCTGTAATGCCAAAGGCATTTCGCCGATTTCATCCAGGAACAATGTGCCGCCATTCGCTGCCTCAAACAGGCCCCGTTTGTTTTCAAATGCACTTGTGAACGCACCTTTTTTATGTCCGAATAATTCGCTTTCCAAGAGGTTTTCTGGAATGCCACCGCAATTGATCGCCACGAAAGGTTTGTCTGCCCGGTCGCTCAATTGATGGACACTTCGGGCAACCAATTCTTTCCCGGAGCCGCTTTCACCTTGAATGGCGATTGTGCTCGGCAATACGGCGACCCTACGAATCATATCTTGTACTTGAATAATCGCGTTGCTATTTCCGATCATGTTTTTGGTATGACCGAGCTTGGCTTGTTCTTTCTTCAGCGTCAAATTTTCTCTGAGAAGATCGTTTTGTTCGATGGCTCGTTGAATCAAGATTTTGATTTCGTCATTCTTGAAAGGTTTCAGGATATAGTCTGTTGCGCCCCGTTTCATAGCTTCGATCGCGTTTTCGACTGAACCGTGCGCGGTCATCATGATGGAGGCCGTGTTCAATGTATTGGACTGCATCCAGCTGAGAAGTTCCATGCCTGCCTCCGAGTCGTTCCCAATACGTAGGTCGGTCACCACAACGTCGTACGCATTTTTTTTGAGAAGGTCACAGGCTTCTTCAATGTCTTGAGAGGATGTGACGGTGTAACCTTCTGCCGCGAGAACTATTTCGAGAAGCTCGCGCATTCCGGGTTCATCGTCTACTATCAATACTTTTTTTTGCATGGATTACGCAATACTTTCTGTGTTTTCTTGAACTGAAATAGGAAGACTGACGTGAATGGAACAGCCGCCTTTTTCTCTGTTTGCTGCCCTGATGGTCCCATCATGAGCTGTGATGATGCGTAGGCAAACCGCCAGTCCCATCCCAACCCCTGTACTTTTCGTCGTGTAGAACGGTTCGAAAATTCGGCCTGCTTTGTCGGGATCAATTCCCGTTCCCTCATCGTCGAACCGAATCTCTACGGGGCCGTCTGCGGGTTGATACACACTGATTCGAAGGTGCCCTTCCGCGTTCATTGATTCAATTCCGTTTTTCGCCAAATTTACGAATACTTGTTTCAATTGCGAACCGTCTCCAGAAACGATGATGTCGTCGTGTATAAATTCGGTCGATATGTTCAACGCGGTCTCATCTTGAAATTCACGCCTCAATAAATCTTCGATTTCACTTAACAACGGATGGAGTGGGACCGGTTTTCGTTTATTCGATGGTTCTCGAGCAAAGTCCAGAAAACCAGAAACAATTTCGTTCAGATGGTCGGATTCGCGAATGGCCATGCTCTGTAATTTTTCTGAGGTTGTTGAGCCAGATTCCTGACGGGGAAGTTCTTCGACGGCCCCTCGTATGACGGCCACGGGGTTTCTGATTTCGTGTGCCAGTCCAGCAGCTAGTTCGCCGACGATGGCCATGCGGTCATTGCGCATTAATTCTTCACGCATCTGAGAAATCTCTGTCAGATCATCGAACGCGATGATTAGGCCAGTCAGTTGTTTCTCTTCGTTCATGATTTTGTTTGTCGTCAGACCGATAAGAATACTTTGACCATTGGGCAAGCGAACGGGATATTCGTACGCGGTGTAATCCTGGTCGGACCGCAACGCGGTTTGAACTGGGCATTCGTCGCCAGATTTCGGAGTAAGAAAAGTTTCAATAGGGAGTTTCGTCAGGGACTGATTTCTTAGTTTCAAAATTTCTGTGCATGCCTGATTGTGGACGGTTACCAGGCCCTCATTATCCACGATCATGAAACCATGGCTTAAATTGTCGAGGATTTCTCTTTGGAATTCCTGAAGCCTTGTGATTCGGTGATTCCAGTAATCGGAAACAAACGCGGTCAGGTAAAAGGCCAAAGCCTGGACGAAAAAGTTGTACCATAGAGCAAAGGTTTGGAGTTGCTGTGTCCAAAATGGAGTCGACAAATGCTCCCAGAGCATGAATGCCGTCGCCAAGGATGCAATGGCGATACTCTGTCGAAACCCTAAAAGAAGACCTGTTTCCAGTACGACCACTACGAATATGAACGTGAAAAAACTGGTCTCGCCATGGGTGAGTGAAACCGTTAGCGCAACGACTGAAAAGTCGACCATAACCTGGGCCCAGGTTTGTCGGATTCCGACGTTGCCTTGAACGTTGAGGCGTTTAATGAATGCAACGCTGGAAACGAAGGCGAAAGCATAAATCGAAAGTAATATCCAAGCTCCCTGATCGATGCCCATTTGAGCGGTGCCCAGGGTGACAAAGGACAAGAT
>Ga0315336_1000656_pt1 | contig 86619 bp, 48 predicted proteins | sample ASW5metaG_FD_204512 | JGI IMG/M metagenome (GOLD analysis project Ga0315336, IMG submission 204512) | Ammonia-oxidizing marine archaeal communities from Monterey Bay, California, United States - ASW #5 | ecosystem: Environmental > Aquatic > Marine > Intertidal zone | place: USA: California...
CACGCCACCGCCGAGCTTGCTCGGTGGAGCGAGTGATTTTGCACTACAACTCACGAAAAGAGAAAACTTGAGCCCGAGAGGAGCGATGGGGGAGCACTGCTCCACCCTCGCTCTATCCGGGCGCAATCTTCTTTTTCAGTTTCCGTAGTGCAGAATCCTTTTCACCACCGAACAAGTTCGGTGGGGTCGTAGTCCAAGCTCCAGCCCACTGAATAGGCGAGGTGCGGGCTACCTACTCCTCGAGCTTAAAAACCCTGGTTTCCGGCGGATCAAGATGGAACACAATCTCCGAAGCTTCCGGCGAATATTCCTCGCCGGAAACAACATCACGCACCCGAAAACTACCGGGCAGGGCGATCCGCTTCTCACCGCCCTTGAGCGAATGGAGGGCAACCATGACCTGGTTCGCCATCAGAATGTCGTTGGACTCACAGTAGACATGCGTCCCGGCATGGCGGGCGATATTGCGCCACAGGTCCGCCGGCAGTTGCACCGCGGTCATGAACAAGGCCGCATAATCTCCCGCACCCAAACTCACGGAAGTATGGTTGGCGCCCCGGGCGCCTTTGCCGAATTCCTTCCATGCCATGCCCACGTCGCTATGACCGCCCTTGGTCCAGGCCAACCCCAATTCCAGACCGTCGGTGGGCAGCAGGACCGGACCGTAGGGGAGGGGACCGCCAATCACTGTGGCCTCATCGAGACCCTGGGTCACGGCATGCTCAAAATTTGAAACGAGAATGCGGCGGGCCGCATTGACCGGGATCATTTTGAAATCGAAACCGGTCAGCCTCGACGCCGAGTCGGCGCTGATTCGCTCCCCGTCCGATATGCCCGAGCCCGGCCCCCAGACTACGACATTGCCGTCGCGAAAAACCTTCGCTGTAAGAAGATTCATTTTCTTTTCATCCACTCGGAAAAGGTTGGGGAAGTAATAAACGCGATGCGCTGGAAAATGATCCAACTCGAGGTCCTCGAAGAGGTAGATGCGTAGAGGGACCCCGCAGCGCGCAATGCCCAGCTTCCGTTCCCACATGACGGCTTCATGAAGAAAATTACCGTTACCGTTGGTCTCCAGGATTCCCGCATCGTCTAAAACCATCGCAATGCCGGGTACCGTCGCGTGAGGGAAGTGGATGGACTCCTTGATCACATCGACATGGCGGCGAACCATCTGCTGGACTGCGTCCTCCTTGAACCAGTCGTCGACAAAGAAGCCGTGCATCCAGTAGGAGTTGTAACCGCGGGTGAAGCTGTTGGCGAAATTCCGCCAAATGATCGCGTGCAGTTCCTTTGGTGTTCGAGCGGAGCCCACGTCGCGGGCTCCGATTCGTTGATCCATTTCCGCCGCGAAATACTTTCCGCGCAACACCGCCGAATCCACGATGCCTTCGGGTTCATAAACGCCGCCGATGCCGCGGGCCTCGTAATCGTGCGGGGTGATCAGGCCGTCACAACCGGGAATGTCGAACAACTCGGCCACGCCGATGCTGCCGGATCCGCCCATGAGATCGGGATAGGCCGGACTCCACGAGGTCTTGTCTCCGGTATGGGGATAGTTGAAGAAACCATACAGGTTCCACCCCAGCATTACCTGCTTCAGCGCGTCGTGGAGAAAGAAGACTTTTCGGTCCACGGCGCCGGCCATGGCTGCGCTGGTCTCACGAAAATGTTTATGGAACAAATTGCGGGTCAATTCCAGGTAGTCGCGCAGAGCCCGGTTATCCGCACCCGCCTGCCAATAAGGAATCTGCGCAACATTGGGAACGGAACCTCTCAATCGGTCGGTGGGAATCTTAGCGGTGTCGAACGTCATGCTGGAATCGTCGTAGGCCGCTTGCAAAGCGTCGGTGGTGGTATATTTCTGTTGTAAAAATTGCTGCCACTTTTCGGTCATCTTCGGATTGTGATCGAAGTACCAGCCCTGTGCCACGGGGCGGTGGATGCCTTCTTCGTAATGAAAATTGGCATACCCCACGACGCGATTTGCCCACGGACGCGACTCCACATACTGAATCAGCGCGGCGGAATACTCCGCGCTCATCTCCCAGAATGAATCCGAGGCCAACGAAGGTCGGTCCAGGAATTCGCCCTCTTCGGTGAGGAAGAACTCCTCCGGATGCACGTTCCGCCAGGAGTCGGGCGCGCGGGTGACGAAACGCACGATCAAGTAGCTATCCGGGTCCCGGTCAAGAACGCGGCCTACACGCTTGTCGAGTGTATCTATCTCGTCCGAATCCACCAGCGGCCGGCTCGAGATCTGCTCGCCGGACCAGAATCGCGTCCCGTTCCCGTCGTCAGGATTCGATCCCGGCCCGATCAGGTACACGCCCATGTCATGCTTGCTGAACAGCGCAAGGTGCATCGCGTGATAGTTATAACCGGCAAGGTGGTGCACTTTCCCGTCGATGAAGGCCGCAGGCCGACCCAGGTGCTGCCGGATCTCCACGCTGGGCGCCGGAGCCGATTGATCGGCCGCGCCGGCTTCGCACCACCCCAACAATACCAGGACCCAAGCCAGTTTGCGGAAGAAAAACTTCACCGTGCCATCCTTGCATAATTCCATCCCGCGTTCGAGAGCATTTGCGTGTGCCTCACCCTGCGATTCAGTACGGCGTTGACCTTCCCGCGGGTTTGCCCCTTATTGGCTTGGTGAAACTGTCCACAATCGACGCCGCCATTGTCGTTACCTATTTCGCCCTGCTCCTGTGTGTCGGAATCTTCATGAAACGCCGCGCCGGAAAGGACTTGGAATCATATTTCACGGGCGGCCGGACGATGCCCTGGTGGTTGCTGGGCATGAGCGGATCCAGCACCTATTTCGACATCACCGGAACCATGTGGATGGTTTCGGTTTTCTACCTGCTCGGGATGAAAGGAATGTGGGTGCATTGGTTCTGGGCCTTTCCTTTCGCCGGCTTTCTCATGGCTTATAAGGGCAAGTGGGCCTACCGGAGCGGGGTGCTTACGGGGATGGAGTGGGTGGTCTTCCGTTACGGCGAAGAAAGAGCCGGACAGGCCGCGCGGCTCACCGCGGTAACGTTCAACCTTTTGGTGATCGTGTTCTACCTGGGCTACGCGGGAACCGGCGTAGGCAAGTTTCTGGAGGAGTTCCTGCCGTACGACAAGGAGTACATCATCCCCTTGCTGTTCGGATTCACCGGTCTCTACGTGGTGCTGGGCGGCTTCTTCAGCGTGGTGTACAGCGACTTCCTTCAGACGGTACTGCTCTCCCTGGCCGCGATCTACATCTCGGTGATCGCGTTTCTTCAAATCGACCCGGTCGCCTTCCAGGAATCCGTCGGCGGAGACTGGTTGAGCCTCGCGCCGGTATGGCAGCTCGAGAACCCGCCGGACGCCTACCAGGATCTCTTCGGTCTCCTGGTCGGACTGTGGGTGATCAAGGGCGTGATCGGTATGATTTCGGCTTCGGGAGGCAGCAACGATTTTCAACGGTTTCGGGCGGCGCGGACGGAGGCGGATGCCTCCAAGATCGGATTCACCTGGGGCGCTGTAATCAGCCTCCGGTGGGGGCTGGTCATCAGTTTTACCGCCTTCGGCCTCTCGATGCTCGGCGAAGCGGGTGGAGTGGTAGACAGCGAATCGGTGCTCCCCATGGTACTGAACCGGGTGTTGCCGATCGGAATCAAGGGCTTGGTCGTCGCGGGATTGCTGGCCGCCTTCATGTCCACATTCGACTCGAGTTTGAACGTCGCCGCTTCCTTTATCGCCAACGACCTGGTCAAGCCGCATTGGAAAAACCCCGGTTCTCGAGGCCTGGTATTCGTGAGTTACGCCTCCACGATCGTACTCGTGCTCCTCGGGATCCTGATCAGCCTCCAGACCGAGTCCATCGACGCAATCTGGAGCCCCATCAACTTCGCCCTGGCGTCAACTTTGATTGCGCCCAACTTACTCGCGGCCTACTGGTGGCGAATCAGCGGTTGGTCCGTCTGCGCCAGCGCCGCTTGCACACTACCTGTCGCGTTTTACGTCAAGCTGTATACCGACATGACGGCACTCCAATACTTCCCGATTCTATTCTCGGTCAGCCTCGGCGCCACCCTGGCCGCCGTCTTCCTTTTTCCCTCCACGCCCATGGATGCGCTCAAGCGATTCTATGTAAAGGTTCGCCCCTTTGGTGTCTGGGGAACGGTTCGCAAGGAGCTTGCACAGGAAGGAAAACCGGCGAACAGACCGGAACGGGATCGATATGACATTCCGGTCGCCTTCCTGGGCACTTCGTTCTTCGTCTGCCTGTACATTACGATCATGGACGTCGTACTGCACAACTGGGGTAGGGCGGGAACACTGGCTGCGGTTCTTGGGCTCACGAGTGTCGCACTGTACTTTCTCTGGTGGCGCCGGCTCCCGGACGGAGATCTGCAGGGATAGAGGGAAGATTTTAGTGTTTCGTATTTCGTGAGTAGTGTTTCGTCGAATCTACCAACCAGGAAAATGACATAATGAAGTTACCATGTACCTATATGGCATGCAGGCCGCCCATCGTAGCGTCCCTGTTGTTTCTCTTCGCCTGTTCGCCGTGCTTCGCTGAAGTGGAGCGAATCAGGTTTACCGAAGACGGCGCAATGGAGGGCGGCGGCATCAGGCTGAGTTCTGACGGCGTTGAGATCGACCTGCCGGAAGGCAGCAATATTTTTACGCTCCTGGACGATGCGGACGGGCCTTTCACCCTTACGGATCAGGTGCTTCACTGCGATTTTTTCCCGGCCAATTTCATCGCGGAAAGCAGCAATGAGCAGAGGATAGATCTATCCGGCCGATGGAATGCGTTGAAATGGCCGTTCGCCGGCAACGAACAAGACCTGATTCGGAATCCGGGGAGCGCCGCCGGATGGGAGGAAGTCGTGATGCCGGGGCCGGTGCACCTGCGGGACCCCGACACGCCGGCGCCGAAAAACTATCACAACGTGGAATTCTCGCATGTCGATGCAGAGGACGGAGCTTTGCTTTACAGGCAACTGGACGTCCCATCCGGCCTGCGCATGGAAGGAAAGATCGCGCGGCTGCGTCTCGACGGCGTTTATCCGCGCGGCGCCGTCTATCTCAACGGGCAGCTCCTCGGCGTAGTCGAAACCGGACTTACCCCGGTGGAATACGACGTAACCCGATTCGTTACGCCTGGTGAGGCACTGGACGTGGTGATCCGCCTCTGGCGCAGAGGGCCGTATTCACGTCTGGATATGCCCCGGTGGACGGTTGATTACTCCGGCATACACCGGGCGGCGTACATCAAGCTGATTCCTCAGATCCATGTGGACGATCTGAAGATCGAGCAAACGCTTAGCGACGACATGAAGAGTGGTGTGTTGAGAGTACGAGCCCGCGTACGCAACACCTCGAATGCCGCCACCGATGTTTCGCTGGATGGCGTGCTCCCCGGCGCGGATGAAAAAATGTCCGGCTCGACGAGACTGGAGGCCGGCGCGCGTAAATGGATCGAGCTCAGTGCCACGGTTCCGAACGTCAACGCCTGGTCGAATGAGAGGCCCGACCTGTACGACCTGACCCTGCAACTTCGAAGGCGTGGAGATGATTCTGTTCTGCAGATATTTGAGCGCCGCATTGGGTTCCGCAGGTTTGAGATGAAGGAGCAGCGGCCCCTCCTCAACGGGCGACCTGTAAAAATTCGCGGCATTAACTTTCTGCCGTTCGTGCCCGGTCGCGGGTTGGCCATCAATAAGGAGGAGATTCGCCGCGAGTTGGAGCTGATGCAAAAGGCCAATATTAACGGCATACGGACGCACTTGTCAGGATCGGTGGAGCTTGCCGAAGTGTGTGATGAACTGGGGATGTTCCTGATTCAGGAATTGCCGATCGACTGGGCGCCGGACTTCATACGCGATCCCGAAAAAATTGGAGCGATTCTGCTCAGGCTCCAGGGGGCCGTGAGCCGGGACCGGAATCATCCGTCGTTGTTGCTGTGGTCGGTAGGGAACGAGAACCTCGTGTACGAGGAGAAGAATCGCGAGATCTATGTGCGGCACAGCCACTTGTTCGACCGGTACATCAAGACGCTTGACCCCACTCGATATACAATGTTCCCGCCTCCGGGACCCTCCGCCGGACTGAGAGGTTTACTTTCCGTCGACCTCGGCGATATCGCGGACATTCACTATTCGTTTAAGACGATCCGCAATTTCAACGAGACCGACAAGCTGGAGTTCTGCACCTCGTGGGAAGCAAAAAAGGCGATACAATCCAGCACCCGGGAAGAGTTGGTGAAGGGGCAATGGACAGGGGTCTGGTTTTCCAGTGAATACCACCTTTTCAACGGCCATCCGGATCTGCACGAGGCAGGCTACCTTTCCTACATCGAAGATGCCGAGTCGTGGCGAGTCGCCGAGACTCTCGACATGATGTCCTCGTTCCGGCAGCGTCTCAACCGGGAGTGGGGGTATATGGAAGCGGATCCCACTTGCCTCGGAGGCGCCTATTTCAATTGGAAGGATGCGGCGGTTGGCGATCAATGGGGATGGACCCAATTCGGGGAGCGATCTTCCTACGGGATTGTGACGCCGTGGTTAACGCCTAAGCCGATCTGGTGGATCGTAAGGACAGCCTTTGCTCCCGTCAAAGCTCCGAAGGAAGTCAAGATTGATGAGCCCGGAGAGACGGTTTCATTCGAGCTGGATAACCAGATGAGTTTCACGAATCTGCGCGAGTGCAAAGTCTACGCGCGCGCCACCGAGGGCGGGGGAAACAGCCAGGGTCGAGATGTCAGGTCGTGGCATATTCTACATCCAGACATCCCGCCGAACAGCCGGGGAAAGATCACGGTGCCGCTGGACAGGGAAGAAAAGAATTTTGCCGCGGGAACGCCGGTGATTATCAGGCTGACGTTCGTTGATCCGAAGGGATTCAGAATCGTCACGACAGATACGAGGGTCAAGCCGGCGTGGCGCCAGAGTGAATAGCGAAAGGGTAGGGGGAAGTTTTTAGTGTTTAGTATTTAGTGTGTCGTGTTGAGTTTCAGATTCCTCCGTATCTAGACGGATCTATATACAGTGTGGATAGCTCTATGCACTCTATGGAGCAAGGGGCGATGGAATCAGAATTTACTAATCAAGCTGCACGCCCCCCGCGAAGGTCACCGGCACCAGTCCCCACTCTCTATACTGTCGGACCAATTCCGCGCTATGTACATTCGGATGTAGCTGTCTCCAGCTTTCGTGCCCCGGGTTCAACCAGTTGGCCAGGAGCGGCGGCCCGCAATCGTGGCCGCAGTAGCCGGGGGCCAGTACGTGTCCGATGTCCGGATCGTTGCCTTCGGAAATGAACCGAAGCGTGGGAAAGTTTTCTTTCATCCGCTTCAAGAATTCGAGCCGGTCCCAGAGCGGGATAAATCGCCACCCGTCCAGACCGATTTCGACGATTCCGCGTTCTTCCGCCAGCTTCAATTCGGCGAAGGCAAACTCAACGTCCTTCGGGTCGCTTGGATCCAAAACCCAGATTGAACCGGTATTCCATCCGCCTGAGACTTCGCCCGCTCGGCCCCACCATGCGCCGAGGGTCATTCCCTGGTCGCTCAATTCGTGAAGCACCGGCAACGTTTCCACGAGCTTCGGCAGCCACTCGCTCATGAACTCCGGCGGGTAATTGTCTCCAACCCGGTAGAGTCCGGACGGGCTCCAGATATGGACGCGCTCGTATCCGTTTCCGATCCCCTGGCGTTTGACGCGCTCGACGAGCGGGCGCCAGCCCTCGAGATCAAGGCGCGTGTCCGGAAAGTAGCCGCGCGGGTTGTCCCTCGAGGGCAAATCCGCCTGCGCGGTGCCAACGGCGTACACCGGCCGCAAATCTGCTTCGTATTGCACTTCTCCGTACGTTTCCCTGAAGAATTGGCGATAGGGTTCCAGGGTGTCGAGCCAGTTTTCTGCTTCGGCGAACCGGACGGCAATGCGGTACTTGTCGGATCCGCCCGGTTCAATCAGTGTTCGCCCTCTTGGCTCCATGTAGCCCTGGCGTCGCGCGTACAGATCGACCTCGATCCGGAGATGCCCCAGGAGTTCCTGCATGTGTTCGTAATTCGAATACCGCAACCCGACCCAGTGTTTGCTCTCCGGCAGAGAGTAAATCAGGCTCACGCCGATCGCGAATTTCTTGTTCATCAGCACCGCCACCGGGGAATAGTTGTTCGGGTAGGTGTATCCCTTGTTGAATCGGTAGGCACGTGTCTTGGTTGCCGGTTCACTGTTCGTTTTCCCCAGTTCAAAATCCACCAGGCACCCCAGGTCACTCGCATCCAGGTAGGTTAAAAACCTTCCCATGAAGATGCCGTGCAGGTTGAAGGCGGGCCGTCGTTGGGGGCTGACGGTTGGATTTCGAACTTCAAATGCGACATCGAATCCACCTGGAACCTTTTCCAGTTCGTACTCCAGGGCACACTTATTCTGCGTAAACAATCCGCGTCCCAACGCTTTTACCAGCGGTTGCTCAATCCCCGGTGCCGTCACCTCCACGCACTCGCCTTGCAGCGCCTGTTCAACGGAGACTTTAACATCCAGATAGTTCGGCTCGGCCCCGATGAGAATCATGGGCCCCGGTGATAGAAAAACCGTCGCCAGCACGGTTGCAATACAATTACGTTTCACTCTCTACCTCCTCGTTGAATTCATTCAGACGTTATCCCGAATGCCCTTCGGCATTGCTCGCCCGGGTCAATATGTTGTCCAGGATGGTTCGCCATCCTTGCCATTCCCACCACGGCCTGCCGGCTTCGCCAGTTTCTCCGAGCGGTGTGCCGGTCATCGCGTACACCGTCCCTCGTCCAAGTTCCCACGTGGTCAGAATGGGTTGTCCCCCCGCCTCGAGGAGCACGGTCGTGCGGGGTTTGGCCTGTACCTGGTGAAACCAAACGTTCCGCGCGTCGTGTTCCACCGGCACCGATACGAGGTCATTGGAAAACGGATCCTCGGACGGCTTCAGCACGCTGAACACACGTTTCGTCAGTTCGTGTTCACCAGCCGAACGGATACGTTGCGCTTTGCCTTCGGCTTTTTCCAGGTCGAGTTTCGCACCGATGACCGGCAAAAGATCGGCCAGAAACGTATTGGCATACCCGCCATGCCCGAACGCGCGGGTTCCGCCCCCGACAAACAACGTGCCGCCACGATGGACGTACTCCCTGAGGTTCTTCCGATCGTCCGGCCGTAATTCATCGGCGGCGATGTTCAGCAGGGCCACCAAGTCGAATTCGAGAAGGTCCTCGATCGTCCCCGGAAACCCCGCCGGTACACGCGCAATGTGGGACGATATAATTTCCCAGGATTCGGAAACCTGCATCCGTGCCCGTTCGAGCGCACCGTCAAATCCGAAGTACTCGTGCCATAATCCGCGGACGATATGCGCCTTCTTTGTGTGATCTTTCCGAACCGGTAAACGCGCCGTATCAAGCCCTTCGGCGCTGAACCGATCATGGTCTGTCGCCACGTCCACCTGTTCGATCACGATGCTGTCTATCCAGAGGTCTGTACCCCCGTGATAGCGCATGGTCATGTAGCCGGACTCGCCTTCTTTGACTTCGTATTCGCAGGCGAACGCCTGGTATACGCCGGAGTGCTGAAAGTCGCTGCAGGCGATCGTCTTGGACCCAAACGGACCTGAGGCGTCGAAGACGGTATTGGCGCTGCTGCGATCCGCCACCTTGAGACGAAAGGTAATCCGGGCCCGGCCCGGCGCTGTAATTGAAGCGCACTCCTGTCGTGGGCCGTCCAGGAGGTAGCTTGGCTCGTCGACGGAGGCCGGCTGACAGTAGAGGGTCTGACCCAGCAGGGCTTCTTCGTCCCTCATCAGGCGGGCACATGCTTCGCCCCTGGCAAAGGATGCAATGGGAAATACAATGCGCCCATTCTCAGGATCCGGAGCGATATCCCTGCCGTCGAATGTCTGTGCGGTGAAGATTTCCGAGGGAATATTCTCACAGGAACCGGGAAACTCTTGAACGACGATTTTCCAGCTCTTGAGCTCCCGAATCGTCAGAGATGACACGCTTCCGACCGCATCGATCCAGGGATCTTCTTCGGGGTCGAGTACAAACGCGCGCGTGGGCTGCCCGGCAAAGCTAACGAGTACGTTGTTGAGAGGCGCCGGCTGCTTGTCGATCGTGGAGTTCTCCTTGTCCACACCGTGCGCCGGCATGTTTACGACGTGGGTAATGATTTGATACGTTCCCTCCAACTGCCGTTTGTACGTATAGATCTTCCACCACAGGTCGGGGTGCTCGGCGCCGCCGACCGTAACGCCCAGGAGCCTGGCGGGCTCTTTGACCGGTTGCAGCCTTTCGTCGTACAACAATTCTCCGTATCGAAGCGCAAAGTGATAATAGGTATCCTGGATCGGCAAAAAGCAGCGATGGTCCTGGTTCACACCTGCATAGATGTGACTCGCCGCGGCGAAATTCGAAATCAGGAAATATCGCAATGAGAAGTCATTGACAGGATACTGCTCGGGCGCATGTAACATCCTGGCCTGGCCGTACAGCAATCCACCGTGCTGGTGAACCCGCAGTGCGGCATCTCGCATGGCCCGCGCGCCCAGGCGCCAATCGGAATGGCTTTCGTCAAAAGTTCCGCCTTCGAAGAGGATCATGCCTCCGCCTGAACATGCCTCGTGAAACGCATCGGGAGACTTCGCCGCGCCATACTCATAATTGAGGCCATAGTTGTAACCATAGAGGAATTCAGGTTTTTCACTGGCAATAGTTTTCTTCATTTGACGTGTGATCCGGGTGTTCGCCGCGTCCACGCTCCGGCCGTGATTCAACCTTCTTCCATCGATATCGTACCCGAGGGTGGTCCAGAACTGTCCGATCTCCCAGTGCCCGTCGAAGCGTACGCCGTCGTAGCCGAAGTCGGCGCAGGCGGACAACATCTGGGCGCAGGCGAAATCAACGAGGTCCGGATCTGCGCCCCACGCGAGAAGGTAGGGCTGAAAGCCTCGCCATCTCTCGGCGGGCCGTTCGCCCGGATCCATGGTGATGTGCCAGGATTTCATCTTTTCGAGATCCTCGACGTACAGTTTGGCGGCATGACCCAGCATACCACCCATGTAGTTGTACGCTAGCCACTCGGGATGTTTGCGCGCCCAGGCAGTGCCAACCCAGCCCGAAGGTGTGGCGCTGTTGTACATCACAACCTTCATGCCGAGGCGGTGCGCGGACCCCGTAAATGCACGGATGGTTTTTCTGGACCTTGGGTAGCGATCCTGCATCGTGATCCACTGATCCCAGTCCGTCGCAAGCCCGACGACTTCCGTGGGTTGTGTGCAGTAGATTTCATGCCAGGTGCCTTTCATCTTGCGCCATTGCACGGGCCAGAAGCCGTCGTCCCCTTCGAAGAGATGCGCCACCGATTCACGCAGATCGCCGGACCAACAGCTATGCTGACCCAGCCGGAACGGATTGGATCCGACCGTAAACACATCCGATGCGCTTGCCAGTTGATCGGGCCCGTTGAACAACGCGACTCTGAGAGTGTGCCCCCAGTCGTCAGCCGGGGCGGAAAACGGGATTGCCAACTTGCCGTCCTTGAGGTCGTGGATCGTCACGTCCGGCAGCTTGAGATGCCCGGTGAGTCCGTGCTCGATTGTACTGTGGACGACCAGACCCTTGGTATCTCCCGCGCCGGTGAGCCGTACCGTTGCCAGCCCGTGGTCGCCCGGCTCGTAAACCACGCGGTCCACTGCGACTGACATCTCCACATCCCGGGCCGCCGCGTGCAGATGTGGACAGAGCGCGCTGATTACGGCAATGCCGTAGAGGCAAACGAACTCACTCCTTTTAACAAGGTCTCCAGGGCTCACAATTTTTCGCATGCTGCAAGTTGATTCAGTAGAAACGAGACATAGCACTTTTCCATGCAGCGTCAATGTGGATTTCGGAATTGAAATGGGACAAACAGTGAGGTCGGCATGGTAAATTCGGTGTGGTCGTACAGCGAAGCCACGACACCGCGTTGGATCCGCGCGGGCCCCACCCTGCAGTCGATCCCCTCCTTGACCCAATTAACTTTGCAAAGCAAAGTCGTTGTCATTTTTCTCCACGATCGTGGCATGAAATGCCAACGATGAATTCACGTCGAGCGGGACCGCTTGATCCGTAGCCACCTGCTCCGGGGGGACGAGAGGCTGAATGGGATGAAGAAGGGAAATCGTGCGGCGCCGTGCGCCGCGGAACACGGTTCCGTTCGCTTGCTTACCTTCGTCTCTCAAGCCGCCTCATTCCCCGGAGGTGGATGCCTGTTTTCTTCGCGCATTTACTTAAGAGTGAACGCTGTCGCCGCCTCTTTCCCGCTAATGATGTCTCTTGCGCGAACCGTCCACTTTCCTTGCATGTCGCTCACTGCTGTATGGATCATGCCTTCGTACTGTCCGTCCTCTGCGTCCACGTTTTTTGTGTAGAAAAAGTTTTCTTTGCCGTCCGGCTCCACAACTTCAAGCCTTACCACCTGCCGGCCTTTCACCGCGCCGTCCACATTCACAATCACTTTCACAGCTTTCCCCGGGGCGGCATCCCGGGCCTCGATTTGAATGCCTTCGATCGGCTGGTCGCACCGTGCAAACAAAGCCGCCCCGAATGCGCGGATGGCCAATGGCGCGACATCGACTTTTCCCAGAAATTCTCTGCGGAGCACATCATAGGTGTGGCGTTCGTCGGGAAAGCGGACGAGGATCGATTCCGGATTCTCCGGACTTTTGCTGCAATAAACGCCCACGTATTCCGTCCGTCCGTCTTTAAACAGATTTACCTCATAATTCTGCGGCGCGGGCGCGCCGGTGTCGGTTTCGATGAGAGCCCAGGGCTTCACGTCCGCGGCCCGAAGAAGATGGTCCATCAGTTCGATTTCGCGAGGATCCGGCTCTCCCTTCGTGCGTACGGTCGAAGTGTGCAGCATATTCAACAGCATCGCCCGTCCGCTGCCTGTGTCCTTGACGACAAATGCCGGGGCGCCGTCAAACCAGTGTTTGCCCAGCGCCTTCCCCCCGTTCATCGACAGCTCTTGCTCGAACCACTCCCCCACGAACCAGGCATTCTCCGGCACGAGCGGATCTTTCACCGTGGTACGGATTGTGTAATCCGCTTCCCCATTGGCGTAGGCAAACGCGGAGCGGGTCACCCCAAACAGTTCGTCGAGACCGCCGTGCTCTCGCAGCCGTCCATGTTCGTCGCATACCGCCGGGGCTAGATCCGCGACAACAAGTCCGCCATCCCGGACAAACGCCTCGATGGATTTGATGGTTTCGTCACTGAGCGCCATGCCCATCAAATGAGAGATCACCAGGAGTTTCACATCCTGGAGGGCGCCGGCTTCGACCTGGTTGGTGGTGAGATATCGGAATGCGGATACTCCGCACTTGAGCAGCATCTGCTCGAGGGCCAGCCGGCTCTTGTTGGCGGGATACCACATCAGGTGCGTGTTATTCGGATTCACCCATTTCCCTGCCGCAGCGGTCGTGAGGATCGAGGGGTAACTGTAAAGAAAGGCCACGGGCTGTAATTGTCGCCGCGCGCCGATGAGCGCTCTGCCTACGCCGTGCCGCAGTTCGCGGGAGCCTTCCTCGATCCAGTTACCGGGGGGTTGGACCCAGCCGAACTGACTGAAAAAAGTGCGTCCGTTGTATCTGAAACTTCCTCCATGACCTCGAAACGCGCCCCGCCACGGCAGGCCGAAATACTCGTCGCGGCTCATGTGCGAACCGATGTACTGCGACTGGCGGCCCTGGACCAGGGATGCAATCATCAAGTCGTCTTCGTACGGGCAATAGAAGTTGAATGCTCCTTCGGTCAGCAGCCGGCCGATGTCGGTTCCGCCATAGGGAATCATGTGGGAACTGGTGGTGAATCCGTCCAATCCCACGAAGACATCCTCGCCCAGTACCTCCTTGACCCTGCGGGCATGCCGCTGGTCGCCCTTGTACATCTGGTCGGCAACGAAGAGCCGGAAGTCCACCCAGGGGGCCAGGTTCGCGGTTTCCTTTCCTAGATCGGCGGTGAGCGTGGGCATCACGTCGCTCCATGCCCCGTGGCTTGAATCCCATTCCCTGTTCAAGGCATCGAGTGAACCGTACTGCTGTTCCAGGTATATCCGATAAAGGGAGAGCCCCTCTTCGGAAGGCATGCCGGGATCTTTTGTCTGGTGGCGTTCGTCCTGCAGGGCGAAGGAGACGGTGCCGAATTTGCGGGACGATTCAATCGCGTCCTCCAATGTATGATCGTACCGGGTGGTGCCGGTTTTGGGATCGATCTGAACCTCCGCCGTCATGATCGAGCCTGCGTTCATTCGGGCCTGCCGAATTCCGGCAGGGGCCGCCCACCTTCCATCTTCGTCCGTTTCGTGGTTTCCCATAATGGCAGTGATGCCGGCCACGTCGCGTACGATCTCCGGGGGGGGGTGGTTCTTAGGCTCCGGCCAGAGGATGTTGTGATAGTCGTCCCACCCGTGATTCGGCACATAGAACGCCAGCGAGTCTTTCACCAGGGGCGCTCCATCCAGATAGCAGGTGACCTGTGCGGTGTGCGGAGCGACACGGGCATCCGCGATCGTGTATGTAAATTGAAATGCGGCGTCAGCACGCTGGTCGGCAACCGCAAGCAGCCGTCCCGCCGCGTCGAGGATATTCATCTCGAGCCTGCTGTCGACTGGGACAGGGTCCAGCGTTCCATCCAGTTGCACGGTTTCCCCGACGGCATAGACGTCTGTGTCGGACTGGAGGACCAGCTTTGACTCACTCCGCGCTTCGACCAGGCCGCTTCCCCAACCCAGGGATGCGCCTGCTTCGTCGCGCGCGATCACATCCAGCCAATACCGTCCCGCAGGTATCGCAGGCAGCGAGACGTGGGTGTCGCCGCCGGCTGTGGGTACGATTAGATGGTGCATGGATGAGAAGTTCTCGTCGCGCAGGGTGCAATGAAGTTGCGCCGGCCCGGATGTCCGCACGAGGGCATGCCCGGGCCGGCCGGCCTCCAGCATTGCTTCGTGCGGCCTCACGTGCACCGGTGGTTCAGCGTTGGCGGCCCAGGTAATTGCTCGCAGCGTGATAGCCATGGCGTGCTCATATTGAAGCCGGCTGCGGTGCGTGCTTCTGACCGGCGATAAGGTGCCCGCCCAACCCAGCATGAGGGTTCGCCCCGCGCCGTACTTCCCGGTCACAACCAGTGGAATGTCCCGCTGGGTGGCGACCACTTGTGACCCCTCCTTCGGTTCGAGGCTGTTCACCTCGATTCCCGGCAGGTTCCGCAGTGGGGTTCCCTCCAGCATCCTGAAGCCCTCCACCGTTTTCACGTCGGCTTCAAATGATTCGCCGGAACTTGTCCTCAGGGCCGGCATACACTCCTGGAGAGGCGAGTTGTCGGCCCACCACTTTCCCCGATCGCTTCCCGTGAATACCAACCCGGTTCCCTGCCGGACTTTTGACTTGATGGTCTCATAGATATCATCCGGAAAAATAGTGGCCGGCAGGACATCGCCTTCAAGTGGCGGGGTTGAGCCCAGGGCCATCAGAATAACGTCGTAGTCTTCCTTCAAGGCCTCGCGGGCTTCTTCGGCCAGGTACCCGACACGATATTCCTCATTCAGGTGCTCCTCTCTGAAAACGGCGACGTATGCGATCAGAATGTAGCGCATGTCGCAGTCCAGTTCCCGAGCCATCTGGGCGATCTGCCTCGTATCCACGTATGCAATGCCGAACATGGTGATCGCGAGCACCTTTACCGGCCCCGGGGCGTACGGCTTCGCCCACGGAATGTGGGGAGCGGGGGCAATCGGCATGTGCTTCCCTTTCAGGATCGCCTGGTATCCGCACATGATGGAGAGGTAGCCGTCGCGGCTGAACGAGTCCAGTGCGGGGATATCCCTCGCGGCGGCAATCATTTCCGGCAGGTCGCCGGGGACAGTAAGGATGAAGGACGAGTCGTTCTCGGGATCGACCGCAACGGCCGCCACCGAGCAGCAGAAGAACATGCAGAGCGCAGCAAGGCAATGTGGGGTAAAGGGCATTCGCATCAGACAGGATCCTCTCGTTTGCAACCTCGTAGTCTCCCTTTCCTTTGTACTCGGAAATCGCGAATCGAAATCGTACCGCGGGTTTCCCAGCCGAGGCTACCCGAAACGTGGTAGCTTTTTCAGGATCGAAATGCGAGGCACGGATGCGAATCGGGACCGAAAACGGGACTGCTTTGCTGGAGAATCACGCTCGCCCGGGCAGAGAACTCTTCAAATCCGCCTCATTTTTACCTCCAATGTTTCCTTGACCATCTTTCTATTCGGGTTAGAATTGACGATTGACAATCGCGTTTGCGCTGGAGATCTAATCCGCATCGGGCTCGTGAGCACGGCCACCTATCTGAAAGGGAGAAGTAGATGACAAAAGCAACCCGTCCATTGTTTGGACCGGGCGTGGCAGCCTGCCTCCTGGCAGGGTCACTGCCGGCACTCGGGCAGACGACCGTGGTCGAGACATTCGAAAGTTACAGTGCTTCCGCCGACAGTGTTCTAGATCCCACCACCGTGGGTGGTAGCGGTTGGACCCGGGACCAAGCGAGCAATACCAACGCGTTAGTCGCCAAAGAGGACTGGAGCGTCACCTGCTGCACTGGGGAAGCCATTTTTCGATTCATCCTTGATGAGACATTTGACGGCTCGTCAAAGTTTCTCTCATTACGTCGATCCACTTCGGCTAGTTCTCTTCCAGAGAGTTCAGACGAGAACACCGATTTTGCGATCCCGACCATGAGCGAGGGATATGTCAGCCTTGAGATGAATCCCGCCGCCGTCAGCGGTGATGGATTCCGCATGGCGCTGCGCGACTCGGGTTCCGGGAGCAATGCGATGGAAATCGTCCATACCGAGCAGGGCTGGCCGGTCATCAACTCCGGGGATTTCAGAGTGTTGGACGAAAACGGGGCTACCCTGGCGGAGGGCACGATCCCGAACGACCCGGATACTGACAACCCGACCGCGGTGCATCGCTGGTTCAAAATCCTCGTCGTTCTCCACGGAAATGGCACCTACGATGTCAATGTGTTCGACATCGGTCCCACATTCAGGACTCAAACGGGTGTTCAGGGTTATGGCGATCCTGCCCGAGGTCTCGTCTTGAGCCTCATCGGCGCGAGTTTGCCCGTGCCGAGTGTTGACACCTTCCGTCTGACTCCCGGTTCGACGAATGGGGGCGGGCAGGAACCGACCCTGATCGACAATATTATTGCGAGTGATTCCGCCGGAGCATCGCTCGAGATCGGCGAGTTCAAAACGGGCGATGAGATCAGCTTTCCCACCCAGGCGGGCAAGGTATATCTCGCCGAATTCTCCGATGATGCTCCCACCGGCACCTGGTCCCAAGTGGGTTTGCTGATACTGGGGGACGGCACGACGCAATCCGCGGTCGCCTCGACCGCCGGGGCGCCGTCAAATCGAACCTATCGTGTATTGGAGTTTTAGAGCTTAGATTGAAACTTTAAGGATGCCGCCATGAAATATTTCGCGATTAAAAATCAAAAACATGTCCTCCGTAGCTTTAGCGAAAGAGGATCAAAAACCAAAAATATTCTAATAGTTTTCGCCGTCCTGTCGATCGTATGCTTTTCAGGGATCACGAGCGCAAGTGGCCAAACGAACGTAATCGAGGACTTTGAAAGCTATACGGTCGCCAACCAGACGTGGCTGGATCCAACCACGGTACCCGGCAGTGGTTGGACGCGTTCGGGCGTTGGCGATGCGGATTGGGAGGTCCGATGCTGCAGCGGCACCCTGATCTACACTCCCAACGACCCCACGCTGGAAGATGACGCGATCGATACGAACTCTCTCAAGTTTCTCGTCCTGAGACGATCGAATCAAAACACGCCCGCGCGTTCGGACGAAATCACTGAATACAAATTCCCTGTTCTGGTCGATGGTACATTTCGAATGCAAATCAACCCCAAAAACGGTTCGGGCGACCCCTTGAAGATGGCATTGGTCGATTCCGGATCCGGCAAGACCGCGATGTATATGACGTATACCGAGAGCAGGTGGCCACATCCCGCTCCCCCCCCTAATTTCAAGGACAATTCCGCCGACTTCCGGGTGTTCGACCAGCCGGGAAATCTCATCCTGTCGGAAATCCAACTCGACGGCACACCCGATTCGTTCGACCGCTGGTACGACTTTATCTTTACCATGCATGCCGGCGGGACGTTCGACCTGGAGATTATCGACATCGGGCCCACAGAACCAACGTCCGTAACGAGCACGCAGGTTGCCAGGGGTGTTCTCGGGAGCGTCTCCAACATCCCGGCAGGGGTCCTGGGGATTGATACGTTTCGCCTTGAACAGGGCCCCGGCCTGGGAGGCGGTGAGAAGCCAACGATGATCGACAACATCATAATCAGTCGCTCCGAAGGTTCGGTCGTCCCGAGTCCGGATGTCGGCACCGGCTTCGAGATTCCCTATGCGACCGTTCTGCCCGAGGATGATCCGATGGCGATCTATCAGCCGCAGGTCAGCGACGACCTTACCTCAGGAATCTGGACATCCCACGGACCCCTGGTACTGGGCGACGGTGCCACCCAATCCGCCCTCCTCCCCACTTTCGGGGCAGACAGCCGGGCGTACCGGATCGTGGTGTTTTAGACCGCTCTCTGCTCGTTCATCACTCGCAGCGTGAATAGTAGCCGTCCCCCGGAGGTGGACGGCTACTTTGGCACCGTGATAATTCGCTGAACAAATCCGAAATCGAAAATTCGAAATTCGAAATTCGCCACAGCGCCTACCCGAATGCCTCCGCATACAACTTTGATTTGTCGTTCAGATTGCCGTAAAACGCGCGGACTCCCGGATCCGGATGGTCGCGCCAAAGGCCGGTGGGAATGGTCGTGTGGTGGCTGAGGATGGGGCCGGATTGAAAACCGTAGTAGGTTTGCACCGTCTTGCGCTCCTTCGTGGTTGGACGCACCGTCGCAGTGTGCATAACCGATAGATTGAACAGGACCACGGTGCCGGCCGGACCGTAAATGTCCACATTGCCCGACCGCGCGAGTTGCTCCTCCGCGTCTATTAAGACGGGTTCGTCGATGGATTCCGGCGAGATGGAGAAGCAGTGGGTGTCCTCATCCACGTCAGACAAATATACCAGGATATGGATCCATCCCATACGAAGAGGATGATCCATCTTATGCGGCCGGTCCCGATGCCATGATTGCATCCATTCACCTTCGTACGCCGCCATATGGCGGATACACACCTCGGCCAGGCAGGTGGGGGCGCCCATCAACTCATCGACATAAGCCATCAACCGGGGATGCCGGATGAGTTGATCAATCTCGGGGCTGGAGATCAGAGAATCGCAATTCAGCCATTGGTGACAACCCAGTCCGGCGTCGCGCCAGAAGAATGATCTCTCTCTCCTGTCCTTGTCGTAGAGATCGCGAAAGCGTTCCACCTCCTCCCCGGTCAACGCATCGTCGAGCAGGAGGTAGCCGTTCTGCTTGAAAAAATCCAGTTCCGCTCCCGTCAACTCACTCACCTCCATTCGATTCAAGCCGCGTCTCTGTCCAAACTTTGTCTTAATCTTTGTTCCAGACTTTGTCGACCGTTCGCAGATTGAAGGTAATTGAGAACTCTTGACGGAGACGCCCTGATTAGATCCTGAGCATCCACGGACCGGATGCCGGGGCTCTGTTTTCACGAAATTCCTTTCAAAAACAGGTTGCAAACGTCCTGATTGGATTCTAATCTATATAGTATCTCAGTACACATTATTCCCGACTTGAGATGAAACGGACCCAACCAAACCAAGGCTTCACCCTGATCGAACTTTTGGTGGTAATTGCCATCATTGCGATCCTGGCCGCCCTCCTGATGCCGTCATTGAAGGAGGCGCGAGACCGAGCATTAGCGATCCACTGCGCCAGCAACCTGCGCCAGATCGTGATGGCCATGGGAACGTGGGCAATCGACCACGACAACGCCGTCCTCCCGGGTGCTCAGGAAGGAATTAGCGGCTCGCAGTGGCCAACCTATCTGCACGCGACTTCGGAAGGGATCGACGCCTCTGCAAGGAACGCCGTCATGTGGCAGCTTCGCGACCAACGCCCCAAGAACATGTTCTACTGTCCGAAGTGGGTTGCCCTGGATAATGTGGATCCAGGTCGCAATCCCGGGGGTGGGGGCTGGAGTGGATTCATGGGATCATGGTATCCCACTTCCTATTCCGTGAACCAGAATCTCATGGTGCATGAGAACCCCTTCGGGCTGAACGGCATTGTGCGTATGGAGAGGGTAAGCCAGATAGACATTTCCAGGCCGGTCAACACACTGCAGGTGTTCGACGGCGCTCCGGACTCCACGAGTGCGCTGGTTAATAGTGGAAATAGCTTCTTCCAAAACTTTACGGGCATTATGGCGCCGTTTACCGTTGCCTTCCCGGTCCACGGAAAGTCTATGAACATGGCGTTTGCCGATGGGCACGTAATTCCGGTGAATTACGATGAGTTCAAGCAGGCGGTGGCCAGTCGGGACATGGACTTCGGCATCTCCTGGGAAAGCGACTCATCATTGACATTGCACCCGCTGCCCCCGAAAAGGAGCACCCCGTCGTTTTAGAAAGTACCCGCCCGCCTCCGGGGGACGAGAGGCTGAAGCGGACGAGAAAAGAGAAAAAGATGTGCTTCGCGCCCATCTTCCCCCCTTCACCGTCACCCCAGTCTCCACATCCCGCGGAGCATGATGATTACTTTCGCTATCGCCTTTCAAATCTCACAAGGGTCGGATACAAGTCCCAATGAAATGCGCCCTCGTTTAATCCGCAACCTTTCCCTCGCGGCTTTTATTTCAGCCTGCGCCGTTTTCCTCTTTCTCGCCACCCATTCATTCGCCGCGGCCGAGACTCAGTGGCAAATCTCGATCCTGACCGACCGGGTAGTCTATCTGCCCGATAGCCCGGGTCGAGCTGAGGTAAAAATCACTGCGCCCGACGATTGGCCGGGAGATCTCACACTCAAGAGTCACCTCGAGTATGGCTTAGACAAACAACAGGACTTGCCGGACCTGCCCATAAACCAATCCGAGGGACTCACCGTGTCGATCCCCTTCCAAGCCCCGGCCGACGCCTGGGGCTGCGCAATCGATGTGCAACTCCTCAACGGTGAAGAGGTGCTGGCCTCGGCTCAGGACGTCTTCGCGGTCGGCACGAACGCGTACCGCCTCGGTCAACAGGCCAACCATGGGGGCGCCCTCGCGGGCCATCGGGTTCGCGAGTTCAAGGGCAGGGATTCCTATTACTCGAACCAGTGGCGCTCCATGAAAGGGACCTGGCTCGAGATCTTCGGCCACCTTCCGAGTGAAGTGGTTGGACTGACCACAGAGTGGGACGAGTGGATCTCCATGCAGGGGAGATACCGCGCCTCGAAGGCGACCATCCGTGCCTACATCGAATCCGCGCACGACCTCGGAATGAAAGTCATGATCTACAACAACGCCACCCCCTCCGGTTGGGTCGGCACCCGCTGGGCCCGCAAGCATCCGGAATGGCTCTCCTATACCTACATGGGGAATCTGCGCGCAGACATGAACGTGGAGGATATCGAGAAACAGAAGCAATGGCATAAAACGCTTCAACCGCATACGACCACTTTTTTCCATCCTCTCTACCTCAATTTCTATCACCGCGACCTGATCGAATTTGCCTGCGACCAGATGCTCGGCGCCTGCGAGATGTTCGGCTACGACGGGGTTCGCTTCGACGGGCACTGGATCATCGGCGATGTCTGGAGCGGCATCGGATACGGTATGGATGGCCGCCGGCCCAACCGTGGCAAGAGCGTCGACGCGGTCAGCACCCGGATTCTGGACGACATGAAAACGTACACCTGGAACCGGCGGCCCGATTTCCACTTCGGTTATAACTATGGCCCGCATTACGAATCTGGCGGGGCCCGCAATCCCCGCTCCTACCGAAAAGCCTGCGCGAACGACGGAATGATCCTCTGGGAAGGCTCCACCTTTGACGACGCCTACTCCGACCTGCGGATCGGCGCGTTGAAATTGAGGGAAAATGCGCTGCGCGTGCACCAGAACGGCGGTATGCACTACGGTCAGGCATTCATGATCCACACCGATTTGTTTCCGTCGAACGAGTTTGCCCTGCGGTATTTCTTTATCGCCAACTTCGCCGCCACCAGCCACATCTATGCGGGGGTCTATCCGGACCACCCGTTCTATCAACCCATCCAGGGCCTCTACTTCCGTTTCGCCCTCCGCTATGGCGAACTCCTGTTTGATCGTGGGCTCCAACCGGTGCTCACCCCCGGGGATCACCTCTCCGTCACCGCGGAGGGAAAGGAGAGCGGCGACCTGTGGTGGAAGCCCTACACGTATAAGCGGCAGCTCGAGGGCCGCTATCAGCTCATCACCCACCTGGTGAATATGCCGGCCTCCGGCGTGAACAAGAAGAACTCCACTCCGGACAAACAGCCACCGCCGATCGAGAACGTGACAATCAGCCTGAAAAGGAACCCCCTGCGATCGTATCTCCTGGATCCCGAAGCCGCGGAGTGGCGGCAGGAATTCGGCGACGCGCGGGAAATTTCAATTGCCCGCCTCAAAGCCTGGAAGATCCTGGTGCAGGAATTCGAAGGGTACGCCGATCACATCGCGGTGGAACAAATACCGGAAGGTGATTTTGCGGAGCAGGACAAGTTGCCGGACCCCCAAAACGGCCGGATCGTGATCCCCATCAATTACTTCATCACCGGCGCTGGGGCAGGCGAGTACTACTCCACCGACATAGCCGGTACGCAGTTGGTGGACGATCCGGATGCCGAGCTCGGCTTCTCTCTCCGCTGCAGCGCCGCAACCATCCATGAACCGACCGGAGTGGTCAACGGTCCGAACCACTCCATGCCTATTTCCGCTCCGGGCCGGATTCGTGCCGGCTTTCGCTTGAAGGTGGCGGACAATACCAGCGCGGAAACTGTTTGCCGGGTCGAGGGAAAGTTCGGGCAACGCGAGATCAAGGCAAATGAATTCAGAGTTCCTGGGATCTTCCAGGAATTTTCCTACGACTACACGATGCACGAAGACGTCGCAAACCGGCTCAACCTGGACTACTACGGTGGCACAGATCTCTGGATCGACCGAATCGCCTTCCAACAATTGGCGCCGGCGATCGACCGCGAATTCTTCAATGCCCGGAGCCTTCAGGTGGACGATCTGCCCGTGCGAGTGGGTCCTACCCACCGTGCGCACCTGGTTCGCGGCCTCTGGCACGATTTCTTCGGCCTGGACGAGGCACTGGCGCGCGCGGAAATCGAGGTCACGGAGTCGTGGGAAAATCTCTCTACCAACAATGACGGCATTCCCGTCGCACTGCCCGTCACCGCCGAGGAGTTCGCCGGCTACGACCTGGTTGCGCTGCTCAACGTCGGCGCCGCCTCGCTCATGCCGGTGCGGCGAAAACACATCCGGGAATACGTGATGCGCGGCGGCACCCTCTTCGTGGGTGGCGGCGCTCGAGCGTTTGGCCACGGCGGATACGCCAATACCTTCCTGGAGGAGATCCTTCCGGTCACCACTCGGAAGTTCGACCTTACGGCTGCCGTGGGGGACGATCAGATCATCCGCATCGGCGAGAAGGACGAACTCACCGCGGGCCTTTTCAATTCCGATGCTCCACGGGTCGCTTTCTATCACGACGTGGAGGCAAAAACCGGGGCGAAGGTCCTGCTCAAGGCCGGTTCGGTTCCGATTCTGACCGTGGCCGATGTGGGCCGCGGGAAGGTCTACGCCATGACCGGGTCGCCGATGGGCGAGGTAGATGTCGGCGCCGCCTGGTGGGATTTTGACGATTGGTGGCAGATCCTCGACCGGATCCTGGTCGATGCCAGTCCTGCTGGAAAGGCGGTGCTTCCGCCTGATATCGGCACCGAGTTACCCTTGCTGGGCCGGATTGCGGGGACGGAGGATGCGACCCTGATCGACAGGATCGGATCTACAATCGATCCGCTGCAGATCGAAGGGGTGACTGTCGGCAAGGACGGTATCGACTTTGGCTACACCGAACCCGCAACCCCGCCGATCAAGCTCCTCTATCCGGAGGGCTTGATCAAGCCCCATGGCGCCGTCTCCTTCAAGATCACCCCCGGTTGGGAGACGGAAATCTCGGACATCGACCGGTCCGTGAATCTTTTTACCACCGAGTCGAGCGACGGCACTTCCTTTCAGATCTATCTCTTTGTCTATCCCATGCCCCCCCAGGAGGTGTCCATCGCAATGACCTGCCACATCCGGAGCACTGATGAGGGCGCGGATGATTTCACAGATCACTTCGCCCGCTATGGCGTACTTCACATCCAGCGAGGCGGCCTGCGCATGCTCCACTACACGACGTGGAAGAAAGGCGAAGAGCGGGAAGTCAAAGTGCAGTGGTCACCCACCCAGATCGTATTGTGGGACAACGGCGAACGGATGGCATCCGGAGACTTTGTCCCCCCCATGAACCTCGACCCGCTCACCGGCCCACTCTACGTCGGCTCCAACAAAGGCGGGAGCGCAGCGCGAGTGAGGATGCGGGATGTCGAGATTTGGGGGAGGGAGTGAGTGTTTAGTTTTTAGTGTTCAGGGTTTCAGGTGTCAGGTTTCGGGTTTCAGGATGGAAGTCCTTGTCTGCCAGCATGTTGTCCGTCCAGAAACCTGAAACCAGAAACCTTGTTTGTGAATACGTCTGATTCTTCAATCCTAATCGCAATCCTAATCTCAATCTTAATCGATTTGGATTGGGATTAGGATTGCGATTAAGATACATGGAAAACTGTGACAACCTGAAACCTGAAACCTGACAACTAAACACTCTCAAACCCAACCATGCAAACCAAGACCATAGCAATACTCCTCCTCATATCCCCCCTGCTCGTCAACCAAGCCTACTCCCAAAGAGGCTGGTTCCCCGAACCGGAGACGAAGAAGAAGGAACAGACCGTCTACTGGACCGACGCGCCGCCGAACATCGACGGCGATCTTTCCGATGAGCTCTGGAAAAAGCTGCCGCGTGTCACCGGATTCGTAGATATTTCATTCAAGCACGCCTACGTACCGGATCAAACGCTGATCACGATTGCCTACGATAACGAAAACCTTTATTTGGCTATCGACGCGCGTGACCGGTTTGCAGAGACCATTCAGGCCAACGAGACCAAGCGGGACGAACACCTGTGGAGCGCCGATGACGATGTGCTGGAAATTTACTTCGATCCCGACATGACCGGTGACCGGCTGATCCAGATCGCTTTCAATCCTATCGGCACCCAATGGGATTATCGCAAGGACAAATCCGAAGGCGTCACCATTACCGGTTGGGATGGCAAGTGGCGTGTCGGCACGAAGAAAAATGACAATGGCTGGTCGGCAGAAGTCGTGTTTCCCTTTGCTGACTTGCCGTGGGATGTCCCGAAACCGGGGGACAGGCTGAGGGCGAACATCGCCCGCACAAGCCGGAACCGGAGAGCAGAGATCAATTCGACCTGGTCGATCATCACGCACGCCTTCGCCAATTTTGGACAGTATGGGTTCTGGAAGTTCGCAGCACCGGATCTCGAGGTGTCCCGGGAGGACGAGTTTGAAATCAACCGGGAATTCTTCGACTCGGAAACGCCCGCGCTGAAATCCCTGGCCCAACGCGGAAGCCTGGAGGTGGCCATGGCAAAAGGGCTGCACGCAAAAGCCGATTCGAAGCTGAGCCAGGCCGCAAGGCAGGCGGATGGACTGTCGGCCGAACTTCTGCAGCAGTCGTCCTCCATTTTGGATCTCGACAACCTTTTGAAGGCGAGGTTGACGGGGCATGCGCTGAATACACGACTCAAGACCCTGTCCACCGAGATTTCTCTCATCGGAATCGCGGGGCCGCTCGACGGGCTGGCCGAGAGTTATCAGGGAATTCTCCGTGCAGGACAGTATTGGGTCCTCTCTGGAAAGCGCGGGGTCTTCGCGGTTTCCGCTGAAAGTGGCGCAGTGGCCGGCGTGTGGGATCGAAAGATCGGCTCCCGGGTCATCGCGGCCAGCTACGATCGCTACCAGTGGGAAACCATGGATGATAAGGTGATCGGCGATGAACGCTTCGACAGAATAAATAGAGAAATCCAAACTCCTGACAGCTTGACCCTGGAGTGCTTCAATCCTCTCATTCCCGGGCTTGTCGTTCGCAAAGAATATCGATTGCTGGAGGAGGGTCGCATGCTCTCCAAGCGAATTCACGTTTCGCAGTCTACGACCGGGAGAACCTTGTTGGGGGTCACCTCCGACACCGTGTTCGATCCGGATTTTCGAGCATCTTCACGGTACAACCGGGTGATGCCGTCGGGATCCGCCGGAGGCTCGGATGAGCGGCCCACGATCGACGCCGGTGAGATCACCAAGGATTTCATTCAAAGAGGAGGCAACAATAAGGCGTGCGGGTGGGCGCAGTTCGTGATGGCCAATGGGAAGACGAATACGGGCATCGGCCAATATCTTTACAAGATCGATGGACAGTACGTGTGGACGCCCTATGCCATGCCGAGTTCATACTGGAATGAGCGCGGATGGCAGATTTCCTTCCTTGGAACCTTTCTCGACGAGAAGCCGTTCAGCTGCGAGATGCGCTATCACCTGTTCGACGGAGACCAGGTGGATTTCTATCGCGAGTACCTTGCTCTTCCCGAGGTGGTTGCGGAACGCGACATCCTTCCGGTCTCCGGGCGCATGGCCGGCATGCTTGGCGGCAGCGTTGGGGAATCCGTATCCGGCGCGCAGCATCCTGAATTTCCCGCCAACAAGCTGCGCCTGGGGGCCGCTCACGACCTGCTTCGATCCGATGAGGTAAACCTCGTGTGGGGCATTCCGCGTCACAACTTGAGTGGCGACTACCCGGTCACCGACGATGCCGAGCTGGTCTGGATCAACGAGAGGAACGCGAAATTGATAGAGCGGGCTTCCGCGGGCGGAGCTCATCGCGATGCGAAGATCGTGAGCGAGCAGTTTCCCCGAAACCTTCTGAGTACCTACAGCGTACATACCAGCTTGAACAAGGACAGTGAGGCCTATCGTCACAACCCGAACTTTGCCTTGCAGAACAAGGACGGTTCGCTGGCGGCTTCCAGTCATTTCGGCACTCGTGAGGTCGACAACGACATGTCCCCGGCCTGGGTGATGTACGCGGTAGAGCGCTACCGGGAATTTATGGAGTACTACAGCATGGGCTGGCTGTACTTTGACTTCTTCGGCGGATTTTCAGGCCCGGACTGGCATGACGGCCGGGTCGTCCAGAGCACGGATTACATGCGCTTCGACCGGGAGATTCGCAAGGTAGTCGCGGAGAGGGACGCGATTCTTTTCACCAATGGATTTCCCGGTCAGCTCTACGTCGACATCACCTTCATCGAAGCCATGGGTCGGGACAAATCCATGTTCGAAAAAGAGCAGGACTGGTGGCGCTGGCACCATGAGCGCATGATGTACTACAAGCTTTTCGAGCGCGAGAACATGATCTGCATGCCGTTGATCTGGGTCAACTACAAAGCCGGTGACCGGAAGACCGACGACTACGGATACGACGACAACAACAAGCAATTCACCAACCTGATCCTGGCGCTGGGGTTCCGCGCGCATACCTGCTATTATGAATACGAGCAGGAGTTGAGACGCGACGATGGAACGGTCGATATGGGGCGGATCTACAATTACGAGATTCCCTATCACCGGGCCGCGATGGAGATGCACAACACCCGTCTCGCGAATGTCGGGTTGCAGCCGCGATACTGGACGACCCAGGATTCTCTGGAGGAGTGTTACGTGCTCCAGAAGGGCCCTGCCTGCTTCTTTACCTCACTCAACCATCACCCGGAGCCAAAAGACATTACCAGTTCCGCGGAGATCGAAAAACTGGGATTCAAACCGGGCCGGCGGCTATTCCGCTTTGACTACACGCGTCGTAATGACGATGAGATCCCGCGCCTCATTGGACCGGAGACTCCCGGTTGGGACCGCCTCTTCACTGGGACTCGATGCACGACAAGGCTTGTCGGGGAGGAACCTCGATTGCACGTAACTTTTCCCAACGCCGCAGTAGACTATACCTACGTGGCAACGTTTTCACAGGTTCCCGGAGTCCTCGTCTCCAAGGAGGGGATCGAATGCCAGTTTCGACTTCCCCAGACCCTTCGTTGCCAAATCGATGGACATGCAGATGAACAGTCCCGCCGCGTATCTCTGACGGTGAACGCCGTCACCGAAGTCACCGCAGCCGCCTGGTGGCCGGAAGCCTGGGGAGACCCTGCGATCGTGGTGGACGGCTTGGTTCTGAAAGAGATGGAGCTGATTCACTATGGAGAGGAACGCTTTGTCCAATTCGCGCTGCCGAAGGGAAAATCGAAAATCACCGTTTCGCCGAACGAGAGAGCGAGCGAAGATGGGGACAGCACTAGAAGCTAAGCCGGATCGATTCAGCATCTTAGTGAATTAAACCACGAAATACACGAAGCAGCGGAGCCGCAACCAAAATTAATTCAGCCCAACCACTGAAGAAACGGATCTTGAACAGAAGTTAACAAAGAGAACGAAGAAGTATTTTAGATTGTGAGCCTTAAACTTTGCCGGGGTTCAGCTCACCGTAACGATCAAAGATTCCCTGTTTGTAACACGCTTGGTTCGTCGCGGTGCGGCCACGCGACTGCGTGGGGAATGGAGGGATAAATGTCGAAAAAATTGTCGTCCAACGGCGTTTCTCCGTCCAGATCCAGGCAGACCCCCCACGCGAACGTGTCGCATTCGAAAATGACTCGCCCGTTCTCACGTTGCATGCGGACATCCGCTTTCGTCCATTCCAGATCCTTAAAGAAAGGAAGAAAGAGCCGATTCCTGGCCATCACATTTCCGTCCATCGAAAGAATCGCGAATGCCGCGGACGTTTTGGGTGCGGACCAGCTCGATTTGTCGAACCATGCGATTCGGGTGGATGCGTTGGGTGGAAGTTCCACGTGCGTGGACCGGTCGAGGGGGAAGGCTCCCGCGATTTCGAAGAGTCCGTAGCGGAGTTCGCCGGCGAACACTTCGCGCGTGTCGTTCACGCCGAAAACAACGATCCGATCGTCCTCTTCCGCAAGTACGACGTGAAGAGGCGCCATGGCACGGCGGACGAACCAGAACGAAGGACAGCGGCGGATGTAGGAGTCGACGATGGACCATCCTCTGGTAACCGGCCAGCAATCGTTGTACGACCAGAAGACGGCGGCGCCGCTGTCGAACGCGCGGCGGCGAAAATTCTCGCAGTACTCGCGAATCGCTTCTCCCTGCACCAATCCGCCCCGGTAGGTGAATTCCTCGATGGACATTGCCCGCGGATCGAGGCCGAGCCACTGGCGGATCATCCCGTCCGGTGGACTCGGATCCCCGGCGGTGGAGAAAGCGTTGTCATGAATCTGCCAGGCAAACGATGCCATGTGCCGCTGGTTCTCGGGCAGGCATGCCAGCATCGTTGGTAGGGACGTCGGCCCGAGGGTACCCCCTTCGCAGGCAAAGCGGCAGATCATCTTTCGGTACCCGCGAAAGTCCGTGTCGTACATGCCGACGGACCAGGGATGCTGATTGCCGACGTCGTCCCGGTTGGGGTGAAGGTGATCGGGTGAAAAAGGTGAACTCGGCTGGTAAAATCGCGTTGGATCCTCCTGCGCAAGGAGACGGGGGAGGACCTGGTGGTACAATCCGTAGTCAGGTAGAACCACCTCTTTGTCATATCCCCAGTCCCAACTCGCCCACTCCAGTTCGTTGTTCCCGCACCAGACTACCAGGCTCGGGTGGCGGGCCAGGCGGCGAATCTGGTAGACCGCCTCTTTCCTGATGTCGTTGTAAAACGATTCATCGACGAGCGGAAACTTGCTGCAAGTGAATGGGAAATCCTGCCACACCAGGATCCCGTGCTCATCGCACAAATTATAGAACTCTTCATTCTCGTACCAGCCAACGCCGTTGATCCGGAAGAAGTTGAAGTGGGCCTCCCGGGCCAGAGCGATCAGCTTTGCGTAGCGCTCCGGCGTGAGACGCGCGGAAATCAATTCCGCCGGCGCCCAGTTGGCTCCCTTGGCGAAAATCTTGCGTCCGTTCACTTCCAGGGTATAGTATTGGCCGCCTTGGGGATGGGGATCCTGGAGTACGCGCACATGCCGAAAACCGATTCGAACCGACCTCGCGTCGATTTCTTCATCGTCGACGGCAAGTGTAACCCGCACGGTGTATTGATGCGGGTCCCCGTGACCGGCCGGCCACCACGGTTCAGGCGCATCTACCTCGACGACCGTTTCATACGGGCGGAGGCCGGCATCAATTTCGACGTCCGAAATAACGCTCTTCCCCGTCTCCACCACTTCGACGGTGATTTTTCCCCGGCATGATTCCTCGGCGAGTCCTTCAACAAAAAGGCGTGCACGAACCGAGCCCTTGGTCAGATCCGGGGAAAGCTCGACGAGGGGCACCAGGTTGTCAACGCGGCAGGGAGCGTTCGTCCACTCCAGGCGGACCGGTCTGTAGATGCCCACATTGATCAGCCGGCAACACCAGTCCCAGGTGAACTGGTATTGAGGTTTGCGTAGCCAGTGGCGCTTGTGCAGAAGTTGGTCCGGCGTGTGGTCGTATCCGCCGGCCTGCTTGTCCGCGACGTGAAACAGGCCGCTCTCGATATGAACCGTCAGCAGGTTCGGTCCTTCACGGAGGTTCCCGGTCACTTCGATACGACAGGGATAAAATGCATTGTGATGGCGTCCGATCTCTACGCCGTTGAGCAGAATTCTCGCCGCGAGGTCAAGACCCTCGAAATGCAGCCAGCAGCGGCCGTGGAGCGCCTCCGCGGGCACATCGAATCTGCGGCGATAACTCCAGAGATTCTCCTCAATCCAACGGGCGGCCAGGCAGTTGGTGCCGATGGTTGGTTCTTCGATCCAACCGGCGTTTAGCGCATCGAGATGGATTTCGCCGGGGACCTGCGCATCGATGTAGCGTGACTCATCGGTCTCCTCCCGCTCGGCGTACTTCATCCGTCCGCGATGGCCGTCGCTCCAGGTCAGCTTCCACGTGCCATTGAGATCAAAAACCTTCATCATGGGAATCAGGGTAAACCATGAAAGATAAGAATAATACGAAAAATGGGGTGTATTGATTAAGATTCCTTCTACCCTTGACCCTCATTGCCTGGAACCTAATCTCAACCTTTATCAATTAGGATTAGGATTGAGAAAAAGATACACTGTCGTCCCGCAGAAAACCGAAACAGAAAATCTGAGATAGAATTCCATGAATAAGCCCATGACAGAAGTGACGCAAACTTCGACTCGTCACACGGTGACCGATGCCCAGGTCGACTTTTTCTGGGAACACGGATATCTCCACATCCCCGACGTGTTCACCGCGGATGAAGCAGATGCATTGTCGGATGAGATGACCCGGCTGATGGCCGAATGGGCCCAGGATGACGCGGCCTGGACCGGGGACTGGCGTAAGAGCTATATGGACGAGGAGACGGAGAAAAAGTCCAAACTGATTGCCATGCACGACCTCTGGTTTTATTCTGGAGCGTGGATGCAGGCGGTGACGCAGCCTGGACTGATCGGCGCCATGGTGGACCTCCTGGGGCCCAACGTTGAGCTGCACCACTCTACGATGCACGTAAAACCCCCGCAGACCGGCCATCCCTTCCCGATGCACCAGGACGACCCCTTTTACAGCCATTCCGACAATCGATACGTCGACGTCCTTGTTCACCTGGACGACACCTGCCACGAAAATGGGGAGATCCGGTTCCTGGACGGATCCTTCAAGCGGGGCCGGCTCGATCATGTGGTCACGACGTCGGAAGGGAAGGATTGCACTCCTCACCTTCCCGTGGACGAGTACAAACTGGACGATACGGTCGCCGTTCCCGCCAAACGGGGAGATGTGGTCTGCTTCAACATTTTCGAGATTCACGGTTCGTATATCAACACGACCGACAAGGACCGTCGTCTGGTCCGCGTTGGGTACCGAAACCCTGAAAACCAGCAGGTCGAAGGCCAGAGTCACGGGCGACCGGGAATGATGGTCGCCGGCCGGCGGAGCCGGAATCCCGGTGACGAACTGTTCTCCACCAGAGGGCCGAAGTAACACCACCACCGAATGCGCACGGGGAAGCTGAGGAGTGCAAGGATTCAGAAAATTGATGCCTTTAAAGGAGACGGCAAATGAGTCGAAAACATTACAGGTTAATGTTCGTCCTGATTTGTAGCTTGATGCTAACGGCCGAGGGACAAGGGCAAGACAAGCCACCCGGGCGAAAGACAGGAGACACCGCTTCATTTGACCTCCCGGGCGGAGCAAAGATTGAAATGGTGTGGATTGAACCGGGGACCTTCACGATGGGTTCTCGTCCTTCGGAGTCGGGACGGGATTGGGATGAAGGCCCCCGGCATGAGGTGACGATAAGCCGCGGGTTCTGGCTGGGTACGCATGAGCTTACGCAGGGGCAGTGGGAGAGCGCCACGGGAACACACCCATGGGCCGGGAACGATTATATCGTTGAGCAGCCGAACTACCCGGCAGTTTACATCTACTGGAATGATCTGCAGGAACTCATATCGGGGTTGAACCAGGCGGAAGGAGTTGATCTCTACCGGTTGCCGACAGAGGCGGAGTGGGAGTATGCATGCCGTGCGGGAACGACGACACGGTGGTCCTTTGGTGATGATGAAGGCCGGTTAAAGGATTATGCCTGGTATAGCGTCAATGCCTGGAATGCTGGGGAGCAATATGCACATGCCGTGGGGACGAAGCTTCCGAATCCCTGGGGGCTATATGACATGCACGGGAACGCATGGGAATGGTGCCAGGACCGGTATGGGTCCTATAACGGCAGCCCTCAGGTAGATCCTCCGGGCGCGGCGTCGGGCCCCCAATACCAGGTTGTACGCGGCGGCTACTTCCGGCACCTCTCCCGGCTTGTCCGGTCAGCGTACCGCTACAACTTTCACCCTGATAGTCGCTCCTACGCCATTGGCGCCCGGCTGTTGAGGCAGGGCCCGAATGGGCAAGCAGGCCTTGCGATTCCAAATCCCAAGGTCGAGGTGGACCGGCAAACAGGCGATGCGAATCCCGATCCCGATGTCGAGGTGGACCGGATTGTCTATACGCCGGGCGGGACCGGTGAGGCCGGCGTCCGGATCGAGGGGACTGCGGAGAGGTCTGGCTCAGCCGTGGTCCGGAGTTGGTTGGAATATGGCCTGACACAACGCGAAGCGCTGCCGGACGCGAGCGTCCTGTTGAAGGACGGCGAGACAACATCGCTGACGCTGAAATTCAATGCGCCGGTGGATGCATGGGGAGTGAAGCTGAATGTCGCTCTGGAACTTGACGGCGAAGAGGTTGCCCGCGGGTGGGATGTCTTCGCGGTGGGCACGAACGCCTACCGGTTGGGCCAGCAAGGCAGCTGCGGTGGGATTGACCTTGCCAGGGAAATGGCGGCTGACTTCACGAGAGAGGACAGTTACTGGCCCGTCAGGATGCGGGACATGAAGGCGACATGGCTCGAGATCATGTGCGGATCTACCTGCGAGTTCTGCGGTTTCAAAACGGATTGGGATGAGTGGATCAGCATGCAGGGAAGATATAAGAGGTCGAAGGAAACGATCCGGGCCATGACACATGCCGCGCGCCGACTGGGCATGAAGGCGATGATGTACAACAATACCGGTCCATCCGGGTCTGTCGGCGCGGAGTGGGCTCGCCGGCATCCCGAATGGATTTCGTACAACTACATGGGTGGCATGCGGGCTGACCTGAACGTGCTCGATGTCGAAAAGATGAAGTCCTGGCACAAGAGCATGAAGGCTCATCCCGTCGATCGAAAAAACTCCCCGGGATTCCAGCCAATCTATATCAGTTTATCCGACCCGAAGCTCATCGAGTTCGGGTGTGACCAGATGCTGAATGCCTGCGAGGATCTGGGATACGATGGCGTGCGCTTTGACGGGCACTGGCTACTGGGCGCCCGCTGGAACGGTCTTGTCTATGACATGGACGGGCAGCGTCCGAACCGGGGTGAGAGCCTGGACCGGGTCAACACACGGATCACGCGCCTTATGAAGAGCTACACATGGGGGCGAAAGCCCGATTTCGAATTCGGCTACAACTACGGCCCTAATTATGAGACTGAGGGGGAGAGAAGTCCGGACACCTACGGTGAGGCGTGCGCTGAGGACAGCATGATTCTCTGGGAAGGCGCCTGCTTCAGCGACGGATATTCCAACTGGCGGGTCGGGGCATTGAAGCTGCGCGATAATGCCCTTCGAGTCCATCAGAATGGAGGAGTACACTACGGCTTCGCGCGCATGCTGCACTCGGGGGGTCTCCATCCCGTCAACGATTTCTCCCTTCGATACTACTACATCACCAACTTTGCCTCGACCAGCCACATTTACGCCGGGGCTTCTTCCGGGCACCCTAGTTATCGTCCGATCCAGGGACTTTACTACCGTTTTGCGCTGCGCTTCGGAGAGCTTCTGTATCACAAGGATCTCCGTTCGATCCAGAAACCCCGGGACCATCTTTCTGTCACGGTGAACGACAGGGTGATCCCTGATCTCTGGTGGAAACTCTACACATACAAGCGCCCCCTGAAAGGTAGATATCAGATCATCACTCACCTGGTCAATATGCCCGGCCAGATGGTCAATAAGGAGAACTCCACTCCGGACAAGCAGCCTCCACCTATCAGAGATGTGCTGGTCAGGTTTGCCGGGAGACCGGATCGTGTGTTCCTGCTCGACCCGGAGGAGGAGACGTGGATGCTCCAGCTTGGCAGTGTAGAGTCGGTAAAGATCCCCGAGTTGAAGTCATGGAAGGTTCTGGTGCAGGAGTTTCCGGGTTCCTGCGATCGCATTCCTGTCGAGGTAATACCTGAGGTGTCCTTCGAGGGTAGAGATATTGCGCTGGATCCGAAGGATGGAAAGCTCGTCCTTCCTATTATGCTCTTTCCGTGGGGCGCGGTGGGGACGCATCTGGTAGACGATGAGGACGCCATGTTCGGGTACGCATTTCACTGCGAAGCGCTGGCTGCCGAGCCATACCAGGATAAGGAATTGATTAAGGAAGGTCAATTGAATGCTATGTTTGGCCCCAACAATTCCCATCCGAACCTTGCTCCGGGCCGGGCGCGCGCCACCCTGCGGCTGAAGGTGGCCGAGAACGTGAGCGAGGATGCCGTATGCACCGTGACGGGCAGCTTCGGAAAGCGCGCCATCCCCGCAACCGTGTTCCACATGCCGGGTGTTTATCAGGAATTTGCCTACGAGTATGAAGTGGAGGAAGGTAAGCCGGATTACGTGAATGTGAGCTATCACGGCGTGACCGATCTCTGGGCGGACAGTATAGTCATGGAGCAACTGGAGGTGGCGAAGGATCGCGACTTGTTGGAAGAGGAGAGCCTGGATGTGTCAGGCCTATCCGTGCGCGAGGGTTATTCAAAGAAGGCGCACCTCCTGCGTGGGTTGTGGCACGATTATTTCGGTCTGGAGCGTGCACTGAAAGGTGCCGGAATGGAATGGAGCGACTCCTGGGAGACCTTGTCCAGTCGAGGCGCCGTTATTCCGTCAGAGTTTCCCGCTACCACGGCGGATCTGCTGGAATATGACCTGGTCGCGCTGCTGAACATCTCCGGTGATTCACTTCAACCGCTCCACCGCAAGGACCTCAGGGAGTACGTGTATCGCGGCGGCACTCTGTTTGTGGGCGGGGGTACTCGTGCGTTCGGCCACGGCGGCTACATAAACACCCTTCTTGCCGAAATTCTCCCTGTGGAAGTGGGGAAATTCGATTTGAAAAAAGCCGATGGAAAAGCGCAACGGGTCCGCCTGACGGGTAACCATGAGTTTACGAAGGGCATTTCTTTTTCGGGGCAACCGCGGAACATCTACTACCACAATGTGCAGGTGAAACCTGGTGCCATGGTGCTCCTGGAGACGGAAAGCGCACCCATTCTCACTGCCTGGAAGGTAGGTCAGGGCAAGGTGTATGCGATGACAGGTACGCCGCTTGGTGAGACGGAAAATGGCGAACCCTGGTGGCAGTGGGAAGGCTGGCAGACCATACTTGACCGTATCCTGGCTGAAACGAGTCCCGGGACTGAACCTGAAAGAACGACGGGAGGACCAACGTCTGAAAACTCGACCGCCACAATTGGGCGAGAAAACGCATATGCCTTTTCTCGCCCTGATCCAGGGAAAGTACCTGTCAAATGAGCGTCTACCGAAATGCCGAGTGCAGCGAGGCCTGCCTAGTAAAACGGCTGACTTGTCTTAAGATTCGAAACAGGCACGTTGAAATTATCACTCATTCACTGGGCCGGGTGATCTAAGCGTCTTGTTTGACAGTCCCATGTCATTGCTCTCAGCCTTGCGAAAGCTGTAGGCTGTTTCCGGTCTGATCAGCCGTGGAATCTCGTCGTCGTTGCGACGCGTGTAGTACCGACGGAACAGGCGCTTGCCGGGTTCGAAGTCTACCTTCGACAGATCGGCCGAGCTGGTGAGGTCAATCGGCTTGTCATGGTGATTCAGGGAGGTGAAGAAGTAGGTCGGACCTTTCCGCAGGACGTAGGCTTCGACGAGCGATTTCGAGTCCATCCTGTACCGCGGATCGATCCATCAGATGTCTCCGTTCGCCCTTGCCAAAAGGTTGTCGAGGATGGTCTGCCATCCCTCCCATTCCCACCACGGCGTGCCATCCTCGATCGAGTCACCCAGTGGCGTGGCGGTCATCGCGTATACGGTGCCTCGTCCAAACTCCCAAACTGTGAAAAGAGGTTGATCCCCCGCTTGAAGCAGCACGGTGGCACCGGGTTTGGCCTCCATACGGTGAAACCATTCGTTGCGCGCATCCACGTCCAAGGCCTCCGATACGAGGGTGTTGGAGAATGGATCCTCAGACGGCCGAAGCGTGCTGAAGACCCCCTTCGTCAAATCATGCTCGCCGGGAGCCTCGATCCTTTGAGCCTCGCCGGCCCCCTGCTCCAGGTCGAGTTTCGCACCTTCGACGGGCAACAACTCGGCCAAAAATGTGCCCGGATAGCCCCCATGTCCGAATGCCCGCGTACCGCCACCGACAAACAGCGTTCCCCCTCGAGAGACATACTCCCTGAGATTCTTCCGATTGGTCGGCCGCAATTCATCGGCAGCGATATTCAACAGCGCGATCAGATCGTATTCGAGCAACTGCGCCACGGTGTCGGGGAACCCGGAGGGGATATACGTCTTGTGGGAAGAAATAATCTCCCAAGAATTGCTTGAGGTCATCCTGGCGCGGTCCAGCGCGCCGTCCAGTCCGAAATAGTCGTGCCACAAGCCACGCACCAGGTGGGCTTTCCGGGTCTTGGCGCTGCGCGCGGGCAGGGACGAAAGAGCAAGTTCCTCGGCATTAAATCGATCGCGGTCCGTTGCTACGTCCAACTGCTCGACCACGATTCGGTCTATCCAGAGATCCGAAACCCCGAAATACATCGCTCTCATGAACCCGGACGGTCCCTCCTTCACGTCGTATTCGTATGCGAAATCCTGATAGACACCGGGACGCTCGAAACTGTTGCATTTGACGTGCTTGGTTCCAAATGGCCCCGACAACTCAAGCACCGGCCTGAGGCTGTGGGTTTCGGCGACCTTGAGACGAAATATCACCCGGGCGCGACCCGGCGCCACGACCGAGGCGCACTCCTGCCTCGGGCCATCCATGATGTGGATCGGCTCACCAACCGGTCCTGCTTCGCAGTAAAGCGCATTGCCGAAGGAAGCCTTGTCGTCCTTCACCAAGCGCGTGACGTCCTCGCCCCTGGCGAACGACGCCGCCGGAAAAACCACGCGTCCGTTCTCCGGGTCCGGTACGATGTCCTTGCCTGCCCAGGTTTCCTCCGCAAAGACTTCGGCCGGGATATTCTCGCAGGAGCCGGCAAACTCCTGAACAACAATTTTCCAGCTCTTGAGTTCCGGAATCACTAACGAGGACACGTTTTCGTGCTCCTGGATCCATGGATCCTCTTCCGGATCGAGCACCAGCACCCGCGTAGGCGGATCTGCAAACTCGAGCAGGATATCGGCGAGAGGCACCGGCCGCTTGTCGATCGTAGAGTTCGACTTGTCTAGATCCGGCGCCGGCATGTTCACGAGATGTGTGATGAGCTGATAGGTCCCGTCCAACTGCCTCTTGTAGGTGTACCGCCTCCACCAAAGATCCGGATGTTCCACGCCGTCAACCATCGCAGTCAGGTGCTGCGCCGGTTCCTTGACCGGGCGCAGCTTTTCGTCGTACAGCAATTCGCCGTATCGAAGGGCAAAGCGGTAGTAGAGGCCCTGGGCCGGTAGATATAAGGGATGTTTCGGGTAGACGCCGCCATAAATATGAGACGTTGCGGCAAAATTGAGGATCATGTAATAACGGACGGTAAAGTCGTTCACCGGCATAAAAGCGGAGTCCTGAGCCAGGTGCATGTGGGCGTACATCAGGCCACCGTTTTGATGGATCTTCAGCGCCGCATCTCTCAGGTCTTTTGCCCCGATGCGCCAGTTCGAGTGGCTCTCGTCCAGCATGGCGCCTTCGAAAACCATCACACTACCGCCCGAACATGCTTCACGAAACGCATCGGGCGATTTTGACGCGGCGCCTTCGAAGCTTAGACCGTAGTTGTACCCATAACTGAAATCAGGGTTTCTGCCGGCGACATAGTCCTTCATCTGGCGTGCGATGCCCACATTCACAGCATCGACACTTTGACCATGATTCAACCGTCTGCCGTTGATGTCGTAGCCCAGGATGCTCCAGAGTTGTCCGAGTTACCAGTGTCCGTCGAAGCGCACGCCGTCGTAACCGAGATCTTCGGTGGCGGCCAACATCTGCTCAGACGCGAAATCTACGAGGCCTGGATCGGCCCCGAAGGCCAAATGAAAAGGTTGAAATTTCCGCCACCTTTCGGCCGGGGGATCACCCGGGTCCATCGTGATATGCCAGGACTTCATCTCTTCGAGGTCCTCGACATAAAGTTTTGCCGGGTGCCCCAGCATCCCGCCCATGTAGTTGTAAGCAAGCCACTCGGGATGCTTTCGAGCCCACGCCGTGCCGACCCATCCCGAGGGCGTGGCGTTGTTGTACATCAATACCTTCATGCCCAGCCGATGCGCGGCGTCGGTGTAGGCACGAATCGCTTGCTTGGTCCTTCGGTAGCGATCCTGCATCGTGATCCACCCGTCCCAGTCCGTCGCCATGCCGACGACCTCGGTGGGCTGCGAGCAGTAGGTCTCATTCCACGTGCCCTTCATCCCCCGCCATTGGGTTGGCCAGTGAGCATCGCTTTCGAATGACTCAACATACGGGTCGAAGAGGCCGCCACCAAAGGAACTTTGCTGTCCCAGACGAAAGGGATCGGTCCCAACCGCAAACACATCTTGGGCTCGCGCAAGGGGTTGGTCGTCCTGAATCAGTGTTACAACCAAGGCGCCTCCCCACTCATCGGGCGGAGTGGGGAAGGGGATCGTGACCGTTCGGAGATCGGCGTCCTCAAGCGCGATATCGGGGAGAGAGACTTGCTGGGTCATGCCATACTCAAGCCTGCTCCTTACGACAACACCTCGCGTGCTGTTCGACGGCGCGTCGATTGTCACTGTCGCTACCCCATCCGACGCGGCTTGATAGACGATCCGGTCAACCGAAACCGAAACCTTCCAGTCCGGTTCGTCAGCTTGAACAAGACCGGTGAACAGGATCAGAGTCGACAAATGTATGAAAAGCCTCATGGAGAGGTTGGCACCGCCATGGATCATTTGATCTTGTTTCCCACCCTAGGCCGACGAGCGGGGCCGTCAAGTGTCATGTCCCGGAGATTCCTTGTCGGCAGCTGTCGAAATGAATCTATTCTCCTCGAATGACAATATTCTTCATAATCACTCGCGACATCTCTGCTCCTGCAGAACCCGATCCGATGAAGAGCACCCCCTGGAAGGGCTCCTCCTCCAACTCCATTTCCGGAGCGAAATCGACTACCGACATCTTCTCTCCGTTTTCGTACATCGCCATCTGCGAAGGCGACCACTTGATCTCGATATTGTATTCCTTCCCCTTTTCCCAGATCGACTTTTTGATCAAGCGAAGCCCGCCGTGTGTGATGTTGTACACCCCGTATCTCGCAAAGTGGGCCTTACTCTCACTGCCGCCCCTGTCTTTGGCGTGAATGTAGAACGTCATCGCAATCGTCTCTCCTCCCAATTCCCGCACATAGAGATTGATGTCGAACCCGGTATTCCCGCCTTCCTGCAGCCGAGTCGAAAATAGAGGCATGTTGTACGACGGTTTCAGTTTGTCCCGGAACTGCGATGTCTCCATCCTAAAACCGGGGCTGATCGTAAAGGAGATCGAGCCTCTCCTGCGAATCAGATCCACTGGATAGGCCAGCGCCCCTTTCTTCTCCATGAGGGGCGTATTCGCCCCGAAGGAGATGCCCTTCCCTGTCGCCTCGACTCCTTCACAGATCACCGGCTCGATGACATTTTCGTCGGCGTCTACCATTTTGATTTCGCCGATTCCGGTGAGCTTCGCCACGATCGGGAGTTTCAGACTGCCGATCTCCTTCAGAGAAGGGGCACCGGGGGGACTGGCGTGGTCGAGAACCCGCAGCATCACATCCTTCCAGGACTTGCTCTTCCACCAGGGTACTCCGTCTTCGATAATACCCATCGGAGTCCCGGTCATCGCGAAGACGGTCCCTTTTCCGACCTTCTGTGCCGTAAGAATCGGCGCTCCGCCCGCTTCCAGGATCACCTCGGCGCCGGGTTTGATCCTTACGTCGTGATAGAAATTGACTCGCGGCTGGTCTTCCATCGACAAATCTTTCAGAAAGGAGTTTCTCCGCGGCGCGATGATCTGCTTGTCTCCGTCGGCGCGAGTCAGGTCGAATCGGTGAACCTCCACCGGAAGAATCTCCGCAAGAAACGTGCTGTCGTATCCCCCGTGCCCGTACGCCCGGGCCCCGCCTCCGACAAACAGCGTCCCGCCGCGCATGACATACTCCCGCAGGTCCTTGCGGCGCTTGGCCTGGAGTGAATCCGCTCCGGCGTTTAGCAGGCCGATCATGTCGTACTGCCACAGTTCCTCGACACTGATCGCGTAGTTGGGCGGGAAATTCGCGTGGTCCGTCGTCAGGGATTCCCACGAACGGGTGGCCTGCATGTCCCTTTTCTCAAGGGCACTGTCCAGGCCGAAGAGATCGTGCCACAACCCGCACAACAGGTGGACCTTCCTTGAAGCACCTTCGCGGGCAGGCCTCCCGGAAATGTCCAGCGACGCTTTAGAGAACAAATCCCGGTCTTTCTGCCGTTCCATCTCCTGCATGGTAATGCTGTCCACGATCAGGTCCGGCCCCCCGCCGTGGAAGTGCAGGGCGAGGTAATTCTGGTCGCCCTCCTTGAGCGTGTAATCGTACTCGAACGTCTGATACGTGTTCGCCAGCTCGAAATCGCCGGTCTCGATCGCCTTCCTCCCGAACCGGCCTTCGACCTCGCAGACCGTTCCATCACCAGTGTTGTCGTTCACCTTCAGCCTCCAGGTTACGCGTGTCTTTCCAGGAGCCATGGTCGGCATGGAGTGGTTCGGTCCGAAGATTACCCGGGTCGGTTCGGCCGCCTGGTTGGAAAAACACCTCAGCGCATATCCGAACATCGCCTCCGGATCGTCGATCAGCCGGCCGGTCGATTTCCCTATGGAATAGAATTCCCCGCCCTCTACACCGGTCAAAAAGAGAGTAATGGGGAGGCTCACCTTTCCGTCTTGCGAGTCCGGAATCACGTCCTTTCCCTTAAAGTCAGGCTCCCAGATTTTCTCGGCGACGATGTCGTCGCAGGTTCCGGGATACTCCAGGACGAGGATTTTCCATGCGTCCAGCTGCTGAATCGTGACCGAATCGGCTGCAGGGATCTCCACCCGCTGGTTGTTCGCTTCCGGGTCCAGAAGGAAAATGCGCGAGGGCTTTTTCCCAAACCTGACCTTTATGTCCTTCATCGGGGCCGGCTGCTTGTCCGGGGTGGAATGTTCCTTGGTAATTCCGGGGGCGGGCATGTTCACGAGATGCGTGATGATCTGGTACTTCCCCTCAAGCGGCCTCTTGTAAGTGTAGAGCTTCCACCAGAGGTCGTTGCTCTCTTTTCCTCCGACGGTCACGTTGAGCTGCTTTTCGGGTTCTTTAATCGGCTGGAGTTTCTCGTCGTAGAGCAGGCCCGCGTACCGCAACGCGAAGCGGCAATACAGGTTCTGGATAGGCAGGTAACAATCGTGGTCCGGGTAGAGCCCGGCGTAGATGTGGCTGGTGGCGGCGAAGTTCGTGATGTAGTAATATCGCACGGAAAAGTCGTTGGCGGGGAACTTGTCGGCGTAGAGCAAGTAGATCTGCCCGTAGAAACACCCGCCGTTCTGGTGGACGCGCAAGGCGCACTCGCGCAGCTTCGCCGCTCCGATCCGCCAGTCGGAAAACGCGTCTCCGTGCATGGCCCCTTCCCAGAGGATCATCCCCCCGTTCGAGCAGGCCGCCTTGTAGGCCCGCGGACTGCGCTGCCCGCCGTTTTCGTAGTTGCTCCCATAATTGAATCCGACGTGGAAGTCCTCCTTTTTGCTCCAGAGATACTTCTTCATGTCGGTCAGAATGCGTTCGTTGGTCTGGTCGAGCGAGTTCCCGCGGTTGGGGCGGCGTCCCCACATGTCGTATCCGATCCCTCCCCACACGTCCCCGATAATCCAGTGTCCGTCGAACCGGACCCCGTCGTATCCCAGTTCCCTGCAGGCGCCAAGCATCTGGTCGCATCCGAACTTGATCGTCTCGATGTCGAAGCAGTTGATGTACAAAGGCATGAAGGGCGGCACCCCGTCATTTCGAGCGACTTCCCGCGGTTCGGGCGGTGTCTCCACATAGTCCATCCTCTTGTGCCAGCTCTTCATTTTTTCGGCGTCTTTGACGCTCAGGTCGGCCCGCATGTTGCCCATGTAGGTATAACTCAGCCACTCCGGCCGGGTTCGCGCCCACCGCGCCCCCAGCCACCCGGACGGAGCCGCGTTATTGTAGATCATCACCTTCATTCCCAGTTTGTGGGCGGTGTCGGTATAGGCCCTCAGCGTCGCCTTGCTCGACCGATATCCACTCTGCATCGTGATCCATTGATCCCACTCGGGAACAAGTCCGGAGAACTCGCTTGGAAGGGCGCAGAATGTCTCGAGCCACGTCCCCTTCGTCGCCTTCCATTGATGGTACCAATAAGAATTTTCTCCCCCGAATTTCTTGACCTGTTCCGGACCGTAGGTGCCCCCGTGCGAGCTCTGTTGTCCGAGACGGTAATTGTTGGTGCCCACGACAAACTCGTCGTTGGCAGTCGCAACAATCTTGCCGGCCTCGTCCGTCAACTCGGCGCGGATCACTCCCCCCCATCGTTGGAACGGCGGCGTAAACGGAATGACGAGTCTTTCCTTCTCGGGGACGGGAACATTCTTCAGTTCGTCCCGCCGGTCCATTCCATATTCCAGATATACTTTGAGCGTTGCCGGACGATCCGTCGCGTCGATCTCCACTGTCGCCTCGCCCGACTCGCCCGGAGCGTAGACGATCTTGTCCACCGATACAGACACATTCGGACCGGCCAGGGTGTCTCCCCCAAGAAACAGAATCCCGATAGCGAAAAACAGATGTACCCTTCTGATCACCATTGTTCTTTCATCCTTTGTTTTGACATTTTCGCCTACGCGGGGATGCCGCCGGCTTCGCGCTCGAGCACTTCGTCTGCGGCGGTTTCCCCGTCAGCGTTCGCGGGCAGCTCCGGAACGGTGTAATCATCGGGGTTCTCCCGCTGTCGGCGATGAATCTCCAACATCTCCCGCCAGGTCGCCCGCAGCGCCACCGGGGCGGGCGGAAGATCGTTCTCGATCACGGCGCAAAGCACCAAGTGCCCCAGCGCTTGAAGTAGCCCCGGAAATCGCTTCGTTTCATCAGGTCTGCCATCACCGCCTTGTCGACGTGTGGCCGGCACCAAGTGATCTTGCCGTATTTTATGAATGAAGTCGTCAATTCCACCACTTCGCGTGATTTCGATCCACTCTACACTGCTCCCCTCCGGTGTGAAATCAGCAAGGACGGAAATCTGAGAGCGATGGAGAACAGAGATCCTGCAGTGTTCATCGAGACTTCGGCCACCGCCAAATAGGGAAAGAGACAGTGTGACGACTGTGAAGGGGGGATATCCGGGAGATCGTGCACGGCCACCATCATGGTTGTCGTGTCCTGTTTTTCGGGGGAATCACGCTAGACCCGGAAGGCGAACGGATTCAAACTGAACCGATGGATCGGATATGCCCCATGGTGAGAATGTTCTTCTTGAAGCCCTGCCCGTGCAGGCAAGGGGGCGGACCGGATCGCGCATGACGGCCGAAGGGACAACGCCTCGCAAACGGCCGATCAAGCAGGCCAGTCTCGCGATCATCCTGGCCCTCGGCGTGTGGGCACTATGGCCGCCCGCGCCGGAGCACGATGCTCCGGGAGGGGTGGACCGCGGCGATGCGGTGGAGAAGACCGAGACGCGCTACGTCATCAAATTTTCCGCCGGGTCGTTCTTCCTGCCCGATTCGAGGCCGTTCGGGTTGGGAAAACCCCTGCAGGGGTTCAAGCGGGTGGTGCGCGCCTTTGAGGAACGATATCCCGACACTCGGATCGAATTCGTGCTGGTGCCCGGAAACCGGGAATACCTGGTTACCCAGTTGAGCAGCGGGAGCGCCCCCGATGTCCTCTGCGTGAACGTGGAGGACGTGTGGGTGGATGTCCAGAAAGACTGGTACATTCCGCTCGACAGCTACTTGGAAGCCCCCAATCCCTTCGTGACCGAGCAGGGCGATCCCTCCCTGCCCGGCGCGCAGGAGTGGTGGGACCTGTTCAAGTACCAGGCGATCAGCCGGGGCAAGGCCGCGCCCGACGGGAACAACTACTGCATCAACCTGGACATGATCGAAACGGCCGTCTTCTACAACAAGACCATGTTCCGGGAAGCCGGCGTCGAGCCGCCCGAAACCTGGGACGAATTCATCCACGTCCTCAACGTGTTGCAGGACCACGAGAACCCGCAGGGGGAGGACGTGATTCCCCTCCTGCTGCACCTCGGCGCCTTCCATGACTGGGGCTCGGACCTGTTCTTCGACCAGCTGTACTACGACCTGCTCCCGGGTATCGACCTGGTGCAGGATCCGGTCCGGGAGGCCTACCTGGAGGGATACCTGGATTGGGATGAACTCACCTTCCTGAACCAGAAGGGCTTCTTCACCGAGCAGGACCCGCGTTACCGCGAGCTCTGGCGCATCATGAAGGAGCTGATTCCCTATTGCCCCCGGAGCCTGACCGCAACCGATTTCGTCCGCGAATTCGTAAATCAGCGCGGGGCCATGTTCTGGGAGAACTGTAGTTACGTCTACCGGTTCCACGCAGATCCGAACCTGGAATTTGAGTGGGGGGTGTTTTACCTCCCCCGCTTCACTACCCACACCTCGCCCTACGCGTCCGGGGAGCCCATGTGCGTGATCGGGGGCACCGCCAACCAGTTCGAAGTGACCAACTCGGCGGTGGGCGACACCGATCCCTCGCTGCCCTTGGCGGAGCGGATGCAGCAGTCCGAGCGCCTCCAGCGCGTCATCGCGTTCCTGCAGTTCATGACGCTGCCCGAGAACTGCGATACCATCGTAAACGAGTTTCCCGGCCTGCTCCCGAATATCGTCGGCGTCCCGGTCCACCCGGTGTTGTCGGAGTTCGAGACGATTCTGAAACGACGCTACACCACCACCAAGTGGATCTATTCCTACGACCTCAAGTTCTCCGACATCCAGTACCGGATGTTGAACCTCTACCTGACCGGCGGGCTGACCCTCGATGACTTCCTCGGCGAGTGGCAGTACGCCAACGTGCGGACGGCCGCCGAAAACTCCATCCGCCGGAAGAACCCGGACCTGGACCGGCTGGAAACCGCCTGGCAGCGCCTGGCCCCGGCCCGGCAGGAGATGAATGGGTTGCCCGGTGGCTAAGCGCGGCGGCGGAGCGGACCACGCGAATCCCGTGAACCACCGGCTGTGGTCCACGGCCACCTGCTATGGCATCATCCTGCCGTCGCTGGTCCTGCTGTTCACCTTCGTCTACCTCCCGGTGCTCTGGGCCTTCAGTAAATCCCTCTACGAATTCGAGGTGGGGGGCGAGGCCCGGTTCGTTGGCCTGGCGAACTATGCGGAGTTCCTGACCGGCGACCCGGCCACCTGGACCTCCCTGCTGAACATGCTGTTCATCACCGTGTTCGCGGTATGCGTGCGGCTGAGCGTGCCCCTGGTCGTCGCCAAGCTGATCTACATGCTGCCCAGCGAACGGGCCCGCTATATCTACCGAATCCTGTTCCTGGTGCCCATCGTGGTGCCGGGCGTGGCCGTGCTCCTGATCTGGAACGGGATGATCTACGGCGACTCGGGGTTGCTGAACGAGACCCTCAAGGCGGTGACGGATTGGGCGAACGGCGTCTTCGGGTTGGCCCTCCCCGATGTCCGGATCGGGTGGTTGAGCGATCCGAACACCGCCCTGCTCGCCCTGGTCATGATCGGGTTCCCCTTCGTCGGCGGGTTCGAGGTATTGATCTATTACGCGGGGCTGTCCTCCATCCCGGATAGCGTGAACGAAGCCGCCACCCTGGAGGGGTGTGTGGGGGTGCGGAAGTTTTTCCTCATCGACATCCCCCTGGTGCTGAGCCAGCTGAAACTGATCCTGATCCTCACCATCATCGGTGGGGTGCAGGGGTTCGAGAACATCTTCGTCCTCACCCAGGGCGGTCCCGGCTTCAAAACCATGGTGCCGGGGCTGTGGATGTACTTCAACGCCTTCAGTTTTCAGCGGTTCGGCTATGCCTGCGCCATCGGGGTGTGCCTGTTTGTGCTGATCCTCTCTCTCACCATCATCAACATCAAGTATTTCAAGTCCACCGAAGAGGCGCAGTCGACCCCCTGACCGGATGCACTCCATGAAACGCGACCACCGCTGGGCACTTCACATTCCGCTGGGGATTTTCCTGATCCTCACCATGATCCCCTTTGTCTTCGCGGTGAACAACATCTTCCGCACCAACAGCGAGCTGGACCACGCCTTCTTCGCGTTTCCCCATTGCCTGAAGGGCCTGGCGCAGATCGGCGTCGACAGCGTGACCGGAACGGAGCGGCAGTACCTGTTCTACGACGAAAACGGCCGGAAGGCCCTGGGCGGGCGAGACGAGGCGCTGCCGCAGTACTGGGTGCAGTTGAAGAGGGGACCGGGGTTGGCCTGGAGCGTAATCCGGAAGTACATGCTGAACAGTTTCATCGTCTCCGGGCTCACCGCGCTGGGCACGGTGCTGATCGGGTCGGTGACCGCCTACATCCTCTCCCGCTACCGATTCGCCGGATACAAGTATGTCTTTATGGCCATCATCAGTACCATGATGTTTCCGGGGGTATTGACCCTGGTTCCCAGCTTCCTTCTGGTCAAGGAGCTGGGCCTGCTCAACACCTACTGGGCCATGGTGTTTCCCTATATCGCGGGGGGGCAGGTCTTTGCCATCTTCGTGTTCAAGTCCTTCTTCGAGGGCCTGTCGGAAGACCTGTTCGGATGTGCCCGCATCGACGGGGCAGGGCATTTCATGCTCTATACCCACATCGTGCTGCCCCTCTCCAAGCCGGTGTTTTCGGTGGTGTTGATCATGAACGTGCTGGGCACCTGGAACAATTTTTTGTGGCCGTTCATCGTCAACACCGAAGGCAAGCATCACGTCATCGCCTCGGGGTTGTACGTATTGGCCACGTCGCCCCACGCCGCGAATTACGCCACCCTGTACGCCGCCTATGCGATCTCCAGCATCCCCTTGCTGCTCCTCTTCGTCTACGCCACCAAGCCCTTCATCAGCGGTATGACCTCCGGGGCGTTCAAAGCGTAAACCGACCTGTCCAACGCCTTGCGGTGATCCCCGCTGACCCCATCCGCCCCAAGTGACTCTTACCTTACTTTGAGGAAACCATCCTCTAGCAGAACAGCCGTTTTGTTGCGGGCATCGGCAAAAACGGTGGAGAATTACGTCTACTTCATCCATTGCCTGCAATGTGAGCGGTCGGCCCGCTTTTCCCGGAGTATTCAATTCCAACGATGGTTCCGCCCCTTGGCTCGCGGGCCCATTGAACGTCACTTTCCCCTTTTCGGCCCCGGAGGCTTGGATTCCGCATGGATGGCCTTTACCATCGCAACCTCAGGCTTTGGATCGGAGACGTGACGATGAACCTCAAGCTGATCAGTTGCGAAATCTTTTACCGCGAGATGTGCGCGGCCGTCGCGCGCTCTCCGAACCGCGTGGACGTCGAGTTTCTTCCCAAGGGACTCCACGACATCGGCAGCGCCGAGATGCGCGCAACCGTACAGGAGACGCTGGACAAGGTAGACGGGGACAGCTACGAGGCGGTCGTTTTCGGCTACGGCCTCTGCAACAACGGTCTCCATCACATCGAATCGCGCTCGCTCCCCATCGTCCTGCCCCGGGCCCACGATTGCATCACTCTCTTTTTCGGGAGCAAGGAGAAATACCTGGATTACTTTCAGAACAATCTCGGCGTCTACTTCAAGACCACGGGATGGATCGAGCGCGGGAAGACGGAAGGCGACCTTCGCCAGCTCTCTATTCCCCATGCCATCGGCATGGACCAGAGTTACGAGGAGCTGGTGGAACAGTACGGCGAGGACAATGCCCAGTACATCTACGAGACACTCTGTGACACCACGCCGCACTACTCCAAGTATGCATACATCGGCATGGGCTCCGCGCCCGACGCGCGCTACGGGGAACAAGTCCGCGCCGAGGCCGAGGAGAAGGGTTGGGAGTTTGAATGGATCCGGGGAGACTGTTCCCTGATCCAACGTCTCATCGACGGCGATTGGAACGAAAAGGACTTCCTCGTCGTCCCGCCGGGCTGGAGAGTAGTAGCCAAGCACGACGAGGGCGTCGTGGCGGCCGAAAAAATCGGCTAATTAATTGAAAGAGTAAGAATGAGGAAAACCACGGATGGTTGTGATACATCTCCTTCAACCCCGTAGACCATAGGGGATTCTCCGACCCCCGGGTCTGGGAGCATCCCGATTGCCTGTTCGGTTCACGCAGTCTAGCAATGAGTGGAATGAATGTTTGCTGCCAAGCATAGATTGCAGATGAAGCGGGACCACATGACGGGCGTAAAACCGAGACTACAAGAGGGATCGGGCATACCGGCCTCGCCCTACAAGTCGCTGGCGCAGATGGCGCAGCACTTCCGGATTCCGCTCTATTCCACCGGCGGCAAGAGTGACGCAAAGCAGGTAGACATCCAGGGCGAGTTCTTCGAGCCCCGGTTCGCCAACCGTGACAAACGGGAGTCCATGGAGCCGGAAGCCGATGCATTGAGCCGGGCGAGGGCCTTCGTGCAGTCCGCGCGCGGATCAGTTCCCCAGTCCCGGCTGCTGCCGGGCATCCGCGGGCGGATACTGGAGACGTATCCTGAAATCAGGAGGAGTTAGCCCACGACGCCGCGTGAATCGTTTGTATCTGCACTCGAGCGCCGGCCGATCGTCGGGCGCGTGCCCCATTTCGAGCTCGTCTTCTATCCGACGATGGAGGCCTTCGGGAGGATTCACCCCCTCCACCGTCTTTACGAGCAGTGGGACCAGATGGAACCAGGTGAACGAGCTTTGCACCGCGCGGACATGGCCGATCTGTTTGTGCGCACCGCGGAGCGGTTCGGGCATAGCGCGATCTTTCTGCATCCGAACCCGAACACGGTGGAGGAGACCTGCCGGATGATCGACCTGGTGCGGGAACGAACCGGTGACCGCTACTTTCTCCTGCGGCATGGTGACGCCACCTTCAGTATCCCGAGTGGAGAGGACATGGTGGCCTTTGCCTGCCGGCTTGGCGAAGAACCGGCGCTCCTCAAGGCCGAGGCGCAAGCCAAAGTGGATGAAGCCCTGGACCAGGCCGAATCCTACGCCGCCCACGGCGGTCTCGACGGCTTCGCCCTGTGCGCGGACTACTGTTTCAATACCGGGCCCTTTCTCAGCCCGACCCAGTTCGGCGAGTTCGTCACCCCCTACCTTGCGCGGCTCATCCGCGGCTACCGTGACCTCGGCTTCTACGTAATCAAGCACACCGACGGGAACATTCTTCCAATCCTGGATCAACTCGTAGAGTCTGCGCCCCATGCATTGCACTCGCTCGATCCCCAAGGGGGGGTAGACATCGCGGACGTGAAACGCCGCTATGGCGAGCAGGTGTGCCTGATCGGGAACGTCAATTGCGGCGCGCTGGATACCGGCACCGACGAGGAAGTGATCGCTTCCGCCCGCTACGCCTTGGAAAACGGCATGCCCGACGGCGGCTACATCTTCTCGACAAGCAATTGCATCTACACCGGCATGCGACTTTCCCGCTACGAACTCATGCTCGATGTGTGGCGGACGCACGGGAACTACGAACCCGAATGACACCCCGCGAACGATGGCTGGCGATCCTCGCCGGCAAAAAGCCCGATCGAATTCCCACGGACATGTGGGCAACGCCCGAAGTGCTTCAACGGCTGCTGAAGGATCTCGATTGCCCTTCGGAGGAAGCATTGTGGCGCAGACTGCACGTGGACCGGCCCAGTTTTCTGGATCCGCGCCCGTTGCTCGAGCATCATCCGGAGGATCCCCAGGCGGACCTGTGGGGCATTCGGCGCCGCACCATTGCCTACGGCACGGGGACGTATGACGAAGTCGTGAATCCTCCGCTGGCTGCCTGCACCACGGTGGTGGAAATCCACGCACACCGATGGCCGAGTCCCGACGACTTCGATTACGCTCCCATCGCCGAGGGCGTCGCCGCCGCGGACGGCTTCCGCCCCGTGAAGGCCGGCACGTTCGAACCGTTCCTTCTCTATTGCGCCCTGCGCGGCCTGCAGCAGGGATTCGAGGATCTGCTTCTCCACCCTGGCATTGTCGATGCCGCCCTGGGGCACATCTTCGATTTCTATGAGGAGCAGAACCGAAGGATATTTGAAGCCGGGAACGGATGCATCGATTTGACCTACGTGGCCGAGGACCTGGGCGGTCAAACCGGGCCCCTGATGAGTCTCGAGGTGTACCGCCGGTTTCTTCTTCCCAACCAGGTTCGGATGGCGGATCTGGCGCGCCGCTACGGTGTGCACGTCATGTACCACACCGACGGCGCCGCCCGGCTGTTTCTTCCCGATCTGCTCGACGATGTCGGTATCGAGATCCTCAATCCCATTCAGTGGCGTTGCCCCGGGATGGAGCGAGAGGGGCTGGTACGCGACTTCGGCGGCTGCATCGCGTTTCACGGGGCGATGGACAACCAGCGCACCCTGCCGTTCGGATCGGTGGATGACGTGGTTGCCGAGGTAAAGGAGAGTATCGAGCTATTCTCCGGCGCACGGTGGATCTGCGCGCCCTGCCACAATCTCCAGCCGGTCACGCCGACGGAAAATATCGTCGCCCTCTACGAGACGATTCACGATGCATGAGACGTCGAAAGAAAGGATCATGAGGATTTTCCAAGGGAAGCCGGTGGACCGGGTTGGCTGCTTCGAGCAGACCATCGCGTGCTCGGTGGCCTCGGACATCCTGGGGCGGCCGGCGTACACCGGCGGCATGGCCCTGGAATACCATGAGGCCTGTGCCTGGTGGGCGGGAGACAACGCCCACGACGCCTTTATCAATCGGGTTGTTGACGACACGATTGAGATCTCCAATGTGCTGGGTTTCGATATGGTTCGTCCGCGGCCCGGCACCCTGAAGACCCCGCCGACAAGACGGCTCGACGAATTCACGTTCTGCTTCCGCGACCGCGGAAAAAGGACTGAAATAGTGAAAAAGTTCGATCCGGGCGCCGAAACCTGGGCCGAGGTGACTGGACCGGGCGACGCGGTACGATGCCAGGAGGAGGTCGCCGACCTGGAGTGCTCGCTGGAGAAACTTACGGACGAAGCGATTGACGCCGGTTTTACTGTCCTCGACGCGGTCGTCGCACGCCAAGGCCGGGACAAGGCGATTCTCGACCAGACGGGGTTCATCTGGATTCCGCCGACTGAGGCGTGGCTGACGGCGTGTGTCATCGAACCGGCGATCGTCGAACGCTATCTGGATTGCGTGGCCGAGGACGCCATCAGGCGCTTGCCTTTCGCCAAAAAGCATGGGGCCGACATTATCTGGGCCGGCGGCGACCTGGCGGGTAGCCGGGGACCCCTGTATAGTCCGGCCGTCCTGAGAAGTCTTCTATTGCCTCGCTTGAGAAGAATCACGACGAAATGCCGAGAACTGGAATTGCCCTATGTCTTTCGCAGCGACGGCAATCTCTGGAGTATTGCCGACGATTTGCTTGGCGCATCGGGCATTGCCGGATACGGGGAGATTGATATTGAGGCCGGCATGGATATCGGGGAACTGAGAGCGCGGTTCCCCCGGTTGGTCCTGTGGGGCAACGTCAGTTGTTCGTCGGTCCTCCACCGGGGATCGGTTGACGATGTGATACGCGCCACCCGAGAGTGCATCGAAAAGACCGGGGGTGTGGGGCATATCGTCGGGTCCTCGAATTCCTGCGTTCATGGCACGCCGGCGGCGAATGTCCTGGCCCTGTTTGAGACGGCAAGACACCATCGGGTCGCCTGACCACGGATCAGGCTGTCTGTGGAGTCGCATAGGGCCGGTTGAGCAGCACTCGCCGTTGTTCGACATAGTAGCAGTAGGTGTCGTAGGGTACGTCCGACGGAACGAAGTGGTCCAACAGCGGTCGGATCCGCTCGATCTCCGCGTCCACGCCCTCGCGCCCGCCCGCAATGATCCGTTTGTCCATGCCGCCCATCAGCACGCAGCGGGGAAACTTTTCCCGCAACAGGACCGGGTCCGAACTGGCCGCCATCTCGCAGGGATGCGTGCCGTCCATGCCCGCTTCCAGGTAGATCGGCATCAGATCCACCATGTGCCCGTCGGTGGGGAAATCAATGACGCGGTCTTGAAACACATGTCTTCCCAGATCTGCACGAAGTCGATCCCCCCGTTCGAAAGCACCCGGGCAAACAGATCCTTTCCGAACTGAAGGCGGTCGGCAACCATGCGGCGAACAAGGCCCGGTTGCTCGTAGAACGCAATGCACCAGTTTTCCACGCCCACGAGGTTCCGGTGCCATCCGAATGAACTGCGAAAATTGGCGCCGATGATTTCGCCGCGTTGGCGTCGCCACCGCAGATCGTCGTCAAAATCATCGCTGTAGCGGCCGGGGTCCGAGCCGTTGGCCAGGCGCGGCAGGAGGTTTTCGTAGTCCGTTTCGTCTTCAATGGGGAACCGGAGATACTTTGAGATGGTATGTCCGTGCTTGCGTTGCCGATAGAGGACCCCAATGTGATCGACGCGGACGACATCGGTCTCGGTCTCTTCCACCACCTTCTCCTCGAACGGGGGATAGACTTCGTGGTTGATCGGCAGCCAGTTCATGTTGAAACTGCGATCCAGGCGCAGGTAGTCCTCCAGACGGCGCAATGAGTTTACCCATGGCGGAAGCCCTTCCCCGTGCCAGCGCTCCAGGGTCTCATCCCAGACCCCCATTTCCATGAGCGGAATACGATCCACGGAATGGAACCGCATGTACCGGAGAAACCTTTTTCGTTGGGTCATTGCCGAGCCGGTCAGTTTGCCCGCCCCGCGCTGAGTGACACAGGAGGGGTTGACATCGTGGCCAGCGATTCGAGAAACGCGCTCATATCTTTTTCAATCACATCACCGACGAGGCAGTCGATGAGCGCAGCGCGATGCTGGGGAAATCGATTCACAAATTCCCGAAAACTGAAGGCCGGGTCGTAAAAGGCATGGATCAGCCTGCGCATCACTTCAATGCCCCGACCCAGCGGCTCGGTGAATGCACGAAGCGCTTCGCCGGACAGATCCCCCGCTTCCATGGACTCATGCACGCATGCGGCAGCCATCTCCGCCGACGCCAGCGCCAACAGGAGACCCGAGGAATAGATGGGATCGAGGAATGCAGCCGCGTCACCGACCATGACCCAGCCGTCCCCCGCCGTCCGGCTGTTCTGGTATGCCATCCTGGGTATCCCCCGGACCGGAGCCGTTCGCACCGCCTGGCGCAGACGATCACACAACGGCGGACAGGCTTCGACTTCCCGAACGTACTTTTCCTCGAGCGAGTCCGGACTTCCGCCCGCGTTTGCTGGATCGGCAACCAATCCCACGCTGACGATGTCGTCCGGCAGGGGGATATACCAGAACCACCCGCCGTCGCGACGCATGAAAACCGTGGTCTCTCCGGCGTCGATCCCTTCGAGGCGTTCGCCTCCCTCATAGTAGGACCACATCGTGGCTTTGTCGAGTCCGGGAACCGGACCTCTCAATCCGAGCTGCGTACCGATGATCGAATGGTGGCCCGACGCATCCACGATGACCTCGCCGGCCAGCTCCTCGATCGCTCCCTGTTCGGACCGCGCGCGGACGCCCACTGCCCGCCCGTTCCGGAAGATAACTTCCAGGACTTCGGTCGCCATCCGAACCTCGACGCCCGCTTCGCGCGCGTTGTCCAGACAGAGCTGATCGAAGGTGGATCGTTCAACCTGCCATGTCTGGGAGGCTTCCCCCTCGATGGTCTCCGAAAAATAGAACGGGTCGGATGTGTGGCCCGACGGGGAGACGAAACGAACGCTGTATTTCTTCGGAAAGCCGCATGCCCTGAGTTTTGGAAGCAGCCCCAAACGCTCCAACGTGCCATAGGTATGAGGGATCAGTGACTCGCCGATGTGATACCGCGGAAACTCTGCCTTCTCCACCAACACACACCGCCTGCCCCACCGCTGCAGAAAAGTGGCCGCCGTAGCGCCTGCCGGACCGCCGCCGATGACGACGACATCGTATGGGTCCGTGGTACTGGAGTTCAAAGGAATCACCTCTTCTTTATAACCACATCGGAGGGGAGGGTACTATCAGGGTTGTCCACCGATGTACCGTAGGGTGAACCCCTAACCCTGCCCTTTCCCCTCATCTCGGTTCGGAACACACAATGAGAACTCCAAGCCCCCAATCCCAAACAAATCCGAATCTCCAAATTTCAAATTCCACCCAAATTCGAAAATTCAGAATTTCATATCAGATCACACGATCGCATCAGGGTTTCTCCGACCCGCGGATCCGGCCGCATCCCGATAGCGCATTCGGCCCGTGCATAGTAACTGGGATGACCGAATCGTGACTTCCCGTGAGAGAATTCTGACGACGCTTGCGCACCGCGAACCGGACCGGTGCGCAACCTACCTTTGGATTGACGACGATTGTCTGGGTGCGCTGGCTGAAAGGTTGGGCGCATCGGATCTGGATGGCGTGGAGCGGGCCCTCTGCATCGACCGCTGGCGGTCGGTCTCCGTGCCGCTCCGGGCCACGCCGGAAGATGCGGACATCTTCGGGCGGTTTGTGCCGGACGAATTCAAGGCGATGAAGGGTGTCCGCATTCACGACAACGGGATGGTGGAACGAGTGCACCCGGACGCTCGCTACCTGGAAGACCTGATCTGGCATCCACTACAGACAATGACTTCTTCGGACGAGCTGGAGGCGTACCCGTTTTCGGGTCCCGAGCGCATCGCGCCCGACGGACGATTCGAGCAGGAAATCCGCACGTGGAAAGATTCCGATGCCGTCGTGTTCACCGAACTGGGGCAGCCCTTCAAGACCGCTTGGCATCTTCGCGGCATGGAGAATCTGTTCTGCGACTTCCTGGAGAGCCCGGCATTCGTCGACGCACTCTATGAACGCCTATATGCGTTCGTGACGGCTCAGGCCTGCGCCGCGGCGCGCTGCGGCGTCGACGTTGTTCAAATCGTGGGAGACATCGCCATGCAGGACCGGCTCATGATGAGTCCGGAAATCTGGCGAAATCACGATAAACCCAGGTTGGCATCTCTTATACGGGCGGTGAGACAGATTCAACCGGATACGCAGATCTACTTTCACTCGGATGGAGACGTCAGCGCGATCGTGCCGGATCTGGTGGAAATCGGACTGGACATCCTCAATCCGATTCAGCCGGAGTGCATGGATGCATGCCGGCTCAAGGCAGAATGGGGCGACCGTCTCGTCCTTCACGGAGGAGTGAGCGTCCAGCGAACGATCCCGCTGGGGACGCCGCACAGGGTGCGCGATGAAGTGCTTCGGCTGGTGGATGCTTGCGGCGCAGGTGGCGGATTCGTGCTGGGTCCCAGCAACGTCCTGATCCGGGAGTTTCCCCTCGAGAACATCGTTGCCATGTATGAGGCCATTTGAATGAGAAGCCCCAACAAGCAGAGGTTCCGGCAGGGGAGGGTATATCGTCGGTACCAGTCACGATCTGAACGCAAGTGTCCCCCTCGAGAACGTTTGCGCCTTGCGCGATGCGGTGCACGAGTTGCGAGGGATCCGGTCAAGGCTATTGCCTGGGCATTTCTCGCATCAAGGAACAACGCTGACTCCGCCAGGTCCAGCACACTCTGCGATGGCCGTCCGCTGATTGCCGCCAAATACTGTGTAGAGCAAAGGAAGTATGAAAAGGGTGAGCGCGGTCGACGTGATGACGCCGCCGATCACGACCGTCGCCAGGGGGCGCTGAACTTCGGCGCCCACGCCGGTGGAAAGCGCCATCGGCAAAAACCCTGCAGCATCGGTAATCGCCGTGGCGAGTACGGGGCGTAGCCGTTGGCGAGCCGCGTTCATTACGGCATCGGCCAATTCCTGCCCCTCATCGATGAATGAGCGAATCGCCGTCACCAATATTTGCCCGTTCAGTACGGCAATGCCGGAAAGAGCGATGAAACCAATCGCAGCGCTTACACTGAAGGGTATCCCGCGCAGCGACAGAGCAAAGACGCCGCCTACCAGCGCGAAGGGAATGCCGGTATAAATCAGGAGAACGTCTCGAAGGTTCTTCATGCTCAAAGAAAGAAGCAGAAATACGAGCAACAATGTGGCTGGGACAACCACCTTCAAGCGGTTTCGCGCACGCTCGAGATTTTCGAATTGCCCGCCCCACGAGATCACGTATCCCTCAGGCAGCGCGATTTCCCGTTGAATCCGTTCACGTGCTTCTTCAACAACGGAGGCCACATCGCGTTGAAGAACATTACACTGAACGCGGATCAGGCGTCGCCCCCATTCCCGATTGATGGTAGCCAGGCCCTCGGTCCGCTCGATCGACGCCAGCGATCGCAGGGGGAGGTACTGGCCCGCCTCCGTGGGCACGATGGTGTCGGCGAGGATATCAGCATCCCGCCGGTGCTCATCCGGTAAGCGAACGACCAAATCGAATCGCCGTTGGCCTTCATATACTTCGCCGACGGTTCTACCGCCTACGGCCTCCACGAACTCGAGCAGGTGGCGCGCGGACACACCGTGCCGCGCAAGCGCCTGTCGGTCGACGCGAACGTTCAGTGTTGGCTGACCTGTAAGCTGGTCCACGGCGATGTCCGATACGCCGGGAATGTCCACAAGAACTCGTTGGATGGCATCGCTGATTCGGACCAACTCGTCGAAGTCGTCGCCGTGAATCTTGATGCCGATATCCGAGCGGATGCCGGAAATCATCTCGTTCATTCGCATCTCGATCGGTTGCGTATAGACCATGTTCATGCCGGGCAGGTCAGCCAACTCACTCTGCATTGTCGCGGCAAGTTCACGCTGAGTGCGGGCACGCGTCCACTGAGTACGGGGGTTGAGCGAAATGAATATGTCCGTGAGCTCCGTGCCCATTGGGTCCGTGGCGACTTCAGCAGTTCCAATTCGGCTCCAGACATGACGCACTTCGTCCGGGAATGTCTCTATGAGCAGGTTCTCGATGCGGGTATTCCAGGCGGCCGATTGCTCCAACGAGATGCCTGCAAGCCGGATGGTGTTGATCACGATTCCGCCCTCGCTGAGGCGTGGCAGAAACTCGCCACCGAGTCGGGTTGCCTGCCACCCGGTAGCGGCGAGAAGCACAAGAACGCCCAGCAAGACCGGCCGCCTGTGTTTCATCATGGGAGCCATGCAGAAGATGTATCCGCGCGTCAGGCTCCGGAGAATCGCGCCCTGCCGCGGTTGCCCGCGGCGAGGGAGGAAATAGTATCCCAGGATGGGCGACAGCAGTAGCGCGATGAAGCAGGCCCCGGCCAGGGCAAAAATGAAGGTCCAGGCCATGGGCTTGAACATCTTCCCCTCGATGTCTCCCAGCGTCAGCACCGGGAGAAAGACGATCAGAATGATGCCCATCCCGAAGACAATGGGACGGGCTACCTGTCTGGCCGACAAGGCAATCGTCTCCAATCGTTCCGCTGAGGTCAGTGGCCGGTCCATCTCCCGAGTTCTGCGCGACAGGTTTCGCAGATTCGCTTCGGTCATTACGATGGATCCATCGACGATGATCCCAAAATCGATGGCCCCCAGGCTCAACAGACTGGCCGCGATTGCAAATTCGTACATGCCCAGCACCGCAAACAGCATGGCCAGGGGAATGACCAGGGCCACCAGCAGACCGGCTCGAATGTTGCCCAGAAGAAGGAACAACACGACGACGACCAGGGCCGCGCCCAGCAGTAGGTTGTGGCGCACCGTACCGATCACGGCGCGGGTCAGTTCCGTGCGGTCATAGACCACTTCCACGACCACGTCATCCGGCAGCGACGTCCGAATCTGGTCGAGACGGGACTTCAGCTTTTCCGTCACAATCTTTCCGTTCTCATTCATGAGCATGAAGGCGAGCCCGAGAACAACTTCTCCGCGGCCGTCCGCGGTGACGGCGCCTCGGCGGATCTCGTGGTCGATCCGAACGTCTTTGGCAATGTCGCGCACGAACACGGGCGTTCCCTCGTGTGAAGCGACGGCAATGTCGCCGATTTGGTCGATGCCGGTGACACGCCCCATACCCCGGAGCGTTTGCGATACGCCTCCGGATGTGATGAGGCCTCCACCGACATTCAGGTTGTTGTTTTCGAGCGCCTCGAAAACACCGTCCATCGTCAGCTCGTACTTCAGAAGAGCTTCGGGCGAAAGAATGACGTGGAACTGCTTTACGTGGCCGCCCCAGGCGTTGACCTCAGCCACCCCGGAGACCTTGCGCAACTCGGGCTTGATGACCCAATCATGTAGCGTTCGAAGCTCTTCCAGGGATCGACCGGATCCCTTTGAGCGAACAACATAGTGAAAAATTTCTCCCAGCCCGGTGGAGATCGGGCCCAATTGCGGGCGGGCTATCCCGTCAGGCAATTCAACGGCATTCACGCGCTCGAAAACGTATTGGCGGGCATCCGTGATCTCCGTGTGGTCATCGAACGTTGCCACAACCTGCGAAAATCCGAACTTGGAAACCGAGCGAACATCGGTCAGTCCGGGCAGTCCGCCGATGGAGAGTTCCACGGGGAGCGTGATCTGTTGCTCAATTTCTTCCGGGTTGAGCGCCGGAGCCACCGTGTTGATCTGCACCTGCACGGGGGTCGTGTCCGGAAACGCGTCTACGCGGAGCATGCTCAGTCGCCATGCGCCCAGCCCGCCGGCGATCAGGAACAACAGCAGGACGAGCAGGCGGTTCCGTAGCGAAAAGTAGATCATCCAATCCAGCACGATATTACCTCCGGTCGTCCCAGGAATCACTCATGTACACAGCCGGCGCCCAGTCGCGACTTGAGGAATTCGGACATGACGATGAAACTGCCCTCAGTGACTACTGCCTCTTGAACCGCGAGCCCGGAGAGGATGTGGACGGAATCGTCCAGGGCGGCCCCCGGTTGAACGCGGCGCAAAGCAAACAGGTCGGGCTCATCCCTGACGAAAACGAAATCGTTTCCTTCGTGGTGTTGAATGGCGTCACGCGGGATGTGGACGCCTGACGGATCGTGAGCGACATGAATCGTGGCCACGCCGAACAAGCCGGTCTTGAGTTGCTCCGTGTGCTCTGTGGTCACTCCCCGCGCGCCCACCATTCGGGTGCGGGGATCGATGGCAGTATCCACCCGGGTGATCTGGCCGGTGAAAGTCAAATTCGGCAATGCATCAAAGCGTGCCTCCATTCGTTGCCCCTGTCGGATACGGCTGATCTGGGACGACGGAATGGACATCACGATCCAACGACTCGACAGATCGGCTACGGTGAACAATGGATCACCGATTTCGACGGCTTCACCCGTGACGGCCGAGCGTTCGATGATTTCGCCGGCAAAAGGTGCACGAATGGCCAGGTTTGCGGACGTGTCCAGCGTGCGTTCAATCTCTTTGATTTCGTCCTGGGTGAACCCGAAGTTGATGATCTTCTGGCGCAAAGTCTTTACCTGCAGCTGCACCGTGCGGTACGCGGCATCCGCGTCAAGGAAATCTTTCTCAGCGGCAATCTCTTGCTGTTTGAGCTTGGATTCCCGATCGAAGGCACGCTGTTGAATCTCTTGTTCGACCAGGGCAGCCAGGTAGTCGCTCTTGGCGGATGCCGCGGACACCGAGTGCAGCTCCGCGAGGACGTCTCCAGCCTCTACGGGGTCGCCGACGTCATGCAAGACCTTGCGCACGACACCCCTGGCCAGCGGTGTAACTCGCGCCAATTCGTTGAGATTATATTGGACTTCACAGAACGCGCGCATACCCGATTCCGTGTCCGTTGGTCGAACAAGTTCTGTGCGCACACCGATTCGGTCCGAGGCGTCTTTCGATGCGAATCGAACTTTCAAACTTTCACCTGGTTTCAGCGAAAGCGCCAGATCCGGCTGACAAATGGCGCACTCAATTTCAGGCACGCTATGTTCATTGCAGAATAAGTCCACCCGAGCGGTGGGACCGCCCCTCTCGGCAGTGGTCTGACCGGTTCCGTCCGGGGAGGTGCCGGCATCCTGGCCTCCTTCCTGCAATTCCGGGTGGCAAAGATGGCATTCGTCTTCGTAGAGACCGTGTTCTTCGCAGTAAAGGCGGCTCGCTTCTTCGAGTTCCGGATGGCAAAGCCAGCATCGGTCTTCATATCGGGCGTGCTCTCTACACCATAGTCTTGCCTTGTCGCGTTTTGCCGGGTCACAAATGAAACAGGTTTCACTCGCAGACTCGTGACTGTGAGAGGTTGGAGCGAGGTGACGGGGTGCGGCAGTGCCATGATCCTCCGTGTCGACGGTGTCCGGCGCGCGTCCGCTGCAACTTGAAAGGGCGGGAAGCAGCACCGCGATAAAGATCCGTCTCGTGAGTTCAGCCCACGAGAAAGCCGTTGGATTTCGCATCATTGAAGTATGCATCGTTGATCTCCTGTTGCTCGGCCGGCTCGCGAAGTTCATGGAGTCGAGAACCGGGCAGTCTGTACGTAATCTTTTTCAATAGGGTATGCGCTTGAACCTCCGCCTGGAGTTGTCGAGCGCGTGAGTTGAAAGCCGAGAAGGCAGGCTTCGCGGCGGTTCGATAGCAATGAGAGGCTGCCCGGAGAAAATTAGCAGCGCAGGACGATCGTGCGAATCATGCGCAGCGAGCCGCGGGTATCCAGTGGCAGGTATGGCTGGCCGACGCGCGACACGGAGAGGTTCATGAGAGCGATCCCTGGGCCGCATGGCGCCCAATGCAAAGCGGGGCTTGGATGAAATGAACGGAGCGAATCCGCTCCGGAATGAATGCTCATCGAGAAGGGGAACTCGATACATTCGGGGCAAGGACTCGTATCAGGCCGAGAGCTGGGAGGGGTATTTCTACAGTCCAGGTCCTGGCAGGACGTCACATCCGAAGCGCACTGGTTTTTCGCGACACACAGGGCCTGCGTCCGACCTTGAAATGAAAACACGGTCGCCAGGAGAACGACCGTAAGAATGCGCAAGCAGATACTTTTGTCCAAATGCGAACGCATCATAGGTAGACGGTTACGAGCATCGGCCCGCAAAGTCAAGCCATTACGGTCAAAAAAAACTGTGCCGCCATCGCATCCAACAGCGTGGAAGATGCACTTTGCCTAGTGCTTTCTCGAGAAAACCGAGCAAACAATATGGCATCCAACCAAGCGTTGCATACTATCGGCGGGAGCCGTCGATGCATGTGCGCAATCTGTTCCAGTGTGTTCTTCAGGGAGGGGGAAGAAGAATCTCTTGATATTCTTCGGCAATGATTTCACTCAGTGAAACGCCTTCCCGGTTCGTCGCCATGGGATGGTCGCGCGTGACGGTTTGAAATGCGGCTGCCGCTTCCTTGTATTCCCCGCGGGCAACATGAATCCTGCCGACGTTGAACCGGCCGACCGCGCCAAGAGGTCCTCCCTTGTCCAGTGTCGCATCCGGAAAGCGCTCGATCATCAGGCGAGCCGTCGCCATGGCGTCGTCGTACTGCTGCTGCTTGAACTGGAGATCAAAGGCGAATAGACACGCGTACGGGCTGAACGATTCATTCGGAAACTTCCGTGCCGTCTTCTGGAATGCCTCGATGGCGTGCTTCGTGAGATTCTCGTCCATGAGTGTGTGAGCGACGAGGTAGAGCTGCCGGGCATTTAGACGACTGAAGTTCTCGGGAGTCTTCTGTTCGACAATGAGTTTGTCCAGGAATGAGAGGTCCATTCCCTGCTGCGTCAGCCTGTGGTAGAACCACTGCTTGGCTCTCAGGGACAGGAGCGCATCGCCCATTCGATGCCCCGATGCATATGGATACTTCGAGACGAGATCCCGGAGCGATTCCGTGGCCTTGCCATAGTCTTCGGTTTCGCAGTAAGCGCTTGCGAGGAAGAAGAGCGCGTAGCCTCCCACTTCGACTCCATTGCCGTACTTGTGGTGCCCGAATTTCTCCGCCGCCAGCGAAAGGGACTCGAGGGCTCCTTCGTAGTCCTTGTTTGAGAGTTGCATTTGCCCCATGTAGACGGCGGAACAACCTGCTCTCCTGTGCTCAGGAAATTTTTCGATCAAAAGGCGCCAGGTCGTCAGGGCGGCCTCGGTCTTCCCCTGTTGCCACAGATTTCTCCCTTCGCGGTAGAGTCCTTCGGGCGTCGCCGCCTCCGGCGCATAGGCTCCTCGGGTCTCCGGTGAAGTGGCAGCGAGGATGAGCAACCCACCGAGGACGGCGGCTTTCAACACGGTGACCGTGAGGGGGTTGCCATAAGCGGTGTGGAGCCGGCATTGCGCTTGTTTCGACATGTTTTTCTCCATTTCAGGCCGCTCGGCTAGTTGTGCGACATCTGCTTTGCATGGCAAAGTGTTGAGACCCGCCGCGATGCCATCTCGTTCAAAACCGTCGTGGGAATCAGGTTGCGCCCCCTGTGCAATGTCTGTGACTTGCTCGATGCGGTGCACGAGTTTTGCTATCGCCCCCTGGGGCAATCAGCCATGTCTGCATAGCGCGATCGCTTTATCTAACAGCAGCTTGACATCCGAAGTCATGCGCGGCGCCGAGCATTGCCTCCACGTTCTCGGCCGGAACATCCTGTTGAATGTTGTGGACCTGTGCGAATACATAGCCGCCCGGACCGGAAGCGAATACCTCCAGGTTCTGGCGGACGTGCTCCCGGACTTCCTCCGGGGTGGCGCGTGGCAGCACGCCCTGGGTGTCGCACCCCCCGCCCCAGAAGACGATCTTCCCGCCGAACGCCTTCATTAGCCGCTGCGGTTCCATGTTTGCGGCCGAGATCTGCACGGGATTCAGGATGTCGATGCCGGCGTCGATCCACTCGGGGATGTACTCATAGATGGATCCGCAGGAATGCAGGCACGTCTTCCAGTTCGTATGCGCGTGCACCCAGTCGCACACCCGCTGGTAGTGGGGCTTGATCATCTCCCGAAACAGATCGGGGGCCATGATTTCGCTCCGCTGGATTCCGGCGTCGTCCGACCCTACGCCCCAGGCGAAGCAGCGGTCGCCCACCGCCTGGTGATAAAGTTCCATGCGGCGGATCACCGCATCCACAAACCGGCCCATCATTTCGTGCGCAGTCTCCTTCTCCGTCGCCAGCATGCAGAGCCACTCATCGAGCGAGCCCTGGGTGATGTTGTCGCCAAGAAGCGCGCTCAACCCGATCAGGGAAATGCTCGCGCCCCATCCCATCAGCGCCTTGTCCGTGCCCTCGTAAAGATAGCGGGCGTACTCAGCGAAGCATTCGAGCTCCTCGTCGGTCACCACGGAGGAGGGTTGAAACGCTTCCGGATCGATGCTCTTGCCGGCCATGGTGGTACGAATGAAGTCGAAGTAGAATCCGTCCCTGGGCATGACACCGATATCGGCGCCGTCGGCGCCCTGCAGCACCCAGCTTCCATCCTGGTCTTCCCGGATGATCGTCTTCGGGGGGAAGTACACCTCCTGGCCGCAGAACAGGTTCCTGCGTACACCTTCCGATGCGCCCTGCCGCACCCAGCGCGAGGTCATGGGCTCCAGGGGCAATACGTCCACGTGGAACTGCTCCACCACTTCCGACTCCAGTTCCGCAAGGATCTGCATGGTGTCGTGAATCCGGGTGGGGGTGTTCAGGCCCATGCGCTCTTTGAGCCGATGGTAAACAACCGCATTGATCCCGGTGGCGCGGAGCCCCCCCAGATCGATCGGTACGCGATCGGGTCTCTGAAAGTTCACAGCCTTCAGGACGCGTTCCCTCGAAGTCATGATAGCTCCTTACACTCCCTTACGTGAGATTCGGTGTCACGGTTGTGAATCTGTCTGGATGCGATTCGGGAATCCTTTTCTTACACTTCCAAACTATCAAGTGAACGGAGTACGCGAAATCAGGTATTCCCTGATACATCGCGGAATCGTCGGCGGACTCCCTCGGATCGCCGCCAGCATGCGTTCGCGATGATTCATCGATTTTTCAAACCCTTGCGTCTGGAAGGCGTGGCCGCGTCTTTGCAACGAAGCGGAGTCCTTCGACGAGTTGGAAAAGGTCGAACGAGCTGAGAATGCACACGATCCTCCGCTCGAGGGTCACCACGAGACAATGGATCTTGATGTTCATGGTCCCTCTTTCTGTTCTCCTACACTACCAGGGTCGGCCCCGAACGAGCAGGACGCCCAGGAACACGGCCAGGAGAGCAAGAAGCGCGGTGAGGCGGCCCATCCAGGCGGCCCGTTGACGCCATCGGACGTGGTCGGCGGACCCGGGCTGTTGTTTTGCGGCGCGCACGGCACGCGGTCCCACCCAGAAGTCGTGCGCGGCGCTCAATGCGAGCAGCAGGGCCACAACAACCAGCTTGACCGCAAGCACCTGCCCGAGACTTCCCCGCCAGAAGGATGATTCGGTAAGCATCGCCGACATGCCGCGGAAGTGAAGATTCAGGAATCCCGTGATCACCAACACGATCAGGCACGCCCACCCAACCGGCCGAAACGCCTTGCCGACCGCCGCGACCAACGCTGAACGTGCATCCCGAAACCCGGAACCACGGAGCGCAGGCATGATGACAATCACCAGGAACAGCATGCCGCCGAGCCAGACAATGGCGGCAAAGATGTGGAGGAATACCGACAGAACGTATATGGCATGAGCACTCATGTAGACGGGCGGACTTTGCCCCTGTCGGAAACCGGTCCGTCAAGGTTCGTTGCCACTCATGCCGGCATTCTCCACTTGCTCGTAGGCTTCAGATCCACCCGTTTTCCTTATCGTTCATCACCCCTCCAGTCTGTCACACACCCGCAGCATTTGCTATCGGGGTTGCCCCGATTCGCTGCCGCGGGCGCGCTGATACGCTGAAACCTGGAAGGCATGACCCCCCGTGACGTCTCCTTTGATTCGCTCTGCTATTTCGTCGAACTCGTGCGGCGTGTGGGCCTGGAGGTCAAATAGGGAAGTAAAGCGTCAACGGCGTTCCGAGCGCTTCGGATGCAGTCGGGAATTCCGATGCCTCGGTATGCGCACCCGGCAAGAAAAATACCCGGCAGATGCCGCAGACGCTCGTCGATCCGGTCGACACGATCCAGGTGACCGACGTCGTACTGAGGGTTTCCCTTCGGCCAGCGTTGGAGATAGCGGGCGACCGGCGTGGAGCGAATTCCCATCAGGCTGGACAATTCGCCGCGGACCAACTCATCGATCTGCCGGTCGTCCAACTCGGCTGCCTGTTCCTGCGCATCTCCACCCACAAAGGCACGAAGCAGAACAAGATCATTCGGCGCCCGGTTCGGAAATTTCGTGGAGCTCCAGGTGCAGGCCAGGATGCCACGACCTTCCGTGTGGGGTACGACAAAGCCGAAACCGTCGAGTGGATGCGCTTCGGCCACATCGCTACGGCGATAGCCGAGGGACAGAACCGCGGAGGAAACGCTGCGCAGGGACCTCAGTTCGCGCGCCAACGACTCGTCGTGCGAAGCCAGCAAATCTGCTGCGATCGCAGCGGGGCCGGCAAGTAATACCGCATCTGTTTTCAAAACAGTGCCGTTGTCTCCCTCGGTATGCACGTAGTATCCGTCTTCCCTACGGGCCTGAAGGGCCGACACGTGCACACCTCTCCGGATCCGGCCGATGAGAACCTGTTCCAGACGGTCCACCAGGGCGGACATACCGGCAGGAAAACTCACGAAAAGCGGTCCCGTAGAGGTTCCGCCTCGTGCCTTGTCGGCGCGGCGGAATCCGCGGAGCAAACTCCCGTGCTGCTGCACCTGGTCTCGGAGCATGGGATATGTAGCCAGCAAACTGAGTCTGTCCGGGTCGGCTACGTAGAGACCGGCCAGGAGCGGCCCGGCGATGTTTCGGCATGCCTCGCGCCCCAGTCGACGGCTCAGAATGGAGGAGATCGATTCATCCGCGGTATCACTTCCTCGAGGAATCAAGAATTCCATGGCGACTCGAAGTTTCCCCCATGGGCTCAAGAGGGGCGATTGAAGGAAGGGACCCCACCGCGTCGGGACTCCAAATCGCGACCCCATCGGAAGAGAAGCCAGCACACCGTCATGAACAAGGTACGCCTTCTGGTACTTTTCATTGCAAGGGATGAGCTGCTCTTCGATTCCCAGGTCCCGGCAGAGTTCAAGGGCCCATGGCTTTTGGGTGATGAAAGAATCCGGACCGCTTTCAAGAACGAACCCGTCCTTTTGATGCGTGACGATTTTTCCCCCGAGTCGCGGCGCGGACTCAAGCAACGTGTATGTGACGGGCTCGCCATTCGACGCACACCTCTGTTGAAGATAGTAAGCCGCGGCCAGGCCGGTAATCCCTCCACCCACGATCGTCACATGGGGTGCCGAGGAAGATCGTCTTGTTGTGCTCTCCGCGTCCATTGAAAACATAGTGGAAAACCTGAAGGTTAGATCAGGCCAATAAGCCAATCACTGCCCAGAATGTGCCGCCAGGTTTATTCCTTCTGTTTCTGGTTGCACGACCCAACATGTGGCGGTAGTAAGAGGGAATGTTTTCAAAGGCCACTATATCTTGATTCCTTTTGCGCGCAATCTGCAGATGTCTACCTAACTCTTCATTGTAGAAAAACTTATCCGCGAGGACACAACATATGAGCAAGCCGACCGTATTGGAAGCGAAGGACTCTACAAATCTCAATCTTGAAGTACAGCGCGCGGCGGATTCTTCTTCAGGCTGCGCGGGCAATGGGAGTCGACAGGGAATCCGTGTGTCCCGCGTGTTCAGTTCTCCGGCCGCAAGCCCGTTCGATCAGGTTACCTGGGAGCGCCGCAAGGCCGTCATCACCGACGAGAAAGGCGAGGAGGTGTTCGCACAGGACGACGTAGAGGTGCCCTCAACCTGGTCCATGCTCGCAACCAATGTGGTGGCTTCGAAATATTTCTACGGCGAACAGGGCACTCCCGAGAGGGAGAATTCAGTCCGGCAGCTGATTCACCGCGTGGTGCGGACGATTGCCGACTGGGGGCTGACTGACGGGTACTTCGCCACCAGGGACGACGCCGAAGTTTTCTATGACGAGCTCTGCTGGCTTTGCCTCCACCAGTTCGGCGCCTTCAACTCTCCCGTTTGGTTCAACTGCGGGCTCTACCACGAATACGGCGCCGGGAGGAACAGCGATACTGGCAGTTATCACTTCGACCGGGATGAAGGCCGCGTCCGGCGCGCGACCACGCAATACGAAAGGCCGCAGTGCGCAGCGTGCTTCATCCAGTCCGTCGAAGATTCCATGGACGGCATCATGGAACTCGCCCGGAGCGAAGCGATGCTGTTCAAATTCGGCAGCGGGACCGGAACGGACCTCTCCACCATCCGAAGCGAAAGGGAACGGTTGAGTGGCGGTGGCCGGCCGAGCGGCCCGATGTCGTTCCTCAAGGTCTATGATTCGATTGCCGACGTCGTCAAGTCCGGCGGCAAGACAAGGCGCGCCGCCAAGATGAACACGTTGAAATGTCGGCACCCCGATATCAAGGCGTTCATCGAAGCCAAGGCGAACGAGGAAAAGAAAGCCTGGGCACTGATCGAGCAGGGGTATGCCGGCGATTTCAACGGCGAAGCGTACGGTTCGGTTGATTTCCAGAATGAAAACCTGAGTGTCCGGGTCACCGACGAGTTTATGGATTGCAGCCTGCAGAATCGCGACTGGACGACGTATTGGATCACGCAGCCCGACACGCCCGGGCCGATCTACCCGGCCCGCGAACTACTCCGGGGCATCGCGGAAGGAACCTGGATTTGCGGCGATCCGGGAATTCAATACGAGGACACGATTCAGAAATGGCACACATGCAAGACGAGCGGGCCGATCAATTGCAGCAATCCGTGCAGCGAGTACATGTTTATCGACAATTCCGCCTGCAACCTCGCATCGCTGAATCTCATGAAGTTCCTGTGCGACGACGACACGTTCGACATCGAACGGTTCCGGGCCGCGGTCGAAATCTTCATCACCGCACAAGACATCCTGGTCGACAACGCAAGTTATCCCACCGAAACGATCGCGGAGAACAGCCATATGTTCAGACCGCTGGGTCTCGGGTACGCGAATCTCGGAGGCCTCCTGATGTCCCTGGGGCTGCCCTACGACAGCGACGAAGGTCGTTCGATTGCCGGAGCGTTGACCGCGATCATGCACTGCCATGCCTATCGCCAATCCGCGCGGTTGGCGAATGCGATGGGTCCGTTCGCCTGCTTCGAAACGAACCGTGAATCAATGCGCGAAGTCCTCTGCCTCCATCGGGACGCGGTCTCGGAGATCCATGAGTCATGTCCCGCCTATCTGCGGGAAGCGGCGGAAGAGGCCGGAAGACTGGCCGTCCAAGAGGGCGTCCAATCGGGGTACCGGAATTCCCAGGTCACCGTGCTGGCCCCCACCGGGACGATCGGGTTCATGATGGATTGCGACACGACCGGCGTTGAGCCCGATATCGCGTTGGTCAAGTACAAGCTCCTTGCCGGAGGCGGTACGTTGAAGATTGTGAATCGATCCGTGCCGATGGCGCTCCGGCGCCTTGGATACGAACCGCACAATATCGAGTCGATCCTGGAGCATATCGATGAGCACGACACGATTGAGGAGGCTCCCGGACTTTCCTCGAACCACCTGGTAGTGTTCGATTGCGCGTTCGAACCGCAGAGAGGAAGCCGGTCCATTGTTCCCATGGCCCATCTCAAGATGATGTCGGCCGTGCAACCCTTCCTATCCGGTGCCATCAGCAAGACGGTAAACATGTCGAAACAGGCGACGGTGCAGGATATCATGGACGTCTACACCGCCGGTTGGGAGATGGGACTCAAAGCGCTGGCCGTCTATCGCGACGGGTGTAAGCGGAGTCAGCCGGTGAACACATCCGTGGAAAAAACGAGCGATGCAGACCGATCCGCGGAGCCCCAGCCCGCCGGTGACTCACTGAGGCAACCTCTCCGCCGGCGAATGCCATCCACGCGCCAATCCGTCACCCACCGCTTCGAGGTGAGCGGCCACCAGGGCTACCTGACGGTCGGCCTCTACGACGACGGCTCGCCCGGAGAGTTGTTTATCACGATGGCCAAGGAAGGCAGCACCATCGGGGGATTGATGGATAGCTTCGGCACCGCGATCTCCCTGTGCCTTCAGTACGGGGTACCCGTAAGAGACCTGGCGGAGAAATTCGAGCACACGCGGTTCGAGCCCAGCGGATTCACGAAGAATCCCGACATCCCGGTTGCCAAGTCCATCGTCGATTACATTTTCCGATGGACGAACCTTCAGTTCGGCGAGCGACAGGCGGAGTTGCCCTTTGACGGGGTTCCCGGCGAGCCGGCTGATGAGGACAAGGCCGGAAAACGGGAGACCCCGTTCGAGCACTTCATGGCGGACGCCCCGGCTTGCGACAACTGCGGATCGATCACCGTGCGCAACGGGACCTGCTATCGCTGCTTCAATTGCGGCAACTCGATGGGGTGTTCCTGATCGCCCGGTTCACGCGCCACAGCAGTTCTTGTATTTCCGGCCGCTTCCGCAGGGGCAGCGCTGATTACCGCCCGCGGTTGCGCGTCCTGTGCGTCCACTCTCCCGAGCCGTCATCCGCATGATGTCCGCAGCGGTTCGCCCCGAGCGAATCAGGCGCGCCATTTCCCGCATGTACGGATCGATATGAGTGAAAAATCGCTTGTAGGCGGCGCACAGGTAGTTAAGCCCCATCTCTCCATCAGGCGTTTTCAAAAACCTGTGTTTCGGGCATTCGCCGTTGCAGGCGAATCGAACCGGACACTCCCGGCACACACGCGGAAGCGTCGCGGCCTTTTGGTCTCCGAATCTCCGCTGTTCCGCCGAAAAAGCCATTTCCGCCATGGTCCGGTTCAGGATGTTTCCGAGCCGATAGCGCGGATAGACAAAGTGATCGCAGGAAAAAAGGTCCCCGTTGTGCTCCACCACCAGGGCGTCTCCACACCGCTCAGAAAACAGGCACAAGCTGCCTCCCGCGCCAAACCAGTTCGCCAGGGCCACGTCAAACATCTGCACGAAGTATCGCCCCACGTCCCGGCGCACCCAGGCATCGAAGATGGTTACAAGAAATGCTCCGTACTGCTCCGGGCGAACACTCCAGGACGTTATCTGGGTTTCCTCGCCCGGCCCCACCAACTCCGGGGGCTGGTCCAGATCCAATCCCAGGTCTCTGGCTTCCGCGGCGGGCCTCCGCTCCACGATCGGAATGAACTGCATGAAACCGGAACCGATTCGCTTCAAGAAGCCGTAGATCTCCAGCGGCTTTTCCGCGGTGATGCGGTTCACTACGATCAATGTATTGAATTCGGTTCTGTGCTTCTGGAGCAATGAAATCCCCTGCATAACATCATCGAAGCTGGGCCGCCCCCGTTTGTCTACGCGGTACTTGTTGTGCAGATCGCGAGGTCCGTCGATACTGATACCGATCAAGAAACCGTGATCGCTGAAAAAGGAGCAGAACGCATCGTTCAGCAGCGTTCCATTGGTTTGCAAAGTATTGGAAATCTTCTTGCCGCCGGCGTATTTCTTCTGAAGCTTGACCACGCGGCGGAAAAAATCGAGCCCCAGAAGCGTCGGTTCCCCTCCTTGCCAGGCGAAAGTCACCTCCGGTACGTCCTGCGCCTCGATGTACTGCTTCACGAACGCCTCTAGAACGGGTTCCGACATCCGGAACCGTTCCGTGGAAGGAAAGAGGTTTTCCTTCTCGAGGTAGTAGCAGTACTTGCAGTCTAGGTTGCAGATGGGGCCGATGGGCTTGGCCATGGTGTGAAAAGCCCGCGGCAGTCGCGGAGGAACAGGATTTGTAGCGCTCATGACCTGTCCCCATGATGAACCGGTCTGTCTCTTTCGGCAATCCCGTTTCAGCTCTACTCTCTCGCGACGCTACCGGAAGCATTGATCAGGGATTCCCCGATGGCGTAACGGGTCCAATTATCTATTCTCATTGCATTGAGAATAGCCCGGCCCCCCCGGCGACCTTCACGGGCAAAGGTGGCTGAAGAAGCGAACCGATCATGGCGATTGAATGCGACACAGAAAGAGGGCGGCTGACTTGGGTGCTCGTGTTCTCGTTCGCGGGGCCGATGGCATCGGTACGAGGATACATGACCTGCGGATGCGGGTACGGGGCGCGGGTACACCCCATTCGCTGTTCGGGGCGTCGTTGTGAGGAGACACAGTTGCGGCGAGAAAGTTTTTGACCGGAGGTTCCGAGGTGAATGCGAAGGACGAGAGGGGCTGGACGCCGCTGCACTACGCGGCTAGATATGGCCGGACAAAGAGGGTGTCGATGCTCCCGGCCAACGGCGCCGATGCAAATATCAAAAGCGAGCGGGGGCTGACGCTGTTGGACTTCGCGGCATTGCGTGAGCGCAAGGAAGTGGCAGCGCTGATCCAGAAGCATGGGAGGCATCAACAGTCTGGATTTCCTCTCGATCAGATCGTGGAGCCGGGTCTCATGCTCCTCCTTGCCACGGTTTTGTGGTGCTGCCGACCGCGCGGTACCGTAGAGCAAAATCGATGACCGGCAAAGAACGAGTCCTGGAGGCGATGGCGTTTCGCGAGGCGGATCGCGTGCCGCGATTCTGGTCCGGTTTCTGGACGGAGTTCGAAGATTCGTGGGGATCGGTCTACGGGCGGACGGATCTCGATCATCATTTTGGCTCGGATATGTTCCTTGTCGCGGCGGTGGAATCGGCTTGGCCCTCGCGGGCGGGTGTGGTCGAGCGGGAGGGCGAACACGCACTCGTGCGTACCGGTTGGGGTGAAGTAAAGCGAATCCAGGTAACCGGGGAGGAGATCCCCACCGAAGGGATGGGCCAGCTGGTGAAGAGTCCGATACCCGAGCGGGTGGATCCCGACACGATTCAGTTCGAAGATCCTCTGGCCGATTCGCGCTTCGTTGCGGCGGGGGAAACGGCGGCGAAGATCAAGGATGAGTTTTTCGTCTGGTGCAAGAGCGGAGGTCCCTACCTGCGCGCCGCCTTCATGCGGGGGGAAGAGCAGTTCTGGATTGATACGATCGAAGATCCGGACTGGACCCGGGCGTTCGTCGAGCGGGTTGCGGATCATATTACGACGGTGGCGGTGGAAGCCATGCGTCGATTCGGACTCGAAGAGACGGGCATGGCAATCTACGACGACGTGGCGGCGAGCTGGGGGCCGTTCGTGGGTCCGGAGCGGTACGAAGAGATTTTTCTGCCGGCGCTGCGTCGGATGGTCCGCGCCTACAAGGATGCCGGTGCGCGCCGGGTCATGCACCACTCCGACGGCAACGTCCTTTCTCTTCTGGATATGTGGGTGGATGTGGGAATCGACGCCATCAATCCGGTTGAATTCCGGACCGGGATGGATCCCGTGAAAATCCGCGAGCAATACGGACAGAAGCTGGTGTGCACGGGCGGCCTCGACAACAGCGGAATCCTGCCACGGGGAGACCGGGCCGAGATCCGGGATCATGTCCACCACATTCTTCAGGCCGGCCGCGGAGGTGGATTCGTCATCGGACCCCATTCGATCGGCCCCGATATCCGGCCCGAAACTATGGCCTACGTGCTGGAGCTACTCAATGAGCATGGAGCCTATCCGCTCTAGTGTCGTGCGCCAGAATACCCTCGTCCAGTGTTAAGGAATTTCTGGGACCCGACACCAGGATCTTGATTGAAGGGATGTGGGAGATCAAAATGATAAATGCGCATGTATTCTGGTTCTTCTCTCCGTCGACCCCATGGGGTCGATGACCAGAATCTCGTCGTCCTCGTGGAAACAAATCATCGGGCAGGCCGCCACGCACTCGGTATGCTTGCACATGATGCAGAGTTCACAAACGACATGTGTCACATCAATACCTGAACATTCGAGGAATCGTGACCGGTTCAGCTTTTTGTCAACTGACGATCATTCGAATACCACTCACGAATCCGCTCTAATCTGCATTTTCGGAGAAAAATTGATCTCGCCATGAATGTTCTCCTGTTTCTGCCTTGCCGTTCCCTGGGTATTTCTTTAACGTCAATCCGTACTGACCCGCATAAGTCGAAACTTTTTCTGGTGCGCAAATGGATGACACACGAAATCAAGGAATTGGGCCCGGGCGTCGAGTCCATCGTGTGTTTACAAGCTTTCGTCCGCCGCCCGGGCCCAACTGCTTGAATTCGTGCAACCTTCATCCTCTCGATGCGAAGGAGTCTGAACAGTGCGGGCTAGGTGTGAGAGATGTGAAAGCGGGCCGGCCGAGTAGGATTCTATTTCCCATACCTATCGCGGGGAGCACCCCTTGAGTTTTCGCAGCATCAGCCGTCGATCATTTTTCCGGCGCATCGTACCGGTGCTTGCCGTTTCATTGATAGGCTTCAAAACTCGGGCGACGGATCTGGCCCGATCGCTCGGCCGGGTTCGTGTAGCCCTTCCCCGGCGCCTCGGCGGGCTGGGTTTGCGATCAATCCCCGCCATTCCGGTGGATATCCCCGGCATGATCGGTTCTTTCGTGAGGCTTGCAGACCGACTTCGGCAAAATGTTCCTGCGAAGCTTGGGTTATCCAACGAGTACACGATCAACGGCAGAACGACAACGGCGTACGAATGGCTGTACGGAGAGCCGTTGGCGGAAGAAAAATCTGCGATGCGGCAGGAGGGCGCGCTGCGGCGGTTGGAGGAGCAACTTGCCGGCGGTGAGAATCCGTTCGCTCCGCTTTCCTCGAAGGAGCCGGGAGCGGAGTCGGCGTCCGGGCCGGCCCAGATTCACCTCGATGATCCGCGACAGTTCTCCATGGGCTGGACAAACTTCGACGGTACCTATGAGGACGCGAAACCCTGGGAGGAATTCTACGCGGCCTCGTTAACGAACGTCGAAGCGGCGAACGAGCAGTTCTGGCCCACGCTGAATCAGGGCGGCAATCCTTTCAACCTGTTGATTCTCCGGAAGGTGGCCCGATTCTCCACCGGCACCTTGTACGTAATCGATCTCAACATCTTCCGCTCGGTTCAGCCCCATGTCATCGACGGGATCGACAGGTTTACGCCGGCCACCAAGATCTGGCTGTGGCAGAATCCGGAGACCAAGGCGTTGCGCCCCGTTTACGTTCGCGTGTCGGGATACAAAGGGCGGGGAGCTCAATCATACACGCCGAATGATCCAGCCTGGCTCTACGCGCTGCAGGCGGCGAAGACCTCCATCACGGTGTATGGGATCTGGCTTGGACACGCGTTTCAGTGGCACATCGTGAGCGGGGCGATCCAAATGACATTGAACGAGGTGTTGCCCGCCGACCATCCGCTGTGTCCGATGCTGGCGCCGCAGTCCAAGTACAACATGGCCTTTAACAACATCCTTTTTCTTCTCTGGCTGGAGATTGGTCCGCCGACATCCATTGACAGCCCCGAGGAGTTTCTCACCTTGTGCGAAGAATTCTCCCGGGAGCGGGGGTACTTCGACAACGACCCGAAACAGGCCCTGCGAAAGCTGGGCATCGAGGAGTCCGACTTTTCCCTTCACGAACCGTGGGATCAATTTCCCGTCGTCGGACTGTACCTCGAGGTCTGGGATTCAACGCAAAGATATGTCGGAGCGGTGGTGGATGCGACCTACCGGTCGGATGCTGCTGTTGCCCACGATGCGGGGTTGCGATCCTGGGCAGAAGCCACCGCCCATGCCTGGGCCGGCAATGTCAGGGGATTTCCCCGGGTGAGGAGCAGGCGGGACCTGAAGAGAGTACTCACGAGCTATCTGTATCGGATTACGATTCATGGCATGAGTCGTTTCCACGGCACGTTACATCCCGCGCTATCCTTCGGATCCAACTTCCCGCCCTGTCTGCACAAGAGGGAAATCCCGAGGCCGGACACCGAAATTTCCACCGGGGAACTCCTGGCCTACCTTCCCACCACGGATACGATCGGAAAGTATGTGGATTTTCTTTACTTCTTCATTTACTCGGAGCCGTACGAAAGGTTTGTTCCCGATGATGGAATCGGAGAGGACTTGTTTTTCCCGGGAGGACTTTTCGATCCTCGCAACGAGGCTCTCGTCCGGTACAGGTTGGATATCCTGGGCCTGGCATCCCGGTTTGATCCGTCATCGATCCGCGCAAGCCAGTGGCCATCAAATATCGAAACCTGATCGCCGGTCGCCCACGTCGCGCTACATGACTTTGTTTGCGGGGGATGACGAGTCTGCGGGCGACAACCCAATCGCTCAATTCTCTCGCCTCCGGAAATACTTCCACCGAAATATGCTCCTGGTTTTGTCTGCCCGTTCAAAAACGATCTTACGTAAGGCTTACGTAAGGTCGCGTCTGCTGGAGCATCTTCCGCCTCAATCGGGCGGTTGCCATGGAATTCCCCGTGCCCGGGTTGCCGGGTGGCATTTTTTCTGCTAAATTCCTGTCGGATTATTCTTCCGGCATTGTACTTCGCCACGCAGGATGTTTCGAATTGTCCCGGCTACCCCGGTGGGCCGGGCATGCGCGGTCACGGCATCTACACGAACAGTGATTGATAAACGAAATATCGAGGCGATTCTCCCGTTGACGCAGCAGCAGGCGGCCATGCTGCTCTATTGCGGCAAACCCGGAATCGAGGACCTGGGATTTCTCCAGGTTCAGTTTGATCTCCGGGGCGAATTCGACCCTGATATCTGGAGGGAAACGTGGACGAACGTCATCAAGCGTCACGAGTCGATGCGAATGTCCATCAATGCTCCGGAAGGGAAGCCGGCGATGGCGGTGTGCTGGAAGCAGGTCGATCTGCCGTGGCACGTGGAAGATCTCAGCCACTTGCGCGAGCCCGAGCGTCTTACCTCGATCGAAGAGTATCGTCGCCGGGAGCACGAGCAGGGCCTGGACCTGGGGAAAGCTCCCGTCATGCGGGTAGCGACGTTTCAACTCGAGCCGGATTGTCACCGGGTGCTTTGGTGCTGTCATCACCTGTTGCTGGACGGATGGTCCTCCTCCCTGGTGCTTCGCGACGCAATGTCGATGTACCGCGCATTGAAATCCGGGGTTCCGGCCACGGCGGGAGAGCCCGTCAGCTATCGTAAATATCGTGGTCACCTGCGTGGGTGCGACAATCTGGCGGCCCGGGAGTATTGGCGAGATCAGTTGACGGATATCCCCGAGCCTCTGCAGTTGTGCCGCGAATCGAAAGGGGGAGGGCGCCGCTTGTTTCAGTCTGAGTCCCATACCCTGTCGGTCGAGGATTCGACCCGTCTGCAGAAATCAATCTCCGCGAGGAAGGTTCCTGCCGGCGCGCTCATCCGCGGGGCATGGGCGATAGCTCTTCATCAACTTTTGGGCCGCGAGGATGTGCTTTTCGGATCCGTGGTATCGGGACGAGGCGCCGATTTTCCGGGTATCGAATCACTCGTCGGCTTTCTGGCAAACACGGTTCCCACTCGTGTCCACGTTGATTCCGAAGCTTCGCTTGACGCCTGGCTGCGGAATCTTCGTGACGAGCAGTTACGGTCCCAACTGTATGAAGATGTTCCGCTCGCCGAAATTCTGGCCGAATCGGAGCGCAGGAGCTTCCTGTTCGATCATTTACTTCTGATCGAGAACCTCCCCCCGGCGCAGTCGGAGACCGGAGATCATCTGCAAATCACCAACTATTCGTCGCCGGTAACCAGCAATTTCCCTCTCACAGTGACGGTTGTACCCGGCCCTGAGTGGGGGGCGAAGATGATTTTCGATACGCAGGTCTTTGAGGAAGAGTGGATTCGAGAGCTTCTGCACTCCCTTTGCGAATTGCTGAAACGGATGAGCGGCCATTCGGTCACAACTGTCGGCGAAACCGCTGTTGGCCTTCGCTTCCCGGTCTTGCCTGACGTAGCGGAAACGGTTCCCTCACCTGATGAAAAAGAAGAACGGGAATATACCGGGCCCCGAAACCCGTGCGAACTGGAGCTGTTGCGTGTCTGGCAGGATGTGCTGCAATCAGGGCCGGTGGGAATTCACGATGATTTCTTCGACCTGGGGGGGCGGTCCTTGCAGGCGCTACGACTTTTCGATGAGATTCACAAGCGGTTTGATCAACGGTTGCCTCCGGCAACGCTTCTGCAGCATTCGACGGTTGCCTTGATGGCCAGGCTTTTGCAGCAAGGGGAGCCTGAGTCGACACTCAAATGCCTTGTTCCGATTCAATCCGGAAGCGTTCAGCCCCCCCTGTTCTGCATCCACGCCGGAGGCGGGCACGTGCTCTTCTATCGCGACCTGGCGCAGGCATTGGGATCGCAGTACCGGGTCTATGGACTTCAACCGGTCGGGCTGGACGGAACCGACCGCCCCCTCAAGTCCGTAGAAAAGATGGCGAGCCGGTATTTGGAGGAAATTCGACTGGTGCAGAATCGTGGGCCGTACTATTTCCTGGCCCATTGCTTCGGTGCTTCCGTGGCGCTGGAAATGGCTCACCAACTTCGGGCCTGCGGAGAGGAAGTCTCCAATCTCTTCCTTCTCGATGCGGCATCGCCGCTGCCTTCCGCGCCCTGGATCGACCATCCGGACCGCTCCGCCCTCTGGAATCTCGGGCACGTGATTCGCAATTCCGATTGGAAGCGCTTGCGATGGGCGATTCGGTTTCACACGAAATTGTCGGTGAGGGATTTCCTCAGGCCTTATCTCGTGAAGTGGCGAAGAACCGAGGCGGCGAGAACGGCCGGGTACCTGGAGGCGGTGCAGCAGACCTGCTATCGAGCCCTGTTCAACTATCGACCCAGGGAATACACCGGGCCGGTTGTCCTGTTACGCAGCAACGACAACCAGGCAGTGCAGGAAAGGGAGCTGATCGAAGACTGGAAGGCGATTGCTCCGAACCTTGAAGTCGAACAATTCCCTTTCGGGCATCGAAGTTTTCTTGTCCAACCCCATGTCCGGGACGTAGCAGCGTTCGTGGATTCCCGGTTCAATCAATCGTCGTAGAGGTCGCCCGCGAATTCACGACGTCATTTTTCAGCAGCAACGATGACGATTTGCCGAGCCCATTGTTTGTCGCGGGTATTGTGAGGCACTTCGAGACCGGTCAAAACCTGCGCCTTGAAGGAGCTGAATCGTTTCAGGAGTTCTCGCTGGTGTCCGCGGGACAACGAATCGATCTCGTTGGTCAGGTACGAAAAGATACCTCCCGGGCGGAGGTGGGCCGATGCGGTGTCAAAGAAGTGTTCAGCGAATGTTGTGCTCCTGAACACGTACTTGATGAATTCCTCCTCGTTCAGGGGATAGGTGTGAAAGAACACTCCGTCGTACTGCCCGAACTGATTCTCGGTGTCCTGCCACTTGCCCTGTATCAGCCGGATATCCTGATCCGGCCGTGAATTCTTCCATTGTTCGAATCGTCCGATTACGCTGGCGTTACACTCCACGACGGTGTGGGACCGGACGCCGAACTCCTGGATGAAATCCGACGCAACACCGCGCCCGAACCCGATTTCCAGAACATCGCCGTGGGATTCCGTGACCTGCAGCGCCATCGCTTTCATCACCGGGATCTGCCAGTCTTCCATGATCTCGTCGTTGGATAGTTTTTCGTTGGCAAGGTAGGTCGAATCCCCCGAATCGTCCCCCGGGACGAAGGTTCCCGAAAGCTTGTTCATTGCCTCGAGGTCATCTCCGAACTCTTTCAAGGCTCGATTCAATATCCAATTGCGCTGTGCGTCGCGCGGGGGACGGATGAAACCATCCGCCTTGATTTGAAGCGTGATTTCGAATTCTTCGGTGCGTTTAACTTTTCGGATCATGGAGCAGGTGCCTTACGAAGAATCGTCCAGTTTCCCGAGCGCCCTGGATAGTTTATCGAAACTTCCGCGATCGAGATTGGCCTCGGGAAAATCACCTGCGCTCAAGATCGGTTGATCCGTGGTTTTGAACGAAAGTAGCTCCTTCAGCTCCACGAGCAACTGGTCCGCCAGGTGCTGAATGGTCCGGGCCTCGTGAATGTTGCTGCTGAATCCCCAGTCGATCCTGAGAGCCCCGTCGACGATCGTGGCATTGATTTCAATCCGCTGCGTGCGCGCATTCGCCGGACCGCGGCTCAGCGTCAGGGGGCGGTCCAGTTCAAACATGGAGTTTTCGGGAATCAGCTGATCGGCATGGCCCAGGTAGTTGAACAGAACATCCGGCGCGGGCTTGCTCTCGAATTTGTCACGAAGATCTTTGTCCGGATGTAGATACCGCAAAAGTCCGTAGCTTGCGCCGCGATGGGGTATGGCTCTGTATTGATCTTTCACCTCCAGAAGCAGACGGGTCCGGTCGCGGATGCCGGCCAGGTCGATGAAGAGCGGGAATCGCGTTGTGAACCAGCCCACCGTTCGCGTGACATCGGCGTCGCGAACGAGATCTTCCCGGCCATGCCCCTCCAGCTCGATGGTGATTCGCTCGTCGCCCACCCACTCCCGAAGGGTCAGCGACAGGGCTGCCAGCAACATCTCGTTCGGTTGAACGCGATGTTGCTTCGGAACGGTAGTCACCAGGAGGTCCGTCTCCTCTTCCGAGAGACTTGCAGAGACCAATGCGGCGGATGATTCGGTGTCGTCTCCTTGAAGGGAGTCGTGCGGGATGGACGCGCCGGCTGCCGGCTGCCGTACCCAGTATTTTACGGTTTCCGGGTCGACGGCCGCCGCCGCTTGTATCAAGCCCGCCGCCCAGTGTTTAAAGGATGTGGTCTTGCGTTGGAATTGAATTTCCGCCTTCTCTCTCGTTTGCTCGATCGCAGTGGCCAGATCCGCCAGAAGAATTGGCCATGAAACCGCGTCCATCGCAAGATGATGGATCACGAGAAGGAGTTTTTTCCGATCGGTGTTTTCGGAGAGCGCCGCGCAGGCGATGAGCCGCCCCTTTCGCACATCGAGTCCGCGCTGCAGGTCCTCTTCCACCGTGCCCGCAGACGCGGAATCCGCTTCCACCAGGATTTCGAAATCCGCCTGCTCGGGCGTTGATGCGCGCCAGGTTTTGCCTTCCTCCAGGTAGCAGGTACGGAGGATGTCGTGATGGCGGAGCAGCGCCCGCAAAGACTTCTCTATCTGCTCCGCGGTGACGTCAGCGGGCAGCGAGACGACGAGGGCCTGGTTCCAGTGATCAATTTCCGGAAAACGTTTTTCGAAAAACCATCGCTGGACCGGAGTCAATTCGATTGCGCCCGAGACCAGGCCCTGATCGGCGGTAAACGTAACTGCCTCATCCGCAACTTTCCCCAGCTCCGCGATGGTCTGGTTTGCGAAGAGTTGACCCGGCGTGAGGTTCAATCCCGCTTCGTTGGCCCGGGACACGACTTGAATGGCCATGATGGAGTCGCCGCCGAGGTCCAGGAAGTTATCGTGAATTCCAACACGGTTCACGCGCAGAATTTTTGCCCAGATGTCGGCAAGCGTCGATTCCGTGTCATTCCCTGGCGCCGTGTATCGGGATTCCTCCGGCATTTCCTTCTCGCCGGGATCGGGTAGGGCGGTCCGGTTCAATTTTCCATTCGGGGTCAGCGGCATACGGTCCAGGTGGACGAAATGAGAAGGAACCATGTAGGCCGGCAGGCGATTCGTAAGAAACGCGCGCAGCTCGCCGGCGTGTGCGCCCTGGTTTGCGACAAAATAAGCGCAGAGTTTTGCGCTGCTTCCCGTGTCGTCGACGGCATCGCGAACTTCGTAGCCAACTTCGTCGAGCATCTCGCGAACCGCGTCCTCATCGATCTCGTCATCCAACTCCGCCAGCGCATCATCCCGCTGCTTGTGTCCAATGCGGACATCCCAGCTATAGGGAAACGCGTAATTGTGGAAGCCCCGCTCTCGCTTGTGTACGAAAATTCCCGCGTCGTTGATCAGGCAGTTCGTGGATCGTCCCGTGTCGGTCGGCCGAACCCACGGCACCCTTTGCTCCAGGTAATCCAGCATTTCTTGCAGGCTTGCATCGCAGAAGCGGAAGAAGTCCAGGAATTGCACCTCTCGAAAGATCTCGTCGCTTTGAAAGCAGGAGCCGTCCAACATCCGATTCACGCTATCGTCCGCGCGATGGTATGCTTTCCGGGCTTCCAGAATCACCTGGTCCACGGCATCGGGATCGAAATCATCGCCCTGAAAGAGTTCCTCCGTCAGTCGGGTCTCAAAAAACTGCCCGCGGGAAAGACCGGTTATGATGTAGGGAATCTCCATCTCTTTCGCGCGCTTGATTGCCAGGGTGTAGAGCGTCTTGAAGCAGCCGTTGCAGACATTGGAGTATCGGCGCAGACTGTCGGCGAAAATCTCCTTCATCGCCGGAGTGGTCCCGAAGAGGTGATCCACGCCCAGGGCCTCGGCCACTCTGGAAATGTTCTGCTTTGCCTGGTCCGACAGGTATCCGTTGTCCAGTGTGAAGGCAAAGACGCGGACACCGAGATCCACCAGTCGGCACAAGGCGTATGAACTGTCCTTTCCCCCGCTGAGAAGCATCATGCAGTGGTACCTGGCGTCGCTTCCACTCTTCTCCCGCTCCCGCAGCAAGGCGTTCAGTTCCTCCATGCCGCGGAAATACCGGCGCGCGTTGTTCTTGTAGGATTGGAAGCCGTTGCACAGGTGGCAAACTCCTTGCCCGTCGAAGCTCACGGAAGGATAGTTGGACGGTAGCCCGCACTTCACACAGTAGTGAGTCACATCCGGAGCCCCGGGGTTCGAGTTGATCAGCTTTACCGCGGCCTCGTCGACTCCGGGGTGCTCCGACAACACCGCTTCGATCTCGCCGAGTTCAATGCGAACGCCCCGGACCTTGACCTGGTCGTCCGTGCGCCCGAGGTACTCGAGCACGCCGCGCATGTTCATGCGCGCGAGATCCCCGGTCCGGTACAGTCTCTTTTCAAAATCGAAAACATTTTCTACAAAGCGTTCTGCAGTGAGCGCCGGTCGGTTGTGGTACTCCCGGGCGAGGCCCTCTCCCGCGATGTATATTTCGCCGGTAACGCCCCGCGGAACCAGGTTGAGAGATTCGTCCAGAAGATAGATTTTCGCATTCCCTGCAGGAATTCCGATCGGTACGGATGCCCCGCGGTCCGCCACGGGGTCGAACGCATGAATCATGCAACCCACGGTGGCCTCCGTCGGCCCGTACTCGTTGAAGATCGTGACGTTCCCGCCGAACGCTTCCAGGGTCGACTGCGCGAGATCCCGTTTCAGATCTTCTCCGCCGAGTATCAGGCTCCTCACCCGCGACCCGGACAGGTCCCTTCCGCGAAGCAGTGCGAGGTGAGAAGGCGTCAGCTTGATGACATCCACGACATTCTCTTCGATTACATCGAGAAGTGAGAAATCACCGCCCTCCCGGGGCTGCGGATAGACGACGATCTCGCCTCCCGAAATCAACGGAACGAATATCGACGTAACCGTCAGGTCGAACGTAAGGGGAGAAAACAAAGGGAACGTAATCGGGGAGGATGCGTTCGGGGGAGGCGCAGCGTACCGGGACCGCGCCCATGCTGCGTAATTGAATAGTGAGTGATGTTCGATCACAACCCCTTTCGGCTGTCCCGTCGAACCCGATGTGTAAATGATATAGGCGGCGTCGACGCGATCGGGGCGCATAGCGTCGAGTCGAGGGGGAGATCGGTCGGTCGCCCGGTCTTCCGGGCGCAGAATGGGTATGGATAGATCCGTAGTCATCTCCGAGTCCGTAATCATCGCCTTCGCGTGTGCGTCCTCGAGGATGAACGATGTGCGCTCGGCAGGATTCTGCGGATCGATCGGCAGATAGGCAGCGCCGCACTTGAGAATGGCGAGAATGGCAATGACCGATTCCACGCTTCTCTGCATACTCAAACCCACGACATCTCCTCTGCCTACGCCTTTCGATGCCAGCGCCCCCGCAAGAAGGCCGGATTGATCGTCAAGCGCCTGATAGGACATGGTGCGTTTACCGCACCGGATCGCCACCGCCTCGGGCCGCTCCGTGACCGTCCGCGCCAGCCCGTGAACCACGGTGGGTTCTCCGGGAAGGGGGAAATCGCTGGAATTGAATGTATCGGTTACGAGCTCAAGTTCATTCGGGCCGACAATTCCGATCGAATCGACAGGCCGTGACGGATCTTTAATCAGGGCGGAGATCAGACAGAGAATATGGTCAATCGCAAAGTCCCGCTGCCTCTTGTCAAAGACCGCCTCATTGAAGTCGAAGTGAAGGACGATTTCTCCCGCGGTGTCGAAATCATGCACCTGGAGGCGAAGGTGATGACCGATGTCGCCGTGCCCACAATGCACCCACTCGGATCGCATGGGCAGCCCGCTGAAATCTCCGAATGAAGCCGTGATATAATTGAGAACCACGTTGTAGCTGCGCTGCAGGTCCGGATGGCTTGCGCCCGGTTGCGCATGGAGAAGGAATCCGTTGGCTTCGTCGCGCACTTTCCCTATGAGCGATGCAAATGTTTCATTGTCTTCGATCGTCAATTGAAGTGGAAACAGCTCGATGAAGGGGCCCACGGTCTCTTTGAATTCCAGGGTAGGCCGATTGTGGGCGGGCGTTCCGATGGACAGCCGTCGTTCGCCGCTTACCCGGTATTGCCAGGCAACCAACAGCGTTGCAAACAAGGTGAAAAGCGCCTGGTGCTGCGTAAAGGCACGGGCGTAGGGCTGCCTGGCTACTTCCTGCAGGCCGTCACAGATTCGCGAGTCGAGTTCTCGCGTAATTCGGATTGTGGACGTTGATTCGTGCCGTCGCGATTGCCCGTAGAGAGACGGCGGATGAAACGCGGAATCCCGTCGAAGATCCCAATACTCGAGGACATCCTTGCGGCTGGATTCATTGCGCGCCTTTCTCTCGAAGTCACGATATTCGGAGAATTGGGGGAGTCGTGGAGAGGCCGAATCCCCGGATTTGAGGCGGGCGTACGTAGCGGAAACCTGGTTGTAGATAATTCCAGTGGCCCAGGCATCGGTAATCAAGTGGTGTTGGTTGAGATACCATGCGAACCGATCTGTTTCGAGTTGAAGGAGAGCGCTGTCGAACAGGCACTGGTCCAGGTTGAATAGCCGGAGGGTGCGTTGGCGGGACCACTCTTCCAGGGCTCGTTGAGGATCCGGATCGGCCGACAGGTCGACGAACTCAACGTCCGCAGGCGTCTCGTCGAGAACCGTTTGCCGCGGCTTCCCATCCCGTTCCGAAAAAACCGTACGCAGGGCGTCGCGCTGATCCACGCAAATCCTGAATGCCCGGCGGAAAAGATCCGGATCGATGTTCCCGTCGATCGACAGAACCAACGCCATATTGTACAGCGGAACATCGGGTGCGACTTTTTGCCCGAGGTAGAGCAGAAGCTGGCTCCGGGTCAGGTTGCCTGCCGACCATAAATCGTCAAACCATCCCGCGCTGCGTTGCGGATCGTTCTTTCGTATCATTCTCTTCGTAAATGGGTTGTCATTCAGATCGATTCGAATTCCATCTATCGCATCTCAATCACGGTATGATAACATATAAGCTTCCATGAAGAAAGACAATCCCAGTGGCGGGGCCCGAATCGCCTCTCATCTTGGAAGGGCAGGAAGTTGGTTTCGCGCCCAACTGGCTGACACTCCCGTTGGAATGCTCTTATTGATCTGGGCCGTATTTCTTCTGTTGCGCCGGACAATGTTCCAAATGTCACACCCGCCGGCGATTCAGTTTGACGAACCTGTTCTGCTCAAGGAAGCGATTCTGAATTCCGCCTGGCTTGGCTGGCGCTCACTTTTCTGGTTGGCGGTGGCCGGGATCGTTGCCGTCCGCTGGAGAAAGGCGATCCATGGGTGGGATGCATGGGATCACGGTATGGCATTGAAGTGGCTCGCGGTTGTTTGTGCCGTCGTGCTCACCTGGCCTTCTGTTACCTATGACTACAATTATTATTTCGATCGATGGCATGGCGTGGATCGCATGGTCCTGGCGGTTTTCTGCGTGGGTATTATTTGGCGGCCGGTATTTCTCATTCCGTTCCTGCTGGTGTTCTTCCCCATCGCGTGGCAATTCCACTTTCCGCTGGGGGGAATCTCCTGGGCAGCACACAGTCTGCCCTACCACTGCCTGATGCTCTTCGGAGCTTTTTACGTTGTTTCTTTGTGTACAAAAATTCGTTCGGCCGCACCTGTTCTCTATCTTGCATGTTGTCTGATTCCGATTCACTACTGGCCCGCCGGATTCTCCAAGGTCGCATCGGGCTGGATGTTGCATGACCAGGTGGCGTATCTGCTTCCTTCCACCTACGCGAATGGGTGGGCTCCATTTCTCACGCCGGAGGGGGTGGGCACGGTGACGAACCTGGCGGCGGCGGTGAACCCGATGCTGAAACTTCTGACCTTCTTCGCTGAATGTCTGTGCATATTCATCCTGTGGCGCCGGGGCACGGCGATCGCCGTGCTGATGATTTGGATCTGCTTTCACACCGGCATCTTCCTGATGTCCGGAATCTGTTTCTGGCAGTGGGTTCTGATCGAGATCTGCCTGCTCGTTCTTCTCTTTCGCAGTCCAGCATTTCGAATTGACTGGATCTTTTCCAGGGGAGGGCTCCTCCTCTCGCTTCTCTTGATTCTTTCGTCGGAACGATTCCTCAAACCGGTCCGGCTGACCTGGGCGGATGCGCGCGCAACGAATACATACCGCTGGTACGCCACGGGTGAGAGTGGCCAACGGTATCACCTTCCGCCGCGATTCTTTGCTCCCTACGATTACGACTTCACGCTGAGCCGTTTCAGTTACCTGTCCCGGGAACCGGCCATGGGAATTACCTA